>Ga0102949_1000018_pt1 | contig 14204 bp, 11 predicted proteins | sample SalPon2A_B_D1_MG_FD_78503 | JGI IMG/M metagenome (GOLD analysis project Ga0102949, IMG submission 78503) | Soil microbial communities from South San Francisco under conditions of wetland restoration - Salt Pond MetaG R2A_B_D1_MG | ecosystem: Environmental > Terrestrial > Soil > Wetlands | place... | reverse complement strand
GGCGACGGAGGACTGCTGCGGATCCACGTAGTACCCAGGCGACAGCGCCGTCCTTACGCTCAAGTGAAGGGCGCTAGCTTCACTTTCGTCGTTCGCGTCGGTTCTCGGCTGCGGCCCATGGAACGGGAAGAGATCTTGGGAGAAGGCGGCGCCGGTGAGGAAGGGTTGCTCCATTCCGAGAGAGCGCGGATCAGTAGAGAAGCTGACGCAGTTAGGGATTCTGGGGTGTCTCGACTGTGGCTGCGGGTGCAACCGGTGCCAAAGTTGGACATCGATCCGGCCGACGAGATCTTCTCGGAGTTGGCTTCTGATGCGCACCGTAGCGGCAATAGACGGTTTCGTAGCTTTGCGATCAGCCGGAAGATGCCGGCGGTTCGCCTCGACCATGTCGAGTGGGGAATGGAGCAGAGTTTGGCGGTGAGGTTCGATGCCGACGGTGGCGCCACCTTCACACTCGCTCTCCATAACGTGAGCCTGCGTACAGAGTCGGACGACCCCATGGAGTTGGACCCTCTGCGACTGGCGGAATACTCGGTTTCCGGTCTTCGCATCGCTCGGTCTGTTTACGAACATTTTTGCTTGCCACTGGATGCACGAGTCCTGGTCGAGCTCGCTCTTCTCGGGCGCGGGAACATTCTGCTTCGACCTGGGTCACCGGGACCGTTCTTCTCGCATGGCGAACCGGCGGAACTGCCGGAAGGCGATGCGGCCGCAGGTCTGAGTTTCTCTGCTGCCGAGTTTCTCGACAACCCGGACCATTGCGGCTTTCGACTGCTGAGCCTGATCTACCAAGCCTTCGGCATGCGCGAGGAGGACATGCCGAAGGAGTTCGACCGCAAGACCGGTCGCCTCATCCTGCCGGAGTAGCTTCCTTCTCCCTCGCCGCCTCCGTCCCCGCCACCTGCGGCAACCCCTCCCTCACCTCCACCAGCTCCTTCCTCCACTTCTCCTCCCCCTCCCCCAACCCCTCCAGCACCCGGTCGATCGCCATCGCGTGCGCCACGGGCAACGCGTCCTCCACCGGCACCTCGTGGTGCGGGATCACGCCGATTCCTTCCCAGTTGGTCTCGGTGATCGGGCTGATCGCTCTTCCGCTGGGCAGGTAGGCGACCAGGGGGGCGGAGTCCAGGTGGGGGGTGGTCACGGGGTGGGCGGCGCCGGCGGTGGTTTCGCCTACCAGGGTGGCGCGGCCGAGGTGCTTGAGGTGGTAGCTGAAACCCTCGGCGGCCGACGGGGTGGTCTTGCTGGTGAGGATGAACACGGGGCGGTCGGGGTAGAGCGGCGGGGCGACGGCGGGCGTCACCCACTCCATCATCGCGTCGGTCGGACGCCAGTAGAAACGGTTGAACAGGAACGGCTCGCCGTCGTGGAGGTGGGCGATCAGCAGGCCGACCATCTGCGGGTCGCCGCCGCTGCTGGTCCTGAGATCGAAGATCAGGGCGTCGGTGCCGGCGACGAAGCGGAGCGCCGTCTCTGCCGTGTCGCCGGCCAGCGCCGGCGGGCCGAAACCGCTCATCTCGATCAGGCCGACGTTGCCTTCCAGCACCTCGACGCGGTGGAAGCCGTTGTTGTCGCGCCGCCAGGCTTCGCGTTGGAGCCGCAGGCCGTCGGGGCTGGGGTCGCGCGGTGGCGGGGCGTCGTCCTCGGTCAGGATCGTGAAGTGGAGGTCGGCGCTGACCTGGCGCAGGTCCCCGGTCAGCGCCGCGGCGACGGCGGCGAGGTCGGCGGCGTCGTAGCGGCCGGCGTCGCGGCCCGCTTCGAGCGCCGCGACGATCGGTGGCACCTTGTCCGGGAACACGTACGTCGCCTCGATCCGCTCGGCCAGCTCGGCGACCACGGCGGCGGCGTCGACGGCGGGCGGGCCGGCTGCCTCGGCCGCGGCTCCGGCGGCCGCTTCGGCGACGTCGGGTGCGTCGGGGGTCGGTTCGTCGGGCGGCGCCGAGCAGGCGACGACGGCGGCGCAGAACAGGGTCAGGGCGAGGAGCCGCGCCGCCCTACTCATTCTCGAAGTCCCGTTGGATCTTCTTCATCCGCCGCCGGTTGGTGCCGAGGTCCCAGTGACCGAGCCGCGAAGCGGAGCGGAAACGGATCACCCCGGCCTCGACGTCGGCCACCAGGTCGACGTCGTCGACGTACTTCATCAGCCGGGTGGTGAACTCGGCGTGGAGTGAACGCTCGTCGCGCCGCTTCACCGTGCCGCCCGGCATCGCCTCGACGATCGCCGCCAGCCGCGCCACCGCCAGCGCCGGTTCGCCGGTGAACGGGAACGGCCGCATGCGGTGGCGCTTGTCGGTCGCCTCGGTGGAGACGCAGTTCGGGCGGTCGGGGCAGGGCGCCAGGCCGTGGGAGGAGGTCGCTTCGTCGCTCATTTCAGGCTCCTTTGATCGCCCAATGTATCTCAGCACCGTGGCTTGCCGCCCGCCGGGCCGCTGTGGCAAGGTGGCGCCCATGTCGACGAGAATCGCCCCGGCCGCCCTGCTCGCCACCGCGCTCGCATTCACCGCTGCCGCCCAGGCACCCGCGGCGTCCGCCGACTTCGACGCCGCCTCGGCGGCGCGCTTCGCCGAGCTGGCGCTTTCGTGCGTCCACCAGGAGTACCCGAACAAGATCTCGCACACGATGCGCTCGGACGACGACGTGGCGCCGCCGCGCGAGCTGTTCCCGGCTTTCTACGGTTGCTACGACTGGCACTCCTCGGTGCACGGCCACTGGTTGCTCGCCCGGCTCGCCCGCAGCTACCCGGAGGCTCCGTTCGCCGCCCGGGCGCGCGCCGCGCTGGCCGAGAGCCTCACCGCCGAGCACGTCGCCGGCGAGGTGGCCTACCTCGAAGCCGAGGGGCGGGTGTCGTTCGAGCGTCCCTACGGCCTCGCCTGGCTGCTCCAGCTCGCCGCCGAGCTGCGCCAGTGGGACGACCCCGACCCCCGCCGCTGGGCGCAGGCCCTGGCACCGCTCGAAGCCGCCGCCGCCGACCGCTTCCGCGACTGGCTGCCGAAGCTCGACTACCCGATCCGCATCGGCGAGCACGCGCAGACCGCCTTCGCCTTCGGCCTGGTCCACGACTGGGCCGAGACCGCCGGCGACGACGAGCTGGCGGTGCTCGTCGACCGGCGCAGCCGCCACTACTACCTCGCCGACCGCGACTGCCCGCTGGCCTACGAACCGGGCGGCCAGGACTTCCTGTCGCCCTGCCTCGCCGAGGCGGATCTGATGCGCCGCCTGCTCGACCCGCCGCGCTTCGCCGCCTGGCTCGGCGCCTTCCTGCCGGGCATCCCGTTCGACGACGGCGCCGGCGACGCGGACTGGTTGCCGGTGGCGGTGGTCTCCGACCCGAGCGACCCGAAGCTGGCCCACGTCGACGGCTTGAACCTCGCCCGCGCCTGGATGCTCGACGGCGTCGCCGCCGGGTTGCCGGCCGACGACCCGCGCCGCGCCGCCCTCACCGCCGCTTCGTCGGCGCACCGCGACGCCGGCCTCGCCGCGGTCACCGGCGAGCACTACGAGGGGGGCCACTGGCTCGGCAGCTTCGCCGTCTATCTCGTGACACACCGCGGAATCGAGTGAGCGTTGCAAGAGCGTGAACGCTGTCCTTGATCTCCCGACCCCCTGCCTGCTGCTCGACCTGGACGTGTTGGAGCAGAACCTCGCGGCGATGCAGGCGAAGGCCGACCGCCTCGGGGTCGCCCTGCGCCCGCACGCCAAGACGCCGAAGTGCCTGGAGGTGGCGCGGCTCCAGGGCGAGCTCGGCGCCCGTGGGCTCACCGTCTCCACCCTCGCCGAAGCGCGCTTCTTCGCCGCCGGCGGTTTCGACGACCTGACCTGGGCCTTCCCGGTGCAACTCGACCGCCTCGCCGAGGTGCGTGAGCTGGCCGAGCGGGTGACGCTGCGGCTGGTGGTCGACTCGGAGGCGGCGGTCGACGCGCTCGACGGTTTCGCCCATCCCTTCCACCTGCTGCTCAAGGTCGACTGCGGTTACGGCCGCTGCGGCGTCGACCCGGCGAGCGCGGCAGGCCATGCCCTCGCCCGCCGCCTCGCGGACCACCCGCGGCTCCGTTTCGACGGTCTGCTGTCGCACTCCGGCGACGCCTACGCCGCGGCCGACCGCGCCGGGGCCGCCGCGGTGGCCGAACGCGAGCGGGCGACGATCGTCGCCTTCGCCGAGCGCTTGCGTGGCGACGGCGTCGAGGTCGAGACCGTGTCGGTCGGTTCGACGCCGGCGATGACGGCGGTCGAGGACCTCGCGGGCGTCACCGAGGCGCGGCCCGGCAACTACGCCTTCTTCGACGGCACGCAGGCGGCGATCGGTTCGTGCACGCCGGCCGACTGCGCGTTGACCCTGCTCGCTTCGGTCGTCTCCTGCCGCCCCGGCGCCGACCACGCGGTGACCGACGCCGGCGCCCTGGCGCTGTCGAAGGACCCCGGCCCGACCCACCTCGGCGAGCGCTGGCGCTGGGGGATGGGGGCGCTGATGCCCGAGTCTGGCGCAAAGCTGCTCGATGCGCATCTCACCGCCCTCTCCCAAGAGCACGGCAAGACCTCGCGCCCGTTGCCGGTGGGCAGCAGGGTGCGCGTGCTGCCCAACCACTCGTGCCTCGCGGTCCCCAACTTCGACGCCTACCACCTGGTGCGCGGCGGGGAGGTGGTCGGCCGCTGGGCGATCTTCCAGGGGCGGCCGTGAGCGGGATCGACGTATGAGCGGGCAACGGCCCTCCGCGAGCACCGTCCTCGCAGGTTTCCGCCACGGCATCGAGCCGGTGCGGGTGACCGGCGGTTACCTCTTCACCTTGAGCGTGGTGGCGGCGGCGATGCTGGTGCTGCCGGTGCTCTACCTGCTGCTCATCGGCGCCGGCGCCGCCGGTCTCGTCTGGTGGGTCCGCGAGGGGTTCGACCTGCTGCGCGGCACCGACGACCTGCGCTTCGCGACGATCGTCTGGGTGATGGTCCTGGTGGTCGGCGCCACCGTCGTCTTCTTCCTCGTCAAGCCGCTCTTCGCGCGACCGGCGCGGCCGCACAAGCCGCGCCGCCTCGAAGCCGACCGCGAACCTGTTTTCTTCGCCTTCGTCGAGCGGGTGGCCGAGATGGTCGGGGCGCCGAAACCGCGCAGCGTCGAGATCGACCTGCAGGTCAACGCGGCGGCCGGTTTCCGGCGCGGTTTCCTGTCGCTGTTCTCGAACGACCTGGTGCTCACCGTCGGTCTGCCGCTGGTCGCCGGGCTCAGCCTGCAACAGCTCGCCGGCATCCTGGCCCACGAGCTCGGCCACTTCGCGCAGCGCACCGCGATGCGGCTCAACTACGTGGTGCGCACGATCAACGGCTGGTTCGCCCGCGTCGTCTACGAGCGCGACGCCTGGGACGTGCGCCTGGCGCGCTCGCGCAGCGAGAGCGAGTCGCTCCTCGTCATCGTGCTGGTGCTCATCGTCCAGGGTTGCGTCTGGCTGGCGCGCCGCTTCCTCTGGCTGTTGATGATGGCCGGGCACGCGATCAGCTGCATGATGTCGCGCCACATGGAGTACGACGCCGACCGCTACCAGGCGCGGATGGTCGGCGTCGAGGACTTCGCCGCCACCCAGCGCGACGTGCTGTCGCTCACCGCGGCACAGCAGCACGCCATCGCCGATCTGAACGAGATGTGGCGCGAGCAGCGGCTCGGCGACAACCTGCCGCGCATGGTGGCCGCCCACCGGGTGCGCTCCGAGCCGGGGCTGGAGCAGGCGATCGAGCGCCATCTCCAGCGCACCGAGGGCGTCTGGTTCGACACCCACCCGACCGACGCCCGGCGACTGGCCAGCGTGCGCCGCGAGGCCCCTTCGCCGGCTTTCGTGAGCGACCTGCCGGCGACCATTCTCTTCTCCGACTTCGACCACCTGGCGCGCCTCGAGTCGCGCGCCCTCTACGAAGCGTCGCTCGACACCCGGGTGGCGCCCGACGCGCTGGTGCCGGTGGGCGAGGTGCAGGCGGAGCAGGAGCGGACGGCGGGCGAGGACGAGCTGATCGCCGGCTTCTTCGCCGGCTTCCACGCCCTGCGGCCGTTGCCGTTGCCCGCCGCGCTGCCACCCGAACCGGCGGACACACTGGCCGCCGCGCTCGCCGCCGAAGCGCAGACGGCGGCCTCGGCGCTCGACGCTTTCCGCACCTCGGGCGGCGAGGCCATCGAGGCCTACCTCAACGTCTGGGAGCGGTTGGTGCAGGCCGACGAGGCGGCCGAGCTGCTGGCGCTCGGAGTGCCCTTCCAGGCCGGCGAGCTCGGTCTGCCGGCGGCGAGCTGGGAGGGATTGGAGCGCGCCCGCGAGCGTGCCGAAGCGCGCAAGGGTGAGCTCGAACCGAAGCTGGAGACGAGCGAGGCGCTCGCCGCCGAGCGGTTGCTCGCCGGTCTGCGGCTGGCGCGGCTCGACGGCCACGGAACCGACGAGGCAGCGGCCGGAGCCTGGGACGGCGACGAGACGGCGGCGCTGCTTGCCTGCGCCGACCTGGTGCGCCAGCTGCGACCCGACCTGGCGGCGCTGTTCAACCTCGACCAGCGCTTCTACGCCCTGGCGACCCGCTTCGACGCCACGCCGGAGAACGCCAGGCCGGCGCTCAACGAGCGGATCGACCTCCTCTTCGACCGCCTCTGTGCCTCGCTCGAAGAGGTGCACCGGCGGCTCTCCGCCGTCCCCTACCCGCTGGCGCAGGCGCGCCAGGGGTTGACGGTGGCCGCCTACGCGCTGCCCGAGCTGCCGCCGGCCGACCAGCCGCCGGCGGTGCACCAGGCGGTGCACCACCTGTTCAGCGGTCTGCTGCGGCTCTACGTGCGGGTGATCGGCCGGCTCTGCGCCGTCGCCGCGGCAGCGGAGCGGCGCGCCGCCGGGTCGATCTGAGCGCCTTCGTCGCGGCCTCGTCGCGGCTTCAGCGCCAGCCGAAGCGGAGCAGCTCGGCGCGGTCGTCTTCGATCGGGTCGACTTCGATCTCCACCCGGTCGCCGCGGCGCAGGCGGTCGAAGGCGTCGCGGTCGGCGCGCGGGGCGTTGTAGGGCATGACGATCGTCTTCAACCCGTAGCGCTCGGTGCGCAGCACGAACTCGCCGCGCCGGCTGTCGACCTCCTGCACGGTGCCGGCGTAACGCACCAGGTCGCGCGGGTCGTCGTCGTAGCGGTCGTCGCCCTCGTACGGGTCGTCTTCGAACGGGTCGTCGCCGACGCCGCGCTCCTGGCGGCTCCGTTCGACGGTGATCGAGTCGGTCACCCAGTCGCCGCGGTAGTCGCGCTCGACGCGGGTGCGGACGACGTCGCCGGTTTCCAGATTCGCCACCTCGTAGCGCTCGCCCTGGTAGTAGACCGCGGTGTCGGTGCGGTAGCTGAAGGTCACCCGCTCGCGGCCGGTGTCGATCTCGATCTCACGGTCGCGGACGTCGATCCGTTCCACCTCGCCGGTGAGCGTGGCGAACTCGTCGTCGGGGTCTTGGGGCTCGTCGTTCGGGTAGCGGTCGTCAGGGTCGTAGCGGTCGTCGCCGGTACGGTCCTGGCGCCCCTGGTCGACGTCGATGCGGCCGGCGTACCAGTCGCCGTCGCCGCGGCGGTCGAGCCGGGCGGTCACCCGGTCGCCCGCTTCGAGGGCGGTGGGGTCGTAGGTCTGACCCTGGTAGTGGACGACCGTCGAAGCGTCGTAGTGGAAGGTGACGATCCGCCGGTCCTCGGTCCACACGTCGATCTCGTTGGCGTAGGCCTCGACGCGTTCCACCTCGCCGGTGACCGTGCGGTTGCCGTCGGGGTAGGGGTCGGGCGCGGGGGCGCCGAGGATGCCGGTGCCGCAGGCGGCGGCGACCGCCATCAGGGCGGCCATCGGGACGAGCAGGAGTCTGTGTAGCTGGGTGCGGGGGCTGTGGGAAGCCTGGTTCATGGCGGGCGGTCCTTCCGTGTTGTTCGGCCTTCCGTGTCGTGCTGCGATCGCTTCGGTCCGCTGGAAGGAAGTTGCAAGCGCGACGCCAGGGGGTGCACTCTCCCCTCAGTCGCTGCCGCCCAACCAGGCGTCGCGCCGTGCCGCCGCCGCTTCGTCCGCCTCCGGGTCGACCGCCGGCTTCCAGGCCGGTTCCGGCACCTCGCCGAAGGTGACCGGCAGGCGCAGCAGCCGCTCGCGGCGCGCCACCAGCAGCTCGGCTTCGTCGCCCGGGCGGTAGGACTCGAGGCGGGCGTCGAGACCGCCGGAGGGGAGGCGGTAGTCGCCGACGGCGACGAGCTCGTCGTCGACGTTCACCCCGGCCTCCCAGGCGGGCGTGTCGCGCTTCACCTCGGTGACCACCAACCGGCCGCCCCGGTTCTGCACCGTGGCGCCGAGCCAGGCGGCCGGTTCGTCGTCTTCGTCTTCGTCCTTCTCGCCCGCCACCGCCTCGCCGCCCGCTACCGCCTCGCCGTCCGCCGCGGCGTCCGCCGCCTTCTTTTCCTTCTTCTCGTCCTCCTTCGAGGTGAAGCGGAGACCGAAGGCTTCGAGGGCGGGGGCGTAGTCGAGGTCGGCGGTGCCTTCGAGCACCGCGGCGAGCCAGGAGGCGGTCTCCGCGCCGCCGATCTCGGCCACCAGGGCGTTGAGCTGCTCGGGGGTGAAGCCCCGTTCGCCGGACCAGCGTTCGAACGCGGTGCGCACCAGGTCGTCGAGGCTCCGTTCGCCGCCGCTCGCGGTGCGGATGCGGGCGTCGAGCAACCAGGCGACGAGCGCCCCCTTGCGGTAGTAGCTGATGCCGCTGTTCACCGTGTTCTCGTCGCGGCGGTAGAACTTGATCCAGGCGTCGTACGACGAGTCGGCGAGCGGTTGCACCTTGCGGCCGGGGGTGGTCTCTACCTGCTCGATGCCGTCGCCGAGCGCTTCGAAGTACTGCTCGCGGGTGGACAGGCCGGCGCGGTGGACCAGCAGGTCGTCGTAGTAGGAGGTCACCCCCTCGACGAACCAGAGCGACGGCGTGTAGTTCTCGCGCTCGTAGTCGAACGGGCCGAGCGAGGCGGGGCGCAACCGCTTGCCGTTCCAGGCGTGGAACAGCTCGTGGGCGAAGAGCGACAACCAGCCGCGCCGCCCCTCGCCGGTGGTGGCGCGCCAGCGGCTGGTCATCAGCACCGTCGAGTCCTTGTGCTCGAGACCGCCGCGCCCCTCGACCACGAAGTTCATCGTCACGTAGCGCTCGAAGGGGAAGGAGCCGAAGAGGGCGAGCTCGGTCTCGGCGACGGCGCGGGCGTCGCGGTCGGCCCACTCGGCGTCCCACACCTCGCCGCCCCCCTCGTGGAGCATCACCAGCTCGGCGCCGCCGAGGGTGAACGAGCTCACCCGGCCGTTGCCGGCGTAGAGTGGCGAGTCGACCAGCTCGTCGTAGTCGGCGGCCACGTACGCGCCGTCCGCTTCCGGCAACGGCGAGACGACCACCTCCCAACCGGCGGCCGGTTCCACCCGCACGCGGTGCGGCAGCGCCGCCGGGGCGTCGCCGTCGAGCAGGGTGAGGAAGGTGGGGGCGCCGTTCAGCATCGCGAACGAGCGATCGACGAAGTTCGAGCGCACCCCCATCTCGCGGCAGTAGACGCGGTAGCGCACCACCACCTCGTCGCCACCGCCGGTGGCCACCCTCCAGCGGTTCTTCGCCACCTTGTCGGCGGCGAGCGGTTGGCCGTCCGGCGTCTCGGCGGCGAGCGTCTCGACGTGGCGTGCGAACTCGCGGACGAGATACGAGCCGGGCGTCCACACCGGCATCATCAGGGTCACCGCCTCGGCGCCCCCGGTCGGGTAGCGCGCTTCGATCTCGACGCGGTGTTGCGCCGCCTCCGGGAAGCTCACCACGTACGAGATGCTCGCTCCCTGGTCCATCACACCTCCTTCGGCCATGGCGGGGAGTGCCGCCAGAGCCACCCACGAGAGAATCGCCCAACGCATTTTCGGTCTCATCAGGTGGCCGACCTTAACCCGGATCGTTCATGATCGCCCGGCTGCAAGCGCACAGAGCACACCATCTCGGGCGGTCCTCAAATGATCCGGGCTTATCGGAGTGCGGGGCCCCCGGCGATAGTATGGCTGTACTTACGCAACGGCCGACGACGACCAGAGGAGACCCCATGACGGCCATCGAGAGCATCAATCCGGCCAACGGCGAGAAGGTCGGTGAATACAGCGAGATGAGCGCCGGCGAGGCGGCGACGGTGGTCGAGCGGGCGCACGCCGCCCACCTCGAATGGAAGCGGACGAGCTTCGCGCACCGTGGCGGCCTGATGCGGCGCGCTTCGGCGCTGCTGCGCGAGCGCGCCGGCGAGTACGCCGAGCTGATGGCGCGCGAGATGGGCAAACCGCTCGCCGCCGGTCGCTCGGAGGCCGAGAAGTGCGCCTGGGTGTGCGACCACTACGCCGACCACGCGGCGGACTTCCTGGCCGACGAGGACGTCGACACCGAGGCGCGGCGCTCGTTCGTCGCCTACCGCCCGCTCGGTGTGGTGCTCGCGGTGATGCCGTGGAACTTCCCGTTCTGGCAGGTCTTCCGCTTCGCCGCTCCGGGCTTGATGGCGGGCAACGCCGGGGTGCTCAAGCACGCCTCGAACGTCTTCGGTTGCGCCGTCGCCATCGAGGACGTCTTCCACCAGGCCGGTTTTCCGGCCGACGTGTTCCGCACCCTGTTGATCGGCTCGAAGAAGGTCGACGCGGTGATCGAGCACCCGAAGCTGGCGGCGGTGACGCTCACCGGTTCGACGCCGGCCGGCAAGGCGGTGGCGGCGAAGGCGGGCGAGTGTCTCAAGAAGACGGTGCTCGAGCTCGGCGGCTCGGACCCGTACGTCGTCCTCGCCGATGCCGACCTGGAGGCGACGGTGGAGGCCTGCGTCACCTCGCGGTTGATCAACTCGGGGCAGAGTTGCATCGCGGCGAAGCGGTTCATCGTCGTCGAGGCGGTGGCCGACGAGTTCGAGCGCCGTTTCGTCGCCCTGATGAAGGAGAAGCGGATGGGCGACCCGTTCGCCGACGGCACCGACGTCGGCCCGCAGGCGCGTGTCGACCTGCGCGACGACCTGCACGAGCAGGTCGCGAAGTCGGTCGAACGCGGGGCGAAGCTGCTGCTCGGCGGCGAAGTGCCGGAGAAGGAAGGCGCCTGGTACCCGCCGACGGTGCTGAGCGGGGTCGGCCCGGGGATGCCGGTCTACGACGAGGAGACCTTCGGCCCGGTGGCGGCGATCGTCCGCGTGGCCGACGAGGAGGAGGCGATCCGGGCGGCCAACGACACGCCGTTCGGGTTGGGGGCGGCGGTGTTCACGGGCGACGTGGAGCGGGGGGAGCGGATCGCGGCGGAACGGTTGGAGGCGGGGTGCTGCTTCGTGAACTCGTTCGTGAAGAGTGATCCTCGGTTGCCGTTTGGGGGGATCAAGGAGTCGGGGTATGGGCGGGAGCTGGGGGTGTTTGGGATTCGGGAGTTTGTGAATGTGAAGACTGTTTGGGTGGAGTGATTGAACGGCGTGCCGCGGGGGGGAGGGGTGAAAAGACTGCTACAGACGGAGTGGTGGTGCGGACCGCTCGTCCAACTCTTCACGCACGCGGAAGCGGCGGGGCTTGCCCCGCCGGCCGTTCCGTCCGGTGACCACCACCCGCGTAGGGGAGGGCCTTGCGCCCTCCCGAACCGACTCTGGTAAAAACTCCCCACCATGATCCGCGTCTCCCCCGAAGAGTTCGAAGCCCTGGTCCAGAAAGCCCTCGACTCGCTGCCCGAAGAGTTCGCCGAGCTGCTGGACAACGTCGCCGTGATGGTCGAGGAGTCACCTTCGGACGACGACCTCGCCGAGGTCGGCATGTCGCCGGACGAACGCGACGAGCTGTTCGGGCTCTACCAGGGGGTGTCGCTGCTGGAGCGGGACTCGTTCTACTCTTCGCTGCCCGACCGCGTGGTCGTCTTCCGGCGGCCGATCCTGGTCAACTGCCGGTCGCGGCGGGAGGCGGTGCGCGAGATCCGCGACACCGTGATCCACGAGCTGGGGCATTATTTTGGGATGGACGAAGACCAGATGCCCTACTGAAGGCCGAGGGCACGCCATCTCGGGCGGTCCTCGCTCTTCGCTCACTCGACGTACCTTCGGTACGACTCGCTCGACTCATCGCTCCGGGTCGCCCGATCTGACGCACCCTCGGCCTTCAGACCGCGCTACCCCGTTCTGGACGGGAGGCGCCTCCCCGCCACCGCCTCGTGCCGCCCGGCTCGCGTTATCCTCCACCGCATGACCCGGTCGCAACGGCGTTTGCTGCTTCTCTTTCTGTCGGTTCCGATTCTCCTCGTCGTCTTCGCCTTCGTCTACATGGCGGGGATGGGAGGGCTCGAAGGGGAGGAGCGCAGCTTCTGGGAGGCGTTCAGCTGGGCGGGGGAGACGTTGACCACGACCGGCTACGGCGGCGACACGCACTGGACCCACCCGGTGATGGTGCTCTTCGTGGTGGTGGTGCAGTTCATCGGTGTCTTCCTCGTCTTCCTGGTCTTCCCGATCTACGTGATCCCGTTCCTCGAAGAGCGCTTCGAGACCCGGTTGCCGACCGACGCCGGAGACGCCGAGGACCACGTGGTGATCTACCGCTCGGGGCCGGCGGTGTCGACGCTGCAGGGGCAGCTCGCCGCCGCGGGGGTGGCGAGCGTCACCGTGGAGCCGGACTCCTCGGCGGCGCGGCGGCTCTCCGAGCGCGGGCAGCGGGTGGTGGTGCGCGGGCTCGACGACGGGGCGCTCGGGGCGGCGCGGATCGAGCGGGCGCGGGCGCTGATCGCCAACGGGCACGACGACGAGAACGCTGCCGTCATCCTCGCCGCCCGCCAACGCGGTTTCACCGGCGAGGTGCTGGCGGTGGTCGAGGAGCCGTTGCACAGGAAGCCGATGAGGCTCGCCGGCGCTGACGCCGTCTACACGCCGCGCCACATACTCGGCGCCGCGCTGGCGGCGCGCGCTTCGGCGCGGATCAGCCCGCAGCTTGCCGGCATCCAGCATCTCGGGAACAAGCTCGCGGTGCGCGAGATCCGTGTCCAGCCGGGCAGCCACCTGGCCGGCCGGACGCTCGCCGAAGCGGCGATCGGGCGCGAGACCGGGGCGTCGGTGATCGCGCAGTGGGTCGAGGGCAGCCTCGAGACGACGCCCACGGCGGCGACGCGCCTCGCCCCAGGCGGCATCATGGTGGCGGTGGGCAGCGACGACAGCCTCGACCGCCTGGCCCAGCTCGCCGGCGCCGTGCTGCTGCGCCGCGAAGGGGCGTTCGTGGTCGGCGGGTACGGCGAGGTGGGCCACAAGGTGGCGCAGCTGCTCACCGACGCCGGTGAGGCGGTGCGGGTGATCGACCTGGTGGAGGCGCCGGGCGTCGACCTCACCGGCGACATGCTCGACCCGGAGCTGCTGGTCGCCGCCGGGGTGCCGGAGGCGCAGGCGGTGGTGCTGGCGCTCGACACCGACGCCGCGACCCTGTTCGCCACCGTGATCGTCAAGGACCTGGCACCGGCGATCCCGGTGATCGCCCGCGTCAACCAGGCGGACAACGTCGAGCGCATCCACCGTGCCGGCGCCGACTTCGCGTTGTCGATCAGCCAGGTGTCGGGGCAGATGCTGGCGCGGCGGTTGCTCGGCGAGGAGGCGGTGGCGATCGACCCGCAGTTGCAGGTGCGGAAGGTCGACTCGAAGGAGTTGGTGGGGAAGAACCCGGCGGCGTTGTCTCTGCGCGAGAAGACCGGGTGCACGGTGGTGGCGGTGGAGCGGGGGGATCAGATCGTGGTCGACCTGGGGGACGGGTTTACTTTTGAGCGGGGGGATGCGGTGTACGTGGCCGGGGCGGCGACGGCGACGGCGCGGTTTCGGGAGGCTGTGGGAGAGGGTTGAGTTGTGCTCAGCCGGGCCGGGGGCGGGGAGTGCGGTCGGAAAGCGCTCCGCGCCTGGTACTGCGGGATGAGCGGTGGGCGCTCCGCTCCGTTCCGCCGGCCTCCGAACTTTCCAGGCTGCCGTGAGGACCGTGCCGGCGGCCGGCTCCAAGGTTTCCGCCCGCACTCCCCGCCCCCGACCCTCACAGGGGACGCCGCGCCGAGGGGGGGGAGAGAGTGCGATGCGGACGCCTCGCCTCTCGGCTTCGCCTCGATTCTCGGACGAGTGCGAACCCTCTGACAATGGCTTCTCTTGATGTAGCGGCGAGCCTCGCGCTCGCCCTCCGTGGGGTCGAGGTCAGCCGCGTAGCTTTGCCACCGCGCGCTCCCTCTCCTCCTCGATCCG
>Ga0102949_1000017_pt1 | contig 14345 bp, 13 predicted proteins | sample SalPon2A_B_D1_MG_FD_78503 | JGI IMG/M metagenome (GOLD analysis project Ga0102949, IMG submission 78503) | Soil microbial communities from South San Francisco under conditions of wetland restoration - Salt Pond MetaG R2A_B_D1_MG | ecosystem: Environmental > Terrestrial > Soil > Wetlands | place... | reverse complement strand
CCTCGCCGTTGAAATTCACCGTGAAGTCGGCCAGATAGCGCACGTTGGAGGTCCGTTCGTTCACCACCGAGAAATTCTCGGCGAGGTTCAGGACCTCGTTCTGGCTGGGCATCCGCAGATTGGCTATGTCCTCTTGGGGGACCAGGCGCCGAAGCAAAACCTGCAGCGCCGCCATATGCGCCTCGGCAATGGCGGCCTCCCGGGCTTGAACCGCGGAATCGGCGGTCACGTCGACAGGGACGTTACGCACGGTAAAGACGCCGTCGGCACGGGCCGCGGCCGTTTGACCGGCCAACCCCAAGGCCAGCAAGAGAATCAGAGCGAGTTTGCCGCAGTTGCGCATTGCAAAGGTTCCCGGATCGACTATCTTCCGCCTGCCGAGCAGCAGGCCGCACCGAGGCGCGGCCCCGACGAACTGCCACTGCAGTATCTGACCGCAGTACATAACCTATGCCGAGGGAGGACGCCATAACAAGGCGCAACGAGCTCTCTTATAAGGCCGCCGGCGTCGATATCGATGCCGGCGCGGCCCTGGTGGAAGCCATCAAGCCCCTGGCCAAGTCCACCGCCCGTTCTGGAAGCGATGCCGGACTCGGCGGATTCGGCGGCTTTTTCGACCTCAAGGCCGCCGGCTACAGCGATCCCGTCCTGGTCGCCGCCAACGACGGCGTCGGCACCAAGGTGAAAATCGCCATCGACTGCGACCGCCACGACAGCCTGGGCATCGACTTGGTGGCCATGTGCGTCAACGACCTGGTGGTCCAGGGCGCCGAGCCGCTGTTCTTCCTCGACTACTTTGCCACCGGAAAGCTCGACGTGGCGCAGGGCGAAGCCATCGTCCGCGGCATCGCCGAGGGCTGCCGCCAGGCCGGCTGCGCCCTGATCGGCGGCGAAACCGCTGAAATGCCCGGGCTCTACGCCAGCGGCGACTACGATCTCGCCGGCTTTGCCGTGGGCGCCGTGGAACGCGGCAGCGCCTTGACCGGCGCCGAGATTGCCGCGGGGGACATCGTGCTGGGCTTGGCCTCCGACGGCCTTCACTCCAACGGCTTCTCCCTGGTTCGCAAGGTGGTGGCCGTCAGCGGCCTCGGCTATAGCGAGGCCGCCCCCTTCGCGCCCGATCTGTCGCTCGGCGACGCGCTCTTGACCCCGACACGTATCTACGTGCGGGCCTGCCTGGCGGCGCTCAAGGCCGGCGGCCTGAAAGGCCTGGCGCATATCACCGGCGGCGGCCTGCCGGAAAACCTGCCGCGGGTTCTGCCCGCGGACCTCGCCGCAGAGCTACAGGCCGGCAGTTGGCCTCTGCCCCCGGTCTTTTCCTGGCTGGCCAAGCAGGGCGGCATTGCAGACAGGGAAATGCTGCGGACCTTCAACTGCGGTATCGGCATGGTCGCCATCGTCGCACCGGACGCCGCCGCGTCCCTCAGCGAGGTCTTCCGGTCGGCCGGCGAAAAGGTCTACGAGATCGGCCGTATCGTGTCGCAACGGGCGGACCAAGCTGCGGTCGCCATCGCGCCCGGTACTGACGACGGTTCTTGGCTGGGCGGTAAGGTAGAGGCCGACTAGATGACGGGCAGGCAACCAGCTCGACGGCGCGTTGGCGTCTTGATCTCCGGCCGGGGGAGCAATCTCCAGGCCTTACTGGCCGCCGCCGCGGCGCCGGACTATCCGGCCGAAATCGCCGTCGTCATTTCCAACCGCGCCGATGCCGGCGGTCTCGCTTTCGCCGAAACGGCGGGCGTGGCCAACCGAGTGATCGACCATCGTGCCTACAGCGGGCGCGAGGCCTTCGAGGCCGAGGTGACGGACGCTTTGGCGGCGCACGACGTCGAGTTGGTGGCACAAGCCGGTTTCATGCGGATCGTGACGGCCAGCTTCATCGCGCGCTGGTGGAACCGCATGATCAACATTCACCCCTCCCTTCTGCCGTCCTTCCCCGGCCTGGAGACCCATGCCCGCGCGCTCGCCGCCGGGGTGAAACTGCACGGCTGCAGCGTCCATTTCGTGCGCGAAGTGGTGGACCAGGGTCCCATTATCGGCCAGGCGGCGGTGCCGGTGCTGGCCGGCGACGACCCCGACAGCTTGGCGGCCCGGGTGTTACGGGCCGAACACCGGCTCTATCCCCATTGCTTGCGGCTGGTGGCGGAGAACCGGGTCACGATCGAAGACGAACGCTGCATCGTCGCCGGTCCCGACCGCGCCGAGGGCAGCTTTTTCAACCCCGATCTTTGATGTCCGGAGACCTCAGGACTTGCAAGACTGCGGGATCTCGGGCTAATAATCCTTACGGAACAGGCAAGAGTCTCACGCCAGAGGCTGGACGGCGCGTACGGGGGAGAATCATTCATGGCTGACGAAGAACAGATGTTGCGGGACCACAGGGCGACCTGGACGGGGTTTTGCCGGGTGATAGCCTGGACGGTCGTCGCCATTGCCATCGTCTTGCTCTTAATGCGCTGCGCTTTGGTCTAGGCCTGAAGCCGGCGGCGGACAAAAAAAGCGGAGCCTCTGCCGGCTCCGCTTTTTCTTTGAGACCCGAGAGCGGCGTCAGCCGACCAGTTCAATATCCGAGAAGAAGTACTTGATCTCCTGGGCCGCGGTCTCCGGCGCGTCGGAGCCATGCACCGAGTTGGCCTCGATGGACTCGGCGTAGAGCTTGCGGATCGTGCCGTCGTCGGCGTTTTCCGGGTTGGTGGCGCCCATGACCTCGCGATTGCGGGCGATGGCGTCTTCGCCTTCCAGGACCTGCACCACCACCGGACCGGAGGTCATGAAACTGCAGAGGTCGTTGAAAAAGGGCCGCTCGCGATGGACAGCGTAAAAACCCTCGGCCTGCGCCCGGGTCAAGTGCATGCGCTTGCTGGCGATGACCCTGAGGCCGGCGTCTTCCAGCAAGGCCGTGATTTTGCCGGTCAGGTTCCGCCGGGTCGCATCCGGCTTGATAATCGAAAAGGTGCGTTGCATGGCCATGGCGGCACTGCTCCTTGGTGTTATGTTCGCCCAAACGAAAGAGAAATGGGTCAAGAGCTTCCTCTCGCGCCGGGCTTATAGCCTCGACGCTGTTGCAGTGCAACCGCGGACGGTTTCCCGCAGGCGCCATCTCGTGCTATCACCCCGCCGAACCGGGACGCGACCACTATGCTGACGATATCGAACCTGACCTACCGCATCGCCGGCGAGCCTCTGTTGGAGGCCGCGAGCGTCACCCTATACAAAGGCGAGCGCGTCGGCCTCGTGGGCCGCAACGGCAGCGGCAAGAGCACGCTCTTGAAGCTGATCACCCACGACATCGAGGCCGACGAAGGCACCATCGAGCTGGAGCGCAACATTCGCATCGGCAAGGTGGCGCAGGAGGCCCCCGGCGGCCAAGACTCCCTGATCGACTTCGTCCTCGCCGCCGACAAGGAACGCAGCACCCTGCTGGCCGCGGCCGAGACCGCCCGGGACCCGCTGCGCCTGGCTGAGATTCACGAACGCCTGCGCACCATCGAAGCTGACAGCGCCCCGGCTCGGGCGGCCCGAATTCTCGCCGGCTTGGGGTTCGACGAGGCGGCGCAGCAGCGCCCTTGCGCGGTCTTTTCCGGCGGCTGGCGGATGCGCGTGGCTCTCGCCGCCCTGCTCTTTTCCCAGCCCGATCTCATGCTGCTCGACGAACCCACCAACCACCTGGACCTGGAAGCGGCCCTGTGGCTGGAGGGCTTTCTGAAGAGCTACCAAGGCAGCTACCTCCTGGTCTCGCACGATCGCGGCCTGCTGGACCGGGCGGTGGAGCGCATCGTCCATCTCGCCGATCGCAAGCTCACCGCCTACGCCGGCAACTATTCGCGCTTCGAGAAAACCCGGCAGGAGCAACTGCGCCTACAGGCCGCGCTCTTTGCCAAGCAGCAGGCCCAGCGCCAGCACATGCAGTCCTTCATCGACCGCTTCCGCTACAAAGCCAGCAAGGCCCGCCAGGCGCAGTCGCGCCTTAAGGCCTTGGAGCGCATGGAACCGGTGGCCAACGTCATCGATTCCTCCAGCGTCACCTTCCGCTTCCCCGAGGGACCGGAGCTGGCACCGCCGATCTTGACCCTCGAGGGTGCTTCGGCGGGCTACGGCGATGGCCCGCCGGTGCTGCGCGATCTGAACCTGCGCTTGGACATGGATGACCGCATCGCCCTGCTCGGCGCCAACGGCAACGGCAAGACCACCCTCGCCCGCCTGCTGGCCGGCCGCTTGCAGCCTCGGGACGGCCGCATCGTCCGCGCCGGCAAGCTGAAGGTCGGCTATTTCGCCCAGGACCAAGCCGACGAACTGGACTTGGCGGCAACGCCTCTGGACCACATGGCGCGAGCCCTGCCCAATGCCTTGCCGGAGAAACGGCGGGCGCAACTCGGCCGCTTCGGCTTCGGCCAGGACCGGGCCGATCTGGCCGTCGGCAAGCTCTCGGGCGGCGAAAAAGCGCGGCTCATCTTCGCCCTGGTCAGCCGGCACGAACCGCAACTGCTGTTGCTCGACGAGCCCACCAACCACCTGGACATCGAATCGCGCCAGGCCCTGGTGGAAGCGCTGCTGGAGTTCCGCGGCGCCGTGGTGCTGGTGAGCCACGATCCCCACTTGGTGGAACTCGTGGCTGACCGCTTCTGGCTGGTGGCCGACGGTGCCGTCCGCCCATTCGACGGGGATTTGGAAGAATACCGCGACCATCTCCTGGCCCAGCGGCGCGCGGAACGCAGCCGCTCCCGTAAAGAGCGCACGGGCGACGAAAGCAACGAGAAGTCCGCCCTCAACAAGAAAGACAAACGCCGCGCCGCAGCGGCCCGGCGGGCCGAAACGGCGGCGCTCAAAGCGGCGGTGCGGAAGGCGGAGAAGGAGATCGCCCGCCTGACCGGCGAGAAGCAGGCGTTGGAAGCGAGACTGGGCGACGCGGCGGTCTATGACGACACGAAGAAGGCGCAAAACCTGCAGATGGCCCACGGCAAGCTGGCGGCTGCCCTTGCCGTCGCCGAAGAGACCTGGTTGGAAGCCACCGCCGCGTTGGAAGATGCCGAAACCTCTCTCGTCGAGTCACCGGCGTGACCGCCGCCGGCGACCGCAAGGGCTTTCGCCGCTCCATCGCCACGCTGCTTCTCGGCACCGGCATCCTTTTCCTCGGCAACGGCCTGATCGTCACGCTTCTGCCTCTGCGGGCAAAACTCGAGGGCTTTTCCCTGCCGATCATCGGCGCCCTCGGCACGGTCTATTTCGGTGGCTTTGTCGTCGGCTGCCTGTTGGGCCCGCGCATCGTCAAGTCGGTGGGCCACGTCCGCTGCTTTGCCGGCTTCGCCGCTCTGGTGGCCGCCGGGATCCTACTCTATCCGCTCTGGTTGAGCCCCGTCGGTTGGCTGATCCTTCGCGCCGCCACCGGCCTCTGTTCGGCGATCCTCTTCATGGTGATCGAGAGCTGGCTGAACGAGCAGTCCAGCAACGAGGTGCGGGGCGCCGTCCTCTCACTCTATATTATCGTCACCAACATCGTCACCATCGGCGGCCAGCTCTTGATCAATATCGCGGCGCCCGAGGATGCCGCGCTCTTTTCCCTCGCCGCTATGCTGGCCTGTCTTGCCATTGTCCCGCTCGCCCTCACCGCCACGGCCAGCCCCAAGCCGATCCCCCAGGCCAGGCTCCGCATCAAGCGCCTCTTCCTGGTATCGCCGAGTGCCTTTCTCGGCTGCTTTGCCGTGGGCTTGGTGGAAGGCGCTTTCTGGTCCTTTGCGCCTGTCTTCGGGCAACTGAAAGGGCTCTCGGTCGTCGAGATCACCGTCTTCATGGCCGCCTTCACCCTGGGCGGCACGCTTTCCCAATGGCCGGTCGGGCGCATCTCGGACCGTATCGATCGGCGGCTGATGATCGCGGCCTGCGCCTTCGCCAGTGTCGGCACGGGCCTCGCCCTGGCCTTCGAACCCTTCAGCGGCATGCCCGCCCTTCTGAGCCTGGCCGTCCTGCACGGCGGCGCCATGCTGCCGCTTTACGCTCTTTGTCTGGCCCACGCCTGCGATTATGCTCCGTCTGAGGAGATGGTGGAAACCAGCAGCGGTCTTTTGCTCGTCTATGCCGGCGGTGCCGTCCTGGGTCCCTTGGCCACCGGGCCGCTTATGGAAGTATTCGGACCCGGGGCCCTCTTCCTCACCATCGCCGTCCTCTTGGGGGTGCTGGCGCTCTACTTCCTCTACCGCAGCGGCAAGCGGCCAATAGTGGAGGACGAGGAGCGGGCCGATTTCTATCCGGTCCCGCGCACCTCGCCCTCCCTCTACAGCCTCGAGGAGGACGATCCGGACGGCGGCTATGAGGATGACAATGGATCGGGAAAGGATGCAGAACGGGCAAGCTTTGACTAACGGCGATGTGCAGACGTGCTCGGGATGCGGTTCTCCATCCAGCGGAAGAACACCACGATGATGCCGGTGAGGACGATATAAATGCCGGCCACGACCAGGAGCGGCTCGTAAATGCGGTAGGTTTCCTGCCGCACCATGCCGCCAACACCGTAGACGTCGAAAACTGTGATGGTGGCCGCCAGGGGTGTCGCCTTCAAGGTCAGGACGAACTCCCCTGCCAGGACCGGGAACACGTCCTGCAAAGCGCGCGGCAACCAAACTCGCCGGAGCAGGGTGAAGCCGCGCATGCCAAACGCCCGCGCCGCTTCCAACTCGCCCTTGGGGACGCCCTGGAACGCGCCGCGCATGATCTCGCCGTCATAGCCGGCGACACTTATGGAGAAAGCGAAGACCGCGTAGGGAAAGGCCTCGCGCAGGATCGGCCACAAGAAGCTTTCCCGCACGCCCGGAATAAACGGAAAGATCGAGCCCAAGCCGTAGTAGATCAGCCACAGCTGAATCAGCAGCGGCGTGCCGCGGATGACCGTGCAGAAAACCCGTGCCAGTATGGCCAGAGGACGGGGGCCCGTGACCTGCACCAAGCCGATAGGGATGGCCATGATCATGCCGAAGAAGATCGATAGGACCAGGAGCTTGATCGTGATCCAAAGGCCTTCGATGAAGTCGGGCGCGTAGTCGGCAAGCCAGTACCACTGCATCAGCTTCGCGCCACTTGACCGCGCCGGTAGTGGCGCTCGATGTAGATGAAGACCGCTTGCGAGACCAAAGTGACGGCCAGATAGAGCAAAGCCGCGACCACATAGAACATCAAGTAGGCCTTGGTGCTGCCGGCGGCTTGTCGGGTGGCCAGTGCCAGTTCGCTAAAGCCCACCACGGCCAAAAGGGCGGTGTCCTTGGTGACGATGAGCCAGAGGTTGGCCAGCCCCGGTAGGGCGAAAGGGATCATGGCCGGGACGATGATACGGCGCAGGCGTAAGGACCACCACATGCCGCTGGCCACCGCCGCCTCGATCTGACCGGCGGGGACGGCCCGCATGGCGCCGCGGATGACCTCGGTGGAGTAAGCCCCCTGAACGAAGCCCAACACGAAAATGCCGGCGGCCAAGCCGCTGATGTCGACACGCTCGTACCCGAAACTTTCCAAGGTCTGGTTCAGGAGATCCGTGCCCGCATAGTAAAGCAACAAGATCAAAACCAGCTCGGGAACCGCGCGGATGAGGGTGGTGTAGATCTCCAGGATCCAGCGTAGAATCGGACCGCCGTAGAGTTTCCCCAATGCCCCGCCGAAACCGATGGCAATACCGAGGCTGTAGGCGCCCAAGGCAATTTCCAAGGTGTTCAAGAGGCCCTTGAGAAGCACCCCGCCCCACCCCGGCGGACTGAGGGCCAACATTTCCAGCATGGGCCGCGATCCCAGGATCGGCGGAAAGGAACGGGCCGAGGCCCGTTCCCTCCCCGGTTTAAGTCATCAGGCGATCGAACGCTCAGCCGCCATAGATGTCGAAGTTGAAGTATCCTTCGGAGATCGCATCGAACGTCCCGTCTTCGCGGATCTTTTCGATGGCCGCGTTGAACTTGTCCTTCAACGCCGTGTCTTCCTTACGAAGACCGACGCCGACACCAGGTCCGAAGATATCAATATCGAAGAGTTCGGTCTTGACCTCGCAGCAAGCGCCGGGGTCGCTCTCCATGAAGGGCGTGAGAGCCAGGGAGTCGGCGATCACGGCGTCGATCCGGCCCGCGGCCAAGTCCTGATTGTGCTCGTCGAAGGTCTGGTAGGTTTTGATGTCGGCAACGTCGCCAAAATACTGAGTGGCAAAGTTCTCATGCACCGTGGAGACCTGGACGCCGATGATCTTGCCTTTCAAGCTCTCCGGTGAACCGTCGATACCGGAAGACTTGTCCGCAATCATTACCGTCGGCGTGTTGTAGTACTTGTCCGAAAAGTCGATGGTCTTCATGCGCTCTGCCGTGATCGACATTGACGAAATGATGGCATCGATTTTCTTGGCGAGCAGCGCCGGGATGATACCGTCCCAGGACACCTCGACCCAGGTGCATTCCTCCTCCATGGCTTTGCAAAGCGCATCGCCGATCTCGATTTCCCAACCTTCCCAGTTGCCTGCGGCCGTCTTTTCCGCAAAGGGGGGATAGGGTTCGGCCGCAACGCCCAGCTTGATCTCAGCCGAGGCGCCCTGAAGGCCAAGCCCCATAATGCCTGCGGCCAGGGCCACGGACGTCACAAATTTTCTCATAAATACTCTCCCTCAGATGTTCCGGTCCTCTCACAGGGGACCTTTTTGGTGGAAGCCTTAACCTAGAGCCGCATGATAGGCACCGATGGTCCTGAGGCGAAACCCCTTTTATCGGCCCGCGCGAGAGCCGCGATCCGAAGCCGGTGTCGTAGCGTAGCCGACGGCGAGCCACGGCTGACCTAACTCGACGGCAATGGCAGCGCTTCACCAAGACGGCAGTTGCAATTGCCCCTGGTCGGCCAGGTAGAGGACGACGGCGCCGCCGACGAGCAGCAGGGCCAGGGCGGATGCGGCGAGGATCTTCAGCAGCGAATAGGGCCGCGCGCCGCGCACCCGGCCGCTTTGTCCGTTCACCACGAAGGGGAAACTGCGGCCGCGATAGCTGTAGGCCGCCACCCAGACCGGCAGCAGAATATGCTTAAAGCTGATGTTGTCGAAGCGGCTGTCGATCCGCTGGATGCGCTGGGCATCGCCACCGATGTCGCGGCGCACGTCCTCGCGGATGGTGGCCTTCATGACGGCTTGGGCGGCCCGAAAGCCCAGGTCCGGTCCCGCACGGTAAAGTTCGCTGCGAAATCCGCTGAGGTACTCCTCCCGGTAGGCCGTGAGGGCCGAAAGGTCCCAGGGCCCGACGCCGTCGATCAGCTCCGGCGGCACGGCGCCGCCGGCCGACACGAGGACGTCGTCGAAATGCCGCGCGACCTGCCCGGCGACCGGCGACCATCGAATGGTCCGCACCTGCCGCCGGCGGCGCTGCGGCTTGCCCTTCACCATGACGGTGACATTGCGCGACGTATAGACGGCCCTGCCCCGCTGACCGCTATAGCGGCTGGTGCTGTCGCAATCGAAAGTCCAATAGGGCAAATAGACGCCGCTCAGGCGCCCGTCATCGCGGGCATAGGCTTTGAGGTCGGACGGCGCGAACCAAAGCCCCTTGATCCAGGCCTTGAGCGCCGCCTGCCCCGCCTGCTCGGTCAGCGCAAAGGGGACCAGCCCTTGCGGGGTGATGCGCCGGCTGGAGGCCGGATCGGCAACCACCGAGGTCCCGCAGTAGGGACAGGCCTCGGCATGGACGCCTTCGTCGAGATCGAACACGGCGCCGCAATTCTGGCAGTCGATGCTCTTGCGGTCTTCCAGGGGCGCGCGGCCGGCCAGATCCCGTAGGGCCGCCGCCAGATCGCGTTCGGCCAGGGCATCCTCCCGGGCCGCCCGTCCCCAGGGGCCTTCTTCGCCCAGCTCGATCGGATTCTCGTGACCGCAGTGGGCGCAGGCTATGACCCGGCTTCCGGGCCGATAGGTCAGTTCCGCGCCACAGCTTTCACAGGGAAAGCGAACTTCTTGGGCCTGGCTTGCACTCATTCTCGTCCTAGGACCCCGATCCACCGTTGCCGGCCCAGCGGCGCCCTAGCTCTTCGGCAAGGGCGGCGGCATCTTCGCCAACAGGGGCGCCAGGTCGTCGCACTCCGCGACCTTCGTCCAGCCATCGTAGCCGTCGCGCCAAACCAAACTGTCGCGGGTCAGCGCCCCTGCATCCCTCTGCCCTTCGAGCTCCGCCAGGGTGAAGGGACCGGCCTGCTTGCCCTCGATGGCCAGGTAAAATGGCTTGGCGCCCGGGATCGGCGGCGGCGCGGCCGGGCTCGACGCCGCCGCGGCGCCGGCACCCATGGCCTGCCCCATCTGTTGGCCCATGGCAACGCCCATGCCCATGCCCATGCCGCCGGCCGCCATACCGCCGGGGTTCTCCGCCGCCGCCACCAAGGCTTCGGCCGCCTGGAACTGGGCATAGTCCCGCAGATTGCCCAAGGCCCCCATGCTGGCCCGCTTGTCCAGCGCCTCCTCCACCATTGCCGGCAGGGAGATGTTCTCCACCAGCAACAGGGTGAGGTCTAAACCGTAAGCGGCGAATTCGGGCTTCAGCTTGTTGGTCAAGAAGACGCCGAGATCGTCGTAATTGGCCGCCAGATCCAGCACCGGCACGCCGCTCTCACCGAGGATGGAGGCGAAGCGCGACACGATCATGTTGCGCAGCTGATCGGTGATCTCGTCCGTGGTGAAGTGCCCGTCGGTCCCCACAATCTCCTTCAAGAACAGAGGCGCATCGGTCACCCGCATCTCGTAGCTGCCGAAGCTGCGCAGGCGCACGGCGCCGAATTCCTTGTCCCGCAAAGTGACCGGGCTCTTCGTGCCCCATTTCAAGCCCGTGAAGCGCTTGGTGTTGACGAAATAGACCTCGGCCTTGAAGGGACTTTGAAAGCCGTGCTGCCAGTTTTCCAAGGTCGAGAGGATGGGCAGGTTCTGCACATCCAGCTCGTAAAGGCCGGGCTGGAAGACATCGGCCAAGCGCCCCTCGTTCACGAACACCGCCACTTGCGATTCACGCACCGTCAGCTTGGCGCCGTACTTGATCTCGTTGCCGTAGCGCTGAAAGCGATAAACCACGGTGTCGTTGCTGTCGTCGGTCCATTCGATGACGTCGACGAACTCACCGACGATTTTATCCCACAAAGACATGGTCTCTCCTCTTCCTCAGTGCCCGGGCGCGACGCCTTGGCGGCAGCGTCCGTCCCGGCTAGGACGTGGTCTCTCCCTGGTCGGTCACCGGCGTGCGGGCTTTCGAGGCCGAAAGGACCTGGCGCAGTTCGGCCTCGCAGGCTTGAAGTTCCTTTTCCGTCTCGACCCGCTTGCGCCGCCCTTCGTCGGCGATCTGCAGCGATTCTTCGATGGTCGCGATGAGCTCCTGGTTCGCCTTCTTCACCACCTCGATGTCGAAGACGCCGCGCTCCACCTGGCGCCGCACCTGGGCGTTGGCTTCCTTAAGGTTCTTTGCATTGGCCTCGAGCAACTCGTTGGTCAGGTCAGTGGCCGACTCAAGGGTCTTGCCGGCCTCGCCCGAGCGGTAGATCGTCACCGCCTGGGCCAGCTGCTGGCGCCAGAGCGGCACGGTGTTGGCCATGGTGGAGTTGATCTTGGTCACCAGGCTCTTATCGTTCTCCTGCACCAGTCGGATCGAGGGCAGCCCCTGCATGGCAACCTGCCGCGTGAGCTTCAGATCGTGCACGCGGCGCTCCAAATCGTCGCGCATCGCGCGCAGGTCCCGCAGCTCTTGTGCCTTCAGCACATCGCCACTCTGCTCGGCCGCCTGCTGCAGGCCCGGGATGACCTCCTCGTCCAGCTCCTTCAGCTTTGCCTCGCCCGCCGCGATATAGGTCGCAAGATCGTGGAAGTAGTCCAGATTGGTGGCGTAGAGCCGGTCGAGGGAGGCGATATCGGTCAGCAGCTGGGTCTTATGACTTTCCAGCTTGTCGGTGATGTCGTCGATCTGGTCGCGCACCTCCTCGTAGCGCTGGATGAACTTCATGACCGGTTTTCCGGCCCCGAAAATCTTCGCAAAGAACCCGGGCTCTTGGTTGGGGTCCAACTCGTCGATGTCGAAGCCGCGAATGGTAACCAGCATGGCGTTGAGGGCGGAGCCCGCTTCGCCGGTGTCCTTGTTGCGCACCCCATCCAGCATCGAATCGGAGATTAAGGTCAGCTGCTCTTGCGCCTTGGTGCCGAAAAAGATCACCGAGTTGCTGTCGGCGATGTCGATTTCCTGCATCGCCGCCTCGATTCGCTGGCGCTCCTGGCTGTCGGCCGTCTCATAGGGCACGACCGTGCCGACAATAGCCTCGGGGTTTGCGGCGGCCTCGTCGGAGGCAGCGGCTGCAGTGGCGGTCGTTGGCTTTTCGGACACCATGACGATCTCCCTCTTATCCCTATCCAATTCGTTTCGTCGGCCCGTCGTTTTAGATCACGCCTTCGCGGCGCAGTCGGGCGGTGAGAACCTCGATCTGCACATCCAAATCGAGGATATCGTTTTCCAAAAGCTTTTCGTGCTGCTCGGCGAAGACATTTTCCATATCCACCAGCAGGGTGCGAAAGCTATGCTCCAATTCCGCGGATAGCGGTTCCTTTTCCAGCTTTGCGAAACGCTCGGTCACCTGTTCGGCGCCTTCAAGATACACTTTTAAGAATTTGCGGGCGAGGCGGACATCCCGCGGGTCGTTTTCGATTTCCGACAAGACCTTGCGCGCCCAGTCGAGAATACCATGGACGCGCTCGTTGATCTCCCGGTCACGGATCAGGCGGTTGTTGGCCTCGAACCGTCCCAGACGCGGATAAGCTTCGTCGAGGGCAACGGCCGCTCTGGCATGATCGGCATCGGCCCCCACCGGCCCCTTGGCGCCCAGGCTATCGAAGCCGTACGCGAAAAAACACCCCAACAGGGCCGCGACCGCGTAGCCGACCGACATGGCGAGACCGTGCCCGATGCCCCAGTAGGCCGTCAGGCCGCTGGCCAGCGCGACGAGGACGGCACCGATCGTCTTACAGGGAACGCGAATGCCGCGGGTCAGCCGTCGCTCGGCCAGCCGCGCCTCGTTGAGCAGGCCTTGCCGGTTCGCCGTGGCACCCAGCATGAACAGCAGAAAAAAGGCGCTGGCGCGGACCAGGTCCCCGAAATCGCCGCCGATCAGATCCCAAGCCGCGGCGACAGCCAGGGGCAGGGGCAGAAGATAGAGCATCAGGCCTTTGGTCCCGAGCCTTAGACGGCTTCGCGAACTTCGCTGTACGGCTCTAGTCACCCGCGCTCTCCGGGGCGGAAACCGCGGGCGGCGGCACGCTGCCCGACCGCCCGTCGCTCAGCAAGGCCTGACAACTGGTGACACCCACCGATAGCACCAGGAGGGCAACGCCGATGAACTTTCGAAGGGACTGGGGCATAGCTTAAAGACGTCCTACCCAACAAAGACCGGACATCGGGACGCGGCAAAGTGGTGGCCGGCCACGCAAGGGAGGGCAGCAACTAGGACCGCAGCGATCCGGCCCTTGGGCGCCCACCCGCCTGACGCATTCTGCGTCGGTTTTACAATCCACCGCACGCTCCTGCAACTCTACGCATTAAAGAAATCCCTATATGTGACAGCTGGAGTCGGCACGCTGCGGCTCGAGAACGCTGCCTCCTGCTCGAAAGCCACCCAAAAGGAATTGGCCGCAAACCCCATATGGATACTGCGAATGCGATGGACAACAAAGAAATTGGCGCTTCAAAGTCGGATTTCTTTGGCTCTAGGGTCGTTTTTTAACTATATTTCGCTATCTACGCGCAAAGCCTAATGTGAACATGGTTAGGATATTATGGCGGTCAGACTTACCTTGACGTTCGTCTTCTTCGTGGCGCTCGCCGTTGCTTTCACAAATCATAATTCGGCCCAAGCTCAGCAGGATCAAAACGCGCAAGAGAAAAATGAGCAGGATGAGGCCGCCGCCTTCGCAGCCGGTGTCGCGGCGTATCATGCCGAGGACTACCGTAAGGCCTACGATGCTTGGATGCCTCTGGCCGAAGACGGCGACAACGCCGCACAATACAATGTCGGCATTCTCTACCAGTACGGGCTGGGCGTCACCCAGAACGTCTCCGAATCGGTCAAGTGGTACATGAAATCTGCCGAAGCCGGCTTCGCCGAGGCCTCGTTGCACCTGGGCGACCTCTATGCCAGCGGATTTTTCGGCGAGCCTGACGATGCCTCGGCCGTCATCTGGTATGAAAAGGCGCAAGCCCAGGGTGCGGTCGCGGCCCAAACCAAACTCTCGGCGGCCCGGGCCCGCATGATCCCGCAAATTCCCGGCGGCACCCAAGGCAGTGTTCAGGGCACCAACACCGAGTAACGCCTGAATTTCGACCGCCTAGAGCATT
>Ga0102949_1000016_pt1 | contig 14882 bp, 14 predicted proteins | sample SalPon2A_B_D1_MG_FD_78503 | JGI IMG/M metagenome (GOLD analysis project Ga0102949, IMG submission 78503) | Soil microbial communities from South San Francisco under conditions of wetland restoration - Salt Pond MetaG R2A_B_D1_MG | ecosystem: Environmental > Terrestrial > Soil > Wetlands | place... | reverse complement strand
GCGATCTGGCCCGCCGCGTGGGGGGCGACCGGGTGCGGGTCGACTCGCTCATGGGCCCGGGGGTCGACCCCCACCTCTACAAGGCCAGCGAGAGCGACGTGCGGCGCCTGGCCGAGGCCGACCTGATCCTCTACAACGGCCTCCACCTGGAGGGCAAGATGGGCGACATCCTGGTCAAGATGGCGCGCGACCGGCCGGTGGTGGCGGTCACCGAGACGATCGACCCGGGCGCGTTGCGCGAACCGCCCGAGTTCCTCGGCCAGTACGACCCGCACGTCTGGTTCGACGTCTCGCTGTGGGCGACCACGCCGCAGGTGATCGCCGAGGAGCTGGCCGAGCTCGACCCGGAGCACGCCGAGGGCTACCGCAGCCGCGCCGCCGCACACGCCGCCGAGCTCGAAGCGCTCGACGCCTGGGTCGCCGAGCAGGTGGCGACGGTGCCGCCCGAGCGCCGCATCCTGGTCACCGCGCACGACGCCTTCGGCTACTTCGGGCAACGCTACGGCGTCGAGGTGGTCGGCATCCAGGGCATCTCGACGCTCACCGAGGCGGGCCTCCAGGACGTCGAGCGGGTGGTCGACCTGGTGGTCGACCGCGCGGTGCCGGCGTTGTTCGTCGAGTCGAGCGTGCCGCCGCGCACCGTCGAAGCGGTACAGGCGGCGGTCGAAGCGCGCGGCCACGCGGTGGCGATCGGTGGCGAGCTCTACTCGGACGCCCTCGGCGCCGCCGGCACGCCGGAAGGCACCTACGTGGGCATGCTGCGCCACAACGTCGAAACCCTGGTGGGAGCGCTGCGATGATCTCCGACCCCGTCCCCCCGCCGAGCGCCAACGAAGCCGACCCGGAGGCCTCCACGGTCACCGCCGCCGAGAAGGTGCTGCCGGCCATCGAGGTCCACGACCTCACCGTCGCCTACCGCACCAGCCCGGTGCTCTGGGACGTCGACCTGGTGCTGCCGCCGGGCAAGCTGATCGCCATCGTCGGCCCCAACGGCGCCGGCAAGTCGACCTTGCTCAAGGCCATCCTCGGGCTGGTCAAACCGATCACCGGCTGGGTTCAGGTGTTCGGGGAGAGCTACGAGAAGCGCCGCTCGTGGGTCGGCTACGTGCCGCAGCGCGAGAGCGTCGACTGGGACTTCCCGACCAGCGCCCTCGACGTGGTGACGATGGGGCTCTACGGCCGCATGGGCTGGCTGCGGCGGCCGTCGAGCCGGCACCGTGAGGTCGCCGAGGAGTGCCTGGACAAGGTCGGCATGGGCGAGTTCGCCAACCGCCAGATCAGCCAGCTCTCAGGCGGCCAGCAGCAGCGCGTCTTCCTCGCCCGCGCCCTCGCCCAAGACGCCCGGCTCTACCTGATGGACGAACCGTTCGCCGGCGTCGACGCCACCACCGAACGGGCCATCCTCACCCTGCTCCAGGAGCTGAAAGACGCCGGCCGCACGGTGGTCGCGGTGCACCACGATCTCCAAACCGTGGCCGAGTACTTCGACCACGTGGTGCTGCTCAACATGCGGCTGGTCGCCGCCGGGCCGGTGGCCGACACCTTCACCACCGACAACCTGCAACGCACCTACGGCGGCAAGCTGACGCTCCTCACCCAGACCGCCGAGAGCTTCCTCGCCAAGCGCCCGGGCGGCGCCTGAGCGACACCGAGAGCCCCCCCGATGGACGCCCTCTCGTTCACCGCCAGAAACGTCCTCCTCGGCGCCACGCTGCTCGGCGTCAGCGGCGGCGTGCTCGGCTGCTTCGCGCTGCTGCGCCGGCAGAGCCTGCTCGGCGACGCGCTGGCCCACGCGGCGCTGCCCGGCGTCTGCCTGGGGTTCCTGCTCACCGGTTCGAAGTCGCCGCTGCCACTCTTCCTGGGGGCGCTGGTGGCCGGCGTCGCGGGTTCGCTCTTCATCCTCGCCGCGGTGCGCTGGAGCCGGGTCAAGGAGGACTCGGCGATCGGCATCGTGCTCTCCGTCTTCTTCGGCGTCGGCATCGTGCTGCTGACCTGGGTGCAGCGCTCGCCGGGCGGCAACCAGTCGGGGCTCGACCAGTTCCTGTTCGGGCAGGCGGCGGCGCTGGTCACCGAGGACGTGATCCTGATGGCGGTGCTCTCGGCGCTGGTGCTCGCCACCGTCGCCGCCTTCTACAAGGAGTTCAAGCTCCTCGCCTTCGACCCCGAGTACGCCGCCAGCCTCGGGCTGCCGATCCGCCGCATCGAGATCCTGCTCACCCTGCTGCTGGTCACCGTCGTGGTGGTCGGCTTGCAGACGGTCGGCGTGGTGCTGATCGTCGCCACCCTGGTCACCCCGGCCGCCGCCGCTCGCCAGTGGACCGAGCGGCTCGGCGCCATGGTGCTGATCTCGGCCACCATCGGCGCCTTCGCCGGCGCCAGCGGCGCCCTGGTCAGCGCCAGCGCGCCGCGCCTTCCGACCGGCCCGGTGATCGTGTTGGTGGCGAGCGCCGTGCTCGTCGCCTCGCTCCTCTTCGCCCCCGAGCGCGGCCTGTTGTGGGCGGCGCTCGCCGAACGGCGGGTGGCGCGCCGCATCCGGCACGAGAACCTGCTCAAAGATCTCTACCGCGCCGGCGAGTCGCGCGGCGAACCGGGCGCCTTCATCCCGGTGCCCGAGCTGATGGGGATGCGCGGTCAGAGCGCACCGCGGCTGGCGGCGAGCGCCCGGCCGCTGGTCGACAAGGGGCTGGCCGAGCGGCGCGGCGACGCTCTGCGCTTGACCGGCGACGGCCTCGTCACCGCCGCCGGGGTGGTGCGCAAGCACCGTCTATGGGAGGTCTACCTGACGCGCCGCCTCGAACTGCCGAGCGACCACGTCCACCGCGACGCCGAGGCGATGGAGCACGCGCTCGACGACGTCGCGGTCGCCGAGCTCGACCGCCTGCTCGGCCACCCGGCGGTCGACCCGCACGGGCAACCGATCCCGCGCCCCGAGGCGCTGGCGGTGGAAGGAGCCCGGCGATGAGCCCGACGCTGTCCGTGCTGGTGATCGGTGCCCTGGTCGGCGCCTCGTGCGCCACCATCGGCTCCTTCCTGGTGCTGCGCCGGATGGCGCTGCTGGGCGACGCGATCAGCCACGCGGTGCTCCCCGGCATCGCCCTCGCCTTCCTGTTCACCGGCGACCGCTCGGCGCTGCCGATGGTGCTCGGCGCCGGTGCGCTCGGCGTCCTCACCGTGCTGCTCGTCGAGCTGCTCAACCGCAGCCGGCGGTTGAAGGAGGACGCCTCGATCGGCGTCGTCTTCCCGGCGCTGTTCTCGGTCGGCGTGCTGATCATCAGCCGCTACGCCAGCTCCGTCCACCTCGACCTCGACTGCGTGCTCTACGGCGAGATCGCCTACGCGCCGTGGGACCTGCTCTACTGGGGGGCGGCGTCGCTGGGACCGAAGGCGCTGTGGGTCAACGGCGCGACGCTGGCGATGAACCTGCTGCTGGTCGGGCTGTTCTACAAGGAGCTCAAGATCACCACCTTCGACCCCGAGCTCGCCGCCTCGCTCGGCTTCTCACCCACCGTCGTCCACTACCTGCTGATGAGCGCGGTGTCGATGACCGTGGTCGGTGCCTTCGAGTCGGTGGGGGCGATCCTGGTGGTCGCCATGCTGGTGGTGCCGCCGGCGACCGCCTACCTGCTGACCGACCGGCTGTCGCTGATGATCGTGCTCTCGATCGGCCTCGGGATGGCGTCGTCGACCCTCGGCTACGGCCTGGCGCGCTGGATGGACGCCTCGATCGCCGGCGCGATGGCGGCGGTGTCGGGCGCCTTGTTCGTCGCCGCCCTGGTCGCCTCGCCGCGCCACGGGTTGTTGGCCCGCCTGCTCACCCACCGGCGGCTGGCGCGGCGGCTCAGCGACCAGCTGGTGTTGCTCCACCTCGCCGACGGCGGGCGCGCCCTGCCGCTCGCCACCATCGAGCGGCGCTTCGGCTGGACGCGGCAGCGGTTGGAGAAGGCGGTGGGAAGGTTGGAGAAGGCGGGGTGGGCCGAGCGTGACGCCGACGGCGTGCAGCTGACGGCAGGCGGCGCTGCCGCCGCACGCGCGGCCGGCGCCGCCCAGCTCGCTCACCCGCTGGCAGTGACGGCGACGGAGAGCTGAAGGCCTGTGAAGAAATCTCCGCCCGTCGCGAGGCCGGCATCGCGCGCCTCTCGCAAGGCGCGGCGACGAGACGTAGCCGGAGGCTACGTCGAGGAGCCGCAACGCCGCGAGAGGCGATGCGAGGACGGACGCAGCAGGGTGGAGATTTCTTCACAGGCTCTGAGGCCGTCCGTCGCCCGGGGGGTCATGCCTCCGCCGCCTGCTCGGCGCCCTCGCCGCGCTCCGAGGGATCGATCGGCTGCAGCACCATGGTCATCTGGCGCCCCTCCATCCCTCGGCTGCGGTACTCCACCTTGCTGATGTCGGCCAGCGACTCCTGAACGTGGTTCAGGATCTCCTGCCCCAGCTCGGGGCGGCGGAGTTGCCGATAGCGGAAGAAGATGGTGACCTTGACCTTGTTGCCCTTGCTCAGGAAGTTGCGGGCGCGGTCGGTCTTGCGGTCGCGGTCGTGCTCGCCGATACCCGGGCGATACTTGACCTCCTTGACTTCGATGACGTGGGCCTTCTTGCGCGCTTCGCGGTCTCGCTTCTGCTTCTCGTAGCGCGCTTTGCCCCAGTCCATCATGCGGACCACGGGGGGATCGGCGTTGGGGCCGACCTCGACCAGGTCCATGCCGGATTCCTCGGCCCGGCGGCGGGCGTCGTCGAGGTCGACGATGCCGAGCTGCTCACCGTCCTCGGCGATCAGTCGTATCGGGCTCTTGCGGATCCGGTTGTTGACGCGGGGTTCGTTCGATCTGGCGATGTCCGTATCTCCTCTGGGTCGGTTCAGACTCGGCGCGCCGCTCCGTTCGCCCGCCGGCCGGAGCCGGTGGGTCGCGATTCCCCCGTGCACCAGCCCCTCGGGGCCGGCGCCGCGGTCGAACCGCGAACGGTGCGGCGCGTCATACTGTAGTGATCAATTGTAATGCATCTTTCGGCGGCTTCGACACGGTTCTCAATGCGAGTCGCCGGGGTCGAGGCGGACCACCTGGCAGCTGATGCCGAGGTCGCGGACCGCCTGCTCGAGCTGCTCGGGGGTGCCGGTCAGCGGCGGGAAGGTGCCCCAGTGGATCGGCACCACGCGGCGCACGCCGAGGTAACGGCAGGCGCGTGCGGCCTGGTGCGGGTCCATGGTGAAGAGGTCTCCGATCGGCAGGAAGGCGAGCTCCGGGCGATGGAGCTCGCAGATCAGCTGCATGTCGGAGAACAGCGCCGTGTCGCCGGCGTGGTAGAAGGTGTAGCCGCTGCCGGTGCGCACCACGTAGCCGCCGGCGGCGCCGCCCTCGACGATGCGGTCGCCGTCGCTGATCCCGGAGGAGTGGTCGGCACGCACCATCGTCACCGACCAGTCGAGCACCTGCTGCGTGCCGCCGGTGTTCATCGGCGAGCAGTTCTCGACCCCCTTCGAACCCAGCCACTGGCAGATCTCGAAGTTGGCCACCACCTTCTTCGGTGAATAGCGCTTCGCCACCTCGACGGCGTCGGCCATGTGGTCGAAGTGGCCGTGCGTGATCAGGATGGCGTCGAGGCGGTCGAACTCCTTGCAGTCGTCCGGACAGCTGGGGTTGCCGTCCACCCAGGGGTCGATGAGCACCACCTCCCCGCTCGGCAGGTCACAACGTACGGTGGCGTGCCCCAGGTAGGTGAAGCGTGGGCGCTGCTGGTCGTTCAACTCATCCTCCTCGTGCTCGTCTCAGGCTCCGTGGCGCGGCGGAGCGCCATTGTACATGCCCGCCGTGACGAGCGGAGACCACCGTGACGTGGGCCCGAAACCGGTGCCCCCAAAATACGACGAGCCCGCCGAAGCGGGCTCGCGACGCGCGTCGACCGGCGGGCTGGGTCCGCCGGTCGTGCACTCAGACCAGTACCGGGCTCAGACCTGGAACTGGTTGAAGAAGTTGGCACGGAGCTTCTCGTTGAAGCCGTGCTCGGTCAGGCTGTAGTAGATGGTCTGCGCGTCACGACGCGGCTTGACCAGCCCGTAGGCCTTCAGCTTCGACAGGTGCTGCGAGACCGCGGACACGGAAACGCCCAGAAGCTCGGCGAGATCACACACGCAAAGCTCCTTCATGTTGTCGAGCAGGAAGAGGAGCTTCAGGCGGGTGGAGTTCCCGGCCAGGTTCATCAGCTCAGCAGCTTCCTCGATGTCCGTGGTGCCCTGCAGGTTCTGGCGGATTTGGGCCATCTCTTCAGTGGTCATGTTCTGCCCCTCACTCTTCATGGTTCCTCCAACTGTGGCGCGATGGACAACGACGCCCACCTCGCGGTTTTGGGTGCGACGAACGCACCCGCCTCAGCAAATCGCTCTCGCCTTGCGTCGTTCCCGCGGCTTCCTGCCCCGAGGCCGGTCTCCGTTCGCCAGGTCCAACTGGGTACCGCGGGATGACGCAAATGGGTCGACGAGCGATCCGGCGGCGAACGGCCCCTTGACCAGCCGAGACTCATTATACGGTTCAGCAACCGCAATTGCACAAACTAGAAAACCCGCGACCATATTTCAAGAGCGAGCACGAGCACGCCAAACCGCTGTAAACCCCTATGTACAAAAGCGTTGAGTCGCTGAGAGACGGGAGGCGGCACACGCGGCCGGCCCGGGGCAGATGACAGCCAGCTTACCGACCCGGGGGATCGGCCCGCAAAAACAGGCTTTCCGCGACCCCCTCAACCCGGATTATTCATGATCCGGGTTGACAGGCGGAGGGCGCCCGCTTACAATTCGACACATCGCGAAGTGACGTAGCGAACGTCACCGCGAAACCAACCCGAGACACGAGTCACGGACCACGAACGAGCCCCTGGAGACCTGGAGATGACCACCGAGACCGCCACCACCCCGACCGTCGACCACTTCGTGCGGGTGGCCAAGGCCCTCGCCGACGAGGCGCGGGTGAAGACGCTGCTGGCCCTCGCCGGCAGCGAGCTCTGCCTGTGCCAGATCGTCGACCTCTTGGGGTTGGCGCCCTCGACCGTCTCCAAGCACGTCAACCAGCTCTACGCCGCCGGCCTGGTCGAACGCCGGAAGGAGGGCAAGTGGCACTACTTCCGGCTCGCCGGCGGTGCCGCCTCCGAACCGGCGGCCGAACCGGCCGCCGGCGCCCTCGCCTGGCTGCGTTCGAGCGTCGGCGGCGGCCGCGAGGCGGCGGCTCTCCAGGCTGCGCAGTGTTGTGTGCGCGGCAAGGACCTGGCCGAGCTGACCGCCTGCTATTCGTGACCGCCTGCCGTTCGTGACCTCCGTGACCTGACGAGAAAGGAAACCGACATGACCACCACCACCCCCACCAACCCCACCGCTCCGGACGACGTCCACCGCACCGTGCGCGAGGGCTACGGCCGCATCGCCGACAGCGAGTCGACCAGCTGCGGTTGCGGCTGCAACGGTTCGCTCGCCGAGCGCATCGGCTACGCCGCCGACGAGCTGGCGGCGCTGCCCGAGGGGGCCGACCTCGGCCTCTCCTGCGGCAACCCGACAGCGCTCGTCTCGCTGGCCCCTGGCGAGGTGGTGCTCGACCTCGGCAGCGGCGCCGGCATGGACGCCTTCGTCGCCGGCCCGAAGGTCGGCGCCGAGGGACGCGTCATCGGCGTCGACATGACGGCGCAGATGATCGAGCGCGCCAGGGCCGGCCTCGCCCCGTACCGCGAGCGGAGCGGCCTCGACAACGTCGAGTTCCGGCTCGGCGAGATCGAGCACCTGCCGGTGGCCGACGCCAGCGTCGACGTGGTGATCTCGAACTGCGTCATCAACCTGTCGCCGGCAAAGGACCAGGTGTGGCGCGAGATCGCCCGCGTGCTCAAGCCGGGCGGACGGGTGGCGATCTCCGACCTGGCGCTGCTCCAGCCGCTGCCGGAGGGTGTGCTCGACAGCGTCGAGGCGCTGGTCGGCTGCGTCGCCGGCGCGGTGCCGGTCGACGAGCACCAACTCCTCGCCGAGCAGGCGGGGCTCGAAACGGTCGCGGTCACGCCACGCGCCGAGTACGCCGCCGCCCTCGACGGTTTCGAGGACGAGACCTACGCGGCGATCGCCGAGCAGCTGCCGGAAGGCACCCGCGCCTCCGACTTCATCACCAGCCTCGACGTGACGGCGAGCAAGCCGGCGGCGCAGGCTTGCTGCGCGGCCTGATCGCGGACGCAAGAAGGACACGAGGTGGCGGCGGGGCTCGTCCTCGCGGGCCGTTCGCGGACGTTCCGCCGCCACCCCGGGAGCCAGCACGGCTCTATACTCGGTGCCCGTGCCCCACCGCCTCCTCATCCCCGCCGTCGGGCTGGCGCTCTTCGGCTTCATCCCGCTCGTCCTCTACCTCTTCGTCGGCCACCCGGAGCCGCTCTGGCTGAGCCTCGGCCTCGGCGTTTTGCTGATGTTCGGGCACCGCTTCCTCGCCCGCCCCTACATGCGCTGGGCGCGGCCGCAGCGCTGCCTCTGGTGCGGCCGGGTGCCGCCGCGCGAACCGGAAGAGCGACTGTCGGTGACGGCGGGGGGTGGTGGCTTCGAAGCGGTCTGCTGCCCGGGGCACGCCGGGCGCGCGGCGCGCTTCTTCGCCTTCGTCGACGCCTGGCGCTGGCCGCTACGGGTCGGCATCTTCGTGCCGCTCCTCTTCCTGCTCGGCTCACTCGCCGTCGTCGCGACCGGGCGGGGGGCGCCGGTAGAGCTGGCGACGAACCTCTTCCGCCTGTCGGTCGGCCTCACCGTCAACCTCGCCGCCTGGGGCTGGCTTGCGGTACGCAGCGCACCCGAGACGGCACGCGTGCCGTTCCCGGTCCACAACTTCTACCTGCTCGGCGTCTCCTGGCTGCTCTGGGTGTTCCGGGTGATCGGGGTGTGGTGGATCTGGATGGGGGTCAGCGGGCTGCTGGCCGGCTGAGCCTGCATCCCGCGGGGAAAGTAGCGGCGAGCCTCGCGCTCGCCCTCGGTGCTGAATCGGCGAACCGACGCGCGGCAGAACGAGGGCGGGCGCGAGGCCCGCCGCTACGGGACCGGACTGCTCAGTGCGAGCGGTCGAGGCGCGCGCGGTGGCGGGCGGCGGGGTCGATGGCGCGGTAGAGGCGCAGGAACTGCTTCCAGGTCTCCAGATCCGGCCGCAGCGCCACCCAGTCGGTGGGGACTTCCTTGATCGTCGGGTAGGTGTGGCCGCGGTAGGTGATCGAGCCGTCGCGGTGAACGCGCCCCACCCTCGGTCCCTCGCCGACGCCTGCGAGGACGGGGAAGCGGAGGATCTTGGGACTGACGGCGCTCATCTCGTGGCCCCATCATAACGCCTGTGGGGGACCGCGTGCGACCGCTCAGAGCCCGTGAAGAAATCTCCGCTCGTCGCGAGGACAGACGCAGCAGGGTGGAGATTTTTTCACCGGCTCTCAGCCGAGACCGAGGTCGGCGAGCGAGTCGGCGTCGAGCAACCGCTCACCGAGACGCTCCAACTGGTCGCCTTCGAGCGCTTCGAGCTGGCTACGCACCGCGTCGGCCGACACCCCGAAGCGGTGCGCGATCTGGCCCAGCAACAGTTGGCGGATGCCTTCCCAGCGCATGCGCTCGGCCCAGGTCACCTTGGGCAGCGGGCGGGGGTCGTCTAGTTCTGAGATCGCCATCTCTTGGTACCTCATCGCAGTTTCTCCTTCCAATTGTAGACAGGTTTCGACGCAGTTGGCCAACAGGAAGCGCTCGAAGTCGCGCAGACCCTCGTGCCGGGCGATCCGCCGGATGCATTTGAGCTTGTGGATCTCGGGCCGCCAGTCGCCGGAGCGCATCAGCGCCGCCAGCGCCCAGGCGAGCGGCTCCGGCCGTTCGACGAAGGCGGTCGCCTCGTTGCGCGCCAGGTAGAAGGCGAAGTAGCGGAAGCTCGCCAACTCACGGCCCCACAGCTCGGCGCGCACCGTCTCCTCCACCACGCCCGGCTCCTTGCCGCCCCGCAGTTGCACCAAGATCGGCACCACCGGCCGGCGGTGACGCAACCAGAGGAGCATCGAGTACTCCCACATGCGCCGGCCGATCGAGCGACGGGTGCGGCCTTCGACCTCGACGTGGACGAGCACCGTCTCCTCCGGTCCGCCGCGGCTCGCCACCCGTGCCACCAAGTCGGGCGTGCGGCGCCGGCCGTGCGGCCGGTCGGTGTGAAACTCCCCACGCAGAAACGAAGCCCCACCCTGATCCACCCGATCGGCGAGCCAGGGAACGGTGAGGTGCAGCAGGTCGTCGAAGAAGTGCTCGAAGAGATCCTTGAACAGTTGATCGTAGAGGGACATCCCGTCCTCCCGGGGTCGTTCGCCGAAGCGCCGCGGTCGAGCCGGTCAACCGCCGACACCCTTGGAGGACGGAAAAAGGGGGTCGCGATCGCTCAGTGACCCCCGTGACCTTCGCCGTGCCCGCCGTGGCCGTGGTGGTGCTCACCACCGTGCCCGCCACCGTCACCGTAGCCCCGCAGCCACTCGTAGTGCGCCACCTGGCGCTCGTCGAGCAGGGCGCGCATCTCCAGGTGGGCGGCGAGGTGGACGTAGCGCAGCTCGCCTTCGAGGTCGGCGATCGCGGCGGTGCGGCGGCGCAGCTCGTCGGCGTCGAGGCCGCCGGCGGCGAAGGCGCGGTCGAGGTCGCGCTCGGCGGCGACCAGGCGGCTGCCGAGGTCCTTCGCCGCCGCCGCCATGCGTTCGAAGGCCGCCTCGGTGGCGGTGCGCTGCTCGGGCGAGAGGCGCAGCTCGTCGGCCAGCTCCAGGACGTGCTTCGGCCCCGGGTGGCGGTTGAGCTCCGCCGCCTTGGCGTAGCCCATGCCGGCACCGGCGAGGAGGCCGTCCACCTCGGCGGTGGAGAGCGCCTTGATGTCGCGCCCCTCCTCGCCGGCGTAGGGCGACGGCGTGTGCGACGGGGTGTGCGACGGTGGCTGTGCCATCACCGGAGCGGCGAGCAGACCGGCCGCCGCCACCAGGGCGAGACCGCGTAGCCGGCCGCTCACCGCGGCTCCAGGTTGCCGCACTGGGCCATCCGCTGGCCCATGTACGGGTTGCCGATCGTGCCCTCCGGTTGCAACCAGCTCTCGCCGGCCATCGGGCAGGTGCCGACCGCCAGCTCGGAACCGGCGAGATCGGCGTAGTCGATCAGCGGCGCCGACAGCTCGGCGAAGAGGTCGCGGGCGGTGTCGACGTCGCCGGCCTTGGCCAGCTTGGCGGCGGCGGTGGCGATCCTGGTGAGCAGCGCACGCGTCTTCGCGGCGTCGCCGGCCGCCACGCCGGCGCGCTCGGCCGAGAAGTCGGCTTCGAGCGCCAGCGCCTCCTTGGTCAGCTCCGCCGCCTCGCCACGCACGCCTTCGAGCGTGTCGTGGAGCAGCGCCTTGCGGATCGGTTCGTAGTGCGCGGCGAGGGCGCCGAAGCCCGCGTCGTCGCCGGCCGTGGCCGGCAGGGAGAGCGCCGCCAGGGCGGCGACGGTCAGGACGAGGAGTATCTTTCGCATCTCTGTTTGCTCCAGTCGGTCAGTTGTCGGGGTAGTCGGGGACAGGTTGTTCAACCTGTCCCCTGCCTGTTGAGTTGTCTCGATGAGGCAGTCCCCGCCCTTTCCAGAAGGCGAAGATCGCGGGATAGACGGTCAGTTCGAGCAGGAACGAGGTCACCAGGCCGCCGACCATCGGGGCGGCGATCCGCTTCATCACGTCGGCCCCGGTGCCGCTCGACCACATCACCGGCGCCAGGCCGATCATCGTCGTCGCCACCGTCATCAGCTTGGGGCGGATGCGCTGCGCCGCCCCCTCGACGATCGCCTCGGTGAGATCGGCGCGGTCGTTCAGGCGACCGGCGGTGCGGCGGTCGCGGTGGGCGATCTTGAGATAGAGCAGCATCACGACGCCGGTCTCGGCGTCGAGGCCGGCGAGCGCGATGACCCCCACCCAGACGGCGACGCTCAGGTGGTAGCCGAGGGCGACCAGCAGCCAGACGGCGCCGATCAGCGAGAAGGGCACCGCCAGCAGCACGATCGCCACCTCGGGCAGCGAGCGCATGTTGAACCAGAGGAGCAGGCAGATCAGCGCCAGGGTGAGCGGCAGCACCAGCTTGAGCCGCTCCTTGGCCCGTTCGAGGTAGAGGAACTGCCCGGCCCAGGCGACGCGCACCCCCTCCGGCAGCTCCACCGCGTCCGCCACCGCCCGCTTCGCCTCCTCCACGTAGTCGCCGATCGCCCGCTCGCCGGGGTCGACGAACACGTAGCCGACCAGCCGGCCGTCTTCGCTCCGCACCATCGGCGGCCCGGTCTCGAAGGAGACGCGCGCCACCTGCGACAGCGGCACCTGGGTGCCGGTGGCGGTGGGCAGCAGCAGGCGGCCGAGCGCCGCCGGGTCGTCGCGGAACTCGCGCGCCCAGGTGACGGTGACCGGGTAGCGCTCGCGCCCCTCGACCGTCTCGGTGACCGGCAGGCCGCCGACCGCGGTCATCACCATCTCCTGCACCTCGGCGACCGACAACCCGTAGCGCGCCGCCGCCGGCCGGTCGACCACGACGTCGACGTAGAAACCGCCGGTCGAGCGGTCGGCGAACGCCGAACGGGTGCCGGGCAGCTCGGCCACCACCGCTTCGATCGCCACCGCCGCCCGCTCGATGGTCGCCAGATCGGGGCCGTAGACCTTGATCCCGAGCGGGCTGCGGATGCCGGTCGACAGCATCTCGGTGCGCGTCTGGATCGGCATCCACCAGACGTTCGGCATGCCGGGGTAGGAGAGCGCCTCGTCGAGCTCGGCGACCAGCCCCTCCCAGGTCAACCCCGGCCGCCACTCGTCGCGCGGTTTCAAGACCACCACCGTCTCCGCCATGCCGATCGGCGCCGGGTCGGTCGACGTGTCGGCGCGGCCCATCTTGCCGAACACGCGCTCGACCTCGGGGAACGAGGCGAGTTGGGCGTCCATCTTCTGCAAGATGGCGGTGGCGTCGGTCACCGACATGCCGGGCGGCGCGGTCGGCATGTAGAGCAGCGCGCCTTCGTTCAACGGCGGCATGAACTCGCTGTCGAGCGACAGGAACGCCGGCACCGTGGCCGCCATCGCCAGCAGCGCCACCGCCACCACCGCCCAGCGGAAGCGGACGACGAAGCGCACCACCGGCGCGTAGAGGGCGACGAGCAGCCGGTTCAAGGGGTTGCGCTCCTCCGGCCGGATGCGGCCGCGGACGAAGATCGCCACCAGCGCCGGCGTGGCGGTCACCGCCAGCAGCGCCGCGAAGCCCATCGACCAGGTCTTGGTGAAGGCGAGCGGCTTGAACAGGCGACCTTCGACGCCCTGCAGCGTGAACACCGGCAGGAACGAGACGGTGATCACCAGCAGCGAGAAGAAGATCGACGGCCCGACCTCCTGCATGGCGTGGGTCAGCACGCGCAACCGCTCGCCCGGCGGCAAGCGGTCGCCGCCGCCCTCCTGCGCCGCCGCCTGCTGCGCTTCGCCGAGCCGCTTGTGGACGTTCTCGACCAGGATGATCGAAGCGTCGACCATCGCCCCGATCGCCACCGCGATGCCGCCGAGCGACATGATGTTGACGGTCAGCCCCTGGAAGTACATCGGCACGAACGAGGCGATCACCGCCACCGGCAGGGTGATGATCGGCACCAGGGCGCTCCGGGCGTGGAGCAGGAAGAGGAAGATGACGATCGAGACGACCAGCATCTCTTCGAACAGCGTCTCGCGCAGCGTCTCGATCGACGCCTCGATCAGCCCCGAGCGGTCGTAGGTCTCGACGATCTCGACCCCTTCCGGCAACCCGGCGCGCACCTCGTCGAGCCGCTCCTCGACCGCCGCGATGACGTCGAGCGCGTTCTCGCCGTAGCGCATCACCACGATGCCGCCGACCACCTCGCCGCGGCCGTCGAGCTCGGCGAAACCGCGCCGCGGCGCCGGCCCGAGCTGCACCCGCGCGACGTCGCCGAGGCGCACCGGCACGCCGCCGTCGCCGACCTTGAGCGGCGCCGCTTCGAGGTCGGCCGGGCTCTCGATCCAGCCGCGGCCGCGGACCATGAACTCGTGCCCCGAGACCTCCAGCACCTGGCCACCCACCTCGCGGTTGGCCTCGCGCACGGCGCGCACCACGTCACGGAAGCTCACCCCGTAGGCGTAGAGGTCGTCCGGGTCGAGCAGCACCTGGTACTCCTTGACGAAGCCACCCACCGACGCCACCTCGGCGACCCCGGGCACGCTTTCGAGCGCGTAGCGCAGGTTCCAGTCCTGGAGCGCCCGCAACTCCTGGAGGTCGTGGCGGCCGCTCTCGTCGACCAGCGCGTACTGGTAGACCCAGCCGACGCCGGTGGCGTCCGGCCCGAGCGCCGGCGTCACCCCCTCCGGCAGCTCGCCCTCGACCTCCGAGAGGTACTCGAGCACCCGCGAACGGGCCCAGTAGACGTCGGTCCCGTCTTCGAAGATGACGTAGACGAACGAGGTGCCGAACATCGACTGCCCACGCACGTAGGCCACCCCGGGTGCCGACAGCAGCGCCGTCGTCACCGGGTAGGTGACCTGGTCCTCGATCAGGTCAGGGCTCTGCCCCGCCCACTCGGTGAAGACGATCACCTGCACGTCGGAGAGGTCGGGGATGGCGTCGAGCGGCGAGCGGTCGAGGGCGTACCAGCCCCACACCGCCAGCGCGGCGACGAACAGCAGCGTCAGCCAGCGGTTGCGCACCGAGCTGGCGATCAGCCAGGCGATGGGACCGCGGCCGACGGCTTCCGCGTCGGTTCGGGGAGCACTCATCGCTCTACTCCCACTGGTCGATGGCGGCGCGCAGACGGCTCTCCGCCGCCACCAGGAAGTTGCCGGAAGTGACGATCACGTCGCCTTCGGTGACGCCCGAGAGGACCTCCACCCAGCCCTCCT
>Ga0102949_1000015_pt1 | contig 15067 bp, 13 predicted proteins | sample SalPon2A_B_D1_MG_FD_78503 | JGI IMG/M metagenome (GOLD analysis project Ga0102949, IMG submission 78503) | Soil microbial communities from South San Francisco under conditions of wetland restoration - Salt Pond MetaG R2A_B_D1_MG | ecosystem: Environmental > Terrestrial > Soil > Wetlands | place... | reverse complement strand
GCGGTTCATCCAGGCCACCATCAAGACTTCGCCGCTGTCGTGCTGCTGGGCGATGCAGGTGACCAGCCCTTGGGCGTCGAATTTAACCGTCTCGTTGAGCGCTTTCGGCAGGCTGTCGGTCATGCGCCACCTCGCTTTCGAAATAAACTGTCCTAGGTTTCAGTCTGGCCCAGGCGCTCGAAGCCGGCGGCGAGGTCGGCGATCAGATCGTCGGGGTCCTCCAGACCGGCATGTATCCGCAAGGTGGGGCCCTCGTGAGTCCAGGGCACAGCGGTGCGGATTTTCTGCGGCGTGCTGACCACGCAAAGACTTTCGTAGCCGCCCCAGCTGAAGCCCATGCCGAAGATCTCGAAGCCGTCCACCATGGCGGCCAGTTGCCGGTCGCTGCAAGGCTTTAGCGCCAAACCGAATAGGCCGGAGGCACCTCTGTAGTCGCGCTTCCAGAGACCATGATCCGGGCTGTCGGGCAGGCCGGGATGGAAAACCGCCGCGACCTCGGGCCGCCCTTGCAGCCAATGGGCCAGTTTCAGGCCGGTTTCATGGTGGCGGGCCAGGCGGACCGACAGCGTGCGAATGCCGCGCAGGCCGAGATAGAGGTCGTCGGGCGCGGCGGCATAGCCGTAGAGCTGGCAACGCGTGCGGATGCGCTGGTAGAGCTTGTCCGTTTTGGCGACGATAACCCCGAGCATGGCATCGGCATGGCCCACGAGATACTTGGTGCCGGCGTGGACGACGACGTCGACGCCCAGCTCCAAGGGGTTGCAGAACATCGGGCTGGCCCAGGTGTTGTCCGCCAGGACCAGAACGTTGCGGGCGCGGGCGGCGGTCGCGATGGCCGGAATGTCCTGCACCTCGAAGGTCAAAGAGCCCGGTGACTCGATGAAGATCAAACGGGTGTTCGGGCGGATGAGATCGGCGATGCCGGCCCCGATCCGGGGATCGTAGAATTCGGTTTCCACGCCGAAGTCCTTGAGGGGCCCCAGGCAGAAACGCCGGGTGGGTTGATAGACCGTATCCGCGACCAGGATATGGTCGCCTTGTTCGGCAAAGGAGAGAAAGGCGCCGGCGACGGCGGCGAGACCGCTGGGCAGGGCGACGGCGCCATGGCCGCCCTCCAAGGCCGCGACCGTGTCCTCGAAGGCGAAGGTCGTCGGCGTGCCGGCACGGCCGTATTGGGTTTCGCCTTTGCGCAGCGGCGACTGCCGTTCCCGCACGTCGGCCAGAGATCTATAGAGGATCGTCGAGGCATGGTAGACGGGCGGATTGACGACGCCATGGTTGCTGGCGCTGTCCCGCCCCAGGTGTGCCAACTGCGTGTCGAATTTGAAATTCTTCCTTTTGCTCATACTGCCCTTACATCCCAATCACGGTCACGGACGAGCTTGCTCTATGGGGTCAAACCCGAAAACTTGCCGGCCATGTTGCGCGCCGGCGCGGAGGGCCCATTGCCGTGATGCAGCGGGTTTTCCTCAAGACTCCTCGGTTAACCCCTCCCGTATCGGAACGCAACGGTGAAAAGGGTTTTGTGGGGCGGCGGTCGATCGCTGCCGGTGCCTTCGAGGGCGATCTTCTTTGCCAAAATAGGGATAAATTCCTATTGAGCGTCTCTAGGTCTTGTTGGAGACAGAATTGTCATGTTACAACTTGAAACTCTGCGGTGGTTTGGATGTCCTAAACCAGGCACAGACAGAGGTTTTACGACGTCCGGCACTTAAGACCAGACGCAGAATTGAAACATTGAATTAGCAGGGAAGGTTACTGATTATGAAGAGTCTTAAGGTTCTTCTTGCGTCCGCAGTCATCACGGCGGGCACCGTCGCGGCGGCGTCTGCGACCACGTTGGAAGACATCAAAGCGAAAGGCTTCGTCCAATGCGGTGTGACGACCGGCCTGGCAGGCTTCGCGGCCCCGAACGATCAGGGCGAATGGGACGGTCTCGACGTGGATATGTGCCGTGCCGTCGCCTCGGCGGTCTTCGGCGACCCGAAAGCGGTCAAGTTCACGCCGACCACTTCTAAAGAGCGCTTCACCGCATTGCAGTCCGGTGAAGTCGACCTCTTGGCGCGTAATACGACCTGGACGTTCTCGCGCGACGTCAACCTCGGCTTCGAGTTCACCGGTGTGAACTACTATGACGGCCAAGGCTTCTTGATTCCAAAGGATCTCGGTGTCACCTCCGCGCTGGAGTTGGACGGCGCGTCCGTCTGCATTCAGACCGGCACCACCACCGAGCTGAACCTGGCGGACTTTTTCCGGTCCCATAATATGGAATTCACCTCGGTCGTTATCGAAACCAACGACGAGGCACGCCAGGCCTATGAATCCGGGCGTTGCGATGTTTTCACCACGGACGCCTCCGGGCTGGCCGCGCAGCGCAGCACGCTTGCCGATCCTTCGGCACATATCATTTTGCCTGAGATCATCTCCAAGGAGCCTTTGGGGCCGTTGGTTCGTCATGGCGACAACCAGTGGGGCGACATCGTCCGCTGGACTTTGAATGCCATGATCATCGCCGAAGAGCTCGGTGTGACCTCACAGAACCTCGAAGAAATGAAGGGTTCGAACAATCCTGAGGTTCGCCGGCTGTTGGGCGTTGAAGGCGATATGGGCGAGCAGCTCGGTCTCGGCACCGATTGGGCGGCCAACATCATCGCGTCGGTCGGCAACTACAGCGAGTCGTTCGAACGCAACGTTGGCGTCAACACGCCTTTGGGCCTCGAGCGTGGCCTGAATGCCCTTTGGACGGATGGCGGCATCCTCTACGCGCCGCCGATGCGTTAAGTCGCGTAAACGAAGGTCGAAAAGACCTCTAAATCCGTACTGAATAGACACGCGGGACCGCCGGTCCCGCGTGTCACCGGACCGCAATAGTCGCCAGGGGGGCAAAATGGCTGTTGATTCCGCTGTCAAAGCAGGATCCGACTATTCGATGTGGACCGACCCCAAGGTCAGGTCCATCATCACGCAGATCATCGTTGTTGTGCTCTTTGTCGCGCTCGTCGGCTTTATCGTGCACAACACGGCACGAAATCTTGAAATTCGAGGCATTGCGACGGGCTTCGGTTTCCTGTCGCAGCCGGCCGGCTTCGATGTCGCCTCCTCTCTCATCGAATACAACCCGACCATGTCACACGGTCGGGTGTTTTTCGTTGGGCTATTGAACACGCTGCTGGTGGCGGTGCTCGGCTGCATTTTGGCGACGCTTCTCGGGTTCTTCGTCGGTGTGCTGCGGTTGTCCTCAAACTGGGTGGTCAACCGTCTGGCCTATGTTTACGTGGAAGCCTTGCGGAACGTACCGGTGCTGCTGCAGATCATCTTTTGGTGGTCGATCTTTCTGGCCTTGCCGCAGGTCCGCAACGCGCTCAGCATCGGCGAGCATGCCTATCTGAGCAACCGCGGTGTGCAGGTTCCGGCGCCGGTCTTCGAGCCGGGGTCGGGTGCGATCCTGATCGCGCTGGTGATCGGTATTATCGCCACGATTATACTGCGGACCTGGGCGAAACGCCGTCAGGAGGCCACGGGCCAACAGTTTCCGATCTTTTGGAGCGGGGTGGCGCTGATCGTCGGCCTGCCGATCGTAGCGGCCGCGGTCACCGGGTTTCCCATTTCCTTCGACCTGCCGGTCAAGAAGGGCTTCAATTTCCAGGGCGGTCTCACCATCACGCCGGAGTTCATCGCGGTTCTCTTTGCCTTGTCGATCTACACCGGCTGCTTTATCGCCGAACTGGTGCGTGCCGGCATCCAAGCGGTGAGCCACGGTCAAACGGAGGCGTCGTACGCGCTGGGACTGCGGCCGGGATTGACGACGCGCTTGGTGGTCATTCCGCAAGCCATGCGGATTATCGTGCCGCCGCTCACCAGCCAGTACCTAAACCTCACCAAGAACTCCTCGTTGGCGGTCGCGGTGGGCTATCCGGATCTGGTGTCGACCTTCGGCGGAACCTCGCTGAACCAGACCGGCCAGGCCATCGAGATCATCGGCATCACCATGGCGGTCTATTTGACGATCAGCCTTCTGACGTCGGCCTTCATGAACTGGTACAACAAACGTATTGCCTTGGTGGAGCGTTGAGCCATGACCGACACCGCAACCTCTGAGAAGAAATACCCGGCCGGTCAGCATCCGGACTTGCCGCCGCCGCCAGGCACCATCGGCGTTGTCGGCTGGATCCGGCACCGCCTCTTTCCCTCGCCGCTTAGCAGCATCTTGACCATTGCCGCCTTGATCCTGCTGTACCTGGTGATCCCGCCGATCTTGAACTGGGCCATCCTGGATGCCAATTTCGTCGGCACCTCGCGGGACGACTGCACCGGCGGCGGCGCCTGTTGGGTCTTCATCTACGTGCGCTTCAATCAGCTGATGTTCGGCTTCTATCCGCCGGAGCTCTATTGGCGGCCGATCCTCACGTTCGTCTTGATGTTCGTGGCGCTCTATCCCTTGTTGTTCGACAACGTGCCCTACAAGAGATACTGGATTTATTTCTCGATCCTCTTTCCGGTGATCGCCTACTTCCTGCTGATGGGCGGACTGGGGCTGGAGCCGGTGGAGAGCTCGCAGATGGGTGGCTTCATGCTGACCGTTGTGATCGGCATGACCGGTATCGTCGCCTCCTTGCCGATCGGCGTGGTCTTGGCCCTGGGGCGGCGGTCCCAGATGCCGATCGTGCGCATGCTGTGCGTTTGCTTCATCGAGTTCATCCGCGGCGTGCCTCTGATCACCGTCCTTTTCATGTCGTCGGTGATGCTGCCGCTGTTCTTGCCGGAGGGCGTCAGCTTCGACAAGTTGTTGCGGGCCTTGATCGGCGTGGCGCTCTTCTCCTCGGCCTATATGGCGGAGGTCATTCGCGGCGGCCTGCAGGCCATCCCGAAAGGGCAATACGAAGCGGCGCAAGCCTTGGGCCTCAGCTACTGGAAGATGATGGGCCTCATCGTTCTGCCCCAGGCCATGAAGATCGTCATCCCCGGTATCGTCAGCAACTTCATCGGGCTGTTCAAGGACACCACCCTGGTCAGCATCATCGGGCTCCTGGATCTCTTGGGTATGACCAAAGCCTCGGTGTCCGATTCGAACTGGATAGGCCTTGCCCACGAAGGCTATGCCTTCGCGGCGCTGGTCTACTTCGTCTGTTGCTTCTCCATGGCCCGCTACAGCATCTACCTGGAAAATCGCCTGCACACCGGGCACAAACGTTAGAGCAGGGAGTATATAAAAATGACCGAGGCCGCACAGGTTCAAGAGTCCGCCGGCAGCCAGTTGGCAGTGTCCGATGAGGTGGCGATCCAGCTTATCGGCATGCACAAGTGGTACGGCACCTTCCATGTGCTGAAGGACATCAATCTCACCGTCTACCGCGGTGAGCGCATTGTTATTTGCGGTCCTTCGGGGTCCGGCAAGTCGACCATGATCCGTTGCATCAACCGTTTGGAAGAGCATCAGCAGGGTCAGATTATCGTCGACGACATCGAACTCACGGGCGACTTGAAGAAGATCGACGAGATCCGGCGCGAGGTGGGGATGTGCTTCCAGCACTTCAATCTCTTTCCCCACTTGACGGTCCTGGAGAACTGCACCTTGGCGCCGATCTGGGTGCGCAAGATGCCGAAGGCCGAGGCCGAAGAGGTCGCGATGAATTATCTGGAGAAGGTGAAAATTCCCGACCAGGCCTTGAAGTTCCCGGGACAGCTTTCCGGCGGACAGCAGCAGCGTGTTGCGATCGCCCGGTCGCTCTGCATGAACCCGCGGATCATGCTGTTCGACGAGCCCACATCGGCCCTCGATCCGGAAATGATCGCGGAGGTTCTCGACGTCATGGTGAGCCTAGCCGAAAGCGGCATGACCATGCTGTGCGTCACCCATGAGATGGGTTTTGCCCGCAAGGTCGCCAACCGCGTGATCTTCATGGACGGCGGCGAAATCATCGAACAGAACGAACCGGAAGAGTTCTTCAACAACCCGCAGTCCGAAAGGACCAAGCTCTTCTTGAGCCAGATTCTGGCGCACTGACGGGGAAACTTCAAAAGGGCCGGATCGGCGTTGCCGATCCGGCCTTTTTTATGACCCTCAGGCGCCGTCGAGCGGCAGAACGCCGCTGCGGCGCGGGTCGATGACCTCTTCTTCCTGCCGACGGACGGGCTGAAAGCCGAAGCGCTGGTAGAGCGGCAGAGCGCGAGGGTGGTCCAGGGTGTTGGTGTTGACCGTAAGACGCGCCGGCTGATGCTGGCTCCAGGCAATGTCGATCGCGCTGTACAGCAGGTAGGGCCCGAGCCCCTGGCCGATGAACTCCGGCATCAGCCCGAAGTATGCGAGCGCCACGTCGGGTGTGTCTCGGCAATCCAATTCGGCAAAGCCCGCCGGCACGCCCTCGACGTAGAGGACATAGACTTCGACGGCTTCGTCCTGGACGATTTGCGCCAGGCTCTCGTCGTCGAGCTTTTGACGTTCCCACCACAGCCATGACATGCCGACCCGCTCGTAGAGAAAGCGGTAAAAGGCCACCGTCGGCTTCACGGCCCGCAAAAGCGCCACCTTGCTGCGGGTCGGGACCGGCGGCGGCGGCATGGTCGGCCGCTCGGTCATCTCCAAGAAGGTCACGGTGAAGCGCAGCAGGCCGTCATCGGATCCCGGGACGGCCGGGGCATCACGATGAGTCAGCCAGCGCTGCATGATGCGGCAGTTGTTGGGATGGTAACCGACCCGGGCATAGAACTCGCAGGTCGAGAGGTTGTTGTCGCGAACGAGCAGTTGCACCTTGGGCACCCGGTGGCCGGTGAGCCAGGTCTCGGCACGGCGAACCAGGGCCTCGCCCAGGCCCCGCGACCTGGCATCTTCACGGACCGCGAGATAGTAGAGCCAGCCGCGGTGGCCGTCGAAACCCACCATGACGCTGCCGAGCAGCTCCGGCCCATAGACCGCAACGAAGATCTGGGCGCTGTTGCAGGTGCGGGCCAGCGTCACGTCTTCCGACGGATCGTTCCAGGCCGTAACCAGGCCGCAGGCCTCCCAGAGAGCCAGGAGAGCGGTTTCGTCCGCATCCATAAAGGCACGGATCTCGTGTCCCTTGGGCAGCGACGGCTTCATCTTTTTATTTTTCGACATCGAGAGGCCTTCGGTCGGACGTTCGGGACGGCGGTCAGGCGTCGCCGCCCACCACCTCGGTCTCGCCGGGCTGGCCCCACTCCGCCCAGGATCCGTCGTAGAGCGCGACGTCCTTGTGGCCCGAAAGCTCCAAGCCCAAGGCCAGGGTGGCGGCGGTGATGCCCGAGCCGCAGGTGGTGATGACGGGCTTCTTGAAATCGACCCCGCTGGCTTCGAAGCGCTGGCGCAGCGCGTCGGGCGGCAGCAGGCAACGGCCGTCGTCTCCCTTTAAGCTATCGCTGGGCAGGTTGAGACTGCCCGGAATATGGCCGCGACGCAGGCCCTCGCGCGGTTCGGCCGCCTCGCCGCGGAAACGGGCCGCCGGACGGGCGTCCAAGACCTGTTCGCGACGGCTCAGGAGATTGCTTTGCATCTGGTCCAGGTCGCGCAGCATGAAAGAATCCATGCGGGCCGTGAAATGGCGCTCCTCGGGGCGCACCTCATCGTCGTTCACCGGCCGGCCTTCGTCCATCCACTTCGGCAGACCGCCGTCGAGAACCGCCACGTCCCGGTGGCCGAAGAAACAGAAGGTCCACCATACCCGCGGGGCGCTCCAGACGCCCTTTTGGTCGTAGACGACAAAGCGCAGACCGTCGCCCAAGCCAAGCTTGCGGACCCGCGATGAGAACTTCTGCGGTGTCGGCAGCATGTGGGGCAGGGGGCTGTCGCTGTCGGCGATTTCGTCGATATCGAAAAAGACCGCGCCGGGGATGTGGTGGCGGTCGTATTCCTCGCGCGCATTGAGTCCTTCGTGCGGCAGGTAGCAGCTGCCGTCGACGACCCGCAAATCCGGGGCGCCGAGGTTCGCGGCAAGCCACTCGGTGGAGACGAGCGGCATTTCGGTGAAGTCAGGCATGGCTTTCGCTGCTCCGTCAGTCGTCGAAGTGGATATTGATGCGCCGGTTCTGCCGGCCCTTGTTCTCGATCTTGCCGATGCGCACCGGGCCGATTTCGCCGGTGCTGCGGACATGGGTGCCGCCGCAGGGCTGCAGGTCGACATCGACGATTTCCAGCAGCCGCACGCGGCCGCTGCCCGTGGGCGGCTTCACCGACATGGTGCGCACCAGTTCAGGTCGCGCGGCCAGTTCCTCGTCGTCGATCCAGCGCTCCCGGATGGGATGGTCTTCTTGGACCAGACGATTGAGCCCGGCGGTCAGCGCCGCCTTATCCAGGGCGGTGTTGGGCAGATTGAAATCCAGGCGGCTTTTCTCCGCGCCGACCTGGCCGCCGGTGACGTCGCCGTCGACCAGGGCGCAGAGCAGATGCATGCAGCTGTGCATGCGCATCAGACGGTGCCGCCGCGCCCAGTCGATCTCCGCCGTGACAGTGGCGCCCACGGCCGGCAAAGCGGCGCCCTCGGCCGGGACGTGGAGCACGTCGTCGCCGCTCTCGCCCTTGCGGGTGTCGACGATGGATAGGCTTTGGCCGTCTTCGCAGAGCAGGCGGCCGATGTCGCCGGGCTGCCCGCCGCCGGTGGGATAAAAGACGGTACGATCGAGGCGAATCCCGTCCGGCCCGGCGGCGGTCACCCGGGCCGTGCAGTTCGTGGCGTAAGCGTCTTCGCGAAACAGCAGTTCCATGGGGCGGGTCTCCTCCGGGCTAGGCCAGCCAACGCGGCAGAGGCAGGCCTTTCGACGCAAGGAAGGCCGGATTATAGGCCTTGCTCAAATAGCGAGACCCTGAATCGCAAAGCACGGTGACGATACAATGCCCCGGTCCCATGTCTCGGGCCATGCGAACGGCGCCGGCGACATTGACGCCGCTGGAGGGCCCGAGACAGAGACCCTCCTCATCCAAGAGACCGAACATGGTCTCGAGCGCTTCGGCGTCCGGGATCCGGTAGGGTTGGTCGACGGCGAGACCTTCCAGGTTCGCGGTGATGCGCCCTTGGCCGATGCCTTCGGTGATGGAACTGCCTTCGGCCTTCAGCTCACCGTGTTTGTAGTAGTTGTAGAGCGCCGCGCCGGGCGGGTCGGCGAGGCCAATCTGGATCGCCGGGTTCTGCTGGCGCAGGTAGCTGCCGATGCCGGCCAGGGTGCCGCCCGTGCCGACGGCACAGATGAAACCGTCGAGGGTGCCGTCCGTCTGGGTCCAGATTTCCGGACCGGTGGTCTCGAAATGACCCTGCCGATTGGCGACATTGTCGAATTGCTGGGCCCAGATGGCGCCGTTCGGCTCTGTTTCGTTGAGCTCGGCGGCCAGGCGCTCGGACACATGAACGTAGTTGTCCGGGTCCTTATACGGCTTGGCCGGGACTTCACGCAGTTCAGCACCGCAGAGACGAAGGGTGTCCTTCTTCTCCTGGGTTTGGGTCTCGGGAATGACGATGACGCAGCGATAACCGCGGGCACGGCTGACCAGAGAAAGTCCGATGCCCGTGTTGCCCGCGGTGCCTTCGACGATGACCCCGCCGGGCCGCAGGCGGCCGCTGGTTTCCGCATCTTTGACGATGGCCCAAGCGGCGCGGTCCTTTACCGAGCCGCCGGGGTTCAAGAACTCCGCCTTGCCCAGGATCTCGCACCCGGTTTCCTCCGAGGCGCGGCGCAGACGGATGAGAGGCGTATTGCCGATGGTATCGACAAAATCCGAACGTACGTCCATTTGGTTTGCTGTTCCTTCAAATGGGAAAGGCGACGACGGCCATGGGCTGGCGAGACTAGCCCCAGAGGCGCCCGGCATCAAGATGTCCAGGCCTGCCGTAGCCGGTCCCGGTTGGCGGCGAGCCACTGCAGCGCGATGAGAACGGGCGCGTTCGTAAAGGCGCCCGCGGCGAGCGCCGCCGGTATCTCGGAAAAGGCGCGCACGAGGACCCGGATATCTTCGCCTTCGCTGGGCAGGCCGTGCAGGCCGCCGGCGCCGCTGCTGTCCACCTCGCCACAGAAGATCGTGACCCGTTCCGTGGCGCCTCCGGGGCTGACGAAGACCTCCGCAAGTTGCTCGACCCGACCGACCGTCAAGCCGGCTTCTTCTTCGGTTTCCCGGCGCGCGACCCGCTCCGGCGTTTCCCCCGGTTCGATGATCCCGGCAACGATCTCCAAAAGCCAAGGGTCCACGCCGGCGGCGTAGGCGCCGACGCGGAATTGCTCGATCAGCACCACCTCGTCGCGCCGGGGGTCGTAGGGCAACAGGGCAACGGCCTGGCCGCGTTCGAAGATTTCACGATCCAGTTCGGGGGTCCAGCCACCGTCGAAGCGGCGATGCTTCAAGCGATAGCGGTCGATGCGGAAGAAGCCTTCATAGGCCCTGTCCAGAGCCAGAAGCTCAATGCGCGCATCCTGGCGCGGGGGTGGCGGTTTCGGGGTCTCGGCCATAGGTTGGGCCTCCAGATGCAAAGGCGAGGAGAAAGACTAAGGGGGGAGAGAAAGCAGGGAAAGCTGTCGCAAATGGACAAATGAAAAGAACCGGCATCCTATATGCCATTATAAACGAGACTCACGCATAGCGGTTGTCGGCAAAGTCTGCTAAGCTTTGCGTATCAAAACACAGTTACGGACAGGGACCCGCGAATAACGACGGGACCGCCGTAAGAGGGAGGCAGAGGGATCGATCTCTGCTTGGACAGGTCTGAGGATCCAAGAGCAATTATTTTGCGTCGCAGCATAGGCGTTCTCGACAGGGGCGTTTTCGACAAGGGCATGGCTCGAAACAGGTGGGCCGGCGAATGGTTGCCGCCGACCGTAGGGCAGCGGCCCCTGGAGCCGGCGATCGCTCTTGTGGATCTTTCATCGTTGCAGCCGATAACGTCTTTTGAGGAGGGGCAGCCTTGTCGTTGCCATTCCGAAAGTCTGCGCCGGGGGTGATAGCAGCAAATCGGGGGTTGGTCGTAAATGCTCGTATTTTTAGTAAGACGTCTGGGGACGATGATTCTCACGATGATCGTCGTCTCGATCATCTTGTTCCTCATGCTGGAGGTCAATTCCGAGTCTGTCGCCATCAAGGTTTTGGGGCCCTATTCGGCGCCTGAATCGCGAGAGATATGGCTCGAGCAGCATGGTTACAACGATCCTTTGGTCCTGCGATACGTCCGATGGCTGGGTAACTTTGTTATCGGCGATTTCGGGGAGTCGGTTCGTTTCAAAACGGCCGTCAGCGACGTGCTTTGGCCGCGTCTGGGGAATACGGGGATACTCGCGGCGGTCACTTTGGCGATCGTGACGGTGATCGGCCTCACGCTCGGTGTTTTCGCGGGCATGAAGGAAGGATCGCTGACCGACCGCGGCATTTCGATCATTTCCATCATCACCACTTCCGTTCCGGAATTTGCGTCCGCCGTGTTGCTGTCGGCGGTCTTCGTGTTCTATCTCGGCATACTGCCGGGGACCAGCAGCATGACCGACGGCTTCGACCCCATACAGCTCGTTCTGCCGGTGATGGTGCTGGTGCTCTACGACTTCGGCTACGTGACCCGCATGACGCGGGCCTCCATGGCGGAAGTGATGATGACCCATTACATCCGCACCGCGGTTCTTAAGGGGCTGCCCTACAAAACGGTGATCAGGAAGCATGCCTTGCGCAACGCGTTGATTGCGCCCTTTACGGTCATCATGCTGCAGATCAACTGGTTGCTTTCCGGCGTTATCGTGGTCGAGTTCTTCTATGCCTATAAGGGTTTCGGCGCGCTTCTGCTGGAGGCGTCGCTCAATCAGGATATTTTCCTTATCGAGGCCTGCGCGATGATTTCAGTCTTCGTGGCGGTGGCCACGCAGACCCTGGCCGATGTCGGCTACACCTACCTTAACCCGCGTATTCGGTTCAGCTAAGGAGCGGAATGATGACAGATACCACTGCAGGGATTCCGCGTCGCCCGTCGAAAGCCCTCGAATTCGTCAAGGGCATCCTTCTGCTGCGCGAGAGTATCGTCGGCATGATCGGCGCCTTTCTGGTGCTCTTTTGGCTCTTCGTTGCGATCTTCGCCAACGTCATAGCACCTTTCAATCCGAACCAGCCCTTGGTTCCCTTGGCGGCTCCGGGCACCGAATTCGTTGCGGCGGCCACTCAACAGGTCGCCAGCAAGCCGGCGTCCGAAGTGTGCAGCCAGATCTACGAGAACGGCACGGCCACGGACCAATACGATTGCGGGACCTTCTGGCTGGGCACAGATCACATCGGGCGGGACATTCTGTCGCGTATTATTTTCGGCTCCAGAACCGTTCTGATCTATGCGCCCTTGGCGACGTTTTGCGCTTATTTCGTCGGCGTTCCCATGGGCCTGGCAGCGGGCTATCGGCGTGGTATGACGGACGGCATATTGTCGTTTATCGCCAACGTCATTCTCTCTTTCCCGGTCTTGGTGCTCTACGTGATCATCATCGCCTTCTTCGGGGCGTCGGCCTTCAATATCGTCGTGGCCGTGACCTTCGCTTCGGCGCCCGGCATCATGCGTATCGTACGCGGTTTGGTGCTCGACCTCCGAAACCGGGAGTACGTCTTCGCCGCTGAGACGCGGGGCGAACCCGGCTGGCGTATCATGCTCATCGAGATCTTGCCCAATGCGCGTGGGCCTTTGATCGTCGACTCTTGCGTTCGCGTCGGCTACGTCATCATCACCATCGGCGTGCTCGGTTTTCTCGGCCTCGGGCTGCCGCCGCCAAATCCTGATTGGGGCGGCATGATTAACGAAACCCGGCAAATGGCGATGACCTTTCCCCATATGACGGTCTTTCCCTGTATTGCCATCTCTTCGCTTGTGCTCGGCTTCAATCTATTGGCCGACGGCATGCGTGAAGTGTCGCTGAGGGATTAGGAGGGGACGATGGCAAGTCAAAAAGTTGATTATCAAGGACCGATCCTGGAGTGCAAAAACCTCTGCATTTCCTACTTCACCCGCGCCGGCGAAATCCCGGCCGTGGTGGACTTCAACCTGACGCTCAACCAGGGCGATTCCGTCGGCCTGGTCGGGGAGTCCGGTTGCGGCAAGTCCACAGTGGCCATGGCTATCATGCAGTACATGGGCGGCAACGGCGGAATCGTCGGCGGTCAGGTCATCTACAAGGGGCAGGACCTGGCAAAGCTCAGCAATGAGGAACTGCGGCGCTTGCGCGGCAACGAGATCTCCATGGTCTATCAAGAGCCCATGGCGTCCCTCAATCCTTCCATGACCCTGGGGCGTCAGCTGATGGAAGTGCCCCTCTGCCACGAGGACGTGACGGAGAAGGAGGCCTGGGAGCGGGCCAGTCAGATGCTGGCGGACGTTAAGCTGCCCGATCCGGAGCGGGTGATGAAATCCTACCCGCATCAGATCTCCGGCGGTCAGCAGCAGCGCGTGGTTATTGCCATGGCCCTGTTGTCGAACCCCTCGCTGTTGCTGCTGGACGAGCCCACCACGGCGCTCGACGTGACGGTCGAGGCCGGTATCGTCGAGTTGATCGGCGACATCGCCGGCCGTTTCAACACCTCGATGATTTACATCTCCCACAATCTGGGCCTGATCCTCGCCACCTGCGACCGGGTCAACGTGATGTATTCCGGCGTGGTCGTCGAAAGCGGCACGGTGAAGGAAGTTTTCGACAAGATGCGCCACCCCTATACCAAGGGGCTCTTCGGCTGCATCCCGCTGCCGAGCGCGAACAAGAATGCGCGGCCGCTGGTGCCGATCCGCGGGCAATTGCCCTTGCCCCACGAACGGCCGCCGGGTTGTTTTTTCGGGCCCCGCTGCGATTTCTTCCAGGAAGGAACCTGCAACGTCGGCTCGTTGCATATGAGGGAAGTGCCCGATGAACAGAACCATACGGTCCGCTGCGAGCGCTGGAAGGAGATCGACTGGGCCAGTTACAAGCCGGTCGGGCTCTCCACCGAAGTGATCGAAAAGGGCGACGAAGTCCTGTCGATCAACCAGATGAAGAAGTACTACGAGCTGACCGACAACTCCATTGCCGCGCTCTTGAAGGGCGATCGGGTGCGCTATGTGAAGGCCAACGAAAGCATCAGCTTCAAGGCGCGGGAATCCCAGACCGTGGCCATCGTCGGCGAATCCGGTTGCGGCAAGTCGACCTTCGCCAAGGTCATGATGGGCTTGGAGACGGCGACCGACGGCGAGGTGGTCTTCAACGGCTCGGACGTCTCCAACTTCCCGGTTCAGCAGCGGGCACCGGACCTCATTGGCTCCATGCAGATGGTGTTCCAAAACCCCTTCGACACCTTGAACCCCAGCCACACCGTCGGCTCCCAATTGGCGCGGGTGATTCGCAAATTCGGCGTCGAGAGCGAGCCCGATCGGATCGAAAACCGGGTCATGGAGCTTTTGGACCTGGTGAAGCTGCCACGCGACTTTGCCCGGCGGCGGCCGCGCCAGCTCTCCGGCGGCCAAAAGCAGCGCGTCGGCATCGCCCGCGCCTTCGCCGGCAATCCCTCGCTGGTGGTTGCCGACGAGCCGGTTTCGGCGCTCGACGTTTCGGTCCAGGCGGCGGTCACGGGCCTCCTCATGGATATCCAGCGGACCTACCGCACCACCTTGCTGTTCATCAGTCACGACCTCTCGCTGGTGCGCTATCTGGCCGACCGGGTGGTGGTGATGTATCTGGGCCACATCGTGGAGCAGGGGCAGACCGACGAGGTCTTCGCGCCGCCCTACCATCCCTACACCGAGGCCTTGCTTTCGGCGGTGCCGATCGCGGACACCTCGATCAAGAAAAAGCGGATCATCCTCGAAGGCAATTTGCCCTCGGTGATGAACCCGCCGAAGGGCTGTGCCTTCAACACCCGCTGCCCGCGTAAGGTCGGCAGCATCTGCGAGACCGACGTGCCGCCCCACGTGGAAGCGGCGCCGGGGCACGTGATCGCCTGCCATATCCCCATAGAGGAGCTGCGCCAGGTGGATCCGGTGATCGTGCAGACCACGGCGGAAGGCGAGACGGTACCGGCCGCGGAGTAGTGCCGTTGCCCGGCGTTGGGTATAAAAATTGATCTGGCGCAAGGCTGGCGCGAGGGGCTGTC
>Ga0102949_1000014_pt1 | contig 15148 bp, 10 predicted proteins | sample SalPon2A_B_D1_MG_FD_78503 | JGI IMG/M metagenome (GOLD analysis project Ga0102949, IMG submission 78503) | Soil microbial communities from South San Francisco under conditions of wetland restoration - Salt Pond MetaG R2A_B_D1_MG | ecosystem: Environmental > Terrestrial > Soil > Wetlands | place... | reverse complement strand
CAAACTCAATCTGGTAGGAATGGAAGTATACCCGTGCGCTGTGAAACCGGGTCATTTTCGTAGCGCATTCCTGGATGAGTTGGTAGCACGCGTGATCGGGTTGTGCGCCGTCGCGAAACTGCTTGAGGAAGACCATGGGAATTTTCATGCCGAGCAAATCCTTGAACAGATTTTTTTCGAGTTCAAGATGGGCCAGAAACTCAGGCCCGATTTCAAGCAGTTCGGCCGTGTGTTTCACCAGGCTCTCGAGGCTGCTGTGGTCCTTGTGGGATAGCGGAGTCGTGCTGGTGCCAGTGCGCCGGGCACAAAACAGAATTTCCTTTCTGGCCTCAATGTTGGGCTGCAGTTCCTTTGCGACCACTGTATCAACATGCATTTGCATTGGTGAATCAGGCCCATCAGGAATGTCGAACCAGCCGAACTCCTTGGGGAAGCCGTAAATTTCACGACCCATGCAAAGTGCATAGGAGCTGTCGACCAGCATGTAGGGATGAAACCAGTAGAGGTTTTGTTCAACCCGGTCCAGTACCAGCATCCAGATTGCCGCTTCCTGTTCCTTGTACCAGCCACGGTTCTTATCAGGTGGATTAGTCGCATACAGTTTCCCCAGCCGGTTGAATACGAACTGAACGTGCTTGATGGCCGGGGCGAAGCGTGGTTTTTTGCCTTCTTTTATTTCACCCAGCGGCGCATTGAGATACTTGTTACAGATGGCTTCGAGGGCCTTCATGTCGGCCTTGACCCAGAAGCCGAAGAACTGGACGTCTTTGGCGGTGAAGGGTTGCTGAAAAACCTGTTCCCCCCCTCGTGTTATGTACAGAGGTAAAGTCATTTAAGTTCTCCTTCAGTCACTGGGTTGTATTCCCCGAAATTATGCGCGCTTCATCGATGTCGGGTGAAGTGGCGTCTGGTCCAAAGCGGTCGATGGCACGTGCGAGCGGACTCTCCTGGGAGCCCTTCAAGAGTTGGTGCAGGCAAATGGCTGCCCGGAGGCCTGGGCCGTGGGCACCGAGTTCCTCGGACAGTTCCACGGCACGTCGGCAGCTCTCCAGGGCCAGTTCATGTTTGCCTCGCATCTCGGCGAGTTCGCCGCGCAAGCGCCAGAGACTGATTTCGGCCACGGCTTCCCCGTTGGCTGTTGCGATTTGAAAGGCTTTTGACAGTTCGGCTTCGGCCTCATTGAAGTGCCCATCGGCGATCAGGGCTTCTGCCAAAAGACCGTGAAAATGCGGCAAGGAAACGCCGGCGCCGGTGCTGGCGTAGGAGCGGATACCGTCCCGCATGCCTGCAATGCCCGTTTCCACATCTCCGGAGCAAGCCTGGGCCCAGCCGCGAACGATAATCGCAGCCTGTAACCAATACACCTGCCGCTCCTGCAGGGCGAATGTAATCAATTCCTCTGCCGCTTTCAGAGCTTCGGGTACTTCTCGCCGGTGGGAGTGCATCAGCGTTCTGAAGGCCATGGGCCATGCGGTGGTAAACGAGTGATCCAGGGGCTTAGCGGCCGCGACCGCTGCATCCAAGGCTGCCCAGGCTTGTGCGGGATGACCCAACATCCAGTGGGTGAACGTCAGGTAGCAACGTGCCGTCACACCCGGGTCCTGCCCGAAAAGCAGCACGTGACCCTGATGCCGCTCCGGAACATACAGATTATTGGCGATCTCGAGGTGTTCTCGCGCATGCTCGAGATCGCCCAGCCAATAAAGGGAATTACCCAGGGAATAATGTGCCTCGATCAAAAAGTGATCATCGCCGGTCTGTTCTCCCAGTTGCAGCATTTCGAGGGCATAACTCCGCGAGGTTTCAAGGTCGCCTTTAACCAGGAAATACACCCATGATCCGGCCAGAACGGGAAACGTTTCGGGGTTGGCCGGGAGTTGATCACACAGTTTGCGTGCGTGGTCATAGACCTGACCAACTTCTTCAGACGCAAATCCAGTGGTGGCGATCAGCGCAGGACCCAGCACGGTGAGCAGCCCGAGTTCTCGCTGCGCACGTTCGTTTGGATCCACCACCTTGTCGAGCAGTTCGCGGCCCGCGCGAAGATGGGCCGCGGCTTCTACGTTGGCCGATCGCGCGAAGGCGGTCTGGCCGGCCCTGAACCAGTAATCAATTGACTTCTCATATTCCTGGGCATCCTGGCAGTGCCGGGCCAGCAGTTCCGGCGAGGCACTGACGACTTCAGGAAAATCACTTTCCAGCCGATCTACCAGGAGCCTGTGGAGTTGACGCCGCGCGCGTCGCAACATGGATTTATACGCCGCAACCTGAACCAACGCATGATTGAACTGGAACATGTATTGCGTGCGCATGCCGACAGGGTTGACCATACCGGCGTCGATCAGGGCGTCCAGGCCATTCTGCAGTTCGCTGTCCGACACGCCGGCGATGCTCTTGAGTTGGTCGTACTGGAAACGGCGTCCGAAGATGGAAGCTCGCTGGGCGATTTCCTTTGCGCTGCCCAAGCGATCCAATCGAGACATCAACGATGCACTGAGCGTTTCCGGGACCATTTGTTCCGGGCTGTCTTCATCCTGGCCCTGTTCAATCGAATCCAAAACCGCTTTTGTCAGTTCTTCCGCGAACAGGGGCACGCCATCGGAGGTATGCATGATCTGGCTTGTGACGCTTTCCGGCAATTTGTATTGATCGGATAATTTTCTAATCAGCGCAGACAATTCTTCCGAGGGAAGGCGCTGCAGTTCAACTGCATAGTCCACGGCTGAATCCAGCCAGGGCGGTACGAACTCCGGGCGCGCGTTAATGACGATCATGGTTGAAGGAAGCGACCTGTTTTCAATCAGCCGTCTGACCAGTTCCAGCGTTGTTGCGTCCGCCCACTGCAGATCTTCGAAGACGATCAGGTGCGGTTTGCGCGCGTGGGTCATGAGCTCGGTAAGCGCGTTCAGTGTTTCCTCTCGCTGCAATTCCGGGCCCATGCTGGGCATGGCAAAATGATTTTCAAACGGCAGGTTCAGTAGCGAGGCGATCAGAGGCAGTGCGGGATACGTATCAATGTTCCGCTTGGTCAGCAGTCGCTCCAGTTTTGCGACCTGCACTTCGGGTGCTGTCTCGGCTCCCATGCGTAACAGCAGTGCGTTGATCATTTCGATCAAGGGGAACAGGGTGGTATTGGAGTGCAGCGGAGAGCATTCGGCATCGGAAAGAGTAGCGTTGGCTTCCAGGCTCATGTCGCTAACGAGCCGAGTGAGTCTTGATTTACCGATTCCACCTTCGCCGCTGATGTACGCCACAGTAAAGCGACCCTCGCTGGTTTCCAGCCAAAGTGCACGCATGCGTGCAAGTTCCTCTTCGCGGCCCACAAAAGGCGTCAGACCGCTCATCACAGAAGCCTTGTAGCGGGAATTGGTGTCCACGCCGGTCACACGGTAGAGCTGCATGGGCTCGGAAACGCCCTTGATATCCCTGGCGCCCAGTGCGTCGCAGATAAAGAAACCCTTGACCAGGCCGTGCAGCACGTCGCTGATGATGATGGTTCCCGGCTCCGCCATGGACTGCAGCCGTGCCGCCACATTGGGCGCCAATCCCAGCGCAAGGTCATCCTTGGACGTTCCCGCACCGACCTTGCCTGCGACCACCATGCCTGCGTGCACACCAATTCGAACGGCCAACGGTGGAAAGTCGCTTTCGCGGTTGATTTCTTGCATTCCCTGCACCATGGCCATCGCCGCGAGCACGGCACGACGAGGATCATCTTCATGGGCCAGCGGGTAGCCAAAGTAAACCAGTACACCGTCACCCAGGTACTGAGCGATGTGGCCGCCGTATTCCGTCATGGCTCGCGTGGCCGCTTGTTGATAAGTGGTCAGCAGTTCATGGTACTCCTCGGCGTTCATCATCTCGGTCAGCCCGGTCGAACCGACGAGGTCACAAAACAGCACCGTGAGATAGCGTTGTTCCGCTTCCTGCCTGACGGAATCAGGTGGTGAGTAGCGCGCACCGCAATGCCCGCAGAAATTCGCCGCAGCAAAGCTCGCTCCACACTCGGAACATGTCACCATCTGCCCACTGTTCAAGCTTTCCGCCCTGACGCGCTGCGCCATATTTTCTGCTTGTTAGAAATAGTACTGTAAAGGAAAGCAGGCTGCTCACGGAGGAGGTGTGAGCACCGAAAATCAATTTGCCGTTGCAAGAAAACAAGTAGCGTCACAATGCATGCATGTCCGGACCGGATTAGTAAGTACGCAACATCTGATAGAAAGCAGTGTTCGGCTGCACCATCAAGTCGCATCATTCACGGTTTTCTGGCCTCAAACGGGGATTTCGACCGTATCAAGTTTAGCCGATGCACCCGCAGGTCGCGGCAGGGCGCCACTGGCATACAAATTGCAATTCTTTTTCCTGGCGGTGAATGAATGCGGTTCAGCTCCTGTAACCGAATACGCTGGGCTTCTTACGTCGCATTTATCAGGGCATAGACGATAAACAGGAATAAAATCATGCGATTACCATCGCTCAATCAATTGCGGACATTCCAGCTGGCCGGACGGCATTTGAGTTTCAAGGTTGCAGCTGCTGAGTTGTCGTTAACACCCTCGGCGGTGAGCCACCAGATACGCAAACTGGAATCTTTTCTGGGCATTGCATTGTTTGTGCGAGGCACCCGCTCATTGGACCTGACCGATGCCGGGCGAAATTATTTCGATTTCCTGGATGGCATGTTCGCCCGCCTGGAAAATGAAACGCAATTGATGCTGACGCGTTACGGACGCAGCATTGTTCGTTTGTGCGTGCCCCCATTTTTTGCCAGTGAAGCCTTGCTGCCGCGGTTGTCCGATTACCAGTTGATCGCGCAAGACACCGATATCCGTGTCTCCACCCAACCCAGCGCCATGAAAATCCACCCTCCGGAGGCTGACCTTTCGATACTCCTGGGTGCGGACCATTGGCCGGATCTGGTGACTTTTCGGCTGATGGCCCGGAGAGTCGTTGTGGCCTGCAATGCTGCTCTCAGGTCAGCGGCCAATCTGCACAGCTACGAAAGCCTGAACGGCCAAACGTTGATTGTGCATGAGAGCAGACCGGAGTCCTGGAGGAATTGGGCCAACTGGTTGGGCATTCCACCTGTCACCCCTAGAAAGCTGATTCGCCTGGACTCCATGGCGGCCGTGGTCAGGGCAGCGGAGCAAGGCCTCGGCCTGGCCCTGGTCTCATGGCCTCTCGGTAAAGCCTGTTTTGAAAATGGATCGCTGGTACGGGTTTTCGAAGAGGAAATGGAAACCGGCGAACATTTTTACCTGGCACACCGTGCTGAAGACGGGGACCGGGAAGAAGTCGGCCAGCTTGTTCAATGGCTGTTACACGAGTTCAGTGAAAACGCATGAATTATTTTTGTCCATCGTGGAGAAAAGACCGTTTGTCAGGTTTGATGCGGCTGCATAAGCTTTGAATCGAGTTTTGGGTCAACTTACACATGGAGAACGTTCATGAATACTCGTTTAAGAAAAGTCGTTTTACTATCTACTTTAAGCTTCGTATTGCCTGCGCCAGGCTGGGCCGCAACAGAACAAACTGCAATGTCTGCCTGCGCTGGTGCTCTCGCAGCGAATATCGAAGAGTCACAGGGTTCACCGGTAGGGTTTCAGCTTGCTGAAGAAGATGAATTCTCATCACGCCGGCTGAGGGGGGTTTCAACTTTTCATCTTGATGCCAGCGATTCAAAAACCCAGAAAGTGGTTGCCCGGGTCGATTGCACCGTAAATTCGGCGGGCGAAGTCATCCGATTGAAAGAGTTAAACCTCAATGATTTAAGCGCAGTACAACGAAGCAGAAGTTAAGAACAAGAAGTACCGGGGAACCATTTCGGGAAGGGCCAGTTTGCTTGCAGGTTTGGCAGCAAACTGGCCTTTTTTCAATCGAGGCGCTTGGTGAATCGGCTCACGGCAAAGGTCATGGCCACCAGGATGAATACGCCCAGGATCATCAATTCATGGGTGAGTTCGTGCAGCTCTGCGCCGCGCAGGATCACGCCCCGGATTAGGCGCAGAAAGTGGGTCATGGGCAGGAATTCCGCGATGATCTGGGCAGGTCGCGGCATGCCCGAGAAGGGAAACATGAAGCCGGACAGCAGGATGGACGGCAGCAGGATGAAGTAAGTGAGCTGCATGGCCTGGAACTGGCTGCGGGCCATGGTTGAAATTGCCAGGCCCAGCGCGAGGTTGGCGATGATAAAAATCAGCGAGAGCAAGTACACATCCAGCAGGCTTCCGCGAATGGGCACATCGAAAAGCCATCGGCCCAGCAGCAGGATCACGCTGACCTGGATCAGGCCGATCAACACATAGGGCAGAATTTTCGCCAGCATCAGCTCCGGTGTTCGAACGGGTGTGGTAATCAGCAATTCAAGGTTACCCCTCTCGCGTTCGCGAACGATAGCCACTCCGGTGAACAGGATCATGGTCATGGTCAGGATTATGCCAATCAGCCCGGGAACGGTGTTGATCGGGGAACGGCGTTCCGGGTTGTAATAAGTGCGTATTTCCCAGGTGGGCGGCTGGTCGTAGTAAGGCGAGACGCGGACCTGGCCCGCCAGTCGGCTGGCTGCCCCCTGTACGACAGTGTCGGATCCATCGATCAGCAATTGAGCGGCCGCCCGGTCCGGTTGTATCAGGCGGCGTTCGAAGTCTTCAGGAATGAACAAGCCAACGCTGATGCTGCCACTGCGTAACAGTTCTTCGATTTCCCCGGCGCTGCCAACCTGGTAGCGAATGTTCACAACCTGCGAGTTTGCCATGTCCTGGACCAATTGCCTTGAAGCGGCCGAAGAGGAGAGGTCGGCAACGGCTGCATCAAGGTTTCTTGGATCCATGTTGATGGCGTAGCCAAATAGCAGCAGCAGGGCGGTTGGGATGCCCAGTATCATCCCGAAGGTCAGCCGGTCGCGACGTAACTGGATCAGTTCCTTGCGCACCACGGCAAAAATTCTTTGCCGGGAACTCATGCCTGTTTCCGTGCCCGGGTGGCGACAACAAAAACGTCTTCCAGGCTGGGTTCAGATACCTGGCAGTCGCTCAGAGGCAGCCCGGCTCTGGTGATGACTTCAAGAACCGATTGTTCTGGTCGGGCGGAATCCTTTTTCACCAGGACCCGCAAGGTGTTTCCCACCTGGGCGCTGCTCAGCACAAAATCCTCCAGGGCCAGGGCATTGCGTACTCGCCGAGGCTTTATCGATTCCACCACTACGACACGGGCATCAATGCCTGCTGATAATTCCGCAGGGCTGCCCTGGGCCACCAGTTCACCTTTGTCCAGGATGGCCAGCGCGTGGCAACGTTCCGCTTCGTCCATGTAGTGGGTGGACACCAGAATTGTGGTGCCCTCGGCCACCAGGTCAAAAAGCGTTTCCCAGAATGCCCGGCGATTTTCCGGGTCAACCGCGCTGGTGGGTTCATCAAGGAACAGCAATTCCGGGCGGTGCAGAGTGGCTGCTGCCAGGGCCAGGCGTTGTTTCTGGCCGCCACTCAGTGTTCCGGCTAACTGGCCCATAAAATGCTCTAACTGGAAGCGGTCGGCGGAAGCGGAAATGCGCTCGCGCTGAACTTTACGCGGAAGCGAATAGACGCTGGCCATGAAACGGAGATTCTCCAGTGCGGTCAGATCCTCGTACAAGGAGAATTTTTGGGTCATGTAGCCAACCTTGAGGCGCAGATCTTCGGCCTGCCTGGGCACTTCGTATCCCAACACGCGGATGTCACCTGCGCTGGGTGTGAGCAGCCCGCACAGCATCCGGATGGTGGTCGACTTTCCAGAGCCATTGGGACCGAGGAAGCCATATATGCGCCCTCTGGGAACGGCAAGATCCAGGTTGACAACTGCATGAACTTTACCAAAGGATTTGCTCATGCCGTGCGCCGTGATGGCCAGATCTTCCGGGGCACTTTTCGGACTGCTGGATTGTGCGGCGTGTTCGTTCACGGTAGGTGCTTCTTTGATCAGTCGGCCGGCGGAAAAACAACCAGCGGCACACCGGAAGGCAGATCACTCGCATCGGGCAGGTCAAGCTCGGCCAGGTAACTCAAACGGGCACGGTCATGTTCTGTCAGCGCAAAGTAGGGCGTGAAACTTGCGTCAGCAGACACCCAACGAACGGTACCCGTCAATTGGTCTTCGACTCCGTCGATTTTCACCTGCAGTTGCTCCCCGGGCTGTATGCGGGCACGCAGGTGTTCGGGAACATAGATTCTGGCAAAGACGCGGGAAGCATCCAGCAGAACCGCAACCGTGGTGCCGGGAGGGGGGCGTTCTCCCAGCTGGAACAGCACTTTGTCGATGGTTCCATCAACCGGCGCTGCAAGCCGGGTTCGCTGTAAATCAATTTCTGCCTGCTGCAGCAAAGCCTCACGGGAGGCGACGGCCGCTGCGGCCTGTTGAAGTTCTTCCGGAGTCGTACCGTTGAGCAACGCGGCCAGTGCCTCGCGTGCTGCAGTTTCCGCAGCCTGTGCTGCTTTCCAGGCCGTCTCGGCACGATCCAGGGTCGCCTGATTGGACAAACCCTTGTCAAACACCTCGCGAGCGCGTTCAAGCTCAGTTGCGGCGTTGCTGGTTTCCGCCTGTAATCCTTCCAACGTTGCGCGGCTTTGCCGAATCGCTTCCTGCCGAGGGCCTCTCTCCAGCTCCGCCAGGCGAGCGCTGGCCTGGGCCAGCATGGCGGCTTGCTGATTCATGCGGGCCCGGCCGCGCAGTGGGTTCTGCACAAGAATTGTGTCACCGGCCGAAACCTGCTGCCCGTCAGAAACATCAATCCGGACAATGGGCTCATTGCTTTCCACTTTCAATTCAATACGGTCTCGCTCCAGCGTTCCCACCATGGGGGGCTGCGTGTCATCGTCGCAGGCAGTGAGTAGGAGAATGGATAGGACAGCCAGTGTCGTGAACAGGTTTGATTTTACACTTGGAGTGTTCATGACATGATCCCCCGTTCCAGTACGCTCGTGACATGCCGGGACAGGCGCCGCATACCCGGTTCATCAAGGCGGACACCCAGGGCAATTTCCGCCGCGGGTTTTGCAATGAACGGGAAGAAGCACAAAGCCAGAATCAGCAGTGCAGTGATGTCGGTATCCAGGTCGGTACGCACCAGGCCCGCTTTTTTCTGTTGTTCAAGAATGCCGGGCAGGCGGCCGCCCAGGCGGGGGGCAAATTTCCCCAGGAATCCCTCTTGCAGAACACCACCGGGAAGAAACACTTCCCGGGTGATGAGCTGTGGCATGTGAGGATGCTTCGCCAACATACCAAACAACAGGGTTGTAAAGTCCTGCAGCTTGAATTCGCTCGTCTTACCGAGCGATGCAATCGACCCGGCCAGGGGTTCAAGAACACTGACCATTACGGCTTCCAGCAAGGCGCTTTTGGAACCGAAGTAATAATGCACCATGGCGGGGTTTACGTTCACTTCGTCTGCAATTTGGCGAATGGTGGTGGCGGAAAAGCCCTGCAAGGCAAACAGGCGCTCACTGGCGCTCAGAATCAGTTCACGCACATCGCTTGTGGCAGAAGGGCCTGGACGGCCTCTTGGCCGCGAACTTCGGGGTTTGACAGTTGAGCTCATGGGTAACTGAATAGTGGTTTGTTGTTTGGCTGATTATATATTAATTAAACATTTAATTAAATATAGGCTCACATAATAATTTCGCTTTGAATGCAGATTGTTGCTTGAACATGGGTGTAAGCGTTACTAAACGAAACGTCAGGGCTTCGCTTTGACCCGGGAAACGGCATTTTTCCAGCCGGTATAACATTCCTCACGGAGGTGTTCTTCCATAGCCGGTTCGAAGCGGCGTTCATGGCCGCGCAAGCCGTCCAGTTGATCGGGTGTGTCCCACAACCCCACAGCAAGCCCGGCCAGGAATGCGCTGCCGGCCGCGGTGGTTTCCACCATCTTAGGGCGATCCACCGCCACGCCAAGCAGGTCAGCCTGGAATTGCATCAGGAAGTTGTTCCTGGACGCACCGCCGTCCACGCGCAGTTCTGAAACCGTAATGCCGGAATCCTGGCTCATGGCATCGAAAATATCTCGTGTCTGATAGGCAATGGATTCCAATGCAGCCCTCACTATGTGGGCGCGGCTGCTGCCACGCGTGAGCCCCAGCAAGGCGCCCCGTGCCTCTGCATCCCAGTACGGGGCTCCCAGGCCGGTAAAAGCCGGCACCAGGTAAACGCCTTCATTGTTCTCCAATTGGCGCGCCAGCGCGCCGGTTTCCCGCGCATCCTGAATCAACCCCAGTTCGTCACGCAGCCATTGGATAGTAGCTCCCGCCATGAACACCGAACCTTCAAGAGCGTAGGCTGGGCGGCCAGTGGCATCACAACACACGGTGGTTAGCAGTCCATGCTGGCTGACCGGGTGTTTATCACCCATGTTCATCAACATAAAACAACCGGTTCCGTAGGTGTTTTTGGCCTGGCCGGGCTCCCAGCAGCCCTGGCCAAAAAGCGCGGCCTGCTGATCGCCGGCGATGCCAGCGATTGGGACGCTACCGGGAATTCCGGCGATATTCTGGCATCGCCCGAACTCACCGGAGCTGTTCCTGACCTCTGGCAGCAGGGCCATGGGAATGTCCAGTAGCGCGCAAAGCTGCTTGTCCCATTTGCGCTTGTGAATGTCGAACAGCAGGGTGCGTGAGGCGTTGGTCGGTTCGGTCAGGTGCACAGCGTGATCGGGCTCATTTCCACCGGTAAGATTCCACAGCAACCAACTGTCGATGGTGCCGAACGCAAGTTCGCCCGATTCGGCGCGCTGTTGGAGTTGGGGATTCTGATCCAGTATCCAGCGAATTTTAGAGGCGGAAAAATACGGATCAATCAGCAAACCCGTGCGTTCGCGGATAAGTTCTTCGTGTCCCTGGCGCCGGAGTTGTTCGCACACGGGCGCGCTTTGACGGCTTTGCCACACCACCGCGTGGTGAACGGGCTTGCCCGAAGCGCGGTCCCAAATGACTGTGGTTTCGCGCTGGTTGGTGATACCGATGGCCGCCAATTCAGAATCATCAAGGCCTGAGCTCGCCCAGGCCTCTGCCATAACCCGATGGCTCACCTGCCAGATTTCATCAGCATCGTGTTCTACCCAGCCAGGCCGCGGGTAGTATTGCTTGAATTCGGAATAGGCCCTGGCAATCACTTCACCTTCAGGGGAAATAACCAGGGCGGTCGAACCGGTGGTTCCCTGGTCAATGGCGAGAATGGTTGGCATGGTTGAAAGTATACCGGGAGCTGGCGGTATTGGAACAGACCGACCCTGGGCCTGGCGTGACTACGGGATTCTTCTTTCGCCTCTTAAGTGAACCTTGTCCAACTTGCCCATTGCCGTCCGTGGTAGCGGGTCTGTGACAAGATGCCAGGTGCGGGGAATTTTGTAGCCGGCCAGATGCTTGCGGCAGTGTTTGATGAGTTCTCTTTCATCGCTGACCGTTCCGGGCCTGAACCGAACAAAGGCATGTATCGTTTCGCCCCATTTTTCATCAGCCAAGCCTACAACAGCGCATTCATCCACGTCCGCACAGCCATGCAGTACGGTCTCCACTTCATTGGGGTAGACATTTTCGCCCCCGGTAATGATCATGTCCTTGAGGCGGTCAACGAGGAAGATGTATCCCATTTCATTCACGTAGCCCAGATCGCCCGTCCTCAACCAGTTGTCGGCCAGAGCATTCCGGGTCAAATCAGGCCTGTTCCAGTAACCTTTCATGACCGCGTTGCTGCGAACGTACACCTGGCCAATTTCCCCCACGGGCATTGCCTGCTCGTTTTCACCAAAAATCCCCACGAGGACGCCGGGGAACGGCGTGCCTGCAGAACAGAGTAGTGCTTCATGACCGGCCTCACCGGTGTGAAATTCAGGACCCAGCATGCTGATGATCAAGGCTTCAGTAGAGCCATACCCCTGGAACAACTGAACGCCCGGAAGGGTGGACATGGCTAGCTTCAGCACGGGTTTGGGCATGGGTGCTGCGCCGTACAGTATGCCTCGCAAACCGGGTATATCGAGCCGGTTATCCACCAGGAATTCGCAGATCATTTTGACCATGGTGGGCACCAGCGTCATCCAGCTGATTTTGTGTCGGATGCAATGTTCCACGAACTGGGGAACTTCAAACCGTGGGATGAAGGTATTGGCGCAGGTCACCATGGCGCAGGCAAAACTCATGATGCCGTCGGCCATGTGAAACATTGGCGCCGCGTGAACGTAAATGCTGTCTCTGCCGAAGGACCGGCTGGAACATAATCCGGAAATGGTTTGCTGCGCGGCGTACTTGATGTTGGCGTGACTGAGTAAAACACCCTTTGCGGACCCGGTGGTGCCGCCAGTGTAGTAGATCATGGCGACGTCTTCTGAGACTGGATCATCACCCACCGACCCCGGATTTCCTTTCAAAAGATCTTCGAATGGAGTGAACATTGAAGGGGCTTCACCTTCGCCTACAAAAAAATAACCTGACACACCTTCAACTTGCCCCGACAGCCTTGCAAGCGTGGGTCGCAGATTGGCATCCGAACAAATCCATACCCCATCCAGGTCGTTCAGGCAAAAAACCAGTTCAGCATCTGAGAAGCGGGTATTGAGCGGAACGACCACCGCCCCTGCCCAAATTGCACCAAACAGGAACTGGAAATAAACCGGGTCATTCAAACTCAAAATGGCTATCCGGTCTCCACGTTGCACGCCGGCGTCTCGCAGGGCACCGGCAATACACTGTGCTCGGTTTAGAAGTTCCGACCAGCTGACGATGTAGTCATCGGTGATGATGGCGGGGCCACGAGCATTGAGTGCAGCTGCGCGCCGGATGATGTCATTCAGGACGAACAAGGTTCAAACTCATTTCAAATGCAGGATTAAGTGCCATTGGCCCAATCGATTTCCGGAATTAGACGTTCAAGTGTGAGGCGCACCAGGTATTCCGGGGTCTGGTAAATCGCCAGGCTGTCGTCCAGGTAAACGCCGTAGCGCATAGTGCTGATCAGTCCGAATAGCAGGGAGTACAAGGTCATGGTCATTTTTGCCGGTGGGCGGTTCACGGACATGTCTTTCAGAATTTCGCACATCTGGTCGAAACCCGGTTTGAAGGACTCCTGGCTGAGGCGGCGCAGTCCCGACTTATCCTGTTCCAACATCTCCCGGTGCAACAGCTTGTAGTACAAGGGGTCGTTCATCAGGTCGGTTGCCAACGCCAGCAAATAATCGTGGATGCGCACTTTTGCTTCCGCATCCGTTTGCAGGTGCTGGATGTGTTTGTCCGAACGGGCGCTGAACACACTGATCCGGGCTTCGTCATACAGATTCCGCTTGTTGCCAAAATAATGATAGATGGTAGGCAGTGTGACCTTGACCGCCGACGCTACATCCCGCATGGATGTACCCTCGAAGCCTTTTTTGCTGAACAGGCGGGCTGCCTGGGCAAGGATTTTATCCCTGTTGGACTTTTTAGCCATGAGATTCCTGTCTCTATATTGATCCGATCATTTATTGCAGGCGTTATTTCAACAGTGAATGGCGTGCTTGTACAGGTCTGAGGGCAAATCATTCCGTGAAAAAAGACTATAACGGATGATATAGTGGCATCCAGGAACCGTTGGGAAATCCATCCGTGACCCCTGTTCGACTCATAGCCCGGAGCAAACCATGAGCACCACATCCGAACACGTAAAAATTCATCACGACCTGGGGGTTGGCTGGATCACCCTGGACCGGCCCCCGCTGAATATCGTCACCATGGAGATGTGCGAAGCCATCGGCTCTGCCGTTGAGGAAATGGACGCGGACGATGTTACCAAGGTGATCGTGATTACATCAGCCGGCGAACGTGCGTTTGCGGCGGGAGCCGAGATGAAAGAGCACAGCCTGGACGCCATCGAGGAGTTGCTGGAAACCATGGGGCGCCTGTTACGGCAATTGCAGCAGCACGACGGCAAGCCTCGCATTGCCCTGGTGAAAGGCGTGTGTTCAGGAGGCGGCAACGAAGTGGCCTCGTTTTGTGACCTGGTGCTGGCGCGCTCTGACGCCCGATTCTCCCAACCCGAGATTAACATCGGTGCCGCCGGCAACATGGGCTGCATGATGATGTCGCGGGTGATATCTCGTCGCAAGTCGCTGGAGCTGGCGTTGACAGGGGACTGGATTGACGCTGAAGAAGCACGGCGCCTGGGCCTGGTTAACCAGGTGTTCCCCGTAGAGAGCTTTGAGGAAGATGTGGCTGCCTACCTGGAAAAATATACCTCCAAAAGCATGGCCGCTCTGCGCCTGGGCCGGTCCCAGCTTTACCGCACCTTCGACCAGCCGTTTTCAGCCGCCATGGACGTGCTGGATGAAACGTTTATCCACGAAGTATTCAAAATGGAGGACTACCAGGAAGGCGTTGCTGCCTTCCTGGAAAAGCGCAAACCCGAGTGGAAGAACCGTTAAAGGGTTGTCATGCCACCGTCGGTGGTGAGTATCTGACCAGTCATCATAGTGCTGTCATCCGAAACCAGAAACTTGATGGTTCCGGTCACTTCTTCAGGCTCCATGAATTGTTTCAACCGCGCTTTCGGGCTGGCCTCAAGCATGGCTTCCAGATTGTCACCTGCGACCTTGAGGCTGCCGGGTGTGTTCATGCCGCCGGGGCAGACCGAATTCACCCGAATGTTGCTCGGCCCCAGTTCCGTGGCCAGATTTCTGGACAATCCAACCACCGCCGCTTTGGACACCACGTAGTGGCACATCATGGCGGGCCCCATCAGGGCTGAATTGCTGGAAATATTCACGATGCTGCCTTTGCCAGCTGCGCGCATATGCGGGGTAACGGCCTTGCACATGTTCCAGGTGCCTTTTACATTGACCTTCATTACCAGGTCCCATTCGCCTTCGTCTATCAGCTCAAACGGGGCAAAGTGCAGGGCGCCGTACAGCGCGCCATTGTTGACCAGGGCGTCGATCTGACCGAACTTCTCCGCCGTTTTTTCCGCCGCATCAGTGCAGGCGGCCATATCGGTAATATCGAAGGAAAGGCCAATGGCTCTTCCGCCTTCCGCTTTAATCAGTGCAACCGTTTCATCGCAATTGTCGAGGTCGCAGGCCACGATGGTGGCCTTGTCGCGGGCGCAATCCAGCGCTATGCAGCGGCCGAAGCCCTGTGCCGCGCCGGTGATCATGACT
>Ga0102949_1000013_pt1 | contig 15561 bp, 14 predicted proteins | sample SalPon2A_B_D1_MG_FD_78503 | JGI IMG/M metagenome (GOLD analysis project Ga0102949, IMG submission 78503) | Soil microbial communities from South San Francisco under conditions of wetland restoration - Salt Pond MetaG R2A_B_D1_MG | ecosystem: Environmental > Terrestrial > Soil > Wetlands | place... | reverse complement strand
TCTGCATCGACTTGATGCCCGGCATCACCTAGGCTCTTGGCTACAAGTCGAACCAGGATAGACTTGCGCAGGGGATTTTCTATGAAAACGCTTACCGCCGCCCTCGCTCTGGTTCTACTCGCCGTACCGGCTTGGGCGGGGGAGCTTATTGCTGGCATCAATACTTATATCAGCGATGCACGCACCTGGAAGACTGGCGAGTTCGCGGGTTATTACATCTATGACAGCAAGGGCACAACGGTATGGAAGAAAGGACCGTTGCAAGACGGCCCGGTTGAGTGCCACGGCGCGGGCTTTTGGACCCCGAAAGAGATAATGGGCGACGGAATCTGCATTTTCGGCGCCGCGCCTGATCGCTGGACAGTCGCACATGAACTTACGCCCGGCGCCAACCTCTGGAACGCGCAGGACAAGAACCCTTTCCACAGGCGGGGCGTTTGGCGCGTCGTTCAAGGAACGGGCCGCTTTGTGGGTATGACCGGCACAGGCACTTTTGTCAGCAACGAACTAGCTGACGGTCGCAAGACCACACTGTTCGAAGGCGAGGTCGAGTTTGCGAACTGAAGCTTCCCGGCAATAACAAGCGTGCCGCGCGGCTGTCTTAAATGCAGCGAGATGACATGCCTGCTCGCGGCTCGAAGATGCCCTGCCTGCCAATGTTGCTTTACAGTCGCTTTGGACCCATGAACGGACCTTCAGGCGTCGACGTCCGCTTGCTTGGCCTCTTGGTCAGCTTTTGCAGACGAAACTCAAGTCGAGGCCTGCGCCTTGGCATCTCTGCTTTTTGACCCAGAGCGGTCATGGGCGCCAAAAACAGTTGGTCGTAAATCTCAAGATTGAAGAACCGCTGACTGGTGCGGAATTCACATTTGAAATGGATGTGAGCCGTGCTTCAATGACGTTCCACTCTCGTCAAGAAGAGACACTCTGGAGGCCCCTCGCATGATCCGTGATTTGCTCGACGCGAACCTCGATGGGCAGGTGATTGACCAAGATCACAGCGAATACGAGAAGCGTCGCAGGGTGTGGAACGCAACAGCCGACCGGCGACCGGCCGTCATTGTGCGGGCGAGCAGCGTCGCGGACATCCAAAGGACGGTGCAAGTGGCGGCCGAGCACGGTGCTTTGCTCGCCGTCCGCGGTGGCGGGCACAGCATTCCGGGTCTCTCGACCTGTGATGACGGCATTGTGCTGGATCTGTCCTTGATGAACGCAGTCACTGTCGACAACGCCGCCCAGCGCGCCATGGTCATGGGAGGCGCCCTCTTGGGCGATCTCGACAAGGCGGGCGCGTCGGCGGGTCTGGTCGTGCCGGCGGGCGTGGTCTCTCATACCGGCGCCGCCGGACTCACTCTCGGCGGCGGGATGGGCTGGCTGAGCCGGCGCTTCGGCCTGACGATCGACTGTTTGCTGGCGGCCAACATCGTGACCGCCGATGGCAAGGCACGAGAGATCAGCGCCGATGCTGAACCCGACCTCTTCTGGGCCATCCGAGGTGGCGGTGGGAACTTCGGCGTGGTAACCAGCTTCACTTTCAAAATGCATCCCTTGGGGCCGGTGCTGGTCGGCAGATGGCTCTACCCGCTCGCCGAAGCGGCCACCGTGCTGCGAGGTCTCCGCGAACTGGCCGCCAGCGCGTCGCGCGAACTGACTGTCGGTTTCGTCCTGACGACCGATGGGTTGCGGATTACGGTCTGTTGGTCAGGCTCGCCGGATCTCGCTGAGTCGGCAATCGCACCCTTTGGGACCCTTGGTCGACCCGAGTCGGTGGCGATCGGCGGTGTGACGTTCCTGGAGCTGCAGCAGTTGTCCGACGAACGTATGGCCTGGGACAGGCGGTACTACGCTAAGGGCGGATTCCTAAAGGAAATAGATGACGCCGCAATCGAGCGCATGGTCGACAGCATCGGTAGCGCCCCATCGGCGGACGCGGAGTTCTATTTCATGCAATTGGGCGGCGCCGTTCGCGACGTCAATGACGATGCCACGGCCTATACCGGTCGCTTGGCCGGGTACTACTGGATCGTCGAGTCCGGTTGGGACCGTGCGGAAGACGATGTGAAATTCCTCGGCTGGAGCAGAGGTGCCGCCGGGCGCTTGGCCGAGGTCTCCATGAAGGGGAATTACGTCAACGAACAAGGGGACATTGACAAGGACATTGCCCGCGCCGCCTACGGGGAGCAAAAATACGACCGACTTGCCAGACTGAAGGCACGGTATGACCCGAACAACCTATTTCGCCTAAATCAAAACATCGAGCCGAAACCGTAGTTTTGCCGGCCCCTGGCCGATGCCATGGCAACAAAACAAAGCCCGCTTCATCGTACGGCAACAGTCTCGAAGACGGGTTTGGCTAAAAGCGAACCTCAGATTGGCGTCAACGCCATGTCCGCTCCGTGATCTAAGACCGGACCTTGGTTTGCTCTCGATCTGCTTGGTTCTTGCAGGCTGCTGTATCGGCTTCGCGACAATCGGATAGCCAAGACCGGTTTTTCGAAGGATAGTTCCGTCTTCAGTTGAAAGGAGGTCTCGCATGACGTTCGACGGCAAGACGGTGCTCGTCACCGGGGGGACTCGTGGCATCGGCCGCGCGACCGCGGCGGCCTTTCTCGCGGCCGGCGCTCGCGTCGCGGTCAACGGACGCGCGCAAGACAGCGTCGCCCGCGCGATCGACGCGCTGGGCGGCGGCGACCGCCTCGCCGCGGCGCCGGGCGACGTCGGCACGCTTGCTGGCTGCGAGGCGGCCGTCAGCGCCGCACTGGAGGCATTCGGCGGCCTCGACGTGCTGGTCAACAGCGCCGGGATCTACGACCGCCGGCCGATCGCAGAGACCGACGAGGCCTTCTGGGACGCTATGATGGATGTCAACTTGAAGGGCACATACTTCTGCAGCCGCGCCGCGCTGCCCGCCCTGCGGGACACCGGCGGCTGCATCGTCCATCTGGCCTCCATCGCCGGCCTGGAGGGTTACGGCGGGTCCACCGCCTACTGCGCCTCGAAGGGCGCCGTCGTCAACTTGACCCGCTCCATGGCCCTGGAGTTGGCCCCCACCGTCCGGGTCAACTGCGTCTGTCCGGGGGTGGTCGACACCGATATGGCACGCGACGTCTTGGCCGTGGATGGCGACCTGAGCGACGAGGCCGAATGGCACCCGATGAAGCGGGTCGCCACCGCCGAGGAAGTTGCCGCTGCGATCCTCTACCTGGCCTCGCCCGAGGCCGGCTTCGTCACCGGCGTCGCGCTGCCCGTCGACGGCGGGGTCACCGCGGGCGGCTAGGCTTCGCTCGCTTCGGCTGTCGCGAGAAGGTTTCTCGACATCCGTTCCCGGTTCGCCGACAGTGCCTCTGGCAGAACGGCGGCGTGGAGCAGGCCAAACCCGCTTCCCTCCCTAAGCCGTCATAGGGCCGAGGGCAATCCTGTAGCCGCCTTCGCCAGACAGCGGGCTGATCAATCTGATGACTCCAGACGCCGAAGCACATCCGCTATCTCGTCCCAGCCTCTCGATTCGACATAGTCCAATGGCGTTTGCCCATGGGCGTTCTTGACGTGCAGGTCCGCGCCTTGCGAGACAAGGTATTCGATCAACCGGCCGTCTCCCACATTGCCGAAGGATTGGATCTGAGAAGCGCACCACAATGCCGAAAAGCCGCGCTGATCGACGGCGTTGATCTCCGCGCCCTGTGCCAATAGGAGCTTAACCGTTTCCAGATGACCATTGTCGGCGGCTTGTTGCAGAGGGGTGGCGCCGAAATATCCTTCGCGATCGTCGACATTCGCGCCACGGTCGATCAGCAACGCGACGAGGTCATTGAAACCGGCCTCTGCCGCACGGTGCAGCGGTGTTCTGAGCTCGCCGTCACGCGCTTCTATATCGGCACCGTGATCCAGCAGGAGCCCGACTATGGAGCGCTCGTCGAAATCGGCCGCCAGATGCAGCGCGCGGGCGCCATTCAATTCACTTTGGGCTTCCAGGTCAGCGCCATATCCAATCAACAGGCCGACAAGGGACGCGTCACCCTGCGCAATGGCGACGTGCAGCGCGGTGCCGGTGGAGTAGTCGGTTTCATCGATATCGACGCCGCTGTCGAGCAAGGTCTCGACGGCGGCGAGATCACCGGCTCGGACCGCATCGTGCAACTCCCCTGCTCTTGCTTTGAGAGGAAGCGTGAGCGCCAAGCACAAGAAAGTCGAAACACCAACGCGCTTGACAAAATCGGCAGTCTCTTGAGCATCCATTGTGTCCTCCCCAACCTATGGATCGCAGCCCCTTGATGTCATTCGGTTTTCAGCCGAGGCGGCTTTCGCTCGTCGAACGAAGAGCTCAAATTGTTCCAATCAGCTCGCAATAGAGCATTAAAGATATTCTCTGTCGGCTATGTATTCAACGCCGATCGTCGCTGACACGGTATGGGACGGCAAGGTTCGACCCGACCCTGACAGAGATCGCCTTCCGCGCCGGGCAATATTTTCGCCATATTCCACTGGACATGGCATCCACGCCGCAACGCGGCGTTCGGCCTCGGCGCCCGCAAAGGTCTATTTCCGCGAGAAGGTCATTTTTTGGGTCGTCAAGGCCTCCGCCATGCCGCTCCAGGCATAGGCGAGGAGGCAGGGTTCTCGGTCGGCAGTTGTGATGCGGTGATCGTGGCCTGGCGGATTGAAGATCATAGAGCCCGGCGCGGAAACGCCAACATCGTTCTCCGAGGTATGGCCGGAGATGCAGTAATAGCTTTCTGTGATGCCGTTGTGGCTGTGGGCTGGGTAGGTGGTTTTCGGGGCGAAGAGAACAAGGCCGAGAACTATCCGCTCGCTAAAAACCGGTCCATTGGGACCGAGGACCTCGGTGTAGCCGTACTTCTGCTTGAGCCCGGCTGGAACCTTCTCATAGCCATACCGCCAGCTTAGATGGTCCCTCACATCATGCACGGAGCGTGCCAGCTTGGCCGTTTTGTAGCTGGCAGCGCTGCTGAGCGCGCGATCCAGATGAACGCAGACCGGCAATTCAACCCCACTGGTTTCTTCTACAAGGGGGTCCTCGTCGAAGACCTTCCCTAAAGCCCTCCGGACTTCCGCCATATGACTGCGGATCTTCCGACTGCCGCCGGCAGAGCCGGTCTGATAGAGCTCAAGATAGTCACGGATCAAATACTGCCAGTGAGGTTCCTCGGACAAGCGCATCCTATCCTCCAAGCTCTACAGTTCCAGAGTCGAGTGAAGAGCGAATGGCTCGATGGCCGATTCCTCCGGCTTGAGCCTGCGGATCATATCTGGCGCATCCATGGATCGACTCTCTGGGCTGAAATGTGCGGGAACTTCGGCGGCCGACCGCACGATCGCGGGAATGCCCGCGCGTCGCGTGCTTAGATCGTCGAGATTCCTGTCGCAGTGGGCCATGAGCCCGCAGTATACCCACAGCCATCTCTGTTCGGCACGTCGCCCGAAGCCGAGACACTTGCGCATTCTCCGCCACCAATGCGGCTCTCTCGCCATGGCGGTGCCGCGTTCGCGCCGATCCTCTTCGTGACCAACGGTATATTATCGCGCTCGATACCAATATCGGCGAGCACGCGGTCACTGCACCGCCTTAGGGCGCTGCAGGTCCGCCGCTGGCGGTCCCAGCGGGCCAAAGGTGAGCGGTCGGCGCGCAGTCGTCCGGCGATGCCTTGGAACGCTGCGTCGAAGATGGCGACCATCGTCTTGGCGCACCTGCTTCGCGTTTCGGCGACATGACGCTCAATGTCGGCATGCCTCGGATAGGTGGGGGACGTCCCGGTCTTTGAGACACCAAAGTTGATCCTGCGTTTCATGGTCAGACTTCCTTCCGATGGATCACAGACCTCGTCTCAGCAAAAGTTCGATGGATTCAGCCAAGGCAGGGGGATCTTATTGCAGCGCAACAAGCATGCTGCAGCGCACAAATACATTCGGATTGGTGCGATGATAACCAGGTCATTCGGAATAGCCCTTTGGAATAGGCGGCAAAAGTGACCGCGGAACCGCGATGGGGGTGCCCGGCCGAGAGTCGTTTTTCGCGCGTTCTGGAAAATAGGGCCGTTTTTGTATCGACGGGGTCGTGCGGTCGCCTGAACTTCCTCGTCTGGCCATCGCCTGGGCCGCTCCTCCTGCGCCCGAAGCCGAGATAGCGCACGGCAAACCACGCTGCGGCTGCACCGGCCGACTCGTTCTCATGTCTCCGGGCTGTATTGCGCAAAATCTCGTTGCTCACCGACTTGCCGCCGTGGTCGGATGGAGCGACCTTTGCCGCCGCGCTAAGAGTCTTGCTGCCATGCGAACAATGTGATTGGAAGGGCGAAGTAGGAAGCGAGATGGCCGGCATCCGATGGGCAATACGAGCCAAATGATCTCTTTCGCGCCGGTCGTTGACCAGGGCAACTTCTCGGTCAGCAACGACGTCTACGTCATAGGGGGCGGTCGCCAGACATGAAGCGCCTTTTGCCGGAACAAATTGACACAGCGCGCTGCCGGCTCAGGCCGTTCGAACCGGGAGATTTGGACGATCTTTATCGGCTTTACCGAGACCCGAAGGTCATGGCGACGCGAAAGATAGGTATCCAAAACAAGGCACAAACAAAAAAACAGTTGCAGGACATTGTTGCGCTTTGGAACGAGCGTGGTTTTGGGCTCTACGCGGTTTTTGAGCGCGGCGGGGACGTGTTCGTGGGGGAATGTGGGTTTCGCCTCTTTGCGAAAGACCAGCCGGAGATAGTCGAATTGTCATATGGCTTGCGCCCGATTTATTGGGGTGGTGGCATTGCCACCGAAATTGCCACAGCGATGATCACGGCCGGGTTCCAAGGCTTTGTCACTGAAACACTCTTCGCACATGCAAAAGTTCAGAACGCGGCCTCCCTTCGTGTCTTGCAAAAACTAGGTTTTGTGCGATGCGACGAGCGGGCTCTGGGCCTCCCGCCGGGGCTCGCGCGCTGCGAACTCCGCCATGATCGGTGGAAACGACAGATGGAGCTAGGGCACTTTCCGACCCAATAGGACCGGAGGCCGTCTTTTGCCGGGCGCCGTCCAGAGATAACCCGAAAACGGGCTTACAGTGGATTCTACGATTCCATTGTCGCGGAAAGAACGGCGGCTCCGGTAGAACCGGAACCGCCGCGATCGCTAAGCTCTATCGTGCGCTTTCATGGCGTCAGATTGCGCTCTCGGTGGGGAGGCCGGCGTCGACCCAATCCTGCTTACCATCGACGTATTTTGAAACGTTTGTGTAGCCGCTTCTCTCCAGTTCCTGTGCCACCTTTTCCGAGTTCGAGCAGGCCGCATTTGCACAGTAGACGACGATATTCGCGTCCTTATCCGGTAGAAGCGACGGGGACTTGGTGGCCACCTCATCGTGGTTGATCTGCACGGCGCCAGGGAGATGGGCGTCGTTGTAATAGCTTGCAGGGAGTGCCTCAACCAAGGTCATCCGAGCATCGTTGTCCAGTTGTTGCTTGATAGCGTCACGGCTAATCGTCTTCATTGTCTTCTCCTTCAGACCATCAATTTAGTTGCAAACGCAACTATATCTATAGGATGTTTTGGTTGCTGATGCAACTAAAATCCTATAGGCTCAAACCATGAAGAAATTGAAGCTGACAAGGAGCGAAGTCGCCGCTTGGGCCGGATTGGTGCGAGCACAACAGCTGCTGCTGGGAAATGTCGAAGCAGAACTGAAGCGACACGAGCTGCCCCCCCTGGCCTGGTACGATGTGCTTCTGGAGCTCCAACGCCAACCAGACGGCCGACTCCGTCTTTCCGAAATCGGCAAGCAGGTACTCTTGAGCAAATACAACGTCACGCGTCTTGTCGATCGCCTGGAGCGCAAAGGGCTCGTCGCACGCGTCGCCTGCGAGGATGACGCACGCGGTGCCTTCGCCGCCATTACCAAGGACGGGCAAGCACTGCTGGAACGAATGTGGCCAGTCTATCACCAGTCGTTGCAGACTCATCTGTTCAAGCATTTTGGGGAGAAGGAGCTCGACCAGATGGCTGCGTTCATGCGCCGTATCATTGCTGTGAACGGTTAGGCAATATCGCCAAACCGCCGTCGAAAGCGGCGCAAATTGGCAGCTCCGGATGTGACCGAGGCCCCGAAATGACGGCAAGGTTTGCCCCGACCGCGTCATTGGGCGCGCGGTGTACACGGCCGCCCTTCAGTCCGGCAGACCAGCGCGCCGCAGGGCTTCCTCCCAAGTCGCGAGATCTTCCGGGCGCCGGATTGGCCAATAGGCTTTGACCACGGAAGCGCGGAGATTGGGATCGATTTGGCGCAGCCGCTTTATCGCCATTTCCGCGTCGCTGTCATTGCCGATGCGTGCTGCGCTGGCGGCTGCAATGCAAGCCGCGAGGACTTGATGAGATTGTTCGCGCATCCCCTTTTGTGCCCATGACAGTGCCTCAGCGGGCCGACCGGCAAAGAAATGCGCCAATGCCATGGCTGACTGCATGCCATAGACATTGGGTTCATTCGGCGACAGCCGCATGGCGTCTTCGACGCGCTCGATCGCGATTTCCGGCTCTCCCAAATATATCTTGACCCATCCGCTAAATAGCCACGCCGGGGCCAGATTCGGATCGAGTTTCAATGCCCGTTCAATCAGCTCGTCGCCTTCTTCCAGTTCGCCGGCAACGAATGCAAGACCGATCCCGGCGGTGGAAAGCGCGATCGGATCGTCCCGGCCCAATTGGGCGGCTTTTCGGGCCAAAGTTCTCGTTGCGGCAATTTCCTGCTCGGGGTCGACAATCCATCCGCTCGCCTTGCGCATTGAATAGCAGCGCGCCGCCATGCCGTAAGCCGAGGCAAAGGTCGGATCGAGCTCAACCGCCCGGGAAAAGAGAGCGAGCGCTTCTTCGTTGGCGTCTCTCGTCCATTGATACACGGCGGCCAAACCGCGCAGGTAGTAGTCATAGGCATCGAGGTTTTCGGTCTGCTTGCGCTTCGCGCGTTCGATTTCGGCATGCTCCATTTTCGGTGCGATAGCGCCCACGACGCTTGCCGTCACTTGATCCTGCAATTCGAAGACATCTTCCAGCGCGCCGTCGAAATGGTCTGCCCAGAGGTGCGCTCCGGTCTTCGCATCGATGAGCTGTCCCGTGATGCGAACGCGATTTCCCGCTTTTCGTACACTGCCCTCGAGCACGAAGCGCACGCCCAGCTCTTGCCCGACCTGTTTTACGTCCACCGTCCGGCCTTTATAGGTGAAGCTCGAGTTGCGGGCGATGACGAAAAGCCATCGCGCACGCGAAAGCGCTGTGATGATCTCCTCCACCATACCGTCAGCGAAATAATCCTGATCCGGATCGTTCGACATATTGTTGAAAGGTAGGACCGCGATGGAGGGTTTGTCGGGAAGCGGCGGCGGACCGACCGCTTCGCCGCCGTCGGTGGGGCCGGGCTCTTTCGTCGTGACCCGAAAAACCTGCAGCGGCTCGGAAATATTCTTAACTTTTTGCTGACCCAGATTCTCGAACTCGAAACCCACCTTGCCTCTAACCTGGCTCACCACATTCCGGGAGACGCAAACGCCGCCGGGCGCCGCCAGTTTTTCGAGCCTGGCGGCTATGTTGACGCCATCGCCGTAGAGGTCCTCGCCGTCGACAATGAGATCACCGATGTTGATGCCGATGCGGAAAACGATCCGGCGACCCTTAGGCTCGTCGGCGGTGCGCGCAGCCATGCCCGCTTGTACCTTCACGGCACACTCGACAGCATCGACGGCGCTGGCGAACTCGACCAGCGCGCCGTCGCCCATGAGCTTCACCAAGCGGCCGTGGTGCGCGGCTATGGTGGGTTCGATCAAATCCTTCCGATGGGCCTTCAGGCGCGCCAGCGTTCCGGATTCGTCCGCCTCCATAAGGCGGCTGTACCCAACCACGTCAGCAGCCAAAATCGCGGCCAGACGCCTTTCCATGGCTTCCTCCCTGAAAGGGAGACTACCGGAGCGATGCCGGTGAATCTATCTCAATGAATATGTTGTGCCGCGCCTCGTTCTGGCCGGATGCGGACAGCAGTGCACGATCCTGGCTTCGTGCGACACGGCGGACATCCAGCGCTTGGCAGCCTTCCCGTCCGGGTCTTTAATGCACGCCTAGAATCGAAAAGGAGCCCTGTCATGACACCGCGTCCCATCTCGGACATTGAGGGCTATCACGCCCACGTCTACTACGATGCCGAAAGCAAGCCGGCGGCGACGGCTTTGCGTGACAGGATCGCGGCAGATTTCGACGTGGTCATGGGGCGCATGCACGACCGGACTGTTGGCCCGCATCCCTGCTGGAGCTATCAGGTCGCCTTTAAGCCCGAGCTCTTCGGCCGCCTGATCCCCTGGCTGGCGCTCAACCGCGGCGACCTGGTGGTCTTCGTCCACCCCGAGACCGGCGAGGTCGTCGAGGACCACCGCGACCGCGCGGTCTGGCTGGGTGCCAAGCTCGAGCTCAATCTGGAAGCGCTAACCTAAGGGACGGACTCTAAAGCGCGCGCCAGCCGATGTCGCGGCGGCAAAAACCCTCCGGCCAGTCGATGCGGTCGACGGCCTCGTAGGCGCGCTTTTGGGCCGCGGCAATGTCGGCGCCGAGAGCGGTGACGGCGAGTACGCGGCCGCCGTTGGCCAGGATCTCGCCGCCTGGGCCGGCTTTGGTGCCGGCGTGAAAGATCTTGACGCTTTCGCCGTCGCCCTCGGCCGCCGCGAGACCGCGGATGACGCTGCCCTTCTCGTAGCTGCCGGGGTAGCCCTTGGTGGCCAGGACCACGGTCATGGCCGCTTCGTCGTACCAGCGCAGATCGAAGCTCTTGAGTTGGCCGTCGCAGGTGGCGATCAGCGCCGGCAGCAGGTCGGACTTCAGCCGCATCAGCACGGCCTCGCATTCCGGGTCGCCGAAGCGCACGTTGAACTCCACCACCTGGGGACTGCCGTCCGGCGCGATCATCAAGCCGGCGTAGAGCAAGCCCTTGAAGGGCCGGCCTTCGGCCTTCATGCCGGCCACCAGGGGTTCCATGACCTCCGTCATGATGCGGCGCTCGACCTCGGGCGTGACCAGGGGGGCCGGCGAATAGGCGCCCATGCCGCCGGTGTTGGGGCCCCGGTCGCCGTCCAGCGCTTGTTTGTGGTCTTGCGAGGAAGCCAGGGGGAGGATGTGTTCGCCGTCCACCAGGGCGAGGAAGCTTGCCTCCTCGCCGACCAGCAAATCCTCGATCACCAAGGCCGCGCCGGCACTGCCGAAGACGCCCTCGGCCATGGCGGCCTCGACGGCGGCCAAGGCCTCCGGCAGGCTCTCGGCCACGGTGACGCCCTTGCCGGCGGCCAGGCCGTCGGCCTTGACGACGACAGGCGCCCCCCGCTCTTCGACATAGGCCTTCGCGGACGCCAGATCGGTGAAACGGCGGTAGGCGGCCGTGGGAACCCCGTACTTGGCGCAGATGTCCTTCATGAAGCCCTTGGAGCCTTCCAGCGCGGCGGCGGCGCCACTGGGCCCGAAGGCCTTGAGGCCGGCGGCGGTCAGCGCGTCCACCAAGCCGAGCACCAGGGGCGCTTCCGGACCCACCACCACCAAATCGACGGCTTCGCGGCGGGCAAAGTCGACGAGCCCCTCGACGTCCTCGGCGCCGATGTCGACACAGGTGGCATCGGCGGCGATGCCGGCATTGCCGGGGGCGCAGAGGATTTCCGTACAGAGCGGCGAGCCTGCCAGGGTCCAACAGAGCGCGTGTTCCCGGCCGCCGCCGCCCACCACCAAAATTTTCATGAACTTTTCCCGGATTTTCGCTTCCGACCGCTCCCAAGTCGGGGTCTTTTAGCATAGGATGCCGATTCGATGACCGACTCTCTCAACAAAGCCGATTCGGCGCAAGCGTCTGCCGAGGACGGAGCGGGCAACCTGCCGGAGTTCTCGGTCTCCGAGATTTCTCAGGCGGTCAAGCGCACCCTCGAGCAACGCTTCGACAGGGTGCGGGTGCGCGGCGAGATCTCCGGTTTCAAGCGCGCCGCCTCCGGCCATCTCTACATGGCGCTGAAGGACGACAAGGCGGTTCTGGATGCGGTGTGCTGGCGCGGCGTCGCCGGGCGTTTGGGCCTGCAGCCGGAAGACGGCATGGAGGTGGTGGCGGTCGGCCGGGTCACCAGCTATCCGGGGCGCTCCAAGTATCAGATCGTCATCGAGTCTCTGGAGCTGGCGGGCGAGGGGGCGCTTCTGAAACTCCTGGAGGACCGGCGCCGCAAGCTGGCGGCGGAAGGCCTTTTCGACGAAGCGCGTAAAAAGCCGCTGCCCTTCCTGCCCGAGGTCATCGGCGTGGTCACCTCGCCGACCGGCGCCGTGATCCGCGACATCCTGCACCGCTTGCGGGACCGCTTTCCCCGCCGTGTCCTGGTCTGGCCGGTGCTGGTCCAGGGTGAGGGCGCGGCCGAGCAGGTGGCCGCGGCCATCGCCGGCTTCAATGCGCTCGACGGAACGGCGGGCCTGCCGCGGCCGGACCTCTTGATCGTCGCCCGCGGTGGCGGATCGCTGGAAGACCTCTGGGCCTTCAACGAGGACGTGGTGGTACGGGCGGCCGCGGCCAGCGCCATTCCCCTGATCTCGGCGGTGGGGCACGAGACCGACACCACCCTGATCGACTATGCCGCCGACCGTCGGGCGCCGACCCCCACCGCGGCGGCCGAGATCGCGGTGCCCTTGCGCCGCGACCTGCTGGCCAACGTCACAGATTTGGAGCGCCGCATGCTGGCCGGGGCCGGCCGGCTGCTCGACGAGCGGCGCACCCTGGTGGAGGGCCTGGGCCGCGGCCTGCCCGAGCCCCAGCGCATCCTGGAGGAACTGAGCCAGCGTCTCGACGACCGGGCCGAACGTCTCGGCAATGCCCTGCGCGGTCTCCTGCGCGACCGGGCGGCGACCCTGGCCCGCCTGGCCGCGGGCCTGCCCCACCCGCGCCAGCAGCTGGCCTTCGCCCGCGAGCGTTTGGACGGCGAGAGCCGCCGCTTGCTGCGGGCGGGCCCGCAGATCCCGATCGAGCCGGGCCGGCACCTGGAAACCCTCGCGCGGGTCCTTGACAGCGTCTCCCACAAGAAGGTTCTGGCGCGCGGCTTTGCCTTGGTGCACGGCCCGGCGGGCGTGATCATGCGGCGCGAGGGGCTGGCGGCCGGGACCGCATTGGAGCTGGAGTTCGCCGACGGCAAGACCCCGGCCGTGGCCGGCGGCGGCACGCCCGTCAAGGCGCCCAAAGCGTCATCCCCGAAAGGCAGTCCGCCCTCGCCCAACAATCCGCAAGGAACCCTACTGTGAAATATCTCCTCGCGTTGTTCTTCTCCTTCTCGGTCGGCGCCACGGCCCTGGCGGAGGACCTCACTCTCGAGGGCACCTTCGAACAGGGCGGTTTGGTCATCGGCAAGACGCTGCCCGGGTCGGAGGTGCGCTTCGGCGGCCGGACGCTCAGCCTGACGCCGGACGGGCACTTCGTCTTCGGTTTCGGCCGGGATGCCCCGAAGACGGCCGAACTCACCGTGACCTATCCCGACGGCCGCCAGGAGACCCGCAGCTTAGCGGTCGCTCAGCGCACCTACGAGATCCAGCGCATCGACGGTCTGCCGGCCAGCAAGGTGTCGCCGCCGGAATCGGTCTATGCGCGGATCAAGAAGGAGAATGCGAAAATCGTGGCGGTGCGCAAGCTGGACCGGCCCGAAGCCGATTTCCTGAAGGGCTTTGCCTGGCCGGCCCAGGGTGTCATCAGCGGCGTCTACGGGTCCCAGCGCATTCTCAACGGCACGCCCAAGCAGCCGCACTACGGCGTCGATATCGCCGCGCCGGCGGGGACACCAGCCTATGCCCCGGCCGACGGCCTGGTGGTCCTGGCCGAGGACGACCTCTACTACACCGGCGGCACCGTCATCCTCGACCACGGCTACGGCCTCACCTCTGCCTTCCTGCACATGCAAGACGTGACCGTCGAAGTGGGACAGCACCTGAAAAAGGGCGATCCCATGGGAACCATCGGCGCCACCGGCCGCGCCACCGGCCCGCACCTCGATTGGCGCATCAACTGGTTCAACGAGCGCATCGACCCGGCCTTCCTGGTCGGCCCCATGCCGACGCCGGACGGCTAGAGCGCCGGCCTCCTGTCCTTGGGCCAGCGCCGGTGGAGCCAGAACCATTCCGCCGGACGCGCGCGGATCCAGCCTTCCAGCATCTCGTTGAGGGCGGTCATGACCTGCAGGACGTCGGCCTGGCGATCGCCGCTGTCCGGGAGGGCAAGCGGCGGATAGCAGGTGAGGCGAAAGCGTGCGGGCCCCAAGCGCTCGACACGGGCCGGATAGATCGGGCAGCGAAAGCGCAGGGCCAGCTGCGCCACCGCCGGTGCGGTCTTGGCGGGTTGCCCGAAAAAGGGGACGGCGATGCCCTGGTTCATCTTCTGATCGATCAGCAGGCCGAGGACGCCGTCGTTTTGCAGAACCTTCACCGCCCGCTTGGCCCCTTCGGGACCCTTGGGGATGCTCTGCCCCGCGGCGAAGCCGCGCAGGGCGGCGAGGGTTCCGCGCACGAGGGGATTATTGGGCTCGCGCACGATGTTGGTCATGGCGAGCCCTTCGCGGGTCGCCACCGCGGGCAGGATTTCCCAATTGGCCAGGTGACCGGAGACCAAAATGCCGGGCGCCTTACCGTGGCGCAACGGGTCAATGTGCTCCAAGCCGACGCAGTCGACCCGGCCGCTGTCCGCCGCGGCGATGGCTTGCAGGTGGGCGTATTCGCCGACCACCCGACCCAGATTGTCCCACATGTCGCGGACGATGCGGTCGCGTTCGGCCCTCGGCATGTCTGGAAAGGCGCGGGCGAGGTTCCCTTCGGCCCGATGGGTGATGCCGAGGCGCGGGCCGATGCTGCGGCCGAGCCAGCCGCAGAGGTCGGAGGCACGCTCCACCGAGAGGCTGCGGAGAAGGACGATGGCGATCTTGAGGCCGAGGGCTTCCAGCGGGTAGCGCAGGTGGCGTTGCACGAAGGGGTTTTTGCGTCGCTTAGCCATGCAGGACCCCCTCCAGCAGGCGGTCCAGCCGGCCGTCGTCCTGCCAGACGACCTCAACTGGCAGCACCTCGATCTCGGCGCGGGCCTCGGGCGGCAGGCGCACCGCGTCCTTCGCCGTGGTGATGGGACGGGCGTTGGCGCGCGTGGCCCGCGCCAGAATGGCCGTGATCTCGTCGGGACGGTAGGGGTGATGGTCGGGAAAGCCGAGGCATTCCACCAGTTCGGCGCCCGCTTGGCGCAGGGTTTCGAAGAATTTCTCCGGGCGGCCGATACCGGCGAAGGCCACCAGCCGTCGTCCTTGCAGCGCAAGATCGCCCATTGGCCGGATGCTTGCCTGGAGCAGAGGCAGGCGGCCTTCGTAGCGGGCCGCGAGGCCGCAGCGGTCCCGGCCCAGGATCACCATGGCCTGGGCGCGGGCGAGACCGGCTTCGACGCTTTCCCGCAAGGGCCCGGCCGGAAGCAGCCGCCCGTTGCCGAAGCCGTAGCTGCCGTCCACCGTGACGAGGGATAGATCCTTGGCCAGGCCGGGGTTCTGGAAGCCGTCG
>Ga0102949_1000012_pt1 | contig 15837 bp, 12 predicted proteins | sample SalPon2A_B_D1_MG_FD_78503 | JGI IMG/M metagenome (GOLD analysis project Ga0102949, IMG submission 78503) | Soil microbial communities from South San Francisco under conditions of wetland restoration - Salt Pond MetaG R2A_B_D1_MG | ecosystem: Environmental > Terrestrial > Soil > Wetlands | place... | reverse complement strand
TGGTCGGTGTGCCGATCGCCAACCACGACAACAACCAGCACGCCCCGGACGAAAACCTCCGCCTCGCCAACCTCTGGTACGGCGTCGACCTGTTCGCCGCGCTGCTCGCCGGCGGGGCGGTGGAGTAGGCCCGTAGCCCGCCCGGAGGCCTCCGGGCGGGCGGCTTGCGCGGTCAGCTCACGCGGTCAGTTCACGTTGTCGGCCATCGCGGCCGTCGCCGCGCGGACCTCGGCCAGCTCGTCGTCCGGTAGCGGGATGAGGCCGATCTCGGAGAGGTAGCCTTCCGGGCCGACCGCACGGTCGCTGGTGAACTCGCCCACGAACTCGGCGATCCCCTGGATCTTGCCGACGTGCGCCACCTTGACGTAGAAGAAGAGCGGCCGCGACACCGGGTAGGCGCCGGAGGAGATCTCCTCGAAGGTCGGCTCCACGCCGTCGACCAGGCTGCCCTGCAGCTTGTCCTGGTTCTCCTCCAGGAAGCTGTAGCCGAAGATGCCGAGCGCGTCCGGGTTGGCGACCAGCTTCTGCACGATCAGGTTGTCGTTCTCACCCGCCTCGACGTAGGCGCCGTCCTCGCGGATGGTGTGGCAGACCTGCTTGAAGCGGTCGGAGTCGCTGTCGTCGAGCTCGGCGATCCAGTCCCACTCCTGGCAACCGGCCTCCATCACCAGTTCGACGAAGGCGTCGCGCGTGCCCGAGGTCGGCGGCGGGCCGAGCACCTCGATGTCGATCGCCGGCAGCGCCGGGTCGACGTCCTGCCAGGTGACGAACGGGTTGTCGACCAGCTTGTCCTCGCCCTCGCCCTGCGGCACCTGGGCGGCGAGCGCCAGGAAGAGCTGGCGGCGGGTCAGCTCGTAGCGTTGCGAGCCGTTGGCGTTGGCGACGACGATGCCGTCGTAGCCGATCTTCACCTCGGTGATCTCCTCGACGCCGTTGCCGGCGCACTGGTCGATCTCCGACTGCTTGATGGCGCGCGAGGAGTTGGTGACGTCCGGGTGGCTGATGCCGACGCCGGCGCAGAACAGCTTCAGACCGCCGCCCGAGCCGGTCGACTCGATGACCGGGGTGGGGAACTGGCTGGTGCGGCCGAACTGCTCGGCCACCTTGGTCGAGAACGGGTAGACGGTCGACGAGCCGACGATGCGGATGGTGTCGCGGCTGCCGTAGCCGCTGCCGCCGGCGGTAGAGGCGGCGTCGTCGCCGCCATGGCCCGTCTGGCCACCGCCACCACAGGCGGCGAGCCACGGCAGGGCGCACAGCAACAGACAGAGGCACGAGGTCCTGGCCTTCATGATCGATCTCTCTCCTGGTTTGCCAATCGGATTCGCGGCCCGGACAGCTCCGGCGCACGCTCGAGGAACAGGGAGTTTCTATCGTACTCAGGTGACGTGGGTGTGACAAAGGCGGCGGGTCGGCGGTTTGTGCGAGGATCGGCCGTCGAACGTTCGAACGAGGAGGATGTGGAGATGAAGCGAGGAATCGTCTGTGTCGTGGCGCTCACCGCGCTGCTGGCCGCCGCCTGTGCCAGCGAGCAGGACACCGTCGGCCTGGAGAGCACTTCGGCCGGGATGAAGATGGCGGCCGAGTACTTCACGCCGCAACCGGTGGCGGCGGCCCACGGCAGCACCGAGGTCGAGGTGCGGTTGCGCGACGGTGCCGTCGAGCTGCCGTCGAGCCTTCCCGCCGGCCCGACCACCTTCGTGGTCAGCAACGACGGCCCCGACGAGCGCGGCTTCGGCATCGCCGGCCGCGGCATCGACCGCGCCCTCGCCCACCCGCTGGCACCCGGCGAGAGCGGCGAGTTGGAGGTGGAGCTGGAAGCGGGGACCTACTTCGTGAGCGACCGGGTCGGGCACGGCGAGGAGCACGGCGGCGGGCACGGCGGCGGCCACGACTCGAACCGGCTGCTGCACGTGGTGGGGTAGAGGCAACGGTTCGGGAGGGCGCAAGGCCCTCCCCTACACGTTGGACGGCCGGTCGGAGGTTGTTGTAGGGGAGGGACCCGTGCCCTCCCGAACCCGCACCTTCACCCCACCGTGGCGTCCCGCCCCAACACCCCGTCCGCCAGCAGCACCAGCGCCATCCACACCAGATCCGCCATCAGCAGGTGGACGAGTTGCAGCCAGACCGGTGCCGCCAGCCAGAGGTTGAGCAGGCCGACGGCGATCTGTGCCGCGAACAGGCTGAGCAGCACGGCGCTCCACCGGCGCACCCGCGGCGCCGGTCGGTGGTGGCGCAGCCAGCCGGCGACCATGCCGACGACCACCACCATCGCCAGCGCGATCACCGGGTGCCAGACGCGCAAGCGCACGAAGGCGTGGGCGGTCGGCGACAGGTCCTGGGCCAACCCCTCGCGGAAGCTGGCGACCGGGAAGAGGGTGTCGCCGAGCGCCGCGATGGCGCCGCTCACCCCGAGCAGCACCACGCCGCCGATCGCGCCGCCGAGCAGCCACGCCGCCGGGTCGCGCCAGCGGATGGCCAGCGGCCAACCCCGTGCCTCGTCGCCGAGCCGCGCCCAGGCGGCGGTGAGCGTCAGCCAGGCGAGGAGCAGGAAGGTGTTGACGAGATGGGCGGCGATCACCCAGCCGCGCGCCATCGAGTCGTTCTCCGCCACCAGCTCGAAACGCACCAGCCCGGCACCGATCAGCGCCTCGACGACCAGGAACACGAAGGCGAGGACGGCGGCCCTCCTCACCGGGTGGCGGCGGGCGAAAGCACGGAAGGCCCAGACGACGAGCGCCAGCACCAGCAGGCCGTCGAGGCCGCTGGTCAAGCGGTGGCCGAGCTCGATCACCGTCTCGACCGACTCCGGTCGCGGCATCACCTCGCCGTTGCAGAGTGGCCAGTGGCTGCCGCAACCGGCGCCGGAACCGGTCGCCCGCACGAACGCCCCCCAGGCGACGACCAGCAGGTTGAAGCCGACGACGAACCAGGCGTAGAGGCGGAAGCGGCGGTAGGGATCGTGGCTCAAGTGCGGTTCTCGGGGAGTTGCCAGTCGGCCAGCGGGACGACTTCGGGAAGGTGGCCCACCTTGCGGTGGTAGCGGTCGTCGGCGGTCACCAGCTCCGCCTGGCGCACGACGGCGGTTGCGTGGTAGAGCGTGTCGAAGAGATGGTGCTGGTGATCGACGGCGAGATCGATGGCCGTTTCGTAGACCTCCGGTTCGTCGGCCACGGGCAGTTCCATGGCGTCGAGGAGACGGAACACGTGGTGCGCGATCTCAGGCCGCAGCCGTGCCGCGACGGCCGCCACCTCGGCCAGCCAGTGGGGCGGCTGTACGATCTCGATCCGACCGTCACGGAGCGCCGCGAGCAGCGCGAGCGCCCGGTCCGCATCGGCCTCGGCCTCGTCGTCGGGCAGGAACCACTTGACGGCGACGCTGGCGTCGACGACGGTTTTCACGGCCGACCGGCATGTCGTGCCCGGTCGACCTCGGCGGCGGAGACCGAGGCCTGGCCCTTCCTCAGCTCCAGCAGCGCGTCGACGGCGGCGACCCGACGCTTCTCACGCCGGCGCTCGTCCACGGCTCGGCGCATCAGCCGCGCGATGATGGCGCTCTTGTTCTCGTCGGCGAAGGTGCGCTGGAAGTCGTCCTTCACCTCGTCGGGGACGCTGAAGTTGACGGTGGCCATGTCGGGTTCTCCCTGCGAGGAACGATCTTGTTGAAATCTTCAACAAGATTATACGCCTCCGGGTTGGGGCTGCCTACCCCGGCATCGAGGCCGACTGACCGCCGGCCGCCGGCAGGTAGCACTGGCCGACGTAGTCCATCACCATGCGGTCGGCGTTGAAGCGCCAGGAGAGGGTGCGCATGGCGCGTTTCATCATCGCGATCCAGCCGACCGGCAGACCGTGCTCGTCACGTTCGTAGAACAGCGGCACGACCTTCGTCTCCAGCAGCTCGAAGAGCGCTTCGGCGGCGCGCTGGTCCTGGATCGCCGGGTCGACGTGGATCTCACCCGAGCCGATGGCGAAGCCGTTGGCACCGTCGTAGGCCTCGGCCCACCAGCCGTCGAGCACCGAGATGTTCGGCACGCCGTTCAATGCCGCCTTCATGCCGCTGGTGCCGCAGGCCTCCATCGGCCGCCGCGGCGTGTTGAGCCAGGCGTCCACCCCCTGCACCAGCTGCCGCGCCACCTGCATCGAGTAGTTCTCGACGAAGACGATCCGGCCGGCGAAGCGCAGGTCGCGTTCGAGCGAGGTGACGCGCTGGACCAGCGCCTTGCCCCCCTCGTCCTTCGGGTGCGCCTTGCCGGCGAATACGAGCTGCACCGGGCGCTCGGAGTCCTCGACCAGGCGCAGCAGGCGGTCGAGGTGGCTGAGCAGCAGGTCGGCCCGCTTGTAGGTGGCGAAGCGGCGCGCGAAGCCGAGGGTGAGCGCCTCGGGGTCGAGCAGCTGGCGCATCGGTGGCGACATGCCGAGCCGCTCGCGGCGCTCGGCGTCGCGGCGGCGCACGAAGGAGAGCATGCGCGCCTTCAGCACCTGGTGCATCTCCCACAGCTCGGCGTCGGGGATGGCGTCGGCGTCGCGCCACAGGGTCGGCCGGGTGATCCCGTCGAGCCAGTCGGGGCCGAAGTGGCGGGAGAGCAGCTCCTGCATGCCGGTGGCCACCCAGGTGCGCGCGTGGACGCCGTTGGTGATGTGGCCGATCGGCACCCGGTGCTCCTCGACCTGCGGGTAGAGGTGGTGGAACATCTGGCGCGACACCTGGCCGTGGAGCGCCGAGACGCCGTTGACCTTGTGCGCCAGGCGCAGCGCCAGCACGGTGGTGACGAAGCGCCCGCCGTCGACGCCGAGGGCGACCACCTCCTCGACCGGCATGCCGAGCCCCTCGGCGAGCGGCCGCAGGTGCTCGGTGGTCATCTCGACGTCGAAGCGGTCGTGGCCGGCCGGCACCGGCGTGTGGGTGGTGAAGACGGCGTTCCTGGCCACGTTGCGGAACGCCTCCTGCGGCGTCACCCCCTGGCGCTCGACCAGGTGGCGGGCACGTTCGAGCAGCGCGAAGGCGGAGTGGCCTTCGTTCAAGTGCAGCAGCGACGGCTCGACCCCGGCGGCGACCAGCGCCCGGTGGCCGCCGACGCCGAGCAGCATCTCCTGGCGGATGCGGGTGGCGTCGTCGCCGCCGTAGAGGCGGGCGGTCAGCTCGCGGGCGCTCTCGGGGTTGGCGTCGTCGCGGGCGTCGAGCAGGTAGAGCGACACGCGCCCCACCGCCATCTTCCAGACGCGCAGCACCACCGGTCCCTCCGGCAGCTCGACGGTGACGCGCAGCGGCTCGCCGGCGGCGTCGGTCACCAGGGTCATCGCCAGGTCGTCGTTCGACAGCGGTTCGTACTCGTCCTGCTGGCGCCCTTCGGCGTCGATCAGCTGGTGGACGTAGCCCTGGTGGTAGAGCAGGCCGACGCCGGCGGTCGGCACACCGAGGTCGCTCATCGACTTCAAGTGGTCGCCGGCCAGCACGCCGAGGCCGCCGGAGTAGATCGGGATCGACTGGTGGATGCCGAACTCGGCGGAGAAGTAGGCCACCGGCCGCGCCATGATCGGGCCGACGTGGTTCATCGCCCAGGTGCGGTCGGGGTCGAGGTACTCCTGCAAGCGGCGGTGCGCCTGCTCGATCCGGGTCTGCATCTCGAGGTCTTGCACCCGTTCGGAGATCGTCTCGCGGTCGAGGCTGCGCATCAGCGCCACCGGGTTGTGGTGAACGGCACGCCAGCGCTTCGGGTCGAGGCTGCGGAAGATGGCGCGCACCTCCGGTTTCCACGACCAACGCAGGTTGGCGGCGAGGGTGTCGAGCTTGTCGACGACACGGTCTTGGCTGCTGTCTCTCTGGCTCATCGGGGCGAGAGTGTACACCGCGGGGTGGCCGCCTTCGCGCTCGCGTCGTCGCCGGGGCTGTATGCTCGCGCGCGTGCTGCTCGACGTCTCCTTCATCGTCCTCGGGATCGCCCTGCTCTACGCCGGGGGTGAGCTGCTCGTCGGTGGCGCCACCGCGCTGGCCCGCCGCTTCGGCGTCAGCCCGCTGGTCGTCGGGCTGACCGTCGTCGCCTTCGGAACCTCGAGCCCGGAGTTGGCGGCCACCCTGGTGGCGGCCTTCGGGGGCGCGCCGGAGGTGGCGATCGGCAACGTGCTCGGTTCGAACGTCGCCAACCTCGGCTTGATCCTCGGCGCTGCGGCGCTCTTCCACCCGCTGACCGCCGAGCTGCGCTTCATCCAGCGCGAGGTGCCGTTCATGATCGGCGCCTGCGCGTTGATGCTGCCGCTCGCCTGGAACGGCGTCTACGGGCGCGGCGACGGGCCGTTCCTGCTCGTCTGCCTGGTCGTCTACCTGTTCGTGCTGCTGCGCGAAGCGCGCTCCGGGCGGGTGACGCCGGCGGTCGAGGCCGAGTTCGGCAGCGAGTTCGGCGCCCGCGGCGACGCCGCCGGGGCCGGCGACGTCAAGCCGGCCTGGCGCTCGCTGCTGGCGGTCGCCTTCGGCATCGCGCTGCTGGCCGGCGGCGCCCAGGTGCTGGTCGAGGGGGCGGTCTCGATCGCCCGCGCCGCCGGCATCCCGGAGCGCGTCGTCGGCATCTCGCTGGTGGCGCTCGGCACCAGCCTGCCCGAGCTCGCCGCGGCGGTGGTGGCGGCGATGCGCCGCGAGTCGGACATCGTGCTCGGCAACCTCGTCGGCTCGAACTTCTTCAACGTCCTCGCCATCCTCGGCACCACCTCGACGGTGATCCCGCTGCCGGTCTCCGCTGCCGCCATCGGCGCCGACTACTGGGTGATGATGGCCTTCGCCGTCGCCCTGCTGCCGATCCTCGGCGTGCGCAAACGGGTGGCACGCATCGAAGGCGCGGTGCTGCTCGTCGCCTACGCCGCCTACATCGTCTGGCTCTACGTCTGAACGAAAACGGGGCGCCCGGAGGCGCCCCGCGGTGTGTCACCAGCCGGTGTGCGCGCTCAGACGCAGTTGGTGGCGATCTCCACGTAGCTGCTGTTGTAGCTCACCACGCAGACCACGTTGCCGGCGTTGCCGCGGCTGCCGAGCAGGCGGCTGGCACCGAAGCGGCCGAAGGCGCCGCTGTCGACCACGTAGGCGCTGGTACCGGACAGCGTCGAGCGGTTGACGTTGGCGAGGCCGGCGCTGACCTGCAGGCCGATGACGTTCGACGAAGCGCTCTGGGCGACCGCGGTGACGTTGTCGAGCTGGATGCTCGACGACGAGCCCTGCTTCAGGATGCCGTAGGAGTTGTCGCCACCGTCGGCGTCGATCAGGGTGTCGCGGACGGAGATCACGTTGCCCGTGCCCGAGCTGCCGATGCCGACGGCGTCGCCGGAGCTGCTGGTGGCGAAGACCTTCGCGTTGGCGATCAGCGGCAACGAGGCGGCCGAGACGTCGATGCCGGTGGCGTCGCCACCGCAGGCGACGAAGATCGACACCTCGTCGAGGGTGGCGTCGGAGGCGTCGAGAGCGATGCCGGTGGCCTCGGTGCAGGCGGCGCCGCCCGCGATCACCAGGGTGTCGCTGAACACGCTGTCGCTGTCGTCGTCGATGCCGGTGGCGATGGCGGAGATCACCTCTTCGCCGTCGACGTCGGCGACGGCGACGACGTCGAAGCCGCGCATGCGGGCGTCGGTGAAGATGGCGGTCGCGTTCTCTTCGCCGGTCGCCGTGAGGTTGACGTCCTCGATGACCAGCAGGGCGCTCGAGTTGTCGATCGCCACGGCGTTCACCGAGTCGGTCTCGATCGCCAGGTTGCGGATCTCGACGTCGGCACCGGACGGCACGGTGATGGTGCCCTGGCCGGCGGTGTTGTTCTGCGAGCGGATGAGGGTGGTGTTGCGGGAGAGCCCGGCCAGGTCGACGCCGGTCTGCATGTTCAGCGTGGCGGTGCCGAGGTCGTAGTCACAGGGCGACGGCTGGACGACCTCGGGAGCCGTCGCGCCGTTGTAGATGCTGATCAGGTTGGAGCCGTCGGTGGTGGGGGTGCCGGTGCAACCGACGATGATCGTGGCCTGGGCGCTGAGGGCGGGGAGGGCGACCAGGGCCGCGATGGCCAGCACGAAGGCGAGGGTACGACTAGTTCGCATGTGCACAACTCCTTATGGTGTCGTTGAGGGTATTCACCGAGATATATATACGCGAACGCTCTTCGGAGGTTGCATTGAAAGCGATCAAGTACACATTTCTCTTCACATATAGAGATGTGCAGATAAAAAGAAAAAAGGGACAGCGGCCTCCTGGTGAGGGGAGGAAACGGTGGCGGAGCGCGGGAGGAGGGTGGCGCGGGGGCCGGTCGGCCCCCGCCGGGTTCAGCTCTGCAACTGCTTGACCAGCTCGTCGGCGAAGCCGGAGGTCGGCAGCTTGGTGGCGCCTTCCATCTGGCGCGCGAAGTCGTAGGTGACGGTCTTCCTCTGCACCACCTCGGGGTAGGCGGTCTTGATCGCCTCGGCGGCTTCGTCCCAACCCATGTGCTCCAGCATCAGGACGCCGGAGAAGAGCAGCGAGCCGGGGTTGGCCATGTCCTTGTTCGTGTACTTCGGTGCCGAGCCGTGGGTGGCTTCGAACATCGCCACCTCGTCGCCCACGTTGCCGCCCGGCGCGATGCCGACGCCGCCCACCTCGGCGGCCACCGCGTCCGACAGGTAGTCGCCGTTGAGGTTCGAGGTGGCGATGACGTCGAACTCGTCCGGCCGCAGCAGCATGTGCTGGAACATGATGTCGGCGATGCGGTCCTTGACCACGATCCTGCCCTCCGGCGCCTTGCCGTCGTGCTTCTCCCACACCTCGTCCTCGCTGATCGTCACGTCGCCGAACTCTTCGGCCGCCAGCTCGTAGCCCCAGTTGCGGAACGCTCCCTCGGTGAACTTCATGATGTTGCCCTTGTGCACCAGGGTGACGCTCTTCCTGCCGCGGTCGACGGCGTACTGGATCGCCTTGCGGACCAGGCGCTTCGAGCCGAAGGCGCTGATCGGCTTGACGCCGAGCCCGGAGCCGTCGAAGAACTCGGCCCCCATCTCCTCGCGCAGGAAGCGGGCGAGCTTCTCGTTCTCCGGGCTGCCGGCGGCGTACTCGATGCCGGCGTAGACGTCCTCGGTGTTCTCGCGGAAGATCACCACGTCGACCTTCTCCGGGTGGCGCAGCGGCGACGGCACGCCGGCGAACCAGCGCACCGGCCGGATGCAGGCGTAGAGGTCGAGGTCCTGGCGCAGCGACACGTTGAGCGAGCGGAAACCGCCGCCGACCGGCGTCGTCAAAGGTCCCTTGATCGACACCTTGAGGTCGCGGATGGCCTCCAGGCTCTCGGCCGGGTAGTAGTCGCCGTCGTAGAGGCCGGCCGCCTTCTCGCCCATGTAGAGCTCGCACCAGTGGATCTTGCGGCGGCCGCCGTAGGCGCGTTCGACGGCGGCGTCCCAGACGCGCAGCGACGCCTTGGTGATGTCGGCGCCGATGCCGTCGCCTTCGACGAAACCGACGATCGGGTCGTCGGGGACGTTCAGTGCGCCGTCGCCGGCGGTGATCTTCGTGCCTTGTTCGGGAAGCTTGATGTGGCGGTAGGTCATAGGCCCGGAAGCATACCGCAGCGTTCAGCCGGCCCCGTCGCCGCCCGCCGACCGCGCCGCCAACCAGCCGGCCGCCGCGGTGAGCAGGTCGCCGCCGGTGGTCGCCAGGCGGAAGGCGAGGGCGACGAGCGCCGCCCGCGGCGGGTCGAGCAGCGTCGACAGCTCCAGCACCAGGATCGCTTCGCGGACTCCGAGGCCGGCCGGGGCGCCGATCGTCACCGTGCCGGCCATCCAGGCGAGCGGGTAGAGCCAGAGCAGCGTGCGCCAGGCGTCGGTCGGCCCGTCCGCCGCCACCACCAGCAACCAGAGGACGCCGCCGGTGGCGACGAAGAAGAGCGCGTGGAGCGGCACCGAGACGGCGAAGAGGCGCGCCGTGCCGGCCAGCGAGAGGCGCGGCAGCTCGGCCATGAAGCGGCGGCTCCAGGCGAGGCGGCGCAGCAGGGCGTCGGCTGCCGGCCAGGCGGCGAGGGCGGCGACGGCGGCCAGCGGGCCGACGAGCCACGCGGTACGCGCCCACTCGCGGTCGGCGGCGAGACCGAGCCCGGCCAGCGCCACCGCCATGGCGGCGACCAGCAGGCTCGCCATCTCGAACACCCCGCTGGCGACCAGCGCCGGGTGGCCGAGCCCGGCGGTGCGCCCGAGCAGCTGCCGGCTGACGTAGTGCAACGCGTTCGTCGGCAGGTACTTGGCGAGCTGCGAGCGGGCGTGGACGGCGTAGCCGACGAGAGCCGACGGCCGCTCGCCGTAGACGCCGGCCAGCCACCACCAGGCGAGCCCGAGGAGCACCGAGACGACGGCGTAGAGGAAGGCGCCGGCGACCACCCAGGTGGCGAGCTCACCGGCGTCCACCCGGCCCGCCAGATCGCGCCCTTGGCGCCACAGCGGCCAGACGACCCAGGCGACGGCGGCGAGCGACAGGGCGAGGCCGAGCCCGCGCAGCCACCGCGCCGCCCCCACCCGCCGCCGACCGCCTTCCTCAGTCATCGTCGCCGGTGCTGCGCTCCGGCCGGCGCAACCGGTCGCGGTTCTTGCGGGCGAGGTAGCGGAGCTCTTCGAGCAACCGCCGGTTGACGCCCAGCAGGTGCGCCACGATCCCCATCCCGAGGGTCAGGACACCACAGGTGGCGAGCACGCCGGAGGCGATCACCGACTGCACGTGCCCCGCCCCCTCGCCGAGCGCCACGTAGACGAGGTAGCGCACCGCCAGCACCACCGCCGGCAGCAGGAAGAGCGCCGACAGCACACCGAAGGCGCGCACCGGCCGGTAGACCAGCCAGGTGCCGATCAAGTCGACGACGCCGCGCCGCACGTAGCGGTCGAGGCTGCGGATCAGCCGGCTCTTGCGGGTCGGCGGGTTGACGCGGATCGGCACGTCGACGACGCGCAGGTTGCTGTGCCCGGCCTGGACCACCGTCTCCAGGGTGTAGGTGTAGGACGAGAAGACGTTCAGGCGCAGCGCGGCGTCGCGCGAGAAGGCGCGGAAGCCGCTCGGCGCGTCGCGCACCACGGTGCGCGAGAGAGCGCGGGTGACCGCCGAGCCGAGCTTCTGCAGCATCCGTTTCAATGGCGAGAAGTGGCGGATCGCCGAGATCGGCCGCGAACCGACCACCAGGTCGGCGCGCCCTTCGAGGATCGGTTCGACCAGCAGGTGGACGTCGTCGCCGCGGTACTGGTTGTCGGCGTCGGTGTTGACGATCACGTCGGCGCCGCGTTCGACCGCCGCTTCGAGCCCGGCCATGAAGGCGCGCGCCAGCCCCTGGTTGCCGTTCATCCGCACCACGTGGGCGACGCCGTGCTCTCGCGCCACCTCGGCGGTGCGGTCGGTCGAGCCGTCGTCGACCACCATCCACTCGACCTCGTCGAAGCCGGGCAGCTCGCGCGGCAGGTCGGCGAGGGTGGCGGGCAGGGTCGCCTCCTCGTTGAGGCAGGGGATCTGGATGACCAGCTTCATTTCAGTCTCCGGCGCGTAGCCAGGCTTTTTCGACCAGGATCGGGGCGTCGGTCCACAGGTCGATCTTCTCAGGTGGCACCGCCGACCACTTCCACTGCGTCGACAGGCGCACCAGGTGATGGCTCGGCCGGGTCGTCACCAGCTCGGCGCTGAGCGGTTCGAAGAAGCTGCCGGCCGGCAGCGCGAAGGAGATCGCGGTCAACCGCCGCACCGACTCGGCGGCCGGCAGCGCCACCCAGGCGGTGTTGCCGGCGTCGGTGTCCGCCGTGCCGCCGACGGTGAGCTCTCCGACCACCTCGCCGTCGCGTGCGGCGTTGCCGCCGAAGCCGAAGGCGACGCCCACCGGGGTGCCGCCGCCGCGCGCCCGGTAGTGGATGCGCAACCGGGCCTCGGCGTCGGTGGCGATCGACGGCAGGTCGTCGAGGCGGAAGTAGCCGTCCATCCACCCCGTGCTCCCGACTGCTTCGTAGACCCGCCGTGCCGGCAGCGCCAACCGCTCGACGCCGTCGAGCCGCGGTGCGCCGTCCGCCGGCAGCGTGTGCACCCGCTCGCGTGGCATCTGGAACTTGAATCCGTCGACCAGGTTCGGGCCGTGGCGCACCTCGAGGCGCACCGGCTGGCGGCCGCCGGCCGAGTCCTCCGGCTGCGGGCGCAGCTGCAGGTGGAGGTAGTTGCCGGCCGAGCGGTCGAGCCCCGGGTCGACCGCCCAGACGAGCGGCTCGCCCGGTTCGACCAGCACCGGCTCGGCCTGCAAGGTCGCCAGCACGGCGGTCTCGGTGGCGGCGTCGTACGGGTCGTGCTCGGCCCACACCTCGGGCAACCGCACGAGGTCGAAGAACTGCTCGATCTGCGCCGGCGAGGTCAACGGCTCGAACGGTTGGTGCACGACGTCGAGCGAGGTCACCTCGAAGGTGACGTCGCGCGGCGGGTCGAAGCGCAAGCCGGTCCAGCGCTGTGCCTGGTCGGCGACCAGCAGCGGCACGAACAGGGTGCGGCTGCGCTCACCCGGCGTCTCCAGCACGTGGAGCTGCTTCATGTGGAGGCCGTCGAAGGTCCGGCCGTCGGTGGCGTAGCGCACCTCGAGGAAGCCGTCGCGGGTGGTGCGGTAGCCGATGCGCAGCCAGGCGCCGCGCAGGCGGTCGAGGTCCGGCAATGCCGAGAGGTCGGCGAAACCGGAGATCCGCGGGTCGGTGCCCCAGGTGGCGAAACGCCAGCCGATCTCCTCGGCACCCGTCACCCGCAGGTCGTGGACCACCGGTTCTCCAGGGGCCGGCGGCAGGCGCCAGCTCTCCGGCACGCCGGCCTCGGAGACCACCGCGGCGTCGCGCACGCGCCACACCTCGTAGTCGCCGGCCCTTTGCCACGGCGTGTAGTGGCGGTAGATCCACTCGGCGATGCGGTAGCTGCGGATCTCGTTCGGCACCCCGTCCGCGGTGTCCCAGAAGCGGTGTCCCTGCTTGAACAGCACCAGCGGCAGGCGGTCGTCCTCGCGCCAGCGGTCGAGCTCGGCGATCACCTCCGCCTGCATCCGCTCACCGGTCTGGATCAGGTTGGGGATCACCCAGATCGGGTACTCGCGGTCGGCCAGCGCGTAGAGCAGCGGCGAGTTGGTGAAGTCGTAGAAGGTCTGACCCGGGCCGAGGCTCCTGTCGAGCAGCTCGACGAACGGCTGGTGGCGCGACTCCACCCAACCGACCCGCTTTTCCCCAGGCTGCCAGTGGCGCAGCTCGAAGAGCGGCCGGTTGTCGGCGAGGCGGAAGGTGTGGTGCGGCGAGCGCTGGTACTTCGCCGGCGGCAGCACGAAGAGGACGGCGGCGGTGACGGCGGCGAGGAAGCCGACGCGCACCCAGGTGCGTTCGCGCGGCGGCGCGGCGAGCAGCATCACCGGCACCAGCGCCAGCAGCAGCACGAAGATGTAGGGGTTGAAGAACTCGGACAGCGAGTGGCGCTCGGTCGAGCGCAGCGAGATGACCAGCGAGAAGGCGGCGGTGTAGAGAAGGAGGAAGTGGTGCGGTGCGAGCCGCCGCGGGTTGAGCCAGCGCCTGAGCACCAGGTAGCCGAGATGGAGCGCCGCCACCGCCGGCAGCAGGTAGTACTGGAGCAGCGCGGCGAGGTCGAAGCGGTGGATGATGTAGGCGCGGGTGCGAGTGACCAGCCGCCCGGTGTAGGAGCCGAACAGGCGGCCGAGCGCCTCGAAGAGCGACGAACCGGCGGTCAGCGACAGCACCACCAGAAGCGCCAGCGCGGCGGCGGCGAAAGCGGCGAGCGAGCGGCCGACGGCGCGCCAGTCACTGCGCGGCGCGTGGAGCAGGAAGGTGGCGACGGCGACGGCGAGCCCGACGCCGCCGGCGAGCCCGAAGTCGATGCGCCAGAGGAACAGCCCGGCGGAGGCGATCCAGACCACCAGCCAGCGCCGCCAACTCGGCTGTTCGACCGCCCAGGTGAGACAGAGCGCCGGCACCAGCGCCGGCGCGTAATAGGCCGGCGCGATGGTGACCAGCGGCAGCAGGCAACAGGCGAGCAGCGAGAAGGTGGGGCCGATGGTGCGCGCCAGCACCAGGTAGAGGACGAGCAGCGCCAGGAGGTGCGGCAGCCAGCGGTCCCAGAGCAGGCCGCCCATGCCCTGGTGGTCGCCCGAGACGAGGGCGTAGAGGGTGCCCCAGGTGGCATCCGAGAAGGAGTGCGACAACCGCAGGTCGACCTGCGGCACGCTGCCGTACTCGAACAGCTGGTGCACCGGCAGCACCTTCTCGCCCTGGTGGAAGTAGTCGAGCTCGCCGAGGTCGAGCGCCGGGTAGTGGTTGGAGACGGCGGCGACGGTGACCACCAGCAGCGGGAAGAAGGCGTAGACGAGGAGCTTCCTCACCGCGGGTGCTTCTCTGCCCCTCCTCTGCGCCCGCCGCCGCTGCAGCCAGACCGCCGCCGCGCTCGCCACCACCAGCAGCGCGCCGAGCCACCAGACCACCGTCTCCGGCGCCAGGCCGCGGGCCAGCGCCTGGATCTCCTGGCCTACCGGGAACATGAGCGGGAAGGCGGAGAGCGGCACCAGGGCGAGCGCGAACTTCCGCTCCGCGGCGCCGACCCGAGCCGCCGCTTCGCCGTCGTCGAGGTGGCGCGTGCGGTGTGCCATCCAGAGCACGAAGCCGGCGGCGAGCAGAGCGTAGACCACGAGCCAGACGGCGAGCGCCTTGTCGCGGAAGTGGAGCGGCCAGTCGAGGGCGAGGTAGGCGGCGAAGAGGAATGGCGTCGGTGCGAAGAGCAGCGCGACGAGGAAGTCGCTGTCGCCGAGCACGCGGCGCAACACGCGGTCGAACGCCGGGCTGCCGACCGCGAAGCGCTCCACCGCCACGCGCACCACCACGAAGGCGGAGAGCAGCAGCAATGCGCGGACGAGGAGCCCTTCGAGCGCCAGCGCCCGCAGGTCGCGCGTCGCCAGCGCGAAGACGACGAAGACGACGGCCAGCTCCGAGAGCCGGGCCAGGCCACGGAACTCGGGCGTCAGGGTGCCGGGGCCGGCGAACCGCACCATGTGGCGGCGCAACCAGACGAGAAGGGCGCTGCCGGCGAGGAAGAGGCCGACGGTGAGCGCCCAGAGCATCACGTAGTTGTGCGCGTAGCCGGAGACGTCGAGCCCTTCGAGCACCACCCGGCCGACGGCGCGGCCGGCGAACTCCTCGATCGGCTTCTTGCCGTCGAAGAGGTGGAGCAGCCAGGGCGAGGCGACGCTGAGCGCGGCGGCGAGGCTGACCGAGAAAGGCCAGCTGCGGCCGCCGGCGAGGTCGGAGGAGGGTTCGTTCACGGGATTCTTGAGATCAGCGGTTTCGCTTGCGGGCCAGCAGCACCGTCCACGGGAACGGCCGGCGCACGGCGACGACGTCGAGGTGGCGGCCGACCAGCCGGCGGATGGCACGGCGCGAGAAGTGCTGGAGGTGCCCCGGCGTGTTGCCGAGCGCGCTCCAGTACGAGCCGCGCGCCATGTTGAGCAGTCGCCAGACCGGCTCCCATGGCACGCTGACCAGCACGTGGCGTCGTGTCACCCTGGCCGCTTCTACGAGCGCCGTCTCCGGGTCGTCCAGGTGCTCCAGCACCTCGCAGGCGACCACCAGGTCGGCGGCGGCGTCGGGAAACGGGAGCTCGTAGGCCGAGGCGGGCAGGAAGCGCCGATCCGGCTGTCCACGGCGCGCGGTGAGCACCTCGGCGAGGCTCAGGTCGGTGCCGACGTAACGCCGCCGCGCCGCCGGGTCGAGGTTTCCCGGGTCGAGCGCCGCCACCAGGTCGCCCGGCCCGTACCCCATCACGACCATCGACTCCGGCTCCGCCTCGTCGAGCAGCTCCCGGCAGTCGCT
>Ga0102949_1000010_pt1 | contig 16678 bp, 7 predicted proteins | sample SalPon2A_B_D1_MG_FD_78503 | JGI IMG/M metagenome (GOLD analysis project Ga0102949, IMG submission 78503) | Soil microbial communities from South San Francisco under conditions of wetland restoration - Salt Pond MetaG R2A_B_D1_MG | ecosystem: Environmental > Terrestrial > Soil > Wetlands | place... | reverse complement strand
GTCAGCCCGCCGACCCGGAAGAGCTTGCCAGTATCCAGCAAAACGATATTCCGCCGATTCTCGATTATCTCGAAAACATAATTCCTGACCGCGGTTTCCTTTTCGGACCCTTGGGCCTTGCCGACATCGCTGTGGCTTGCATGGTACGTAATGCACATCTGGTGAGCTATACGGTGGATTCCGCCCGCTGGCCGCTGTGCTCGGCTTTTGTTCATCGAAGCCTGGAGCAATCCCCGTTTCAAAAGCTCAGGCCATACGAGGAAATCATGATGCGCACGCCCGTTGCCCGACAACGCGAAGCCCTGCGTGCGGCCGGCGCGCCCATTAGCGCCGAAACCCTGGGTTCTTCGACGCCCGTCCGCGGACCGCTTACTACTTGAGCCGCTCGCGGCTGAGTCGTTCGCAAGCGTACCCTACACCGGTTACAAGACATTTTTCGGCATTATAATGTGTTATAGGCCCTTTTTGCCCTGTTGCTGGCCCCAAACTTGGTATGATCCTCATCGGGCTGCTAAAGGGTTACAAGAGTCGAATGACCGGGCGGGTGCATGGCAGGACTGATTGAGGAACTAAAAAGAAGAAACGTCTTCAAGGTAGGCACAGCTTATGTTGTGCTGTCGTGGCTGCTTGCCCAGGCGGCGGACCTCGCCGCCGACACCTTTGCCGCGCCCGACTGGGTGATGAAAATGCTGGTCACGATGCTGTTCCTGGCCTTTCCGCTGGTGCTGTTTTTTGCCTGGGCTTACGAACTCACACCCGAAGGCATCAAGAAAGAAAAAGACGTCGACCGCAGCCAGTCCATTACCCATAAAACCGGCCGCAAACTGGACTTCACCATCATTGGCATCCTGCTGCTTGCGCTGGGCTATTTCATCTGGGAATCTCGTTTCGAATCGAAGGACGCTCAACCGGCCCAGGACAGCATCATTACCTCGGACGCCGGAATGCCGACTGCAGAAAGCGAGAGCCCGTCTTCCGAAGTTGCAACGACCGTCAACCCCAAATCCATCGCCGTCCTGCCTTTTGTCAACATGAGCGATGATGCCAGTAACGAATACTTCTCCGACGGCATATCAGAAGAAATCCTCAACGCCCTGGCCAAAGTGCGTGAGCTGAAAGTGGCGGGCCGCACCTCGTCCTTTGCCTTCAAGGGCCAGGCCCAGGACATCAGAGAGATAGGCGAAACGCTCGGCGTGGCGCATATCCTGGAAGGCTCGGTGCGCAAATCCGGCGACACCGTGCGCATTACTGCTCAACTGATCCAGGTGGATGACGGTTTTCACCTTTGGTCAGAAAGCTACGACCGGGAACTCGTGGACGTGTTTGCCATTCAGGATGAGATCGCTTCCGCCATTCTCACGGAGCTTAAAACCGCATTGCTGGATGGTGAGATTCAGCCCGTTAACAGCGAACGTACAAACTCCGAAGCCTACGATCTGTACCTGCTGGCCCGACAGCGTTTATATGAACGCAAGAGTCTTTCCATCGAGTCCGCCATAGACCTGCTTGACCAGGCCTTAGTCCTGGACCCCGGATACGCCCCGGCCTATGCCCAACGTGGCATTGCCACGTTGCTGTTTTCGGATCAAAACTACGGAACCCGGCCCCTTCAGGAAGCTCGTGAGGAAGCAAGAGGGTTTATTGACAAAGCCTTGCAACTTGACCCGGATCAGGCCGAAGCTTGGGCAGGCCTCGGACTCTACTACAGCCAGGGCATCAACCAGTATGAGCAGGCCATTGAATCCCTGGAAAAAGCACTGGCCATCAATCCCAGCCTGATCGATGCCAGTAACTGGCTGCAAAACGCATATAACAACACCGGCCGCAGCACCGAATCCCTGCAGGTGCTGGATGACATGATTGCCCGCGACCCGCTTTACCCGCCCGCCATTGGCAATGCGGTAAACCTCAAAAACGCGATCGGTGATTTCCAGGGCGCGCAATCCGTTATCGACCGCGCAAAACCCTACATGCCCGACGACTTCCTGCTCGCCCGTAGCGAGGCCAACATTTTTTTCTACCAGGGTGATTACGCGAAAGGTTTGCCCGAGTTGGAGGCCGCGATGCGGCAACAACCGGACCATGCTGTGGTCCGTGGTGAAGTCGGTTGGGGCTTATACATGACCCACCAGTATGAGCGGGCCGCCGAAATTGATGATCGATTTTTTGAAGTGCTGGCGATGGCCCGCCTGGGCCGGCTGGAAGAAGCCAGAATTCTGGCAGAAGAACAGGATGAACAGGGCGTGTTCATTACGCTTGCGACCCTGCTGAATCAAACGGGTCAATCCAGGGAGCTGGTCAGGCTTTATGACTCACGCTGGTCCAGCCTCGCGGAGTTCGAAGCGGACACCCCCGCCGCCGGCCTGTTCGGTTACTGGGAAATGCTGGAACTGGCTTACGCCTTCAAGCAGGTGGGGCGAAGCGAACAGTTTGCCGATGCCATGCAACGACTGCGCGCAGCCCAGGAAAAGCAGCTGGCGGCCGGCGCGGACAACTTTTTCTTCGACTTCATTGAAGCCGGTTACTACACATTGGCCGGCGACTTCGACGAAGCCATCAACCGGTTCGCTAAATCCGTGGACCGGGGCATGACCATGGCCAGCCGGGTCAGCGAGGAATACCCCTACCTAGAGCCCCTGGAAGGCGACCCCCGTTTCGAAGCCGCCCGTCTCAAGATGATGGAGCACATTAACCGCGAACGGGCCGCCCTGGGGCTGGAGCAGGTGGAAGCGTGAGCCTTATCCAGGAACTCAAACGACGCAACGTCTTCAAAGTCGGCGCAGCTTATGTCGTGATGGCCTGGCTGATCGCGCAGGGCGTGGATGTGTTCCTGGAAAACTTCGGTGCACCGGACTGGGTGATCAAGACCATTTTGTTGTTGTTGATTGCCGGTTTTCCGATCGCCCTGTTTTTTGCCTGGGCCTTTGAACTCACTCCCGATGGGATCAAAAAAGAAAAGGATGTGGACCGCAGCCAGTCCATCACCAGTGAAACCGGCCGCAAACTCGATTACACCATTATCGCGGTGCTTCTGATCGCGCTGACTTACTTCGCCTATGACAAATTTGGCACGGACGGCGCCGGTTCCGGGGCCGAAATCACGGTTGAATCGGCAGGCCAGGCAGCCATTAACGAAAAATCCATTGCCGTGCTGCCTTTCGTGAACATGAGCGACGATGCCAGCAACGAATATTTCTCCGACGGCATTTCCGAGGAAATTCTCAACGCGCTGGCCAGGGTCAACGAATTGCAGGTGGCTGGCCGCACCTCCTCTTTTGCCTTCAAAGGTGAAAACCAGGACCTGCGTGTCATCGGCGAGGCGCTGGGCGTCAACCACATCCTGGAAGGCTCCGTGCGCAAGGCCGGCAACAAGGTTCGCATTACCGCCCAGTTGATCCAGGTGGACAACGGTTTCCACCTGTGGTCAGACAGCTACGACCGGGAACTCACTGACGTCTTCGCCATCCAGGATGAAATCTCCAACGCTATTCTGGAGCAACTCAAGGCCCGGCTGATCGATGGCGGCTCACAAGTAGTTGAATCACAACGAACCAGTTCCGAGGCATACGATCTGTACCTGCTGGCGAAGCAGCGTATGTATGAACGCACACAACTGCCATTGGAATCTGCCGCTGAATTACTGGACCGGGCCATTGCCATTGATCCGGACTATGCACCCGCCTGGGCGCAGCGCGCCATCGTAGTCAATCTGCTGGATGAAGTTCAGTACGGAACCATCCCGCATGCACAGGCCATTACCCTGGCCAAGCAGTACACCGATAAAGCCCTGGAACTCGATCCGGAGCTGGCCGAGGGCTGGGCTGCCATGGGGCTGTATTACCAGGACCGGCCCGGCGGGACTGAACAAAGCATGGAGGCGCTGGAAAAGGCGCTTTCGATCAACCCTGGCATGATCAATGCCGCCAATTGGCTGAGTGCTGTCTACATGAACCTGGGCCAGCCCGCAAAATCCATCGCCCTTCTGGAAGACATCATGCAGCGCGATCCCTTGTACCGACCCGGCCTGGCCAATCTCACGTTTCAGTATCTGGCGACGGGGCAACCATCCAAGGCAAAAGTGCTGATGGAGAAAGCCCGTCCCTTCATCCCGCAGGATGCCAATATTATTTCCATGGACGCGTGGGTGAAATTGTGGTCAGAGAGCGACGTTTCCGGTGCATGGCCGCTACTGGAAGAGGCTTTGAGGCAACAACCCAATGACCGTGTCAACCGAACAGAATGGAGCCACGTTCTCAGAGCCACCCATCAATACCAGCGGCTGGCTGAGGAGGGAATCTGGAATGTGCGGATAATTGGCCTGCAGCACATGGGCCGCATCGAAGAGGCAACCCTGCTGGCTCAACGATGGGCGGCAGACGGGGAAATCGTCCCATACCTGACATTGCTGAATACATCGGGCCAGTCAGAAAACCTGGTCAACTATTTGGAGGAACGCTGGCCGACACCGGCAGATTTCGAAGCAGACTTTCACGTCAATGGTTATGTCGGTTACGGCTCCATGATCCAGGTTGCCCTGGCATACCGCCGTGTTGGCAATCAGGCAAAATTTGAAGATGCCATGGCCCGCATCCGTACCGCCCACGACTCACTTGCCGAGCAGGGACTGAACAACAAGGTATTTTTTACCAATGAAGCCGCCTACTACGCCATGGCCGATGACCGTGAGCAGGCGCTGAAATTTCTTGCTGCGGCAATTGACAATGGTGAAATCTTCGCCAGCCGGATTTCAGACGACCTGCCTTTCTTCGCTGACTACAACGGCGACCCGGATTACGAGGCCATCCAGGCCCGCATGATCGAAAACCTGGAGCGTGAACGCGCGGCACTTGGCTTGGAGCCTTTAAGCACATGAGGATGGTCTCAAAATGAGCTTCATCGCCGAACTTAAACGAAGAAACGTTTTCCGCGTGGGCATCGCCTACGTGGTGGTTTCCTGGCTGGTGGCCCAGATTGCCGACCTGGTGCTGGACAATATCGAATCGCCCGCCTGGGTGATGCAAACCCTGATGCTGGTGCTGGCCCTTGGCTTCCCCTTTGCGCTGATTTTCGCCTGGGCGTTTGAACTCACCCCCGAAGGTCTGAAAAAAGAAAAAGACGTTGACCGCAGCAAGTCCATCACCCAGACCACCGGGCGCAAACTGGACTACACCATCATCACCATCCTGGTTTTCGCCCTGGGGTACTTTGCCTACGACAAGTTTGTGCTGGACCCGGCGCGCGATGCCGCGCTGGTTGAATCCGCCCAGGTGGAGCAAGCCGCCGGGCAGGAAGGGGCAGCCGGTAAAACCATTGCCGTTTTGCCCTTTGTGAACATGTCCCCCGACCCGGACCAGGAATACTTTTCCGACGGTATCTCCGAGGAAATTCTCAACGCGCTGGCCAAGGTGCAGGAATTGCAGGTTTCAGGCCGCACCTCATCCTTTGCGTTCAAGGGCCAGAGCCAGGATTTGCGTTTGATAGGCGAGACCCTCGGTGTGGGCCACATCCTGGAAGGCTCGGTGCGAAAATCCGGCAACACGGTGCGTATAACCGCGCAGCTCATCCGGGTCGACAATGGCTTCCACCTGTGGTCCGAAACCTACGACCGCGAACTGGATAACGTATTTGCCATCCAGGACGAGATCTCGGCTGCCATCCTGCACGAGCTGAAGGCCACCTTGCTGGACGGTGAGAGCGCCACCGTCAAGGCGGTGCGCACCAACACCGAGGCCTACGAGCTGTACCTGCTGGCCAAACAACGCATGTACGAGCGCACCGGTCCAACGATTGAGTCCGCTGCTGAACTGCTGGACCGCGCCATTGCCATTGACCCGGAATACGCCCCGGCTTACGCACAAAGAGCCATCGCCGAGTTGTTGTTGTCGGAAGGCGCCGGCAGCTATGGCAATATCCCGCTGAAGGAGGCGCAATCCCGCTCAAAACTGTACCTTGACAAGGCCTTGCAGCTAGACCCCAACCTGGCCGAGGCCTGGGCGGGTATGGGCTTGCATGAACTCAATTCGCTGTCCGCTCAGAACTGGCAGCAGGCGATTGTAGACCTGGAAAAAGCCCTGGCCATCAACCCCGGATTGATTGATGCCAGCAACTGGCTGCACAACGCTTATCAGGCAACCGGCCAGCCGGGCAAAGGGCGCGATGTGGTAATGAACATGGTGGAGCGGGACCCTCTGTACCGCCCGGGCATTCGCAATGCGATCAATTCTTATGTGTGGTTTGGTGAGCATGACAAGGGATTCGAGCACCTCGAGCGAATACAACCCCTGATCCCAAACGACGCAACCATCCAGTCCAGTGAGGCCGCCCTGTATCAATCACTGGGCCAAACCGCCAGGGCGCTTGAGCTGTCGGAATCCTCCGTTGCCTTGCAGCCATCCAATTCGGTTGCTCGCCTGACCTTGAGCTTTGGCCTTTTAAACACCCAGCAGTACGAGCGCGTGGTGGAAATGGGTGAAGAATGGCACCCCATCATGGCCCTGACTCTCCTCGATCGGACTGAGGAAGCCTCTATCCTGGCCTTTAAACGGGCGGACGAACTGGCCGATGTCCCGACTTTATTTACCTTTCTGAATATGACCAATCGTTCCGATGAACTGGTTACGTACCTGGAAGAACGCTGGGACAGCCTGGATGCTTTGCGGGCTGACTTTCCGAATTATGGTGGTGTCGGAGACTTTATTATGATCGACGTGGCGCTGGCTTATTCACGAGCGGGCAACCCCGAGCGATTTGACCAGGCGATGTCGCTTGCCGCAGACGCACACGAAGCCATGCTGGCCGATGGTGTCAACAATTTTGTGTTTTTCATGGCCGAGGCCAGCCGCCTGGCATTGGGGGGTGATGTTGAGGCCAGCCTGAATTACCTGGACCGCGCCATTTCGCGCGGGTATACCGGCGCAAGCCGCCTGAGCTTTGAATGGCCTGCCCTGCAACCGCTGGAAGGTGACCCGCGTTATGAAGCGATCCAGGCGCGTATGGTGGAACATGTGAATTCAGAGCGGGAAAAACTGGGCCTGGAGCCCGTGTCGACATGATCCGCAGGCTACCGAAAAAATGAGTTTCATCGCCGAACTCAAACGCAGAAACGTATTCCGCGTGGGCATTGCCTATGCCGTGGCCTCGTGGCTGTTGATGCAGGCAACCGACCTGGTGTTCCCGCGCATCGGTTTGTCGGAATCTGCCATTACGCTGGTGTTTGCCCTGTTGGGCATTGGTTTTATCCCGGCTCTTATTTTCGCCTGGGCGTTTGAACTTACCCCGGACGGCATCAAGAAAGAAAAAGACGTGGACCGCAGCCAGTCCATCACCCACACCACCGGGCGCAAGCTGGACTTCGCCATTATCGCCATACTCGTGATTGCGCTTGGGTACTTTGCCTACGACAAGTTCGTACTGACTCCAGCTGCACACGCGCCAGCGGTTGAGGTCGTCGAAGTTGCCGAACTGCAGGAGCTCGAAAAATCCATTGCTGTGCTGCCCTTCGTCAATATGAGTGATGATGCTGGCAATGAATATTTCTCGGATGGGATTTCAGAGGAAATTCTTAATTCGCTTGCAAAGGTGAAAAAGTTGAAAGTCGCCGGACGGACTTCGTCTTTTTCATTCAAGGGTCAAAACCAGGACCTGCGCCAGATTGGGGAAACCTTGGGAGTGGAAAATATCCTCGAAGGCTCGGTGCGAAAATTTGGTAACCAGATTCGCATAACCGCTCAGCTGATCCAGGTGAAAGACGGTTTTCATCTGTGGTCAGAGAGCTACGATCGCGAACTCGATAATGTGTTTGCCATTCAGGACGAAATTGCTACCGCCATCCTCAAGGAATTAAAGGCAACCCTTCTGGTAGATGAAGTAGAGGTGATCGCTGCCACGCCGACCAACCCGGAAGCTTATGATCTTTATTTGCTCGCCAAACAACGCATGTACGAGCGCACCCGCATGACCCTGGAATCGGCAGCGGAATTACTGGACAAGGCGATTGCCATTGATCCGGATTACGCACCGGCCTATGCCCAGAGGGGTATTGCTTCCATCCTGTTATCCGTTACCAGCTACGGGACCCTTCCGGATGACATGGCACACGCCCAGGCCAAGCTGTACCTGGATAAAGCCCTGGAACTGGACGAAAACCTGGCTGAGGCCTGGGCAGGGCTTGGCTTGTACTACACCAGGCCACCGCCAAAACCAGACAAGGGTATTCCCGTTCTGGAAAGAGCACTTTCCATAAACCCAAACCTTATCAATGCCAGCAACTGGCTGGCCATGAGTTACTGGGATGTCAACCGCGCCACTGAAGCCCTGGCCTTGCTGGATTCCGCCACGGAACGGGACCCACTTTACAAGCCGGCAATGGGAAACCGCAGTTTCTTGCTGGGCCTGATGGGCCGGGGTGACGAAGCACATGCCGCCCTGGATAAACTGGAGAAGTTCATTCCGGGCGATCCGAATATTCCCGCCGATCGCGCGTGGATCGAAGACACGCAGGGGAATGTCGCCAATGCGCTGAAGCTCATGGAAAGCGCCCTGGCCATCCAACCCACCGACCGGGTTTACCGGGTGGGCGTAAACCAGGGATATATTGACAGCCATCAGTATGAGCGAGTGTTTGATGACGAGTGGTCAGCCACCATCGTCTGGGCCTTGTTCAACCTGGGGCGCAACGAAGAGAGTTTAATCGTAGCGCAGGAGCGCGCCGCAGAAGGGGTGGTGGCACCGTTATTTGCCTTGCTGAACGCCACTGACCAGTCGGAAGTCCTGGTGCAATACTTTGAACAGAATTGGAAAAACCTCAACGCGTTCCAGCAAACCTACCCGGCGAGCGTGTTCGGTTACCGCATGATGGCAGACCTGGCTTACGCATTCCGACATTCAGGCGACCAGGCTCGATTTGATGACGCTATGACGAGATTGCGTCTGGCTAACGAAGAAAGCTATGCACAAGGCATCCGGAGCAAGGAATTATCCATGATGATATCCGCATACCATGCCATGTCTGGCGAAGCCGACGATGCTTTGAATTGGCTGGCTCAAGCCATAGACGGCGGCATGATCGTTTCGGCCCGAATCAGCAAGGAATATCCTTACTTTCGGGAGTTCGAAGGCGACCCGGAATACGAAGCCATACAGTCACGCATGATTGACCATCTCAACCGCGAGCGGGCGCAACTCGACTTGGAGCCGGTTTCCACATGAGAATGAAACGACCACAACCTGATATGTTTGCCTTATGAGCCAAGAACTCAGCTTTTTCGAAGAACTGAAACGACGAAATGTGGTTCGGGTAGGCGTGGTTTACCTGATCGCCGCCTGGTTGCTGGCCCAGGTTGCGGACCTGATGCTGGAAAGTTTCCATGCGCCGGAGTGGGTGATCCAGGCCATCCTGGTGGTGCTGATCGTCGGCTTTCCACTGGCGCTGATATTTGCCTGGGCGTTCGAGCTCACCCCGGAAGGCCTGAAGAAGGAAAAAGACGTAGACCGCAGCCAGTCCATCACCCACAAAACCGGCCACACACTGGACCGCAGCATCATTGCCATCTTAATCATTGCCCTGGGCTACTTCGTGTGGGAATCCCGCTTCAATACCCAAGAGGGACCTGTAGGAGGCCGCTCAGCAGCCGAATTAGTTGACCAACTCGAAACTCAGGAGCCCGAAACTGCGGAAATCGTCACCAAGGAAAAATCCGTGGCCGTCCTCCCCTTCGTCAACATGTCCTCAGACCCCGAGCAGGAATTCTTCTCCGACGGCATCTCCGAGGAAATCCTCAACGCCCTGGCCAAGGTCAAGGAGCTGAAAGTAGCCGGCCGCACCTCCTCCTTCGCGTTTAAAGGCAAGGAGCAGGACTTGCGTGAAATTGGCGGCGCGTTGGGCGTGGAGCACATCCTGGAAGGCTCAGTGCGTAAATCCGGCAACAAGGTGCGAATCACGGCGCAGCTCATCCAGGTGGATGACGGCTTCCACCTGTGGTCGGAAACCTACGACCGGGAACTCGACGATGTGTTTGTCATCCAGGACGAAATTGCCACCGCCATCCTGGAGCAACTCAAAACCGCCCTCATCGGCGAGGATGCTGAATCCGTGATCGTGGCCTCCGCCCGCACCGATTCGGATGTTTACGACCAGTACCTGCTGGCCAGGCAACGCATTTACGAGCGCAAGCGCTTCAGCATCGAATCTGCCGTCGAACTGCTCGACAAGGCCATCGCCAAAGACCCTGATTACGCGCCAGCCTATGCCCAGCGTGGCATCGCAGCCTTGCTGTTGTCTGAGTACAACTACGGCGAAATGAAACAAGCCGAGGCAGAAACGCAGGCCATGCTCTACCTGGAAAAAGCTCTGGAGCTTGACCCGGAGCTGGCTGAAGGCTGGGCCGCGATGGGTTTGTATCACACTAATCGCCCGGGCGAGAGCGAAGAAGCCATCGAAGCATTGAATAAAGCGCTGGCCATCAACCCCAACCTGATCGATGCCAGTAATTGGCTGCAGATTGCTTACGGAAACCTGGGTGACAACGCGAAGTCCCTGCAGATCGTTGAACACATGGTCGAGCGCGATCCACTGTATCCGCCCGGATTCTCAAATGCCATTCAGCTATACAACATGTTTGGCGAGCAGGAAAAATCCTGGGCCTTGCTGGATCGCATCCGGCCATTTTTACCGGGTGACCCGCAGATTGATCTCGCGGAAGCCAACACCTGGATGACCCTGGGCCAACCCAGCAAAGCCGTCCCGTTACTGAATGCTGCTTTGGCTTCACAACCCAACGACGCGGTGATGAGGCAGTTTTTCGGTTGGGGGCTTTTAGCCACCGGCCAATTCGAACGCGCAGCTGTTGAAGGCCATCCCTGGCACCGGGCCATCGCCCTTTCTCAACTGGGAAGGGATGAAGAGGCCCTGATGATCAACCAGGAGCTGGCAGCGGAAGGCAACGTAGGATCGCTGCTCGGCCAAATGAACCGGCTGGGTCAGTACAAGGAACTCCTGGCATTTGTTGAATCCCGTTGGCCGGACCTGGACGCGTTCCAGAAAGACAACCCGGATTCCGGCGACGGCTACAGCAACATGCTGGATATCGCTCACGCCTATTCAAAGACAGGCGACGCGCAAAGTTTTGATGATGCCATGGCGCGTGTTCGGGCCGCGCACGACGTATCCAATGAACAAGGTATCCGGGCCAACTATTACCTTTCCCAGGAGGCCCGGTACTACGTACTTGCCGGCGACCAGGAACGCGCCATTGACATGCTCTCGCAAGCCGTTGATGAAGGCTGGTTAATCTCAGTTCGGCCTGATCGCGTCTGGCCCGAATTCCTGGCATTGGCAGGCGACCCCGCGTACGAGGCGCAGTTGACGCGCATCTTCGAGAATGTGAATACCCAGCGCAGCGAGATGGGCCTGGAACCCTTGAGCGCCTGAGATGACCGGGCCTGATCAAAAAGTCGGCTTTTTCGAGGAACTCAAGCGGCGTAACGTTTTTCGCGTTGCCGTGGCCTACCTCATCACCGCCTGGCTGTTGTTGCAGGTGGCGGACATTGTGCTGGAGAACATCTACGCGCCCGACTGGGTGATCCAGGCCTTCATGCTGGCGCTGGCCGCGGGCTTACCTCTGGCGCTGATATTTGCCTGGGCCTTTGAAATGACGCCGGAAGGCATCAAGCGTGAAAAGGACGTAGACCGCAGCCAGTCCATTACCCACAAAACCGGACGCAAGCTGGATTTCACTATCATTGCCATTCTGGCCGTTGCCGTGGTCATGTTGCTGCTTGACCGGTTTCGGGCGCCGGCCGCGCCGGAATTGTTGGAACAGACAACGGCAACAGAACAGGTCGAGTCTGCAATCCCGTCCATAGCCGTCCTCCCCTTCGTCAACATGTCTTCCGACCCGGAGCAGGAATTTTTCTCTGACGGCATTTCAGAAGAAATCCTCAACGCCCTGGCCAGGGTCAAGGAACTGAAAGTCGCTGGCCGAACCTCTTCCTTTGCCTTCAAAGGCAAGGAACAGGATTTGCGGGAGATTGGCCAGGCGCTGGGCGTGGAAAGCATCCTCGAAGGATCGGTGCGCAAATCGGGAAACATGGTGCGCATCACGGCACAGCTGGTCCAGGTGGATGACGGTTTCCATCTGTGGTCGGAAACCTACGACCGCGAACTGGACGATGTGTTTGTCATCCAGGATGAAATCGCTACCGCCATCCTGCAACAGCTCAAGGCAGCGCTCGTTGGCTTTGAACCAGAAGCCGTGGTGCAGGCAACCACTCGCACGGACTCTGAAGTCTACGACCAGTATCTGCTGGCCAAGCAAAGAATTTACGAGCGCAAGCGCCTTTCGATTGAAAGTGCTGTTGAGCTGCTGGACAAAGCCATCGCCAGGGACCCGGACTACGCGCCCGCCTACGCCCAGCGTGGCATTGCAGCATTGCTGCTATCGGTAAGAAACTACGGTGAAATGACTCGCGCAGAATCGGATGCACAGGGCAAACTTTACCTGGATAAAGCCTTGCAACTTGACCCCGAACTGGCGGAGGGGTGGGCCGGATTGGGTTTGTACCATGTCAATCGTCCCGGCGAATCCACCAACGCCATTGAAGTGCTCACCAAAGCCCTTGAAATCAACCCCAACCTGATTGATGCCAGCAATTGGCTGACTGTCGCATACAGCAACCTCGGTGAGAACACCAAGGCGATGGAAATCACCGAACAAATGATTGAGCGCGATCCCTTGTACCCGCCAGGCTTCGGGAACGCGATTGCCGGCTACAACCTCCTGGGCATGCAGGAAAAATCCTGGGCGCTATTGAACCGGATCCGCCCGTACCTGCCCGGTGATCCTCAGGTACTGCAGGCTGAAGCCAGCACCTGGTTATCCCTGGGGAAACCGTCCAAGGCATTGCCTCTGTTGGAAAGCGCTTTGCAAACCCAGCCCAACGATTTTGTCATGCGAAATTATCAGGGTTGGGCCCTGATCAATACAGGTCAATTTGAGCGCGCGGTGGAATCGGGGCTGCCGTGGCACAAGCTTTGGGGCCTCGAGCAATTAGAGCGGCGGGAAGAGGCCAAGATGCTGGCCACGGAACTGGCCAGTGAGGGCAACGTCCAGCCTTTGATTTTTCTCTATGGATTCAGAGGCGAATTCGAACAATTGATTGATTTTGTTCAATCCCGCTGGACAGACCTCGATGCCTTTCAAAAAGAGAATCCGGATGGAGGCGGTGGCTATGGCGTCATGCTTGAAATTGCGCGCGCTCATTCAGCCCTGGGCAATGTGGATGGCTTTGAAGACGCCATGTCGCGGGTACGCGCAGCCCACGACCGTTCAATTGAACAGGGTGTTCAGGACCGGTTTTTCTTCGTGGATGACGCCAATTACTACGTGCTGGCGGGAGATCGGGAACTCGCCATTGAGTTATTGGCCCAGGCAGTTGACCTTGGCGTCGTAGTGCCTGATCGCTTCGAAAAGGTTTGGCCGGTTCTGAGCGCCCTGGGTGGAGACCCTGAGTTTGAAGCAATTCAGACTCGTATGTTCGAGCATCTGAATGCAGAGCGCGCAGCGCTGGGGCTGGAGCCCATCTCCACATGACACGCGTGTGTATTCGCCATGAGCACTAACTACGGATTTTTCGAGGAACTCAAACGACGCAATGTCGTGCGGGTGGGCGTGGTCTACCTCGTCATCGCCTGGATACTGGCGCAGGTTGCCGACCTGATGCTCGAGAATTTCGAAGCGCCCGGTTGGGTGATCAAGGCCATCCTGCTGGTGTTGATTATCGGGTTTCCGATTTCCCTGGTGTTTGCCTGGGCCTTTGAGTTGACCCCGGAAGGCCTGAAGAAAGAAAGAGATGTTGACCGCAGCCAGTCCATCACCCACAAAACCGGACGCAGGCTGGACTTCGCCATCATTGGCATTTTGCTGATTGCCGTTGCCTTTCTGTTGTTTGATCGATTCGGAGACAGCGCGCCAGAAAAGGGATCAGAGCCCTTTTCCAAAACAGCAGCTTTAGAGCAAATGGGCGATGATGGGAAAAGGGCTCTGACCCCTTTTCGCAAATCCATCGCGGTGCTCCCCTTCGTCAACATGAGTGACGACGCCAGCAACGAGTACTTCTCCGATGGCATTTCCGAAGAAATCCTTAATGCCCTGGCCAAGGTTAAAGAGCTTAAAGTTGCCGGTCGCACCTCCTCCTTCGCCTTTAAAGGCGAGAACCAGGACCTGCGTCAGATTGGTGAGACCCTGGGTGTGGAGCACATTCTTGAAGGCTCGGTTCGAAAAGCCGGCGATCGCCTTCGAATCACCGCGCAGCTGATCCAGGTGAATGACGGTTTCCACCTCTGGTCAGAAAGTTACGACCGGGAACTTGACGATGTGTTTGCCATCCAGGATGAAATCTCCCAGGCCATCCTTTCCGAACTGAAGACCACCTTGCTGGGCGACGAGCAAATCGCATCCACCCAGACGCAAACCGGGGCCTACGAAAACTACCTGCTGGCCCGTCAACGCATTTACGACCGGACCGAAAGCAGCCTGCTCATGGCGGAGGACCTGCTCAGTAAAGCCATTGAAACAGATCCCGAGTACGCTCCGGCATACGCCCAGCTAGGTATAGCCACCATGCTGTTGTCCGACGAGAATTACGGTTCCATTCCCAATTCCGAGGCCGGAGCGCGCGCCTTGCCGCTCATTGAACGGGCACTGGAACTTGACCCGCAGCTTGCCGAGGCTATGGCGGCCCGGGGGCTCTATGCAACGGTCTTTGAGCTGGACCTGCCAAAAGGCGTCGAGTGGCTGGAAAAAGCGGTCGCCACAAACCCCAACCTGACCATCGCCAGCGTCTGGCTGGCATTGACCCTGGAAACCATGGGCGATACCCAGGGCGCTATCCGGATTTACGAGGCAGCCTATGAGCGTGACCCGTTTCACCCGGTCACGCAGAATAACCTGGTGGTGGACTACACCATAACCGGCCAGAACGAACGCGCACTGGCCTTACTGGAGCGCGCCCGGGAGGTACAGGGCACGACCCCTGAAATCCAGAAAAGTGAGGCAGATATCAGGGTCAATCAGGGCGAGTTGGCCATCGCCATCACCGAGGCTGAAGCGGCTCACAAGGCAAACCCTCAAAACGGTCCGCTCATGCTCACTTTGGGCTTTTCCTACCTGGTGGCCCTCGACCCTGAAAGGGCCCTCACCGTCAACACGCCCCGCGTACAAATATTGGCTCTGCACCAGATGGGTCGCACAGAGGAAGCCAGCATCCTGGGTTTTGAGCAGGCTGCCGCCGGAAGGGTGTGGCCTGAATTTTTCCAGGTGCTCGCCGAAAACGGTCAAAGCAGCGAGTTGGTGGAATTTGTTGAATCCCGCTGGGCCAGCCTGGATGATTACGAGGCTATCTACCCTCCAAATGAAGCCAACGGCGCATTCATGATGGCCTTCATCGCCCAGGCTTACGGACAGTCGGGTGACGAATCAAAATTCAATGACGCCATGACGCGCCTCGAGGACGGACTGAATCACCAACTCCGACAGGGTGCAAACAATCCATTTTTCCACTTCACACGGGGCTTTCATTCCATGCTCGCCGGTGACCGTGAGTCGGCCGTCGACTACCTGGAAACCGCCTTTTCCAAGGGGTTTGGCTTCTCATTCAATGACCCCAGGGCCTGGACGGTCTTTACGCCCCTGAACGGCGATCCGCGTTATGAATCGGCGAAGGCCGGTATGGTCGAGCACATCAACGCCGAGCGGCAGAAACTGGGTTGGGAGCCGGTTTCCATATGAGTCTTTTCGAAGAGCTGAAACGACGCAACGTTATCCGGGTGGGGGCAGCCTACCTAGTGGCCTTCTGGCTGCTGATGCAGATGGTGGACGTTATGTCTCCCATTTTCGACCTGCCGGACTGGGCGCCCAAACTGATTTTCCTGATCCTGGCGGTGGGTTTTATCCCGGTGGTCATTTTTTCCTGGGCATTTGAACTCACACCGGAAGGCATCAAGCGGGAATCGGAAGTCAATCGCAGTGAATCCATTACCAGCATCACGGCCAAGAAACTCGACTACATCACGATCGGGCTGGTGATTGGCGCGGTCCTGATTGTCGTCGTGGATCGTTTCATTCCGAGAATGGAACAAGAAATGGGGTCAGAGCCATTTTCCAGCACCGCAGCTGTAGAGTCAGACGTGACTGATGGGAAAAGGGCTCTGACCCCATTTAAATCCATCGCTGTGTTGCCATTTATTAATATGAGTTCCGACCCGGAGCAGGAATATTTTTCAGACGGAATTTCAGAGGAAATCCTCAATGCCCTGGCACGGGTTAAAGATCTTAAAGTGGCAGGCCGTACTTCTTCATTCGCCTTCAAAGGTGAAAACCAGGACCTGCGGCAGATTGGTGAAGCCCTGGGTGTGGAGCATATTCTTGAAGGCTCGGTGCGCAAGGCCGGCAACAAGGTGCGCATCACGGCGCAGCTAATCCAGGTGGACGACGGTTTTCATTTATGGTCCGACACTTACGACCGGGAACTGGACGACGTGTTCGTTATCCAGGATGAAATCGCCACGGCCATCCTGACACAACTCAAAGCCCATTTACTGGCGGGGGAAGAGTCCCTGCCGGCGACTCCACGCGCAGACTCACAAGCTTACGATCTCTATCTTTTGGCCAAGCAACGTATT
>Ga0102949_1000009_pt1 | contig 17049 bp, 14 predicted proteins | sample SalPon2A_B_D1_MG_FD_78503 | JGI IMG/M metagenome (GOLD analysis project Ga0102949, IMG submission 78503) | Soil microbial communities from South San Francisco under conditions of wetland restoration - Salt Pond MetaG R2A_B_D1_MG | ecosystem: Environmental > Terrestrial > Soil > Wetlands | place... | reverse complement strand
CCTGCTGCTGAATAATATTATAGCCTTCCAGCCGGAAGCGTTCAGAATATTCGGATGTCAGGTTTGGATCCGGAGGGGTCGTGCGAAACCCTCCGAAATCTGAGGGAAAATGACCGTGGAAAATCATTAATGGATATTTAGCCTCGGGGTGTTCTTTAAATCCTTTCGGAAGCAGGATATGGGCTCCGAGGTAGATGTCCCGGCCCCAAAATGACGAAAGTTTTTCAGATTTTATTTTAATATGTTTTACCCATTCCGTGTCCTCGGGTTCCGGGATGGGTGGAATCATCTGATCCATCACCACTTCCACATCCCCGGTCCCGCGATCTGCAATTGTTATTTTAACCGGTTTGCTATAAAGGTTCCCCGGGGAGCGGTTCCATTGCTGACCTTCCCCGTTATCCATAGGCAGTTTAACGGTGTGGCCGGAAGAAAGACTAAAGGTTTCATATACGTGGAGCAAAGCCTGTATGTTGTATTCTCCGGGTGGGAGCCCGCTCAGGCTGGCGTAGGGAAAGCCGAATATCCCGGAATCAAAGGTCCTGGGCTCATTCGGCTCCATAGCTTCAACATTCATCCCAAAGATGGGCTGCGCATTAAGTCGGTCACTGATCTGGAAACGGGGTTCGGTCGCATCGTCGTCCGATAGCATCAGCAGGAGTCTGCCATCCAGGGGTACCTTGCTCCCCGCCTCAGAAAATGATACATTGATACGGATGCCGGAACCCTGTTCATCTGCCCGCTTACACCCCGAAAATAAGAGCCCCAGGGTGAAGAGCATGGGTATTAAATATTTCATGCATGTGGAATTTCTTCAAAAGGTACTCATTTCCCATAAATACCCAAATACCAAATCCCGAATCGAAACGTTTATAAAGTACCGTAACTCGCTAACGATCCCTGCTAAATTATTGAGTCATGAAAAAGATAGTATTTGCAGCCCTGTTCTTAACTGCCATTATTGCAATGAGCGCTTGTACCAACAAAGAGGGGGACGCTGACCTTGATGTAATCACCCCAAATGATTCCACCCAGTCGGGCATAGAAATGAATCAATTTCCTGAGGGGTAGCGTTTAAATTTTCTTTTTATGCCGTTCTCTTGCCAATAAAGTGTTTTTGAGAAGCATCGCTATGGTCATCGGCCCTACTCCGCCGGGTACCGGTGTAATATAAGAGGCTTTTTTACTCACCATTTCAAAATCCACATCGCCTGTGATGTAATAACCGCGCTCCCTGGATGCATCAGGAACCCTTGTTATACCCACATCAATAATCACAACATCTTCCTTGACCATATCTGCCTTAAGAAAATGGGGTACGCCCAGTGCGGATACAATGATATCGGCTTGTAATGTCAGTGATTTCAGGTCCTTCGTTCTGCTATGGGCAAGGGTTACAGTGGCATTTCCTGATTTTCTTTTTTGACTCATAAGGATACTGACAGGCCTTCCAACGATATGACTGCGCCCGATAACTACCGCATGCTTTCCTTCCACAGATACTTCATACCTGCGAAGCAGTTCCATGATCCCAAATGGGGTGGCCGGGATAAAGGATTGCATATCCAGTGCCATTTTTCCAAAATTTTCAGGGTGAAAGCCATCGACATCCTTGTCAGGGTGTACCGCCATCAGCACTTTTTGTTCGTCAATATGGCCCGGTAAAGGCAATTGAACGATATACCCGTCAATATCCTGGTTGTTATTGAGGGCATTTACCTGTTCAAGCAGAGTTTCTTCCGATGTGTCTTCAGGTAAGTGGACCAGCGTAGATTCAAACCCAATTTTCCTGCAGGACCTCACTTTACTGCCTACATAGGTAAGACTCGCCCCGTCATTTCCAACCAATACAGCCGCCAGATGGGGGACTTTTTCCCCGCGAGCCTTCATTTCGGCCACTTGTACGGCAATTTCTTCTTTTATTTCATCGGATATTTTTCTTCCGTCGAGAATCGTCATTCAATACAAATTTAATGTTAACAATTACTTCATATTCTGCATCATCTGCATCATCTTTTTACCACCGCCTCCCTGCATCATTTTCATCATTTTGCTCATTTGTTCAAACTGCTTCATCAACTGATTTACTTCCTGAATGGTATGCCCACTTCCTTTGGCAATTCTCTTTTTGCGCCCGGCATTCAGCATAGAAGGTGTGGCCCGCTCATCCGGGGTCATGGAATGGATAATGGCTTCGATATGTTTAAAGGCATCATCATCAATATCCAGCCCTTTAAGGGCTTTACCGGCACCCGGAATCATCCCCAGCAGGTCCTTCATACTTCCCATTTTTTTAATTTGCTGGATTTGCTTTAGGAAATCATCAAAGCCAAAAGTGTTTTTGGCGATCTTCTTCTGGATTTTCCTGGCCTCCTCTTCATCAAACTGTTCCTCCGCCCTTTCCACAAGAGAGATAACATCCCCCATCCCAAGGATGCGATCTGCCATCCGGGAGGGGTGGAAGACGTCCATGGCATCCATCTTTTCACCGGTACCGATAAATTTAATGGGCTTATCTACCACTGATTTAATGGAAATGGCTGCCCCACCGCGGGTATCCCCATCGAGTTTGGTCAGAACAACCCCGTCAAAATTCAACACATCGTTAAAGGCCTTTGCCGTATTAACAGCATCCTGCCCCGTCATTGAATCGACAACAAACAAGGTTTCCTGGGGTTGAACCGCATCCCTGATATTGGCTATTTCGGTCATCATGTGCTCATCCACCGCCAGGCGACCCGCTGTATCGATGATCACCACATTATACCCGTTGGCATTGGCATACGACACCCCTGCTTTTGCCAGGGAAACGGGATCCTTGTTTTCCTTGTCTGAAAAGACTGCAACACCGACTTGCTCTCCCACCACATGCAATTGGTCTATGGCCGCGGGGCGGTAGACATCACAGGCAACCAGCAGGGGGTTCCTGGTTTTCTTTTTCTTGAGGAAATTGGCCAGTTTCGCAGAAAAGGTCGTTTTACCAGAGCCTTGCAGGCCAGACATCAGAATTATTGCGGGATTTCCGGACAGGTTAATCCCTTCCGTGTCACCGCCCATGAGTTCGGTGAGTTCATCCTTGACTATTTTCACCATGAGTTGACCCGGCTTCAGGGTCGTCAGCACATTTTGCCCTAAGGCCTTTTCCTTTACCTTATTGGTGAAATCCTTGGCAATTTTAAAATTGACATCTGCGTCCAGCAAAGCCCTCCTGACCTCTTTCGTGGTCTCTGCTACATTGATTTCTGTTATCTGTCCGTGGCCCTTAAGGACATGCAGGGCTTTATCGAGTTTTTCACTTAAATTATCAAACATCTTCTCACGTTATTTACGGGGAAGTGCAAATTTAAGAATATCGCCGGGATGAAGGAAGTTCTGGCCGGGAAATATAAAGGAAAAAGGGTAGTCCCAGTTGAAACTACCCTTTTAGCAAAAGTGGGGCAAATAAGGTATTTTTTAATCCTGTTCCCTCAGGAAATCAATTTACTTCTTTTCGAAAACCAACGTACTTACGCTACCGTCTCCGCTCTCACTTTTCAACTCCAGCCTGCCACCGTTGGTCATTGAAACAAAGCTCCAGTCATCGGTAAGTTCACCCAGGGGATCTTCATCACCCAGGTTGAGGTATACCATCAGTTTTCCGTCACTATTCCTTATCACTCTCCACAATCCAGGAAATGAAGGGCCGGTTTCCCCCAGGGTAGCGCTTACCATATGCTCTGCAGAAAAAGCAAAGTTATATCCGAGGTAGTTTTGCGTTTCATTTACTTCACCATCCTCGTAAAGAGCTACCACCCATTCTCCGCCCATCAATACGTTGCGGATCTCCGGTACATCACCATCGCTGTTATTGTCATCGCAAACGCGTTGCAGGATCAATTCGTATCCCGTTCCGGGAATCTCGAATTTTAAACGATCGTTCCTAAGGTCGCTCAAGGGCCATTCAAAACTTACGCCCGGTTCATCTCCCATAACTATAGCCATCACCAAACGACCCTGGGCATTCGTTGTGATCTCCCAGGTTCCCTGAGAAATTATATCTCCTTTTGTCAAGGTAACAGCCCCTTCAGCCAGGAAGTTAAATTCAAACCCGATCATCCTCCGGATTTCTTCATCATCAACTTTCACCTTTTTGATGATCCAGCTACATTCCTTTAAAATTTCTCTCAGAGAATCCGGGGGTGTATTGAACAGATCACATACGCTGTGCATGATAATCTTATTACCGCCTTCGGCATAAAGCTTTATTACGCCTTCTCCAAGTTCGTATACATACCATTCAAGGTTAAAATCAACCAGTACATCAAACTCGAGCTTCACCAATACCTTGTGCTCGGCAACCCTTGTGCTCCAGGTTCCGGTAAGGACATTCCCTATTCTGTCTTTGACAATAACGGCACCATCTTCAGAGAATGCGATGAAATACTCAAAATACTGATCGGTTTGGTTAACCTCATCGCGTACGACTTCATTAATTAACCATGGGCATTCCACCAATAGGTTTTCCAGACGCTCCTGGGTAAAATCGTCATCATTATGATCATTATCATCGTCTTCGTCACAGGCATCTTTGGCCAATTCAATGGCATTTGCCAATTCGGCATTGCTGTCTACAAGTACCTCCGTACCATCGTATAATTTAAGCGCTACAGGGTAATCAATGCTTATCAGGTCATTTTCACCCAATTCGGTAAAAAATCTTCTCATTTCCAGATCACTGTTTACGGTTACCGTACCTGTCTGTTCCGCATTGATATCGAACGTATACAATGTGATGGGGTAAATAAAATCGATACACTCTATATCATCATCATTACCGCCTTCAACACATTCCTCAGCCAGTGCGCGCAGGTCCTCAATTCCGTTGATGACCACTTCATGATAATCCCCCATGGTAACGGTTACCGGGAAAATAATGTCGAGAATATCATCATCATTTTCAAAAGAATCAATAATTTCTTCAATGGAATTAATGTCCTCCTTTGAATCGATGGTGATCTCTATTCCGTTGACGTGAACCGTATACGGAAAACGGATGGCAAAACAACTTGCGCCATCCACAATGTTGTCATATGACCCATCGTTGGAAGACGTATTTTCAATAAGTTTTGCAGTAGATGAATTTGCCAAAATGGTTTCCTCGTCATTAGCGTCCGGTAAAGGTTCGAACTCCGATTGACAGGAAGTAAAAGTCAGCGCCGACATAAGTAGTAATGCGGTCACTGAATAATTAAAAAACTTTTTCATAACGATTTGGATTTTTTTGTTCGTACATCTCTAAAACAATTATCTTTTAAAATACCCTACCCTTTTATTAAATATATTTAAAATATCTTTGGGCAAAGCATTGATTTCAACCAGGATAATATGGACAACGTATGTGAGGAACAGGTGTTCAGTTCTCTCTTTAAGGCTAATTCCAAAACGGTATTTAATTATATATATTATAAGTTCGGCAATGAAGAAAAAGCTTATGACGCTGTACAGGAAGCATTTGTGAAGCTATGGGAGAACTGTGAAAAGGTTAGTCCGGAAAAGGCAAGGTCCTATGTTTATAAGGTGGCGAACAATTTGTACCTAAATGTTATAAAGGCCGAAAAAGTACGATTAAAATACGCTGATAAGTCGAACCCCACGACGCATGAATCGCCGGAATATGTTTTAGAAGAAAAGGAATTCAAAGATAAATTGGACAGGGCTTTGGACAGTTTACCCGAAAACCAGCGTACCACCTTTTTGCTCAATCGGATAGATGGTAAAAAATATGCGGAAATCGCTGAAATGGAGGGGGTGAGTGTAAAAGCCATAGAAAAAAGGATGCATTTGGCCTTAAAGGCACTCAGGGACCGGATAGATGGAATTTAACGCCGGCGGGTGGTATTCAGAAAATAGAAATTAGAAACAACAATATAATAGGGAATAAAATATACGTGGTGAACAACCGTCAGCAAATAGGGTTCCTGGTGTATACAGCACACTGCCAACGGGTAAGGTAGGGTTTTTTGGTTGTAAATTGTTATAATGATGTAAAGCTAGAAATCATGAAAGAGAATTATTTAGCAAAGTGGCTTAACAACGAACTGACAGAGGCAGAATTGGCAGCTTTTGAGAAAACAGCCGAATACGCCACCTATAAAAAAATCCTTGCCGTTTCCGATGAGATGGATGCGCCGGATTTTAATATTGAGAAAGCCCTCGAAGACCTCAGAAAGCGACAGCCTGAAAAAGAAACCAAAGTGATTACCTTGAACCCCATGCGTAAGATCATGAGGATCGCTGCGGCCATCGCCGTAATCTTTGTGGTTTCGTATTTCTATTACAATTCTCTTGATGAGACCATCTCCACGCAATATGCGGAGCGTACCGAAGTGACCCTTCCGGATGCCTCTGAAATTGTTTTAAATGCCGATTCTGAAATAACCTATAGTGAAAGAAAATGGGATGAAAAGCGAAATATAGCCCTGGATGGGGAAGCATTTTTCAAAGTTGCCAAGGGTAATAAATTTACGGTCACTACAGAAGATGGCCATGTAACTGTGCTTGGCACCCAGTTTAATGTGGAAAACAGGAAAGGATTTTTTGAGGTGACCTGCTACGAAGGATTGGTAAGTGTTACTTATAATGGAAAGGAAACAAAATTACCGGCCGGTACTTCTTTTCTGGCTATCGGAGGTAAAATTCAGGCGGCTGATGACCCTAATTCATCGCTTCCCTCCTGGATGAATAATGAAAGTTCTTTTAAGAGTATTCCCCTGGCCTATGTGCTGGATGAATTACAACGGCAGTACAATGTAAAGGTGGAAACCCAAAATGTTGATCTTGAACAACTTTTTACAGGCACTTTTAGCAACACAAACATAAATTTGGCGTTACAGAGTATTAGTACTCCCTCTCAAATTAAGTTTAAATTAGAGGAGAACAAAGTGCTGTTCTATGCCGAAAACACACCTTAAACGTGTTATTTTATTTCTTTTGTTGCTCATGTCCGTCCATTTTCTGGGGCGGGCACAGGAGCCTGATACGGGCACGGTAATAAACCTGATTACTTATATTCAACAACTTGAGAACGAATTTGACGTAAAATTTTCCTATGCAGATGAAGATTTACGACCGATTAGCATCAACACACCTCAAAGCTCGTCCCTGGATAGCATTCTGAAGGACATCGAGAACCAGACGCAACTCACCATAAATAAGCTCAGTGACCGCTATTATACGCTCTCAAAGGACAGTATGGTAGATATCTGTGCGCTGGTATTAGACAATTTTGAGGAGAATACGGTAACCGGTGCCTCCATTGAGGTAGTGGGTAGCGGTATTGCCACGATCACCGACCTGGATGGTTCGTTTTACCTTCAAAATATCCCGAGAAATGCGTCGATCCGTATAAAACATATAGGCTTTAAGACCAGATACGTTACCGCCGAAGAACTATTAAGCCGAAACCCCTGCAAGACCATAGCCCTGGCGATCTTTTACCAGCAATTAGAGGAAGTGGTTGTCTTTAAATTCCTTACGACAGGGCTCAGCAAGGAATTTGATGCCAGTGTACTGCTTAATACCAAGGATTTTGGCATATTGCCGGGGCTTACGGAACCCGATGTACTCCACACAGTGCAGGCATTGCCGGGCATTAAAAGTATTGATGAGACGGTTTCGGATATTAACATCCGGGGGGGTACCAACGACCAGAACCTCATTCTATGGGATGGAATTAAAATGTATCAATCCGGACACTTTTTCGGGCTGATATCCGCCTTCAACCCTTACCTGACGGACGAAGTGACTATTATTAAAAATGGCACAAGTGCACAATACGGCGATGGGGTAAGTGGAATTATCAATATGCAAACCAAGAACAGGGTCGAAGGACAATATTTCGGGGGAGCGGGCTTTAACCTTATCAGTGGTGACCTGTACGGCCATATTCCCATTACCGATAATATGGCCTTCCAGTTTTCCGCCAGGCGCTCGGTAACCGACTTCCTGAATACCCCAACATACAATCAGTTCCGCGTCCGGGCATTTCAGGATACCGAGATCGTAGAAAGGGATGAAAATTTCTACTTCTACGACTTTACCGGGAAGTTGCTCTACGATATCAATGACCGGCAGCAGCTGCGACTGAGTTTTATCAATATCAACAACAACCTTGATTATATGGAAATCGCGGAAGATATGGGCAGGAGGAACGAGAGCACTTTGGACCAGGCAAACCTGTCTTTTGGGGGTACCCTTGAAAGCAACTGGTCCGATGACTTCATGACCTCAATTAACGGATACTATACCCGCTATGAACTGGATTCCAGACTAAGCACAAACAACGGGGCACAAATACTTTCACAAAATAACCAGGTCATTGAAACTTCGGTTAAATTAAATGCTAATTATAAGGTATCCGGCACGCTTAACTGGCTCAACGGTTACCAGCTAACCGAAGTTGGGATTACAAATTTTACCGACGTCAGCCAACCTCCGTTTAACAACAAAACCAAAGGGGTGATCCGCACAAATGCGCTTTATTCTGAATTGGGATATGTTTCAACCAATCAAAGGTTCAGGGTACGTGGGGGAACCCGCTTCAACCATATTGAAAACCTGGGGACCTTTAAAGAGTTTATCGTGGAACCAAGGGTCAACATCAATTATACGTTTGCAGATTATTTCAGGGCTGAATTATTGGGGGAATTTAAGAACCAGACCACCAATCAGGTCATTGACCTGGAACAGAATTTTCTCGGGATTGAAAAAAGGAGGTGGATCCTTTCAGACGACAACCTGTTGCCGGTCACCAGGAGTAAGCAGGGTTCCATAGGATTAAACTATGACAAGGACAACTGGTATACCAGTATCGAAGGCTTTTACAAGGAAGTGGACGGAATAAGCACCTCCACCCAGGGATTTCAGAATCAGAATCAGTTTAACGGCGAGATCGGGAGGTATAACGTCAAAGGCGTGGAATTTCTCATAAACCATAAGAGCAGTTTCTTCAGTACATGGCTGAGTTATGCCTATAATGTAAATAACTATACCTTCGATGACATTGTCCCCTCAAAATTTCCGAATAACCTTGACATAAGACATCAGGTTACCTTTGCCAGCACCTATAGTTATAACGACTTTAAACTGGGGATTGGAGTTAATTACAGGACCGGGAAACCATTTACCGAACCTCAGGCCGCACCAAATGCGTTAGATACCACTGTCTTTCCGAATCAAATAAACTTCCGGGAACCGAATAGCAGCAGGCTTCCCGACTATTTAAGGGCCGACGCATCAGCGATCTATGATTTTGATCTTAGCCCTTCGGTAAGGGCCTCAGCAGGAGCTTCTGTACTTAATCTCTTGAATAAGAGAAATCTGTTAAACACCTTTTACAGGCTGAATGATCAGAATGAAATAGAAACCGTGGAAAGTATATCCCTCGGGCTGACACCAAATGTTAGTTTCAGGATTAGTTTTTAGCCTTTCCTGCTGCTTTCCCGCCATACCTGGGCATTTAGCGAATGCAACTGCCGCATAGCGATAGCCCGACGGGTCCCCGAATTACATCCGCTGCGGTACTTCAATCCCCAAAAGCCGGAAGGCCGACTGTATCACCTCCCCTACCTTCCCTGCAAGTTGTATTCTGAAATCCCTTTTTTGAGCATCTGATTCGCCCAGGATGGATACCTGCTGGTAGAACGAATTAAATTCCTTCACCAGATCGTAGGTGTAATTGGCGATCAATGCCGGACTGTAGTTGTCAGCAGCTAACCCGATCGTTTCCGGAAATAACTGGATTTGTTTCAGCAGTTCTTTTTCCTTTTCATGCAAATCCGTCAGGTTTTGAAAATCAGATGTGCCATTGTGTAGATTTTCTGTCCCGGCCTTCCTGAGGATCGATTGTATCCTGGCATAGGTATACTGAATGAACGGCCCGGTATTTCCCTGGAAATCCACCGATTCCTCAGGATCGAAAAGGATGCGTTTTTTGGGATCAACTTTTAGTATATAATATTTTAAGGCGCCCAACCCGATGACCCGGTACAATTCCTGCTTTTCAGATTCAGAATAGTCATCCAGTTTTCCCAATTCTCTGGAAATGGCCGCCGCGGTTTGTGTCATATCGAATATGAGGTCATCGGCATCCACAACCGTGCCTTCCCTGCTTTTCATCCTGCCGGTGGGCAGGTCGACCATTCCATAGCTCAAATGGTATAGATTTTTTGCCCAGGCAAAACCCAATTTCTTTAGGATCAGGAATAATACTTTAAAATGGTAGTCCTGTTCGTTTCCAACCGTATACACCATCCCTCCGATGTCCGGATAGTCTGTAACCCTTTGGATAGCTGTCCCTATATCCTGGGTCATATATACAGCAGTGCCATCTGAACGCAGTACAATTTTTTCGTCCAGTCCTTCGTCGGTAAGATCTATCCAGACGCTGCCATCGTCCTTCCTGTAAAAAACTTTCTTTTTAAGACCATCCTCAACCACGTCTTTTCCCAGGAGGTAGGTGTCGCTTTCGTAGTAAAGTTTGTCAAAATCCACGCCCAGGTTTTTATAGGTCGTATCAAAACCCTGATACACCCATCCGTTCATTTTTTTCCACAGGTCTCTTACCTCTCTATCCCCTGCTTCCCACCTTCGAAGCATTTCCTGGGCTTCCAGAATTATGGGTGCTTCCTTTTCAGCTAACTCCGGTGCAGTACCGTCTTTTATTAGGGCTGCAATTTCTTTCTTATACTGTTTATCAAAAGCCACATAATAATTTCCAACCAATTTATCGCCCTTCAGGCCGCTTTTTTCAGGAGTCTCCCCATGTCCCCATTTCTTCCAGGCCAGCATACTCTTGCAGATATGTATCCCCCTGTCGTTAATGATCTGTGTCTTATAGACTTTCTTCCCTGCAGCCTTGAGAATCCCGGAAACAGAATAGCCTAACAGGTTATTTCGAATATGCCCTAAATGCAGTGGTTTATTGGTATTGGGCGAAGAGAATTCGACCATTACCGCATCCGTATCGCTTTGACTGCGGTATCCAAAATACCGGTCATCGCGGATGGAACTAAAGAATTTAAGATAGAAGGTATTATCAATTAAGAGATTCAGGAAGCCCTTGATTACATTAAACTCGCACACCTCGTCAACATGCTCCTTCAGGTATTCGCCGATCTTCCTGCCAATTTCCTCAGGTTTGCCTTTTACATGGCGCAACATCGGGAAAATCACCACCGTAATATCGCCCTCAAAATCTTTACGTGTGGGTTGAAATTCAACTCCGGGCAGGGTCGCCCCATAGATATCGGCGACCGCTTCCTTTACGTATGCGGTTAATACATCCTGAATGTTCATAAACATGGGCCAATAGAAGATGCAAAACTAAACATTTTTTATGCTTTTGCCGTGAAAAGAGCAAAGTACCGACAATTATACAGCTAATTAATTACCTTTAGGAGTCCGTGGTCAGAAGGCAGGACCTTCCTTCCGCAAAAAGGGTGGATTTTTATGAAATACGGGCTATAAACCCATGAGACTATTTTTTTACATAGGAGGGTTATTCCTTTTAATAAGCTGTGATGCCATTGGAACATCAGACCCTTTGGACAAGGAGCAGCTACGGCAGGAAATAAGACAAATGCTCCATAATTATCACCGTGATATTGCCGGTGAGGGCCTTACTGCGGAATTTAAATATTTGGATCCATCGGAGAATTTCTTTTGGGCTCCGCCGGGGTATGGCACTGCCATATCCTACGACTCTGTTCGCAGAATATTGGAACAAAATGCCCCAACCGTGAAACTAGCTCTTTTTAGCTGGGATACCTTGAAGGTCTTCCCACTATCCAAAAAAATAGCCAGTTTTACCGGAATTGTCACCGGAAAAATTGTCGATACACAAGACGTCGAATCAGTTGTCAGGATGATCGAATCGGGCACTTTGATTAAACGTAATGACGGTTGGAAGCTATTGAGTGGCCAGACAGCCTTGCTGGAAACCACCTCCGACGGGGAGAACGATCCATAAGGAATATTTAGGTATTTTAGACGAAATAAATATTCCCTCGTCAGCCGGCCTATTCTGGCTGCCGTTGGATAAAGGAATTGCTAATGGAACATCTTCTTCGCGCTGTACCTGTTCTTGCATCCCTTGATATTGCAAGGACCGTTTTATTTTACAGGGAAAGGCTGGGTTTTTCCAAAATTGGCTGGCAGGATCAACACTATGCGGTAATCGGCAGGGATAATATTGAACTGCACTTCTGGAAATGCAATGATAAAATTCACCCGGAGAATACAAGTTGTTACATCCATGTACAGGATGTGGACGGACTATTCCTGGAAATGAAGAAGGCGGGCGTGGTACACCCTAATGGCCCCATGAAGGACCAGCCCTGGGGCATGCGAGAATTTGCCATTTTGGACCTTGACGGGAATATGATAAAATTTGGACAGAAGTTATAAGATGCTTGTAAACGTTTCGTACAACAATAAAGAGATCACCCAGAAAGTTGACGCCGAAGTTGGTAAACCGTTTTTTCTGAAGGATCGATGGGCTATGGGGGGCATTGGTTCTCCCAAATTATTTATTACAGGTTCAAGTATTGAAATACGAAATTTACTGATCCTGGACAACAATCTGGATAGTTGTAACATAGAACTGCGGCCTAGAGGAATTATCGTTCGTTTCCGGTCGCTGCTCGAAACTTTTGCCCTGGTTATCCCGTACCATAAATTATCTGTTTACAAGGGTGATCTGGGTATTTATTCCATTTACAGGGATCATTATTTTATTAAGGTGAAGTCGGACACCAAAGCAATCCAGAAGTTTTTCAAAAAAATGCTGGATTACAAAGCGGATAATTCCCCGACATCGATCGAAGATTTATAATAATTTCTCGTTGCAGAAATCCCTGGATTTCTGCTTTTTTACCGGGGACAACGCGGGATAGCATCTCTGAAAAAAATTAAAAAATATGAAAATACTGGTCACAGGGGCCAACGGATACATCGGGATGCGATTGTTACCCCAACTTCTGGCCGCCGGGCACGAGGTCATCTGTGCGGTGCGAAATAAAGAGCGGTTCTCCATTGATACGGAAACAAGGAACCTTATTGAAATTGCGGAAATCGATTTTCTGCAGCCTGTTCAAAAGGAGAAACTGCCTGGTGACCTCAGCGCTGCCTATTTTCTCATACATTCCATGAGTACTTCTACGACGGACTTTGATGAAATGGAGGCGATTACTGCCCGAAATTTTAACAGTTACCTGGAGGCCACCGCAGTAGAACAGGTGATTTATCTAAGTGGTATCGTCAACGACGACAATCTTTCAAAGCACCTCTGGTCCCGGAAGAATGTAGAGCGTATCCTTTCCGAGGGTAATTTCAACTTAACCGTTTTGCGAGCCGGGATCATTGTAGGTTCAGGCAGTTCTTCCTTTGAGATCATCAGGGACCTTTGTGAAAAACTACCCGTTATGATCACCCCGAAATGGGTGTTGACAAAAACGCAGCCCATCGCGATACGGGATGTTATTTATTTCCTGACAGGTGTTCTGGGCAGGCACGAAAACTATAGGCAGTCCTTTGACATTGCAGGTCCCGATGTGCTCAGCTACAAGCAGATGCTGAAGGAATATTCCAGCATCAGAGGCATGAAGAACTGGATACTCACTGTCCCGGTGATGACCCCAAAACTGTCTTCCTATTGGTTGTACTTCGTCACCTCCACCTCCTATAAATTAGCCCTTAACCTTGTGGATAGCATGAAAATTGAGGTAGTTGCGAATGACAACAGGCTGGAAAAGATGTTGGATTTAAAACCCCATTCATACCGGCAGGCTATTGACATGGCATTTAATAAAATAGAGCAAAACCTGGTCGTCAGCAGTTGGAAAGACAGCATGGTTAGCGGCAGGTTCAAAAAATCCCTCGAGAGGCACATTCAGGTTCCAAAATTTGGTGTGCTAAAGGATCTAAAAACCGTCAAAGTGAGGGATTGTGAGGCAGCGCTTAACAATATCTGGAAAATTGGCGGTGACAACGGGTGGTACTATGGAAACTGGCTTTGGAAATTCAGAGGGTTTCTCGACAAACTAATTGGGGGTGTGGGACTTAGGAGAGGCAGGACCCATCCGGACAAGCTATCCCCGGGCGATGCACTGGACTTCTGGCGGGTGTTGCTGGCCGATAGGAAAAAGCGCAGACTTTTATTGTTTGCAGAAATGCGCTTACCCGGAGAAGCCTGGCTTGAATTTAAGATTGATGATAACAACGTCCTGCATCAAACAGCAACATTCAGACCTAAGGGGATCAAAGGAAGGCTCTACTGGTATTCCGTTCTTCCGTTCCATTATTTTATCTTTGGAGGGATGATCAGAAATATCATAAAAACCTGAGTTTTTCTTTTATCCGGACAACTTTTGTGACCATTCCATCGTCTTAAAAGTACTGGAATACGCTCCAAAATTTAGTACCCTATGGCCTTCAGGAATCTTCTTCTTCATCTAATTACCCTTTTTACGCTGAGTTGTACGGTTTCCGCACAGCTGGCAAGTGCAAGGGTTATAGATACAAAGACCAAAGAGAGTGTACCCTATGCTACCATACAGTTTGGGGAACACCGGGGAACCATAAGCAACGAAGAAGGGCGGTTTAGTTTTGATCTGGAAGTCATGAAATCGCAGCACGATTCTATTTATATCTCCAGCATGGGGTACGAAAAAACCGGGTTTTCATTAAGCGATGGCCTGGACAGCCTCTTACGCTTAGAACCAAAACCTATTGAATTAAGAGGGGTGTACCTGTTCGACAACGAGTTGAGCGTATCCGAGATCATTGAAAAGGTTAAAGAAAGAATTCCCCAGAACTATAATACCGCCCCGGTTAAGCAACGGTTGTTCCTCAGGACTTCGGAGTACAACAAAATCAGAAAAATGGAAATCGAATTTAAGGAATCTACCATAGAAGAATTAAATAAAAAATTCATAGACAGCGTGCTTTCGGTCCTCCCCCGGGGTGCCAATTATTTTACGGAAAGCCTGGCCGATTTCTACCATACACCAGGGGAACAGAGGTTACATATTGAAAAAGCAGCCGAATTATACGACAAAAATAATGAGGGTTCGATGGAGGCCCTTTCCAAAAAGCTTGAAAAAATTTTCAGGGACAATGTAAAACCAAATTCCTATCTAAAAATAAAGTCGGGGATTTTCGGGCAGAAGGTTCAGGTCGATTCTATCCTTGACAACTCCGAAGAAGCCGCTGAAATTGGGCAGGAACTAAAAGAACCGGAGAAGAACTATTACCTTGGCCATAAGAAAAGACAATTGAGTGATCTGTACTCAGCACTATTTTTTAATGAAGCAACCAGGCTGAACTTTATAAAGAAATCCGGGAGATTTGATTTTAGCTTGAGAGGATTTACCGAAATCGATGGGGCCGCAGTATATGTTATTGAATTTACCCCGAAAAGAAGTGAAGATTTTAAAGGAACCATCTTTGTCAACCTCGAGGATTTTGCGGTGATGCGGGTGGATTATATAAATGTAAAATCCCTGCGAAGGATCCGTTTATTGGGATTTATGTATGAAGAAACCGACGATAGAGGGACGACCATTTTTGCCAAAGGCATTACCGGTAAATACGACCTGAGGTTTATAGAACAAGTGTTCGGCAAAATTATGGGCGTTGACCGGCCGCTTAAAGTAATTGAGAAGAATAAATTTGTCAAAGGCAGACGCAGGCAAAATGAATTATCCCTCGGTTTGGATATTGTCAACCAACAAACCGAAAAATTCGAACTCGTGGTTTTTGCATGCGATCCTATCACCCCTACCGAACTAAATTGGGTCACAGAGAACGATACCATCAAGGCCACCTACCTGTCGCGCTATGATCCTGAATTTTGGAAAGGATATAATATTATGGAGCCGAACGAGGCTATCAGGGAATTCACAGTTACAGAAGAATAGCTGCCTGCAAAAAAAGATTCTTTTCAAACCCTATCTTTAGGGCCCAATCCTTAAAGCAATAAAAATCAAAAATTTTTTTAAATATAACCCGCTCTTAGGTGTTTCCGCAGGCGTTATTTTTACCTTGTCACTGATCGTTTTTCTTTTTACCGAAGAGAGTTATACAGCCATTGAAACGGCCTCATTATGGGTAAGGAATTCCTTCGGACACTTCTATCTTTATTTGGGGCTGGGCTGTGTATTGCTCTTGTTGATGGTCGCCTGCTCTCCTCTTGGAAAAATCAGGTTGGGAAAAAGAAATGAGAAGCCCGAACACTCCCTCTGGGCCTGGACTTCTATGCTATATAGTGCCGGGATGGGAGCAGGTATCCTGTTACGTGCTGTGCAGGAACCGGTTTATATGCAGCAGCACCCACCCTATCCCTCGGATCTTGCACCAGAGATCCTGGCGCTGGAATTTACCTTTTATCAATGGGGATTTACGGCCTGGGCGTTTTACGGACTGTTCGCAATGGTGGTAGGTTACGCCCTTTTTGTACACAATAAGAAAGTGAGGGTTAGTTCCACCATTGACGGAACTATCAAAAATAAGGTGGCCAGAAGGGGTATTGATATAATGACCATCATCACTACCGTTTTCGGGTTGATCGCCGCAATCGGCCTGGGTACTACACAGATCAACGGGGGATTAAATCATGTGTTCGGAGATGGCTTTGAATTGGGGACCACGCTGCTCCTTGCCGCCATTATTTCCGCCATAGCCTTCTATTCCGCCTGGCAAGGGGTAAATAAGGGCATCAAGATCATTTCAAAATTCAATATTCTCGTTACCCTGGCAATGCTTTTGTTTGTCTTTTTCACCAGTGATATGTTGGCTATTCTTGTTTCATTTGCGACGGCAACGATGCAGTATTTAATAGATTTTATACCCATGAGCCTTGCCATTGGCAGCTATAATCCCGGAATTGAATTTCTGACGGACTGGACATTCTATTATTGGGCATTCTGGCTGGCATGGGCACCTTTTACTGGGATCTTTATTGCACGCATCTCCAGAGGCAGGACCCTTCGTCAGTTGTTGCTCGGGGTGATG
>Ga0102949_1000008_pt1 | contig 19223 bp, 32 predicted proteins | sample SalPon2A_B_D1_MG_FD_78503 | JGI IMG/M metagenome (GOLD analysis project Ga0102949, IMG submission 78503) | Soil microbial communities from South San Francisco under conditions of wetland restoration - Salt Pond MetaG R2A_B_D1_MG | ecosystem: Environmental > Terrestrial > Soil > Wetlands | place... | reverse complement strand
CTCATGGCTCGCTACTGGCGCACCCGGCACGAGTACTCCCGTTCGCTGAGGCGCGCTCAACGGGCGCTGGAGGTCGACCCGGAGTCTCACCAGGCCAAGGTCCAGATGGCCATCACCCTGTCGAGCGCCGTAGCCAACTCGCGGACCTCGGGGGCGCTGACGCCTACCCAACGTCGGCACCTGGAGGAGGCCCTTGAATTGCTCGATGAATCCGACCAGACCCGCGGCCGGACCTCTGCCAAGTCGGTCCAACAAAAGGCATTCATCTACGACGAGATGGGCAACTATGAAGCAGCGATTGATAGCTACGAGAAGGCCCTCACCCTGCTCGACGAAGAGGGTTCACCCGCCAACACCGAGCGCCTGAGAGAGTTGATCACCTACAACTTGGCTTGCAGCTTGACAATGGCCGGGGAGTTGGAGCGCGCGTTCTCCAAGCTGGAGACCTTGGTGGGTCAGGGGCCACATCTGGAGGACGCCGCCGTCGACCCTCAACTCCGCCCGCTACGCAGTGGGCCGTGGAAGAGCCGATTCGAACAGCTGCTTGAGAACGGCCGCAGATTCAGGTCGTCCTCCACACTCCGCGATTTCGAAACCATCAGAGCCCGTGACGAGCAGTCTTCGAAATCGAAGATGTCGTTACGGGCTCTGATGGCTCGCATGTTCCGTCGCCGCTCGCCACCCAGGGAGTGACGAGCCCGCCGATCAGAACATGATCTTCTTCGAGTAGGTGGCCATCTAGTCCTCCACCTCCACGGCGCCCTTCTCGTAGTCGACGAACTCGAGCACCGCCATCTCCGCACCGTCACCCTTGCGGGGACCGAGCTTGACGATCCGGGTGTAGCCACCCGGGCGCTCGGCGAAGCGTGGCGAGATGTTGTCGAACAGCTTCTTCACCAGGTCGCGGTCCGGGATCCAGCGCCGCACCCAGCGGCGGGCCGGCACCGTGTCCTGCTTGCCGCGGGTGACCACCCGCTCGGCGACCCGGCGCAGCTCCTTGGCCTTCGGGAGCGTGGTGACGATGCGCTCCGCCTTGACCAGCGACTGAAGCTGGTTGCGGAACATCGCGATCCGGTGCGACGAGGTACGGCCGAGCTTGCGCTTGTTCTTGCCGTGACGCATTGGGCTTCTCCTCCCCGACCTAGGCGGCGCTGGAGGCCGGCTTGTCCGGCAACTCGGTGCCGAGACTCAAACCCAGGCCTTCCAGCACCTCCAGGACCTCCTCCAGGCTCTTCTTGCCGAAGTTCTTGGTCTCGAGCATCTCCTTCTCGCTCTTGACCACGAGGTCGCGCAGAGTGTGGATGTTGGCGTTCTTCAACGAGTTGACGGAACGGACCGACAACTCCAGCTGGTCGATCTCCTTGGCGAGCAGCGCTTCGAGCGAAGCGTCGATGCCGGTCTCCGGCTCTTCCGGCTCCTCGCGGATCGACTCCTCGGCGCTGATGAAGATGCCGAGGTGGTCGCGCAGCAGCATCGAGGCACGGGAGACGGCCAGCTCCGGGGTGATCGTGCCGTTGGTGTGCACCTCGATGATCAACCGCTCGTAGTCGGTCGTCTGGCCGAGACGCGCCGCCTCGACCTTGTAGTTGACGCGGCGCACCGGGCTGTGGGCCGAGTCGATCGGCACCCAGCCGATGCCCATCGTCTCGTCGAAGTTGTGGTCCGCCGAGACGTAGCCGCGGCCGTTCTTGACCAGCGCCTGGAGGCGCAGGCGGCCTTCCTCGTTGACGGTGGCGATGTGCAGGTCCTTGTCGAAGATCTCGACCTGGCCGTCCTCGGCGAAGTCACCGGCGGTGACCTCGGCCGGTCCCTCGACGTCGAGGGAGAGGATCTTCGCCTCGTCCGAATGGAGGACGATCGGCACCTGCTTCAGGTTCAGGATGACGTCGGTGACGTCTTCGACGACACCGGGCATCGCCGAGAACTCGTGCAAGACCCCGTCGATGTTGATGGCGGTGATCGCTGCCCCCTCGATCGAGGAGAGCAGGCACCGCCGCAACGCGTTGCCGAGGGTGGTGGCGAAACCGCGCTCGAACGGCTGAGCGACGAACTTGCCATAGGTCGGCGACAGGGTGGAACGGTCGGATTCGAGGCGCTTGGGGCGCTGGAAGCCCTTCCAAAGCATGGGGGTAACTCCTAACGGCTGTAGAGCTCGACGATGAGCTGTTCTTGGATGGGCAGCTTGATGTCTTCGCGCACCGGCAGGCGCAGGACCTTGCCGGTGAAGTTCTCGGCGTCCAGCTCGAGCCACTCGGGGACGCCGCGGCCACGCGCCGTCTCGACGCTGGCACGGACGAAGTCGTTCTTGCGGCTCGCCTCCTTGACGGAGACCGTCTGGCCCTCACGCACCTGGAACGAAGGCACGGTGACCTTCTTGCCGTCGACCATCACGTGGCCGTGGCGCACCAGCTGACGCCCCTGGCGGCGCGACGAGGCGAAGCCGAGGCTGTAGACGACGTTGTCCAGCCGGCGCTCGAGGAGAACCAGCAGGTTCTCACCCGTGATGCCGCGCTGACGGTCGGCGTGCTTGAAGTAGGTGCGGAACTGGTTCTCGAGGATGCCGTAGACGCGCTTGACCTTCTGCTTCTCGCGCAGCTGCAGACCGTAGCCGAGCATGCGGCGGCTGCGCCGCCCACCGTGCTGACCCGGCGGGTAGCCACGGCGCTCGATGGCGCACTTCTCCTTGAAGCAGCGGTCTCCCTTGAGGAAGAGCTTCATCCGCTCCCGGCGGCAAAGCCGGCAGACTGGACCTGTGTATCGAGCCACTTTCTATCTCCTGGAACGTCTTTCCCCGAAGCTACGGGGATTCTTGGTAAAGACGTCAGCAGGCCGGCGGGTACGCCCCGCGGCCTGCACGTGTACCGAAAAAACCTGGGGCCTAGACGCGGCGCCGCTTCGGCGGCCGGCAGCCGTTGTGCGGGATCGGGGTGACGTCGCGGATCGACTTGACGTCGATGCCCGACGACTGGATGGCGCGGATCGCGCCCTCGCGGCCACCACCCGGCCCCTGCACCTCGACGTCGACCGAGCGCACCCCTGCGTCGCGCGCCGTGTTGGCGGCGTTCTGCGCCGCCATCTGGGCGGCGAACGGGGTGCCCTTGCGCGAACCCTTGAAGCCGATCTTGCCGGCCGACGCCCACGACAGGACGTTCCCTTCCTGGTCCGCGATCGAGACGATCGTGTTGTTGAACGACGCCTGGATGTGCGCCACGCCGTGCGGGACGTTGCGCTTTTCCTTGCGCTTCGCCCCCTTCTTGCCCTTCTTCGCCTTCGCGCCCGCTTTCGCCATCTCTCACCTGCCTCCTGGTTTACTTCTTGACCTTCTTCTTGCCCGCCACGGCGCCGCGGCGCGGCCCCTTGCGGGTGCGGGCGTTGGTGTGGGTACGCTGACCACGGACCGGCAACGCCTTGCGATGCCGTACCCCACGGTAGCAACCGATCTCCATCAGCCGCTTGATGTTCTGGCTGACCTCTTTGCGTAGATCACCTTCGATCCGGCCCTCGTCCTGGACGACGCCGCGGATGCGGCGAACCTCGTCCTCGGTGAGGTCCTTGACCTTGGTGACGTTCTCGACCCCCGCCTTCTGCAGGATCTCCTTCGACCGCGATTGGCCGATCCCGTAGATGTAGGTCAGGCCGATCCAGACCTGCTTGTTCTGTGGCAGGTCGACGCCTGCGATGCGTGCCATGGTTCTCCCCTACTCTCCGTTGCGAGCGCTCAACCCTGGCGCTGCTTGTGCTTCGGGTTCTCGCAGATGACCCGGACGACGCCCTTCCGGCGCACCAGCTTGCACTTGGCGCACATCCGCTTGACCGATGAACGTACTTTCATGACTTAGCTCCTTCGCTCCTTGGCTTCGCGCTCCACCCTCGAAGACACGTCGAGCCGACGGGGTCAGGCCCCGGCGGCGGTCTCCACTCCGAGAGCGGCGAAGATGTGGGAGGTGACCTCCTCGATTGGCCGGTTGCCGTCGATCCTGCTCAGCAGACCGAGCCTGTCATAGTAACCGACGAGCGGCGCCGTCTGTTCCCGGTAGACGCGAAGACGCTCCCGAAGGACCTCTTCGGTGTCGTCTGCGCGGCCCCGTCCGAGCGCTCGTTCGATCAGCTCTTCCTCCGGTGCTTCGATCAACAGGACGGCGGTCAGCTCTTCTTCGCGTTCCGCCAGAATCTGATTCAAGGTCTCCGCCTGACCGGGCGTGCGCGGGTAGCCGTCGAGCAGGAAACCGCCCACGGTGTCCGCGCGGCCGAGCCGGTCGCGCACCAGGTCGGCCATCGTCGCGTCGTCCACCAGCTCGCCCGCCTCGAGGATCGACTCGACCCTGCGGCCGAGCTCGCTCCCCTCGGCCACCGCCTGGCGCAGCATCTCGCCGGTCGAGATGGCCGGGATGCCGTGCCGCTCCGCGATCGCCTTCGCCTGCGTGCCCTTGCCCGAGTTCGGGGGGCCGAGCAGGATGAGGCGCATGCCGGAGTTGTCACTTGCGGCCACGCAGCCTCCCCCGCTTCATGAAGCCCTCGTAGTTGCGCATCACCAGCTGGCTCTCGATCTGTTGGATCGTGTCCATGGCGACGCCGACGACGATCAGCAGGCTGGTGCCACCGAAGTAGAACTGGATGCCCAGCCCCTCGGTGAACCAGGTCGGGAAGTACGGGTCGAGCTGGGCGCCGACGAACGGCAGCTGTGCCACCTTGAAGCCCTGCAACAGGAACTCCGGCAGCACCGACACGGCGGCGAGGTAGAGCGCACCGACCAGCGTGATGCGGGTCAGGATGTTGTCGATGTACTCGGCGGTCCGCTTGCCCGGCCGGATGCCCGGGATGAAGCCGCCATACTTCCTCATGTTCTCGGCCAGGTCCGCCGGGTTGAAGATGATCGACACGTAGAAGTAGCAGAAGAAGATGATCATCCCCGAGTAGAGCAGGTAGTGGAGCGGCGTGCCCCAGGCCAGCAACTCGTTCATCCGGTTCATCCACGGCACGTCGCTGAAGATGCCGGCCACCGTCGCCGGCACCATCACCACCGAGCTGGCGAAGATCACCGGGATGACGCCACCGGTGTTGACGCGCAGCGGCAGGTAGGTGTTCTGGCCGCCGTAGATGCGGCGCCCGACCACCCGCTTGGCGTATTGCACCGGGATGCGGCGTTGCGCCCGTTCCATGTAGACGATGAACGCGACCACCGCCGCCATCACCACGATCAGGACGAGGATCGCCAAGACGTTGAGCGTCCCCTGCTGCACCCGGCCGATGGTGTCGAAGATCGCCGGCACCAGGCCGACGATGATGCCGGCGAAGATGATCAGCGAGATGCCGTTGCCGATGCCGCGCTCGGAGATCTGCTCGCCGAGCCACATGACGACGGCACAACCGGTGGTCAGGGTGATGATCGTGGTCAGCACGAAGCCGAGCCCCGGCTCCGGCACCAGCGGGGCGCCGGACGGCGCCGGGATGCCCTGCAACAGGAACGCGATGCCGGCCGACTGGATGATCGAGATCACGATCGTGCCGTAGCGCGTGTACTGGGTGATCTTGCGCCGCCCCAGCTCGCCTTCCTTCGACAGCTTCTCGAGGTACGGCCAGACCACGGTCAACAGCTGCAGGATGATCGACGCCGTGATGTACGGCATGATCCCGAGCGAGAAGATCGCGATGTTGGCCAGCGCTCCACCGGTGAAGGTGTTGACGAAGCCGAAGATGGTCCCCTCGGTCTGCGTCATGAACTCGAGAAGAGCCACGGGGTCGATGCCCGGCGTCGGGATGTGACACCCGATCCGGTACACCGCCAGCATGCCGAACATGAAGAGGATTCGGTTCCTCAGGTCGGGGATGGCGAAGATGTTGCGGAAGCTGTCGATCACGAAGCCAGTTCCTCGCAGGTTCCACCGGCCTGCTCGATCTTCTCGCGGGCCGACTTGCTGAACTTGTGGGCGACGACGGTCAAGGCGCGGTCGATCTCACCGTCGCCGAGGATCTTGATCGGCCGCTTGGAGTGCGCCAGCCCGTGGGCATGCAGCACCTCCGGGTCGACCCGACCCTCGAAGTCGCCGGCGGCGAGCGTGCCGACGTTGATCACCGAGTACTCGACGCGGAAGATGTTGGTGAAACCACGCTTCGGCACCCGGCGGATGAGCGGCATCTGGCCGCCCTCGAAGCCGATGCGACGCGAGTAGCCGCTGCGCGACTTCTGGCCCTTGTGGCCGCGGCCGGCGGTCTTGCCGAGCCCGGAGCCGGGCCCGCGGCCGACCCGCTTCTTCGTCTTCTTGCTCCCCTCGGCGGGGGCGATGTCGTGCAGCTTCATGACGTCTCCTCGACGATCTCGACCATGTAGGAGATCTTGTTCACCATGCCGCGAACGGCCGGCGTGTCCTGGCGCTCCACCTCGTGGTGCGGGTGGCGCAGACCGAGGCTGCGCAGCACCTCACGGTGCGGGCGCTTGGTGCCGATCGCGCTCTTCACCTGGCGGATTTTCAGCATCTTGGGGGCTTCTGCCTTCTTCTTCGCCATCTATCCTCACGCCGCTCCAGCGGCGGCCTCCTGACTCGGGTCCTGACCCTCGGGTTTTTCGGTCTCGATCTTCTTGCCGCGCAGGCGCGCCACCTGGCGCTCCGTGCGCAGGTCGAGCAGCGCCGCGAAGGTGGCCTTGACCACGTTCTGCGGGTTGGTGGTGCCGAGCGACTTGGTCAGGATGTCCTGGACGCCCGCGGTCTCCAGCACCGCACGCACCGGGCCACCGGCGATGACGCCGGTACCGGCCGAGGCGGGCTTCAAGAGCACGCGGCCGGCGCCGAAGACGCCGAGCACCTCGTGCGGGACCGTGGTGCCGACCATCGGCACCTTGATCATCGCCTTCTTGGCGGTGTCGATCCCCTTGCGGATCGCGCTCGGGACCTCCTTGGCCTTGCCGGTGCCATACCCGACGCGGCCCTGGCCGTCGCCGACCACCACCAGGGCGGAGAAGGAGAAGTTCTTGCCACCCTTCACCACCTTGGTGACGCGGTTGATGTGCACCACCTGCTCGAAAAGCTCGTTGTCGCGGTCGAAGTTTCTAGCCACCGTACGCCTCCTAGAACTTGAGTCCCTGCTCGCGTGCGGCGTCGGCCACCGCTTTCACCTTGCCGTGGAAGATGAATCCACCGCGATCGAAAACCACCTGCTCGATGCCGTCCTTCATCGCCCGTTCGGCCACCACCGCGCCGACCGCCTTGGCCGCCTCGACGTTGCCGCTGGCGCCCTTCACGTTCTTGCGCACGTCCTCGTCGAGGGTGCTCGCCGCGGCCAGCGTGCGGCCGGCGACGTCGTCGATCACCTGCGCGTAGATGTGGCGCGCGCTCTTGAACACCGCCAGGCGCGGACGCTCGGCGGTACCGCGCACGCGATTCCGCACCCGGAGGTGGGAACGCTTGCGGCTCTGGCGCCGCTTGCGGGTCTTCTTCTGCAGGTATTCGCTCATTACTTGGCTCCAGCCTTGCCCACCTTGCGGCGGATGATCTCGTCGCTGTACTTGATGCCCTTGCCCTTGTACGGGTCGGGCTTCCGGAGGCTGCGAATCTCCGCCGCCACCTGCCCCACCTGCTGGCGGTCGGCGCCGGAGATCGTCATCCGGTAGTTCTTGTCGATCTCCACCGAGATGCCCTGCGGGATCGGGTAGACCACCGGGTGCGAGAAGCCGAGCGCGAAGTTGATCGCCTCGCCCTGCACCTCGGCGCGGTACCCGACGCCGACGATGTCGAGCTGCTTCGACCAACCGGTCGCCGCACCGTTGACCGCGTTGGCGATCAGCGAGCGCAACAGGCCGTGCAGCGAGCGCGACGACTGCGTTTCGTCCGGCCGCTGGACGGTCAACGTGCCGTCCTCGAGCTCGACCGGGAAGCCCGGGAAGATCGACTGCGAGACCTTCCCCTTCGGGCCCTCGGCGGTGAGGACGCCGTCGGCGACCTCCACCTTGGTGCCGTTCGGCACCGGAATCGGTTCTTTGCCTACGCGTGACATCCGTCCTGCCTCCCTACCAGATCTCGCACAGGACCTCACCGCCGACGCGGCGCTCGCGCGCCTCGACGTCGGTCAGCAGCCCCTGCGAGGTGGAGATGATCCCGACGCCCTGGCCGTTGCGCACCACCGGCACGTCGTCGGCGCCGCGGTAGACGCGGCGGCCGGGTTTGGAGACCCGCGCCATGTGCTGGATCGCCGGCGTCCCGTGGTCGTCGTAGCGCAGGTAGACGCGGATCGCCGACTGCGGGTGAGCCTCGACGAGGCGGAAGTTCTGGATGAAGCCCTCCTGACGGAGCAGGGCGCAGACCTCCAGCTTCAGCTTCGAGCTCGGCACGTCGAGACGATCGTGCTTGGCGAGCGTCGCGTTGCGGATGCGGGTCATGAGATCCGCGATCGGATCGGTCATCGTCATCGGTTCGCTCCTACCAGCTCGACTTGGTGACGCCGGGCAGGTAACCCTGCAGCGCCAGGTCCCGAAGGTGGATTCGGCACAAGCCGAACTTGCGGTAGTAACCGCGCGGCCGGCCGCAGATGCGGCAGCGGTTGCGGTGACGTACCTTGAACTTTTCCTTCTTGTCAGCCATCTTTGCTGCGGTCGCCATCGTCGTCTCCTTAACTCAATCTCACGCAGCCTGCCGGGTGCGGAACGGCATGCCGAGCTCCCGCAGCAGGTAGAAGGCGCGTTCGTCGTTGCCCGCGGTGGTCACGATGGTGACGTTCAGGCCCTTGGACTTGTCGACCTTGTTGAAGTCGATCTCCGGGAAGATCAGGTGGTCGCGGATGCCGAGCGTGTAGTTGCCGCGGCCGTCGAAGCTGCGGCTCGGGATGCCGCGGAAGTCGCGCACCCGCGGCAGCGCCACGGCGATCAGCCGGTCGAGGAAGTGCCACATGCGCTCGCCGCGCAGCGTCACGCGAGCGCCGATCGGCATGCCGGCGCGCAGCTTGAAGTTGGCGATCGACTTCTGGGCGCGGGTGATCATCGGCCGCTGGCCGGCGACCTGCGCCAGCTCGTCGACCGCGTCGTCGAGCACCTTGATGTTGGCGATCGCCTCGCCGACGCCCATGTTCAGGCAGATCTTGTCGATGCGCGGCACCGCCATCGGGTTCTCGATGCCGAACTCCTTCATCAGCTTCGGCGCCACCTCGTCGCGGTAGCGCACGCGCAGGCGCGGCTCGTAGCCGTCGTCGTGCTTCGCCTTGCGGCGCGGCATCTTCGGCGCGTCGTCGGCCGGCTCGGCCTTCTTGGCCTTCGCCTTGGCCTTCGGCTTCTTGGCCTTCGCCTCAGCCTTCTTGGCCTTCGGCTCGGCCTTCTCGGCCTTCTTGGCCTTCGGCTCCGCCTTCTCAGCCTTCTCGGCCTTCGGCTCGGCGCTCTCTGCCTTCGGCTCGGTGGCCTCGGCTTCGTCTTTCTTCTTTGCCATCTCTATGTCGACTCCCGCCCGGATTCCGTGCGCCAATCATTGGCCACGGGGCCGGACCGTCGTTTATCTCTCTAACCGATGGTCGCTTCGCAGGCCTTGCAGACGCGCACCGCGGTGCCGTCTTCGAGCCGCTTGCGGCCGGTGCGCGACGGCTTGCCGCACTCCGGACAGATCAGCTTCAGGTTCGAAACGTGGATCGGCGCCTCGCGCTCCAGGATGCCGCCCTGGATGCCCTGCTGCGGGTTCTGCCGCGTGTGGCGCTTGATCATGTTGATCCGCTCGACGATGGCGCGGCCGCTCTGCGGCATGATCCGCATCACCTTGCCGCGCGCACCGCGATCCTTGCCGGCGGTCACCAGCACCTGGTCGTTTTTCTTGATGTGCATCTTCACCATGTCAGATCACCTCCGGTGCCAGCGACACGATCTTCATGAACCGGCGCTCGCGAAGCTCGCGGGCCACCGGACCGAAGACGCGGGTGCCGACCGGCTCGCCGTCGTCCTTGACCAGCACCGCCGAGTTGGTGTCGAAACGGATGTAGCTGCCGTCCCGGCGCCGCTGCTCTTTGGCCGTGCGCACGATCACCGCCCGCACCACCTGTCCCTTCTTCACCGTGCCGTCCGGCGTCGCCTCTTTCACCGACGCCGTGATGACGTCGCCGAGGCTGCCGTACTGGCCGGTCGAACCACCACGCAGGGCGATGCAAGCGATCTTCTTCGCCCCGGAGTTGTCGGCCACGTCGAGGACCGTTCCCATCTGGATCATCGTTCGCTCCCCGGTCGCCTACTCGGCCCGCTTGACGATCTGGCTCACGCGCCAGCGCTTGGTGCGCGACAGCGGGCGGCTGGAGACGATCTCCACCACGTCGCCGACGCCACATTCGTTCGCCTCGTCGTGGGCGTGGAACTTCGTCGTACGGCTCAGGTAACGCTGGTAGAGCGAGTGCATGAAGGTGTTCTTCACCGCCACCACCACCGTCTTGTCCATCTTGTCGCTGACCACGGTGCCGGTCTTCGTCTGCTGGCGCCCGCGGTCCTGGGTCGTCTGTTGCGTCGTCTCCGTCATCGCTGCTCTCCAGTCACTCCGCCGCCGCCGCGGTGCTGTTCTTCTCACCGAGCACCGTCAACACGCGGGCGAGGTCCCGCTTCACCTCGGAAACCTTGGCGGGGTTGTCGAGCTGCCCCGTCACCTTCTGCACACGCAGCGCGAACAGCTGGTCGGCCAGCTCTTGCTCGCGGTTGCCGAGCTCCTCGATCGTCTGCTCCCGCAGGTCCTTCGCCTTCAAAGCCATGGTCTTTTCTCTCCTCGCCTCTGCCTCACCGCATCTCGTCGTTACGCGACAGGAAACGGGTCTTGATCGGCATCTTGTAGGAGGCCAGGCGCATCGCTTCCTGCGCCACCTCTTCCGGAACTCCTTCGAGCTCGTAGAGGATTCGGCCCGGCTTGACCACCGCCACCCAGCCTTCGGGAGCACCCTTGCCCTTGCCCATGCGGGTTTCGAGCGGCTTCTTGGTGTACGGCTTGTCCGGGAAGATTCGGATCCACACCTTGCCGCCACGCTTCACCGCACGGGTGATGGCGACACGAGCCGCCTCGATCTGGCGCGAGGTGATCCAACCCGGCTCCAGCGCCTGCATGGCGAAGTCACCGAAGGCGATGTAATCGCCCCCCTTCGCCATCCCCTTGCGGCGGCCGCGCTGCTGCTTGCGGAACTTGACCTTCTTCGGCATCAACATCTGGTAATCCCCTTGTCTGACGTGCCCCGATCAGGAGGCGCGCCGTCCCTTCTCGCGCAGCAGGTCGCCGCGATAGACCCACACCTTGCACCCGATCGTGCCGTAGGTGGTGCGCGACTCGGCGAGGCCGAAGTCGATGTCCGCCTTCAGCGTGTGCAGCGGCAGTCGCCCCTCCTGGTACCACTCGGTGCGCGCGATCTCGTGACCGCCGAGGCGGCCGCTGACCATGATCTTGACGCCCTTGGCGCCGAACCGGAAGGCCGACTCCATCGCCTTCTTCATCGCCCGGCGGAAGGAGACGCGGCGCTCCAGCTGGCCGGCGATCGACTCGGCGACGAGCTGTGCGTCGAGCTCCGGGCGCTGCACCTCCTGGATGTTGATGTGCACCTCGCGGCCGAGCTGCTTGACCAGGTCGTCGCGCAGCTTGTCGACCTCCGCACCCTTGCGCCCGATGATGATGCCGGGGCGCGAGGTGTGGATGGTGATGCGCATGCGATCGCCGGAGCGCTCGATGTCGATCTCAGACACGCCCGCGTGGCCGAGCCGCTTCTTGAGCTGCTGGCGGAGCTTGACGTCCTCGACGAGGATGTCGGCGTAGTTGTTCTCGGCGTACCAGCGCGAATGCCAGGTCTTGTTGTACCCGAGCCGGAACCCGTAGGGATGCGTCTTCTGTCCCACCTTACGCCTCCTCGTCGCCACCCTTGCGGGTGTCGAGCTTGATCGTGATGTGGCTCTGCCGCTTGAGGATGCGGAATGCCCGCCCCATCGGCGCCGGACGCAGCCGCTTCAGAACCGGCCCGCCGTCGACGAAGATCTCCTTGACGTAGAGCAGATCGACGTCGACCGACTCGTCGCGGTTCTCGGCGTTGGCCACGGCCGAGCGCAGGAGCTTCTCGAGCGGCTCGGCGGCCGCCTTCTTGGTCAGCCGCAGGACGTTTGCGGCGTCCTGCACGTCCTTGCCACGAATCAGGTCGGCGACGAGCCGGACCTTCTGCGGCGAGGCCTGGTGATAGCGGAGTTTTGCCACGAATTCCATCATCGTCTCCCTTACCGCGCCCGCGCGCCCTTCTCCTTCCGGCTACCGGAGTGGCCGCGGAAGGTCCGGGTCATGGCGAACTCGCCGAGCTTGTGGCCGACCATGTTCTCCGACACGTAGACCGGAATGAACTTGGTGCCGTTGTGCACCGCCATCGTGTGGCCGACCATCTCAGGAATCACCGTCGAGCGACGCGACCAGGTCTTGATCACCCGCTTGTCGCCGCGCGAGTTCTGAGCCTCCACCTTGGCGGCCAGATGCTCGTCGATGAAATACCCCTTCTTCAGTGAACGTGCCATTCCCAGCTCCTCACTTCTTGCCGCGACGGCGGACGATGAACTTTTCGGTGCGCTTGTTGTTGCGCGTCTTGTAACCCTTGGTCGGCTTGCCCCACGGGGTCGTCGGGTGACGGCCGCCCGAAGAGCGGCCCTCGCCACCACCCATCGGGTGGTCGACCGGGTTCATCACCACACCGCGGTTGTGCGGCCGGCGGCCGAGCCAGCGGTTGCGCCCCGCCTTGCCGAGCGACTTGTTCTCGTGGTTGACGTTGCCCACCTGGCCGATCGTCGCGAAGCACTCGAGGTGGACGCGGCGGACCTCGCCGGACGGCAGCTTCACCTGACCGTAGAAGCCTTCCTTGGCCATCAGCTGGGCGCCGGCGCCGGCCGAGCGCACCATCTGGCCACCCTTGCCGATTTTCAGCTCGATGTTGTGGACGATCGTGCCGACCGGGATCTTGCCGAGCGGCAGCGCGTTGCCGAGGTTGAGCGGCGCGTCCGCACCGCTCACCACCTCGGCGCCCACCTCGAGGCCGTTCGGCCACAGGATGTAGCGCTTCTCGCCGTCGGCGTAGTGCAGCAGCGCGATGCGCGCCGAGCGGTTCGGGTCGTACTCGACCGTCGCCACCTTCGCCGGCACACCGTGCTTGTTGCGCTTGAAGTCGATCTGGCGATAGCGGCGCTTGTGCCCGCCGCCGCGGAACCAGATCGTCTGCTCGCCCTGGTTGTTGCGACCGCCGATGCGCTTCTTGCCGCTGGTCAGCGACTTCTCCGGCTCCGTCCGGGTGATCTCGTCGAAGGACGAGTACTCCTGGAACCGGCTCGCCGGGTTGGTCGGCTTTCTTCTCTTCATAACCATGGGTCTACGCGCTCCCTTTCAACTCAGACGCCTTCGAAGAACTCGATGGGCTTCTCGCCCTCGGCCAGGCGAACGTAGGCTTTCTTCCAGTCCGGCTTGTGGCCGACGAAGCGACCACGGCGGCGCGCCTTGCCGTGCATGTTGGCGGTGCGCACCTCGGCCACGCGGACGCCGAAGCGGGCCTCGACGGCCTTCTTGATCTCGATCTTGTTGGCGTCGCGGTGCACCACGAAGGCGACGATGTTGCGCTCGTCGCGCAGCTCGGTCGACTTCTCGGTGATCAGCGGTCGCCGGATGACGTCCTGGGTTCTCATTTCGAAAGCACCTCCACCAACCGGGTCAGCGCTCCCTGGGAAAACACCAGGTGGCTGCGGTCGATCACGTCGTAGACGTTGACCGCCATCGCGTCGACCGCTTTCAGCGAGCGGTTGTTGCGCGACGCCAGGTTCAGGTTCTCGTTGTCGAAGCGGTCGACCAGCAGCGCCTTGCCGTCGATGCCGAGCCCGGCGAGCGCCTTGGCGAGTGCGCCGGTCTTCGGCTCGGAGAGCGTCAGGTCGTCGATCACCATCACGGCGCCGTCGGCCAGCTTGCGCGACAGGGCGGACTTGAGAGCGTTGCGCTTCTCGCGCGCCGTCATGCCGGTGGCGTGCGAGCGCACCTGCGGACCGTGCACGATGCCGCCCTTGCGCCACTTCGGGTTGCGCACGTCGCCGACGCGCGCCCGGCCGGTGCCCTTCTGGCGCCACAGCTTGCGCCCGGAGCCGGCGACCTCGGCACGCGTCTTCACCTTGTGGGTGCCGCGCCGCGCGGCGGCGCGAACCGCCTCGACCGCTTCGTGGATCAGGTGCTCCTTGTAGGGGTAGGCGAAGACCGCCTCGGGGACTTCGACGTCCCCCACCTTCTTCGATTGCAGGTTCTTGACCGGCAGCTTGATCGTCGTCATGGTCATTCGCCTCAGCCGCGCTTGGCTCGCCGGATCGTCACGACGCCGCCGGCAGCCCCGGGAACCGCGCCGCGCAGGTAGAGGAGACCGTTCTCCTCGTCGACCTTGACGACGCGCAGGTTCTTGGTGGTGATCTTGTCGCCGCCCATGCGGCCCGGCAGACGGACGCCGGGGAAGACCCGCGACGGGTAGGCCGACTGACCGATCGAACCGGGGGCACGGTGGAACATCGAGCCGTGGGTGGCGCGACCGCCGCCGAAACCGTGGCGCTTGATGACGCCCTGGAAGCCCTTGCCCTTGCTGGTGCCGGTGACGTCCACGAAGTCGTCCGCGTTGAACAAGGTCGCCTTCACCTCGTCCCCCGCCTGGACCTCCTCGCCGTCGTCGGCCCGGAACTCGGCCAGGTGGCGCATCGCCTCGACACCCGCCTTGGCGAAGTGCCCGGTCAGCGGCTTGGTCGGATGCTTCACCGGATTGTCCTCTTCCACCAGGCCGAGTTGCAGCGCGGCGTAGCCGTCGCTCTCGGTGGTCTTGACCTGCACCACCTTGCAAGGGCCGGCCTGGACGACGGTCACCGGAATGGTGGTGCCGTCTTCGGCGTAAATCTGGGTCATGCCCAGCTTCTTTCCTAGGATCCCGTCCACGTCACACCTCGCCTCTATTTCCCGAAGGCCTTGATCTCGACGTCCACACCGGCAGGCAGCTCCAGCTTCATCAACGCGTCGACCGTCTGACTGGTCGGCTCGAAGATGTCGAGGAGCCGCTTGTGGGTGCGGATCTCGAACTGCTCACGCGACTTCTTGTCGACGTGCGGCGAGCGGTTCACCGTGTACTTGCTGACCCGCGTGGGCAGAGGGATCGGCCCGACCACCACGGCGCCGGTACGGCGCGCCGTATCCACGATCTCGTGGGTCGACGTGTCCAGAATGCGGTAGTCGAACGCCTTCAGGCGAATGCGAATCTTTTCGTTGACCATGGGTCTCTTCCTGTTTCCCTTCCGTCCGCGCTCTCTCGGTCCGGCTCGATTACTCGGTGATCTCGGTCACCGTGCCGGCGCCGACGGTTCTGCCGCCTTCACGGATGGCGAAGCGAACACCCTTCTCCATCGCGATCGGCGCGATCAGCTCGACGTCGAGGTTCACGTTGTCGCCCGGCATCACCATCTCCACCCCCGACGGCAGGCTCGCCACACCCGTGACGTCCGTCGTGCGGAAGTAGAACTGCGGACGGTAGCCGTTGAAGAACGGCGTGTGACGGCCGCCTTCGTCCTTCGACAAGATGTACACCTCGCCCTTGAACTTCGTGTGCGGCGTGATCGAGCCCGGCTTCGCCAGCACCTGGCCGCGCTCCACGTCGTCCTTCTTCGTGCCGCGAAGCAGGATGCCGACGTTGTCGCCCGCCTGGCCCTGGTCGAGGAGCTTCCTGAACATCTCGACACCGGTCACGACCGTCTTCGACGTGTCGCGGATGCCGACGATCTCCACCTCTTCACCGACCTTGACGACGCCGCGCTCGATGCGCCCGGTCACCACCGTGCCGCGACCCGAGATCGAGAAGATGTCCTCGATCGGCATCAGGAACTCCTTGTCGACGTCGCGCTCCGGCTCCGGGATGTAGGAGTCGCACGCTTCCATCAGCTCCATGATCTTCGAGCCCCACTCGTCGTCCGCGTCGCCCGACTCCAGCGCCTTCAAAGCCGAGCCCTTGACGATCGGGATGTCGTCGCCCGGGAACTCGTAGGAGCTCAGCAGCTCCCGCACCTCGAGCTCGACCAGGTCGAGAAGCTCTTCGTCGTCCACCATGTCGCACTTGTTCAGGAACACCACCATCGCCGGCACGCCCACCTGGCGAGCCAGCAGGATGTGCTCCCGCGTCTGCGGCATCGGGCCGTCCGCGGCCGACACCACCAGGATCGCGCCGTCCATCTGCGCCGCACCCGTGATCATGTTCTTCACGTAGTCGGCGTGGCCCGGGCAGTCCACGTGCGCGTAGTGACGATTCTCCGACTCGTACTCCACGTGAGCCGTCGCGATCGTGATCCCGCGCTCCTTTTCCTCCGGAGCCTTGTCGATCGAGTCGAACGCCGTGAAATCGGCCAGACCCTTCGACGCCAGCACCCGCGTGATCGCCGCCGTCAGAGTCGTCTTGCCGTGGTCGACGTGACCGATCGTCCCGATGTTGACGTGCGGCTTCGTGCGCTCGAACTTTGCTTTGCCCATGATGAGATCCCTCCTCGTTTCTACGCCGTCAGCCCGCAGCCTTGGCGACGACTTCCTCGCTGACGTTCTTCGGGGCCTGTTCGTAGGCCGCGAACTGCATCGAGTAGTTGGCGCGCCCCTGGGTGACGGAGCGCAGATCCGTGGCGTAACCGAACATCTCGGCCAGCGGGACGCGGGCCTTGATCACCTGCGCGTTGCCGCGCGCTTCCATCTGCTGGACCCGGCCGCGGCGCGACGTGATGTCGCCGATGACCTCGCCCATGTAGTCTTCCGGCGTCGTCACCTCGACGTCCATCACCGGCTCCATCAGCACCGGCCGGGCGCGCTTCATCGCGTCCTGCAGCGCCATCGAGCCGGCGATCTTGAACGCCACCTCCGAAGAGTCGACGTCGTGGAAGCTGCCGTCGTAGAGCTCGGCCTCGATGCCGACCACCGGGTAACCGGCGAGCGGCCCGGTCTCCAGTGCCTCGGAGATGCCCTGCTCGACCGGCTTGATGAACTCACGCGGGATGGAGCCGCCGGTGATCGCGTTGACGAAGTGGAACTCCTCGCCCTCGGGGTTCTGGCGCAGGCGGATCTTGGCGTGGCCGAACTGGCCGCGGCCACCGCTCTGGCGCACGAAGCGCCCTTCGCCCTCGGCCTCGACGGTGATCGTCTCCTTGTAGGCCACCTGCGGCTTGCCGACGTTGGCGCCGACGTTGAACTCGCGCACCAGGCGGTCGACGATGATCTCCAGGTGGAGCTCGCCCATGCCGGAGATCAGCGTCTGGCCGGTGTCGGGGTCGGTGTGGACGCGGAAGGTGGGGTCTTCCTGGGTCAGCTTGACGAGTGCCATCGTCAGCTTCTCCTGGTCGGCCTTCGTCTTCGGCTCGATCGACACCGCGATCACCGGCTCCGGGAAGCTCATCGACTCGAGCAGGATCGGCGAGTCGAGCGAGCAGATCGTGTCGCCGGTGGTGACGTTCTTCAAGCCCACCGCGGCGGCGATGTCGCCGGCCCAGACCTCGTCGATCTCCTCGCGCTTGTTGGCGTGCATCTTGAGCAGGCGCCCGATGCGCTCCTTCCTGTCCTTGGCCACCGTCAGCACGCTGTCGCCGGAGGCGATGTGGCCGGAGTAGACACGGAAGTAGGCGAGCTGGCCGACGTAGGGGTCGGTCATGATCTTGAACACCAGCGCCGCGAACGGTTCGTCGTCGGAGGACTTGCGCTCCATGCGCTCCTCCGGCGAGTCCGGGTCCTGACCCTGGATGGCCGGCACCTCGAGCGGCGACGGCAGGTAGTCGATCACCGCGTCGAGCAGCGGCTGGACACCCTTGTTCTTGAAAGCGGAACCGCAGATCACCGGCTGCAGCTTGTTGGCGCAGGTGGCGCGGCGCAGCGCGGCCTTGATCTCCTCGACCGTCACCTCGTCGCCGGAGAGGTACTTCTCGAGCAGCTCGTCGTCGGTCTCGGCGACCGCCTCGACCAACTCCTCGCGGCGCTTGTGCGCCTCGGCGCTCATCTCCTCGGGGATCTCGGTGACCTCGTACTCGGCGCCCATCGACTCGTCGTTGTAGACCAGGGCGCGCATCTCGACCAGGTCGATGACGCCGCGCAGGTGCTCCTCGCTGCCGAGCGGCAGCTGGATGACCGCCGGGGCGGCCTGCAGGCGCGAGCGCATCATCGAGACGCAGCGGTCGAAGTCGGCGCCGACGCGGTCCATCTTGTTGACGAACGCCATCCGCGGCACGCGGTAGCGGTCGGCCTGGCGCCACACCGTCTCCGACTGCGGCTCGACCCCGGCGACGGCGTCGAACACCGCCACCGCGCCGTCGAGGACGCGCAGCGAGCGCTCCACCTCGGCAGTGAAGTCGACGTGACCCGGGGTGTCGATGATGTTGACCCGGTAGTCGTTCCAGAAGCACTGCGTCGCGGCGGAGGTGATGGTGATTCCACGCTCCTGCTCCTGGACCATCCAGTCCATCGTCGCGGTGCCCTCGTGGACTTCACCGATCTTGTAGTTGATCCCGGTGTAGAAGAGGATCCGCTCGGTGGTCGTCGTCTTACCGGCATCGATGTGGGCCATGATGCCGATGTTGCGAGTCTTTTCCAGTGCGACCTTGCGTGACATCGATCTATATCTCTTGGTTCAGCTTCGTTTCGCCAGCTTGTTTCGCCAACTTCGTTTCGCCAACTGGTTCCGCCATCGTGACGGACGCCCCCGCTGCCCGTTCCATCGGGCCGAGTCGCGGGGGCGTCGGTCGAGAGCTCTCTACCAGCGGTAGTGCGAGAACGCCTTGTTGGCCTCCGCCATGCGGTGCGTGTCTTCCTTCTTCTTCATCGCGCCGCCGCGGTTGTCCGCGGCGTCCATCAGCTCGCCGGCGAGCCGGCGGCGCATCTCCTTCTCACCGCGCGCCTTGGCGGCGATGATCAGCCAGCGGATCGACAGCGCCAGGCGGCGGTTGGGGCGAACCTCGACCGGCACCTGGTACGTCGAGCCGCCGACGCGCCGGCTCTTCACTTCGACGCCGGGCTTGACGTTCTCGACCGCACGCTTGAAGACCTTCCTCGGGTAGTCGCTCGTGCGCTCTTCGATCTGCTCCATCGCACCGTAGAAGATGCGCTGGGCCGTGGCCTTCTTGCCGTCGCGCATCAGCACGTTGATGAACTTGGTCACCAGCTGCGAACTGTAGATCGCGTCCGGCAGGATCTCGCGCTTGGGGACTTCACGCCTTCTGGGCATCGTTCGATTCCTCGCTCAGGCCG
>Ga0102949_1000007_pt1 | contig 19366 bp, 14 predicted proteins | sample SalPon2A_B_D1_MG_FD_78503 | JGI IMG/M metagenome (GOLD analysis project Ga0102949, IMG submission 78503) | Soil microbial communities from South San Francisco under conditions of wetland restoration - Salt Pond MetaG R2A_B_D1_MG | ecosystem: Environmental > Terrestrial > Soil > Wetlands | place... | reverse complement strand
GGCTATGCCGGCTGGGGGCCGGGCCAGCTGGAAAGCGAGATCGCGCGCGGCAGCTGGGTCGACATCCCGGCCGCGGCGGACCTCATCTTCGACGCGCAAAACCGGATCAAGTGGGACAAAGCCATCGCGGCCTACAGCATCGAGCTGTGAGACGCCGCCTTGGTCCTGGCCGCCGCTACGCCTCCTCCTCGACGGCGGCGAGATCGCCCGCCGGCGGGTGGTAGACCTTGCCGGTGCGACCGCCGGGGACCTGCAGCGCACGGCGGTCTTCACGGGGCGAGAGGCCGAAGAAGGCGCGGTAGGCGCGGGAGAAGTAAGGCGGCGAGACGAAGCCGCAGGCCAGCGAGACCTCCAGGATCGAGAGCGAAGTGTGCTCCAGCAAATGCCGGGCGCGGCGCAGGCGCAGCTTCAGATAATAGCCGCTGGGGGTGTCGTTCAGCAGGTTGCGGAAGAGCCGCTCCAGCTGGCGGCGGGAGATGCCGCCCAGCGCCGCCAAGTCGTCCAGGGACAGCGGCTCCTCCAGGTTCAATTCCATGGCCTGCACGATCTTCAAAAGCGCCGGGTTGCGCACCCGCAAGCGCAGCCCCAGCGCCATGCGCTGATGATCGGCCGGGTTGCGGATGCGGGCGTGCAGCAGGGATTCCGAGACCGCCACCGCCAAATCGTGGCCGTGGGCGCTGGAGATCCGGTGCAGGATCAAATCCAGGGCCCCGGTCCCGCCGGAGCAGGTGAAGCGCTTGCCGTCGACTTCGTAAAGCTCGCCGGTCACCTCGATATCGGGGAACTCCTCGATGAAGGACGGCACGTTCTCCCAATGCAGGGTGATGCGGTAGCCCTTCAAAAGGCCGGCCTTGGCCAGGATATAGGGCCCGGTCTCGATGGCCCCCAGCTCGCTGCCCTGCCGGTCGAGACGCCGCAGCCAAGCGTGCACCCGCTTGTTGTCGAAGGTCTCCGGCCCGAAGGAGGCACAAACGACCACCACGGGAAAGCGCTCGATATCGGCGATGCCGGCCTCGGCCATCAGGGCCATGCCGTTGCTGGCGGTCACCGGGGCGCCGTCCACGGAAAAGATATGCCAGCTGTAAAGCTCGCGGCCGCTCAGGCGATTGGCCACGCGCAAGGGCTCGACGGCCCCGAAGAGCGCCATCATCGAGAACTGCGGCATCAGCAGAAAGCCGATGCGCTCCGGCTGCTGCGCGCCCGCTCCGCCCTTCTCGCCACCACCGCCCAAGCTATCCTCCGTGTGAAGGGAGGATTTTCGCGCCGCGCCGCGAACTTGTCGAGACTCTTTACCTAACCCGCCGGGAATGGTCCCTAAGCGACGCCCGCGCTCCCGGGGCGTCTCACCAGCGGCCGTTGCCGGGCAGCATGGCCTCGCGCGGCAGATCGACCTTGAACTTCGCGCGAATACGCTCGTCCAGGGCCGGGTCGATGTGGCTCGGATAGTGTTGCGAGAGGATGTCCTTCACCCGCGCGTGGGCACGGGTCACCACGTCGGTCGCGCCCTGCTCGACCCACTCCTTGGGGCTCGTGCGATCGCCGACCTGGGGATAGATGTACTCCGACTGCATCAGCTCAAGGGTCTGACTGTGACCGAGGAAATGGCCCGGCCCCTTGGTGCAGACCTCGCGGATGGCTTCCACCGCCAGGGTGTCGTCTGTCACCTCGATGCCGCGCACCTGGCGCTGCACGCTGCCGATGATGTCGTCGTCGATGACGAAGCTTTCGTAGCAGGCGCCGAGCAGGCTGGCGTGCATGCCCGCCGACTCGTAGACCAGGTTGGCGCCGGCGTTGCCGACCGCGGCCAAGTTCAGGGCTTTCTCATAGCCGGCCTGGGCATCCGGGATCTTGGAATCGGTCATGCCCGAGGCGACGCCGCTGGTGAGATTGTAGTAGTTGCCCATCTGGGCGCAGGCCGCCATCAGCAGCGACTGCTCGCCGCTGCCGCCCGACATGGCGCCGGTCCGCAGGTCGGAGACGAAGGGCCAGGTGCCGAAGATCGCCGGATGGCCCGGCACGATCAAGTTGACGTAGACCAGAGCCGCCAGCACCTCGGCCACCTCCTGCACCACCGCGCCGGCGAGGGAGGCCGGACTGGTGGCCCCTGCCTGCCCCGCCGCCAGCAGCAAGACCGGCATGCCGCCGCGCACCGCCACTTCCAGACAGCGGCAGGCGTCCTGGGCGAACTTGAAGGGCGGCACGACGAAGCAGTTGGACTGGCTGACGAAAGGCCGCTTGCGCCAAGCCTCCTCGCTGCCGGCGATGGCGTGCAGCATTTCCAAGGATTCGGTCACATGGGCCGGCTCGACCCAGGAAGAACCGACGTGCTTTGCGGTGCCGGAGACGCAGGCATAGCAGGTGTTGAAATCGAGGTCGCGCGGATCCTCCATGTCCCGCGCCACCACCGAGCGCTGGTAAAAGTGGATGTGCTCAAGGCTGTCCACCAGGCGGCCGATATCGTAGAGGTCGGTGAGCAGCGATTCCCGGTAGGCGTTGGTCCTGCCGTCGACGATATGGACCGCCGCGCCGGCGGTGCCGAAGTGGGTCTGCCGGTCCCAGGGCTCCATATCGTGTTTCGGGTTCTGGCCATGCAGCACGAAGTTTCGGGCCACCCGCTTCTCCAGCATGTCCTCCACCAGGCCGCGCGGGAACAGAAGACGGCCCTCCTCGGTGAGGCTTCCGCCGGCTTCGGTCACCAGCTCGATACAGGAGGGTATGGCTTCGCCGAAGCCGACTTCGGCCAGAACCGTCAGCACCGCCTCGTGAATGCGGTCCATGTCCCGGTCGCTCAAGACCCGATAGTTCCCACTGCGCATCCCCGGACGCACGGCCCGCTTGTCTTCGGGGATCGGTGCCGCCCGCAGCTCGCGCCGGGCAGTGCGGCCGCCGCGGCGGCGTGTCGCTTCAGCAACCTCAGTCATCGTGCGTTTCCATCGCTCTGCGCTCCCACAGAGCGCTGTTTTTGTTGCACAGCCCAGCGGCCCATCGACGCAAGGACCCCCGCAGGCAAGGGATACCCGGAGCTGCCAAATCTCCTGAGTCCCACTGTGTTATGACGCTACGGATTCCACGAAAATAGTTGCAGCAGATCGCCAAACAGTCACCAAATCGCGACAGGCGGATCAGCGGCTGCGGGCGATGGAGAGAATACGGTCGAGATCCAGATGCCGCTCGAGGTGGGCCGCCAAGGCATCGAGGGCAGCCTCCACCTCGACCTCGAAGGCAAGCCCGCTGCTGGCACGCTGGCGGATCTGCTGCAAAAAGCCGTGACGGAAGGCGTCGGCAGCAAAAAGGCCGTGCAGATAGCAGCCCATGACACGGCCGTCGGGGGAAACGGCACCGTGCGCCTGCCCGGCCAGGGTGAGCATGGGCCGGGCCAGGCCGGGACCGAGGGTTTCGCCGACATGCATCTCGTAGCCGCGCACCGCGCGACCCGTGCCGCAGGCGTGCCCCTCGCTTTCCACCAGGGTTTTACGGTCGCCGAGCCGGGTCTCGATGTCCAGATAGCCCAGACCTTCGGCCGTGCCCGGCGGCCCTTCGATGCCCGCCGGGTCGGCCAGGCGCCGGCCCAGCATCTGCAGTCCGCCGCAGATGCCCAGTACCCAGCCACCGCGGCGGATATGGGCGGCCAGATCGATATCCCAACCTTGGGCGCGGAAATGATCGAGGTCGCCGATGGTCGCCTTGCTGCCCGGCAGGATCACCAAATCGGCATCGCCCGGCAGCGCCCGGCCGGGTTCGACGATGTCCAAGACCACGTCGGGCTCGGCCGACAGGGGGTCGAAGTCGTCGAAATTGGCGATGCGCGAGAGTCGCGGCACGGCAATCTTGATGGCGCCTTCGGCGGCACCGCGATGCGGCGCGCCCGGCCGCTCCAGCGCCATGGCGTCCTCCGCCGGCAAGCGGGCCGCCCCCTCGAAGAAGGGAACGACCCCCAAGGCGGCAAAACCGCTCTTCGCCTCGATGATCCGCAAACCTTCATCGAAAATACTAATATCTCCTCGGAATTTATTGATAATAAATCCTTTAATTCGCTCTTTCTCGTGATCCGGCAGCAGCATGGCGGTGCCCACGATGTTAGCTATCACCCCGCCGCGGCTGATGTCGCCCAGCAGCAACACCGGCAGATCGGCGCTCTCGGCAAAGCCCATGTTGGCGATGTCGCCGGGCCGCAGATTGACCTCGGCCGGGCTGCCGGCCCCCTCCACCAGGATCAGGTCCGCGCCCGCCGACAGCCGCTCAAAGGATTCGAGGACCCGCGGCAGAAGCGCGCCCTTGGCCTGTCCGTAATCCTTGGCCTGCAAGCTGCCCCAGATCTTGCCCTGGACGACGACTTGCGCGCCCTTGTCCGTCTGCGGCTTCAAGAGCACCGGGTTCATGTCGCTGTGGGGCGGCAGGCCGCATGCCCGGGCCTGCAGGGCCTGGGCCCGGCCGATCTCGCCGCCGTCCCGCGTGACCGCGGCGTTGTTCGACATGTTTTGCGGTTTGAAAGGCCTGACGGCCAGACCGCGGTGGCGATAGGCACGGGCCAATCCGGCCAGGATCAACGACTTGCCGACGTCGGATCCCGTCCCCTGCAGCATCACGGCTGGACAGCTTGTCTTCATGCCATCGAGGCCTCCGGTCCAAAGCGCCCTGAACGCTTTCCATGAACCTTGCCTTTTACCAGGGTTCCGGCGGAAGGCCAGGGCCAAAGGCAAAGTAACGCAACGCTTTGTAAAGTTTAGGGAACCTTAATCAGTCATCGGCAAATTCCGAGTTTAACACCTTGGGCCCATCGCGACCGAGAACTGTGAACACCGCCCAAACCAAGAGGCCTCCTTGTCAAAACCTACAAGCCTTTACCTTCAGTTCTTCGGCGTATGGATCGTTCTCCAAATCGCCCTCGTGGCGATCCACTCCTCGCCGGTGCTGCATGGCGAACTGCTCGGCCCGGACGGCTACATGCGCCTCGTACGCGTGCAGGAACTGCTGACCCATTGGGAGTGGCATAACGGCCAGATCCCGCGCAGCAACGCGCCTTACGGCGACTACCTGCACTGGACCCGCCCCTTTGACATTCTGCTGCTGATCCTGGCCGCGCCTGTGGCGCTTTTCGCCGGCTGGCACGAGGGCCTCTTTTGGGCCGGCGCCCTGGTTTCGCCCCTGCTCCTGCTGGCCAGCGGCCTGGCGCTGATTTGGACCATGGCCCCTGTGATCCGGCCGAACAGCTGGCTGCTGCCGGCCATCGCCATCCTCATTCAACCCGGCGTCGTCGGATATTCGATGCCGGGCCACGCCGACCACCATGTCCTCTTGCTGCTGGTCTACGTCTTTTCGATCGGCTTCATGCTGCGCGGCCTGAAAAACCGCTTCGACGGCCGAAGCTTCTTCCTTTGCGGCCTGCTGTGCGGTTTCGCCATCTGGCTCAGCGTTGAGACCCTGCTTTCAATTCTTGTCGTTGCCTTGGCCCTGGGCGTCGCCTGGCTGCTGTCACCTGAAAACCGCGCCCGTCAGGGCGTTCTCTACAGTATCGGCATTGTCCTGGCCCTGGCTTTGGCCATGGTCTCGGCCCATCCCCTGTCCCAATGGCTGGTTCCCGTCTATGACAGGGTCAGTGCCGTGCATGTCCTGCTGGCCGTGGTTCTCTTGGCCTTCTGGGGCGGTATCTTGCTGTTGGAGCAGGTCTTCCAACGGCCCCGAAACCGCCTGGAGGCCGTCGCCTTGACGGTGCTTTTCGGCGTTTTGGCGGTCGTTGGCATCTACGCCATATTCCCCGGCTTCTTCGCCGGCCCCATGGTCGACGTCAATCCCGCCATCGTTCATATTTGGCTGGACAAGGTCCGCGAGATGAAAGGGGTCGTGCCGAAGACCAGTTATAGCCTGGGCGAGTTCGTATTCTATCTCGGCCAAGGCCTTGTGGCGCTGCCGTATCTGCTATGGAAGCTGCACAAAGAACGGGAAGATCCGGCATGGATGGCCTGGCTGGGCTTGGTTGTCGCAATCGGCGTCTATTGGCCCGTGGCCACGCTGCACGTCCGCTTTTCCGCCTTCGCCGAGGTGCTGTTCGTGATCGTTTTGGCGGACCTGGTCGACCGTTTGCTGCTTGTGATCGAGGACTATCGGCGCTTGCTGCCGCGGGTTCTGGGCAAGAGCGCCGCGATCTGCCTGATCTTGGTCTCCGGCGTCGCGCTGGGCAGTCTCTTGATGAAGGCGGGTCGGGCCGGCGGAAACGACACGGACGCGAAAAAGACCGCGGCCGAACTCTGCAGCATCGCTGATATGGGCCGCTACCTGGAAAACTCGGACAACTGGCCCGCCGACAAGCGCGAGACCATCTTGGCCTTTCTCGATTTCGGGCCGGAATTGCTCTACCGCACCCGCCATCGGGTTATCGCCACGCCCTATCACCGCAACGATCGGGGCATTCTCGACAGCTACAATATCATGACGGCCGACGACCCGGCCGCGGCCAAGGCGATGATGGATGCGCGCGCCGTCGACTTGGTGCTGCTCTGTCCGAACTCGCCGGAAAGCGGCTTTTTCGCCACGCCCGGCCGAGAGAACAGTTTCTATCGGGCTCTGGCGCAGGACAACCCGCCGCCTTGGTTGACCCCGGTCGCCTTGCCTGAAGGCCTGCGGGATCAGTTCAAACTTTACGAGAAGCGCTTCTAGAGCGCATGCGGAGCCGGCAAAGTCGAAACCAGCGACTGTTTTCACAGAGGTGCCGAAACCCTATGATGTCGAAGGAAAAAACTAAGACGTCCGGAGCAGACATGAGCGACGCCTCTTCCAGCAAGCCGCGGCCTGAGCTTACGCCGGTGCCCGGTGTGGCGTCGGCAGACCTTCGGATCGCGGTCCTGGTGCCTTGCTACAATGAAGAGGCGACCATAGGGAAAGTGATCGCGGATTTCCGCAACGCTTTGCCGCAAGCGACGATCTACGTCTACGACAATGCCTCCAGCGACATGACCGCCACGGTGGCCCGTGCCCACGGCGCCGTGGTGATGCGGGAATCCCTGCGCGGCAAGGGCAACGTCGTGCGCCGTATGTTCGCCGATGTCGACGCCGACGTTTATCTGCTGGTGGACGGCGACGACACCTACGCCGCCGCCGCCGCACCTGAGTTGGTCCGGCGCTTGCTGGAAGACCAATTGGACATGGTCAACGGCGCCCGCGTCTCAAGAAAGCAGGCGGCCTACCGGCCCGGGCACCGCTTCGGCAACGTTCTCTTCACCAGCCTGGTGAGCGCCATTTTCGGCCGGCGCTTCCAAGACATTCTATCGGGTTACCGCGTTTTCTCGCGGCGCTTCGTCAAGTCCTTCCCGGCGCTCGCCAGCGGTTTTGAGATCGAGACCGAACTGACCGTGCACGCCTTGGAATTGCGCATGCCGGTGGCCGAGGTCGAAACCGACTACAGCGAACGTCCGGAGGGATCGGAAAGCAAGCTCAGCACCTTTCGCGACGGCTTTCGCATTCTCTCGACGATCATCCAGCTGATGAAGGAAGAGCGGCCCTTGCCCTTCTTTACGGGCATCTTCGCGGTACTGGCCATCACATCGACCCTGCTGGCCTATCCCCTCTTCATTACCTTCTTCGAAACCGGCCTGGTGCCCCGCTTTCCCACGGCGATCCTGGCATCGGCGATGATGATCCTGGCCTTCCTCAGCCTCGCCTGCGGCGTCATCCTGGACACCGTATGCCATGGCCGGCGGGAGATGAAGCGCTTGCGCTATCTGGAATTCCCTGCCCCGCCGTGCCTTTTACCAGGTCTCACGGATAAAGAGACCCGACACGCAGTGCCCCCGCAAGACCAGGCATAGTCGCGTTTGCGTTCAGGTGCGTTAGGACTCGGGCTCTGTGTTCGCCCGATCGACCCAGCGTCCTGCCGCCCACCAGATTGCAAAGGTCATGAGCGCGGCCAGGTAGCCGTCGATCGCATAGTGCCAGGCGAGGTGCACCGACCCCACCAGGATCGCCACGGCAAAGAGACTGAGCGACCAGCCAAGAACGGGGCCCTTGCGCCACCCCAAGAGCGCCAGCAGCACAGCCACCGAAACATGCATGCTCGGCATCGCCGATATCCCAGCGCCGATCGCCGCATGGCCGCCCACATGGGCCGCCCAGAGAGCGTCTTGCACATCCAACGCCCAGATCGGCACTGATTCCGCCGCCCGGTGCAGGTAAGCCAACAAGGGACCGAAGCCGCCATCGCTGCCCGTCACCTTCTCGTAGTAGACCGGCCCCACCGAGGACAGGGCGGTTGCGGCCAGGGTCCCGACCGCCATCCAGCAGCCCATGAAACTTAGAAAAAACTGCTGCCGCAGGCGTTGATCGGAGAGCGAAAAGGCCTGCCAGAAGAGGGTCAGGAAAAGCGCGAAAAACCACAGGTGATAAAATGCATTAACCACGCAGCTGATCCAGGGGCTCCCGAGGACCGGCTGCAAAAGTTGCCAGGGCGCCAGGCCGCCGTGCAGCGTCCGGTCCCAGGCCGCCAGGGCCGGGTCCCAGCTGTAGGGCTGGATAAGCGGGATCATGGTCTTGAAGCCGGTAAAGGCCGAGACAAAGGGCGCCAACAAAATCACCACCAGCAGCCCGGACACAAGGCGTGTCGGCGTAAAGTAAACCTCGCGCCAGTCCGCAAGTATAGCTTGGGTCAGGCGCTCGGGCCGCCGGACCGTCATAACGTAGATCGCGTGACCTATGAAGAATACCGCGACAAAGGTGAAGAGCAGCGTGTAAATCGATGCGTTGTACAGCGACAGCCCCACCCTACCGGAAACACCGAGGCTGCCGGCGACCGCAACCGCCGCCACACTATAAAAGGCGACGATAAAGACCATCGCGGCATGACTGCGAATGACGTCGGCGGCTTGCTCCACGAGATTGCTGCGGGCGAGGGCTAAGGGCGCGGTTTGCAAGGGGTCACACCTAATTGAGGTTTCCGGGAAGCGGGGGCTCAGTCTAGCCGCAGGGCGCTTGCCAAAACCTTACCCTCAAAGGACTCAGACTAAGTTTCGATACCAAGTCGCGCCGGTAAAATTTTGTTGTCTTGCGCAAAAAATCACGGAAGTTTTTCGGTGCGAGGGTCGATGTCAATCGAAAGTTATCTAAAATTAAAGAAATATTTCTTGGCTTTTATTTAATTGATAAGCATTATTGCGCTTTTTTATTTAATCCATAAAATTTTAGACGATTGTTGCCGATGTAAATTAATTAAAATCTTTCGTTTATAACCTCGCATTACATGCAGTTTTTACGCTTCCTTAAAGTCTTAACGCCAGTATTTCCGGTGAGTTTAGGGCAGACCTGAAAGCGGTTTTCGCAGACGGACGGGGCAGAACGTCACATCCCCAAGCGTCAAGCCGAAAATGCGGATATCGCAGGCCCCTCGTCTCTCCGAAAGGTGAGATGGGCGGTCCGCCGGATGAAACTATGTCAGGTATTTCCGCGCAACCCGGCACTGTCACCGCCGGCCCCTGCCACGGAAGAGACAACCGCCCCAGGTACCGGGCGGCGAACAAAGAGAGAGGTTGGAGACTATGTCGGCGAGACGAATCATCCTGATTGTCGCCGCTTTGATCATCACCGTCGGTACGGCTGCCGTGGCCCGAAATTGGGTTAACAGCCGTCCGGCAGTGGTTCAAGCGCCGGTCGCTGTGAAGCAGTCGGAGGGCCCCATGGTCCTGGTTGCACAGCATGCCATCCCCACGGGCGTCTTCGTGCAGCCGACCCAGCTGCGCTGGACCACCTGGCCGGACGCGGTCATCCCGCCCACCTACTTCACCAAGGACGAGGTCACGCTCGAGGATCTCGCCGGTGCCGTTGTGCGTCGCGGTTTCACCGCTGGCGAACCGATCACCAAGGGGCGGATCATCCGGCCGGGCGACCGCGGCTTCCTTGCCGCTGTGCTGCGTCCTGGATTTCGCGCCGTGGCCATTCGTGTCAACGCCACCAGCGGCATCAGCGGCTTGGTCTTCCCCGGCGACCGCGTCGACCTGATCCTCACCCACGGCGTCTCCGGCGGCGATGGCGACTCGCGTATGGTGAGCGAGACCTTCCTGGAAAATGTCCGCGTGCTGGCCATCGATCAATATGTCGACGAAGCGGACGGCAAACCCCGTATCGCCAAGAACGCCACCATCGAAATCACGCCCAAGCAGGCGGAAATGGTCTCGGTGGTGCAAGAAATCGGCCCGATCTCCATGGCGCTGCGTAGCCTGGCCAAGGACGAACAGGAACTCGAGGACCTCGCCAACCTGGAAGAGCCGGTCCTGACCGAACCCGATCCTGAGCGCGGCGCCACCTACACTTTCGACAGCGAGGTCAGCATTCTGGCCAATCCCAGCTTCCGCAAGACGGTCGACGTCAGCCGCGGCAACGACGTTCAACAGCAGCGATTCTAATGAGGCCCATAATGTCATTTATTCCAAAATGCGTAATCGGTGCCCTGGCGGTATTCGCTGCCAGCGTCCTGCCGACGAGCGGCCAAGCAGCGATGCAGGGCTCCCATGTCGAGGCCACGGGCGACGCTTTCACGATAGAGCTTAACGAAGGCAAGTTGATCCGCCTCAATCGAGAGGCCAGTTCGGTCTTCATCGCCAATCCGGGCGTCGCCGACGTCTCGGTTAAGTCGACACGCTTGGTCTACATATTCGGCAAGGCGCCGGGCCAAACGTCGCTCTTTGCCGTCGACGCCAATGAGAATGTCATCGCCAACATGAACATTGTGGTGACGCACAATCTCTCACGCTTGCAGGACTCTCTGGACAAGCTGGTGCCGAACGGGGACATCAAGGCAGAATCGATCGACGGCGGTATCTTGCTGATGGGGACGGTGGAAAACGCCACCCAGGCGGAAGACGCCCGCCGTCTGGCCTCTCACTTCATCTCGAAAGACGAAGAGATCATCAATCGGCTGGGTGTCACGGCCCCCAACCAGATCAATCTGCGCGTCCGTATCGCCGAGGTGTCCCGTGATATCGTCAATGCTTTCGGTCTGAACTGGGAGGTGCTCTATGACGGCGCCTTCTCGGTCGGCCTGACCTCGGTGAACCCCTATAACACTGCTGCCAACACCTTGTTCGGATCGGGCAGCACGGGCAATTGGGACATCAACGGCCTGATCGACGCCCTGGCCACCGACAGCTTGGTGACCCTGTTGGCCGAACCGAACCTCACCGCGCTTTCCGGCGAGACGGCCAGCTTCCTCGCCGGCGGCGAGTTCCCGATCCCGGTGGCTCAAGACGAGGATTCGATCACCGTCGCGTTCAAGGAATTCGGTGTCAGCCTGTCCTTCACGCCGACCCTGATCGGCCGCGGCAAGATCTCCATGCGGGTCCGCCCGGAGGTTAGCGCGCTCTCTACGGAAGCGCAGATCACCCTGGCGAACTTCGTGATCCCCTCGCTCACGACCCGGCGGGCGGAGACCACCGTCGAGCTGTCCTCGGGCCAGAGCTTCGCCATCGCCGGCCTGATCCAGGACGCCACCCGCCAGGCCGCGTCGAAGCTGCCGGGCCTGGGCGACATCCCCATCCTCGGCTCGCTCTTCCAGAGCGACCGCTTCGAGCGGAACGAAACCGAGTTGGTGATTATCGTCACGCCCTACATCGTGCAGCCCGTCAACCCCGATCAGCTGTCCGACCCGAGCAAGCCCTTCAACGATCCGCAGGGCGAAGGCGATCCGGCGACCCCTTACAACACCACCGTACGGACCATTCCCTTGCGCGACGCCAATGGCGATCCCGAGGGCGATTCCCGGCCGGTCGGCTTCATCGTCGAATAGGAGAAGCAAGCCATGCAAGCTTCCAGCTTTAAATCTCTGAATGCCGTCCTGCCTTTGACAATGGCCTTGGGCCTCCTAAGCGGCTGCGCCAGCCATCTGGAGACCCATCAGACGGACAACCCGGCCGTGGGCGTCTACCGCCACGTGTTCCACCATGCCAAGTGGCGGCAGGGTAAGGAGCCCTACGAGAACTACGTGGAGCCCATCACGCTGAGCCACGACGTGTTGTTTCAGCCGGGCCAGGCAACCATCACGGCCACCGGTCGCAAGGAACTGCACGAGTTCTTGCGCGCCGAATCCGTCGGCAGCGACGAACAGCTGGTTCTCAGGGGACCCGGCAGCGAAGGCGGCACCCCCTCGCCGCTGACCACCGCCCGTCTCGCCGCACTCAAGACCGAACTGGAGCGCAGCGGCCTGACCGTCGCCGTGGCCCGGCCGGGCGAAGATGACGGCGACGGCATGATGAACACAGATCAGGTCGCGGTTTCCGTAACCCGTATGGCCGTGCTGAGCCCGGACTGCGAAGTCCCCCCGCCCGCGCCCGGCGAGCGTCCGAAGTACCGTTGGAGCTGTTCCGACACCGTGAACCTCGGCGCCATGGTCGCCAATCCCGAAGACCTGGCGCACGGTCGTGACTTCGAGCCTTCCGACGGCGAAGCCCTGGCACGGGGCGTCGAAGCTTATCGCCGAGGCGATGCGGAAGTTGAAAAAATCATGATCGAATCGACGGAATGAGTAGCATGAGCGCAGTAGAGGACATCTTGCGACCCGCCGGCAGCGAAGAGACCAGCGCCGAGTGCATCGCTTTCGTCAACGACGGCCAGACTCACGACGTCACGTCAGCGGTGCTGTCGGGCCACTTCACCAATCCGGCGATCCTGGAAGGCTCCACGAGCGAAGTCATCCAGTATCTGTCGGAAGCGGCGCCGCCGTCGGTTTTGATCGTCGATCTTGCCGACGCCGGTTCGCCCCTGACCGCCATCATGTCCCTGACGGCCGCCTTGCCCGAGGAGACCAGGATCATCGGTATCGGAGATGTCAACGACATCGGCCTATATCGCGAGATCATCGATGCCGGCGCGGTCGACTATGTGGTCAAGCCGGTGACGGAAAAGGCCCTCAGCACGGCCTTGCAGCGGACCAAAGAACAGCCGAGCACGCCGCAAAGCGGGCCTGTCGAGGCAAAGCAGAACAGGATCGCCGTGTTCGGCTCGCGCGGCGGCGCCGGGACCAGCACCATCGCCACCAATCTGGCCTGGGTGATTTCCGAAGAGCTGAAGCGGCGGACGATCCTCGTCGACTTGGACCTGGAATTCGGCACCATCGCCCTCGCCTTGGACTTGGAGCCGACGCGCGGTTTGCGTGAAGCGCTTGAGAATCCCTCGCGGATCGACAGCCTCTTCATCTCCAGCGCCACGGCGAAGCTGACCGACACCCTCTCGGTGATGGCGACAGAAGAGACCCTGGCGGACGACATCCACTTCAATCCGAACGCCATCGACGTGCTCTTCGACAGTCTGGGACGGGACTACGACACCATTGTCGTGGATGTGCCCCGTCCGAGCTTTACCGTGCGGCAAAAGGTCATGGAAGCGGCGACGCAAATCATCCTGGTGACCGAAACCAGTCTGGCCGGCCTGCGGGACTCCATCCGTGTTCTGGCCAGCATTGAGGAAGTCGCGCCGGAGACACCCGTCACGGTCATCGCAAACCGCGCCGGCGGTGCGGTCCAGGCCATGCCGATCAGCGAGTTGCAAAAGGCGCTCGGCCGCAAGGTCGACTACCAAATTCCGGACGAATCGAAGCTGCTTAACAAAGCCGCCAACAACGGTAAGCCGCTCGCACAGCAGGACAAGCGCGGCAAGACAGCCAAGGAAATCGAAAAGCTCGCCAAGGCTGTCGGCGGCAGCGCCGTCGAGGCCGAGGAAAAGAAGTCCAAAGGCGGCTTCGCACGACTCTTTAAGGGGAAGTAGTTTAAATGGCAGGGCCTGATCTGAACCAAAACCACAATGGAACCGGCGCCGGCAACGAGGCCGCTCCGAGCGGTGACGCAGTATCGGTCCAAGAGGCCCTGCGCGATGCGGTCGCCGGTGCCTTCGAACACGACGATGTCAAGGCCCTGCCCAGGCCGGAGCTTGCGTTGCGGATCGGTCAAGTGGTCTCGCAGCATCTGGAGCGCGAGAAGCTCGCGCTAAACCTGCTGGAGCGCCGCAAACTCGTCAGCGATCTGATCGAGTGGCTGGTCAAGGCCCAGCAAGAAGCCGTGATCAAATCCGTCCAGACCTCCAAGGGCAGCACGGACATTGCCGAATTGGCACAAAAGGGTAAGCCGGGTCCGAACGGCCCGCCGACCTCCTTGAGCGCCAGCATGGCGGCGGCCAAGAAAAAGATCCATCCCCTGGTGATGGACCGCCTCGATATCGCCGCGGCCTCTCAGTTGCCGCGCGAAGACTTGCAGCAGCAGATCTCCGAAATCGTCAACGAAGTGGCGCATGACGAGAAGCTGCACCTCAACCTCGGCGAACAGCAATCCATCGTCAACGTCATGCTTGACGACATGCTGGGCCTCGGTCCCTTGGAGCCGCTCCTGGCCGACGAGAGCGTCACCGACATTCTGGTCAACGGGCCGAATCAGGTTTACGTGGAAAAGGGCGGCAAGCTGCGGCTGACGGACGTCAAGTTTCAAAACAACGACCACGTGCTCAACATATCGCGCCGCATCGTCTCTCAGATCGGGCGGCGCGTCGACGAGAGTCATCCCCTGGTGGATGCCCGCCTGCTCGACGGCAGTCGTGTCAACATCATCATCCCGCCGCTGGCGATCGACGGTGCTTCGATCTCAATTCGTAAGTTCTCCAAGAAGGGCATCACCCTCGATATCATGGCGCGGCAGGAAAACCTTTCACCCGAAATGGCGGTGGTCTTGAAGATCGCCGCCCGTTCGGCACTCAACATCCTGATTTCGGGCGGCACCGGTTCCGGTAAGACAACTCTGCTGAACGCCATGTCGCAGATGATCGACGAGGGCGAACGCATCGTCACCATCGAGGATGCGGCGGAATTGCAATTGCAGCAGCCCCATGTCGTGCGCTTGGAAACCCGTCCGGCCAACTTGGAAGGCCAAGGCGAGATCACCATGCGCGATTTGGTGAAGAACTCGCTGCGTATGCGCCCGGACCGCATCATCCTCGGCGAGGTTCGCGGCTCAGAAGCGGTCGACATGCTGCAGGCCATGAACACCGGCCATGACGGCTCGCTCGGCACGGTTCACGCCAACCGTCCGCGCGAAGCTTTGACCCGCTTGGAGAACATGATCGGCATGGCCGGCATCAATCTGCCGGCACGGGCCGTGCGGACCCAGATCTCTTCGGCCATCGATATGATCGTCCAGGTCTCGCGAATGCGCGACGGCATGCGCCGTATCACGCATATCGAAGAGATCGTGGGTATGGAAGGCGATATCATCACCACCCAGACCCTCTTTACCTACGAGTTCGAAGGTGAAGGCAGCGACGGCAAACTGCGCGGCAAGTTCATCTCCTCGGGTCTGCGTCCGCATTTTGCCTCGAACGCCGCCTACTACGGCCTCGAGCGGCCCCTTTTGGAGGCTATGGGATGAACTGGATCAACACGCTTCTGAGCGGCGACGCCGCGGCGGAGAACCTTGTCATCTGGGGGCTGCCCGCCGTCATCGGCGTGGTCTTGGTCGTGGTGGCATTTCTGCTTGGCGACGACAGCGAAGAGCGCTGGAAACGCCGTGTCAAACGGGTTCAGGATTTTCGCCAGCGAAAGGGGCCCTTGACGCCCGAGCAGGCGATCTCCATTCGCCGTAAGACGCAAGACAGCTCGATCCCGCTCTTCGACTTGATGATCAAACGCTTTTTGCCGCGTCCGGACGTGCTGCGCCAACGAATCACCAAGGCCGGTCTGCACATCACCCTTGGCACCTACCTGAGCATCTGCATCGGTATTTTCGCCATCGTGACGACTGCCATGGCCCTGCTGGAGGTGATTCCCAATCTCGCGGCGCCCCTGATCGGCCTTTTTCTCGGTGTCGGGATCCCGCATATCGTCGTTGGCATTCTCGCCAAACGGCGCCACGGCAAATTTATCAGCCTTTTCCCCGAAGCCATCGATTTGATGGTTCGCGGTTTGAAGTCCGGCTTGCCGATCAACGAGTCGATGAAAGCCGCCGGCAACGAGATCGCCGACCCGGTGGGCTACGAGTTCCGCCAGATCACCGACCAGGTCCGGGTCGGCACCAAGCTTGAAGAAGCCATGCAGGACGCCGGCAAGCGGCTGAACATTCAAGAGTTCAACTTCATGAACATCGCCATGAATATTCAGTCTGAAACCGGCGGCAATTTGGCTGAAACGCTAAACAATCTCTCCGACGTCTTGCGCAAGCGCCGTCAGCTGAAACTCAAGGTCAAGGCCTTGTCGTCGGAAGCGAAAGCGAGCGCCTACATCATCGGCTCTCTGCCTTTCATCATGACCGGCCTGATCTACATGACCAATGAGCACTACATCATGACACTCTTCACCGACCCGCGCGGCAACCTGATGGTGCTCGGCGGCCTTCTGTGGTTTGCCATCGGTGCCGGTGTTATGTTCAAAATGGTGAGGTTTGAAGCCTGATGTTCGAGATCTTGCTGCCCGAAGGCGTTACCATCGAAGATGCAATTGTCGTCCTTGCGGCCTGCTCATCCCTGGCCGTGGTGACTCTGGTTTGGTTTGCGCTGTTGCCCGCCGATCCCGGTATCAAGCGGGCTCGTTTCCTCGCGCAGCAACGCCAGGCCATGCGTGCCGGCCTGACAGGCCCCCTTCGCCGGCGCCGTGAGCAATCGACCTCGTCGAGCTTCATGCATCAGGTGGTCAACCAGCTGAAGCTGATGCGCAGCAACCAGACGGAAAAGATCGTCACCAGGCTGACCCAGGCGGGCTGGCGCTCAAAAGATGCTTTGGTGAAGTATCTTTTCATGAAGCTCGCCCTGCCCTTCATCTTCGGCGGCATTGCGGTCTTCTTGGTGTTCGGTTTGGAACTCTACGATCTCGACATGATGCGCAAGACCTTGGCTTGTCTGGGCGCCGTCGTGCTCGGCGCCTATATGCCGGATATCGTCACCAAGAATGCCGCGCAGAAGCGCCAGGAGAAGATGCGCAAATCGCTGCCGGACGCCTTGGACCTCATGGTGATCTGCGCCGAGGCGGGCCTCAGCCTGGATTCCGCGCTTTCGCGGGTCTCCAAGGAAATTGAGAAGAACGACCCGGAGCTGGCCGACGAACTCGGTCTCACCGGTTTGGAGTTAGGATTTCTGCCGGATCGCCAGACCGCCCTCAAGAACCTCGCCAACCGAACCAATTTTCCGATCATGCGAGGCTTGGTGAACACCCTGCTACAATCCGAGCGCTACGGTACGCCGGTGGCCCATTCCCTGCGTGTGATCTCTACGGAATCCCGCGACGAACGCATGATGAAGGCGGAAGAAAAGGCAGCGCGCCTGCCGGCGATGCTGACGGTGCCCATGATCGTCTTCATTCTGCCGCCCCTCTTCGTGGTCCTGATCGGCCCGGCCGTGCTGTCCACCATGGACGCTTTGAGCGGCATTTAAGAAGTCGACGGGTAGGTCCTTCGAGAACGACAGGCGGCAGGGTGACTTGCCGCCTGTTGTCGCTTTATGACGGCGTCGTATATGCGGAATTTCCATGAGGCTTGGTATAAGCTAAGAGTTGACAGCGCGCTCCTTCGTGCGATTCTCGTCCGACAGAACAATATTCTTGGCTTGGTCGCGCAAGGCAAACTTCTGGATTTTTCCGGTCGACGTTCTAGGTATGGGCGCGAAAACAAATCTACCCGGAACCTTGTAGGCGGCAAGGTGATCACGGCACCAGGCGCGCAGCCCTTCTGCAGTCAACTCCTTCCCTTTGGCAAGCTCGACAAATGCACAGGGTGTTTCGCCCCATTTTTCATGGGGCATGGCGACAACGGCAACGACTTCGACCGCGGGATGCCGGTACAACGCCTCCTCGACTTCGATCGAGGAAATGTTTTCTCCGCCCGAGATGATGACGTCCTTTGACCTGTCCTTGAGCTGGATATAGCCGTCGGGATGCATGACCCCCAAATCGCCGGAGTGGAACCAGCCGCCGGCAAAGGCCTCCTGCGTCGCCTTGGGGTTTAGGAAATAGCCCTTCATCACGACATTGCCGCGAAACATGACCTCCCCCATCGTTTTGCCGTCGCGGGGCACGGGCACCATCGTTTCAGGATCCAGAACGTCCAATTGCTCCAAAGCCAGGTAGCGCACGCCCTGACGGGACTTCAGCGTGGCCTGATGCGCCGGAGGCAGCGTAGACCAGCTTTCATGCCAGTCATTGACGACCGCCGGGCCATAGGTCTCCGTCAGCCCGTAAAGATGAGTCACCTCAAAGCCCGCGGCTTTCATATTCGCCAACAAGGATTCGGGCGGCGGCGCGGCAGCCGTGAAGAATTGCACGCTGTGACCGAGATCGCGCTTGACGTCATCGGCCGCCGAAATCATCAGCGACATGACGATGGGAGCGCCGCAGAGATGCGTGACACCCTCCTCGGCCAGGGCCGCCCAAATCAGCTCCGCCCTCACTTGCCGCAGGCACACGTGCGTGCCGACGATGGCGGACATCGTCCAGGGAAAACACCAGCCGTTGCAGTGAAACATCGGCAGAGTCCACAGGTAGACCGCGTGCTTGCGCATCGAAGTCGTCAAGGCATTGCCCTGCGCCAGCAGATAAGCGCCCCGGTGATGAGACACCACCCCTTTCGGATCGCCCGTTGTACCGGAGGTATAGTTGATCGAGATCGCGTCCCATTCATCCTCGGGCATCAGCCAGGCAAAATCCGGATCGCCGGCCGACAGGAACGCTTCGTAATCTTTGGCGGACAGGGGTTTCTTTGGTCCGGTATACTCAGGATCATCATATTGGATCAGAAGGGGCGTCACGGTCGCAAGCGTAAGCGCTTCGCGCATCACCGGCATGAACTCCAGGTCTACGATGACGATCCTGGACATGGCGTGATCCAACTGAAAGGCGATGGTGGCCGCATCCAGACGTGTGTTGATCGAATGCAGGACGGCGCCGCACATCGGAACGCCGTAATGGCATTCCAGCATAGCCGGTGTGTTTGCCAGCAGCACCGAAACGGTATCGCCGCGGCCGATATCGCTCTGGGCAAGCGCAGAGGCCAGCTTGCGCGACCGCGCATAAAAGGCGGCATAACTGCGACGCAGAGCGCCGTGGACGATAGCGGTATGATTTGGAAAGACAGCGGCCGCACGTTCCAGGAAAGCCAGAGGCGTCAGGGGCTGATAGTTCGCCGGGGTGCGGCCCAGACCGATATCGTAGGGGTTGGTCGTCATGGTTTTAGCGATCCTGCCATAGGGGACTGCGTTTTTCGAGGAAGGCTCCGATGCCTTCTTCTGCGTCTCGGGCGAGCATGTTTTCGACCATCACACTAGAGGCATAGTCATAGGCTTCGGATAGACCCATCTCGCGCTGCGCATAAAAGGCACGTTTCCCCGTGGTCAGGGTCATGACGGACTTGGACGCTATCTTTCGGGCCAT
>Ga0102949_1000006_pt1 | contig 19744 bp, 14 predicted proteins | sample SalPon2A_B_D1_MG_FD_78503 | JGI IMG/M metagenome (GOLD analysis project Ga0102949, IMG submission 78503) | Soil microbial communities from South San Francisco under conditions of wetland restoration - Salt Pond MetaG R2A_B_D1_MG | ecosystem: Environmental > Terrestrial > Soil > Wetlands | place... | reverse complement strand
CTCGGCATAGCCCTGGGCACGGATGCTGGCGCCGGGGACGGGCCGGGCCTCCGTATCGGTGACGATTCCGGTGACCGAGCATCCGGCGGGCAACCGGATCTCCGGCGGAAGGTCGGTGGACGTCGTTTCGAGCCGCAGCGGCAACCTGCCCTTGGCATTGGCGATGAGGACGAGCGGAAGATCGGCGGGCAGGGACTCGACCCGTGCGACCGAGTGCTCGTCGGCGACAGAGAAAGTGCGGTAGGCCTCGGACGTGGGACGCGGCGACGCGAAGGAGACGAAGCCCGAGCCGAGCGGCTGGCCGTGGTCGTCCAGCAGGCGAATCGTTGCGTCGTCAGCCACGCGCAGGCGCAGCAGCTCGACAGGCCCTCCTCCGGCTTTCACCTCGCGCCAATCGCTGCCGGCGCCCGCGGCGACGAAGCGGAGGCGGAGCCGCTGGCCCGGCGCGGTGGGAAGCGACACCCTCCCTTGCGCGGACGGCCGCCAGTCGGGCAACAGCGACTCGGGCACCTCGCGCCAAAGCTCGACCGGTGCGGCGAGCAGTCTCCCCGCCGGCAGGGGACCGCCGCCTGCCGCTTGGCCGTGCCAAGAGAGCTGGACGACCGACGTGTTGGCGTCTTCCGGGCAACTCCAGGCGTCGACCTCGTCGCGTTCGAGCCGCGTCACCGGACAGCTTGGAGACCACACCCAGAGATGATCGACGCGTTCCCAGTGCCCGTTGTCGAAGGTGGTGGGAAGCTGGCGGCGCACGGCTGGCGTCTCGTCGCCGAAGACGACGAGGGCCTGACTGGCGCCCGCCAGGTCGATTGTTTGCGTCGCCGCGTTCGGATCGGCCACAGCGCTGCTCGAAGCCAAGAAGGCAAAGACTGCCGTTGCCATCACCGTGAGTGGAGCTGCGTGCCGCTGCACGGTCACTCTCCCGTAGCAGATGGCTCGTCCGCTCGGTCACGAAGTCGAAGCTCGAGCAACTCGGAGCCTTCGCCGGCCTGCGGCATGTAGTGCTTGAGAATCAGCAGCAGGCGGTCCCCCTTCGCATCGCCGCGAAGGTGAGCCCGCTCCGAGGTGGAGCCGATGGGCAGATCGAGGCGCCGGGGCGCGCCCTCCTCGCGCAACAGCACCAAGCTCCACCGGGTGCCCTCAGAAGCGACCTCGCGAACGACGAGAGCGGGGCCGAACGGGGTGGGGAGGATCTCGTCGACGGAGGTGAAGCGGCCGAGGTAACGGTGCCGAGCCGCAGCGTCGCCACCGAGCCGCAGCATGGTTTCATCGTCGAGGTCGCAACGCAGGTCGACGCCGAAGTGCGCCGTGTCCCAGGTTCGTTCGAGGCGGCCTTCAGCCGAGTAGAGGTAAACGCCCGGTTCCGCACCGGGCACGATCAGCAGACGACCGCCATCGAGAAAGCGCAGCTTGCCGACCAGAAATCCACCGCACGCGTCGAAGGGGCGTGCACCCTTGCCGGCCTTGGCATAGGCGACCGGTCGCAGGTCGGGCGGCTCGGCGCCGAGCCGCGCAGTCCACGCGATGGCACCGTCGGGAGACATCCCGTGATCGGAGCGCATCAGCCCCAGAATGGCGAGGCGGTCACCGTAGAGGTCGATGTCCTCGAAATAGCTGATCGGCGCTGTCTCCGGCGTATCCCAGTTGCCGAGCCGCTCGACCACCGGCTCTCCCTGGCGTTTCAGCCAGGCCATCTGGCTGGCTGGCGAGGCAACGGCGAGGAAGGACGAAGAGAGGGCGAGGTTCTCGGTCAGCACGACACCGACGCCGGGGTTCTCCGGAATCAGCACATCGGCCGGACCGACGGTGGTGCCGTCGTAGGAAACACGGACGACACCGAGCCGCCCGACGGTCAAGACGAGGTGCGCGTCGCCGTCGAATCGCACGTCGGCGACGCGGGTCAAGCGATCCGGCAGACTTATCCGATGCACGACCTCGACGGCGAGTTGTGTACCTTCCACCGGCGAAGCGGCGAGCAGGCCGGCCGCCACCACAAGGCTGGAGACGGCACGGATCAATTCTGGTGTTCCGGTCCGGAGATGCAGGGATAGTCGTAGTTGTTCGCGCACGTTGCACCCATTCCGCCGGAGTTCCAGCAGTACGTGCAATGCAGGACGTAGTAGCCCGCGCACCAGCCGATGTCACCGTTCGGACTCTGGTAAGCGCGGCTGTAGTAGACGGTGTCACAGCCCGAATCCGACCACACGACCGTACCCGCAAGAACCAGGACAAGAGCCAAGACCAGCAGAAACCAGCGCCTCGGGAAAGAGAACTGAAGACTCATCAACGCCACCTCCTCGTGCTGTTCAAGAACGGAGAAACTGACACTGCCCGCAGCTCCCACTACAGTCAGGCAGTGAGGTTAATTCTTAAGTGCGGAATCAAGGCTATACCGGGACAAGCGGCACGCTCGCTTGACGACCACCCTCATCCCCTGCCTCTCAGCCCGCCTTCGCCTCCCCACCCGTGAACTCTTCGCTCACCACCCGCATCGCCTCGCGCGAGATGCGCAGGTGGAGGTCGGTGACGTTCTCCCAGTAGGCGATCACGGCGCGGCGCGCCAGCTCCTCTTCCTGCGGCATCGCGTCGCTCTGCTCCAGCAGGCGGGCGGTGCGGTCGAGGTGGTTCATGGTGAACAGGAACTCGGCGATGCCGACGTCGAGCGCTTCGAGGATCCGTTCGAGCTGGGCGAGCTGCGGTTGCACCGCGCCGGTCTCGTAGCGCGAGATCTGGTTCGGGCGGATGCCGGCCCGCTCGGCCAGCTCGCCCTGGCTCAGCCGGCGCAGCAGCCGCAACACCGTGATCGTCTCCCCCAGCCGGTCGAAGATGCCCATACCTGGGACCAATCTAGCCGCAACGGTGCCGGCGATGCAATTCTTGTTATCAGAAGAGACGACAGAACTTGCTTTTTACTGCCTGATGCCGGTAATCTTTTTTCATGTCAAGTGTTCTGCACACCCCACGGGGCGATGCGATTACGTCCTGGTGAGCGATGGGGGCGAACCTTCTCAGCGCGGTGCCTCCGTCGGCGGCGGGTTTCTTCCGCCTCGCCGCGGGTTCCGCAGCGTCCGGTGAGCCGGTCGCCGTTGCTACACTGGCGGCGATGCCCGACACGCGCGAACGTCTCGAAGCCTACCGGTTGTCGTTCGACGACTGGCTGCGGTTGCCGGAGGGGGACGGCTTGTGCGAGGTCATCGACGGGGAGCTGTTCATGAGCCCGGCGCCGAACGTGGGGCACCAGGGCGTCGTGCGGCAGCTCACACTGCTTCTCGGCGGCCATCTCGGCAAGGAGGGGTGCGCCCGGCTGTTCCACGCTCCGACCGCGTTGCGGTTGGGCGAGAAGGCGCTGCAACCGGACCTGATGGTGCTGCCGCCGGACACGCAGCGGCCAGCGGCGGACGCCGTCGCCATCGAGATCGTCCCGCTGCTGGTGGTGGAAGTGCTCTCCCCGGGCACGGCGCACCGCGACCTGGGGATCAAGAAGGTGGCCTACGCCGCCGGCGGCGTGGGCGAGTACTGGATCGTCGACCCCGTGCGGGCGACCGTCGACCGGTTGGCGCTGGCCGCAGAGGGCTACGAGACGACGGCGGTCTTCGGCCGCGGGCAGTTGCTCACCAGCCCCACCTTCGCCGACCTCGCCCTCCCGCTCGACGACCTCTTCCCGCCTGTCGCCGGCTGAGCCCTACCCCTCGTCCTCGATGTAGAGGATCCGCTTGCAGCTCTCGCACTGCACCATGTTGCCCTGCGAGCGGATCTGCACCAGGACCTGCGGGCGGACGCGGTAGTTGCAGGCGCCGCAGTGCCACTCGGCGGGGCCGCGGCTGCCCGGGCGGTCGACGCGGCGCACCGGGGCGAGCGGTGGCGGCGCGAGGCGCTCGGCGATGCGGTCGAACTGGCGCACCACGTTGGGCGGCAGGTCGTCGCGCAGGCCGGCGACCGTGGTCTCCAGCTCGGAGACCTCCTTCGCCACGCTCGGCTTCTCCGCCTCCCACTTGCGCTGCTCCTCGGCGTAGCGGCTGTCGAGGTCGCTGAACTCCGCCTTCGTCTCCTCGAGCTCCTTGGCCAGGGCGTCGGCGCGCTCCATCGCCGCGAAGGCCAGTTCCTCGCCCTCCGAGACCTGCTGCTTGACGGTGTCGATCTCTTGCAGCAGGGCCCCGTACTCGCGCTGCGTCGACACCTCGTTGATCTGCTTCTGGTAGCGCTTCAGCTTCTCGCGGGCCTCCTCGACCTGCCCCTCCGCCGCACGCCGCTCACTGGCCGCGTTGGCGATCGCCTCCTCCAACTCCTCGATCTGCGTCCTGGCGGCGACGTACTGCTCGTGCAGCTCGCGCATCCAGTCGGGCACGCCGTCGAGACGCTCGCGCGCCTCCTGGAGTTGGGTGAGGTTGTGGTGAAGCGCGACGACCGATTCCAGGTGTCCGGACATGAATGAAAAATCTCCAAAGGCAACCGTGGGTCCACCTGGATTCGAACCAGGGACCTGCCGGTTATGAGCCGGATGCTCTAACCGCTGAGCTATGGACCCGGAAAACCCCCCTCCCGGGGGCGTCGCAGTATATCAACGTGAGGGTGCGGGGCCGGTGCCGGGGACCGGGGCTCCGAGGCCGGCCGCGGCGCGCTCGGCTTCGCGGTGCGCCGCTTCCGCCGACGGCGTCCGCTCGCAGGCCGCGAAGGCCAGCCAACGGCGGGCCATGCGCTCGGCCATCGCCGCCGCCCGCGCCGGGTCGTCGACCGCTTCGCTGCGGCCGCCGGCCCAACGCGACAGTGTCCACTCCGGCGGCGAGGCGGCAGCGCCGGTGAGCGGCGGGGTGTCGGCGAAGGCGGTGGCGAGCCGGGCGAGCAGCTCTTCGGGCGGTTCGGCGAGGCCGGGCACGGCGACTCCGTAGTCGGCCAGCCGGGCGCGGTGGTAGTCCGCTTCGGGGGGTGCGAAGCGGCTGCGCTGGACGAGCTGCCAGGCACCCTCGCCGCCGTCGTCCGGCTCCAGCCAGGAGAGCTCGTTGTAGCCGTTCTTGGCGTAGAGCTCGGAGAGGATCCCTTCCGGCTGTTGCTCGAACAGGCTCGGCGCCGCAGCCGGCGGCAGGCTGGCGCCGGCCGCGGCGGCGAGGGTGGCCGGCACGCGGGCGAGGGCGACGTGGTGGGTCAGCGGTTCGGCGATCCGGCGCTCGGCGACGCCGCTCCCGGAGCGCTCGCCCCACAGGCTGCGCGGCAGCTTGACGACCAGCGGCACCTCGACGAGCGCCCGGCCGAGGCTGCCACCGCTGCCGGTGCTCCGGTAGTCGCCCAGCTCCTCACCGTGGAGCGCGGTGACGACGAGCAGCGTGTCGTCCCAGCGCCCGCTCGCCTCCAGCGCGGCGAGCAGGTCGCCGAGCTGGCGGTCGGCCTCGGCGACGCCGTAGCGGTAGAGGTTGGTCAACCGGCGGCGCTCGCCGTAGGGAACCGGTGCCGACGGGTCGGCCCAGCGTTCGAGGTCGTCGACGTCGAGGCGCAGCGGCAGCGAACCGAGGAAGTCGTCGCCGAGCGGCGGCATCTGGTCGCGCAGCTCGTCGTGGCGCTCGTAGGGGGGAGACGGTTGCCGCACGTGCACCCAGAGGAACTGGCGCTGCGGCGACGCCACGTCGCCGAGGCTCGCCAGGTGCCCCTCGGCGCGGCGCCCCAGGCCGAGGTCGCGCAGCTCGCGAAAGCCCTGGTGCCACGAGCGGTCGCCGCGCATCCAGAGGCCGCCCACGTAGCCGGCGCTCGCATAGCCCTCGGCGGCCAGCGCCTCGGCCAGCGTCACCAGCTCCGGCGCCAACCGCGAGTCGGCGGCGGTGACGGCGCCGTGCTGCCAGGGCGAGAGACCGGTCAGCAGGGTGCCGAGCGACGGCACCACCCAGGAGGACGGCGCCACCGCGCGGCCGGCCCAGTCGGAGCGCTCGGCGAGGGCGTCGAGGTGGGGGGTGAGGCGGCCGCCGGCGAGGAAGCCGGCGGCGTCGGCGCGCATCGAACCGAGGGTGACGAGAACGATCGGGCCGTCGTGCACCGGCGGTCCGTCGGCCGCCGGGCCGGTGCAGCCGGCACCCCAACCCGTCGCGGCGAGCAGGGCGACCAGAACCGCGGCACGGCGGGCCGCCAGTCTCAGGAGGCCGACCCCGGCACGGCGCCGCCCCAGCTCTCCTCTTCGGGATAGAGCTGGCGGTAGCCGTCGGAGAGCATCAGGATGCGCTTGACGTAGAGCCGCGACTCGGGGACCGGCAGCCCCTCGAAGAAGACGTCGCGCTCGCCGGTGCCACCGCGCGCCAGCCGCTTGATGCGGTAGGGGCCGCCGTTGTAGCCGGCGAGCGCCATCTCGACGTCGCCGTCGAACATGGTCAGCACCTGGCGGAAGTAGGCGGTGCCGACGGTGAGGTTGAAGTCGGGGTCGGCCAGCCGCTCGCGCGACCAGGGGAGCCCGAGCTTGCCCGCCATCTCGCGGCTGGTCGCCGGCATCAGCTGCAACAGGCCGCGGGCGCCGGCGTGGCTGATCGCGTCGACGTCGAAGGCGCTCTCCTGGCGCACCATGCCGGCAACCAGGAAGGGCGACAGATCGCGGGCGCGCGACTGGTCGCCGATCGACTCGCCGTGGACGAGCGGGTAGTAGAGCCGCAGCGCCTCGGCCGGCACGGTGCCCTGGAGCGGGCCGCCGAGCGCCGGGTAGGCGTCGTGGATGCGGCTGATGCTGGTGCGGCGGTCGCCGCGGCGGGCGAGCACCAGTGCGTCGAGCGCGCTCGCCGCCCGCTGCCGGTAGGAGCCGCCGTCGCCGCGCGCGGTGACCGCTGTCAGCTCCGACTCGGCGAGGGCGTCGAGGCCGAGGTCGGTGAGCAGGCGGGCGCGGTCGAGCTCGGGGTGGCGGGGCCAGGGGATGCCGCGGTCCTCGGCGAGGGCCGTGTCGTCGCGCCGCGGGGCGGCGGCGCCGAGGCGCTCCTCGGCGTAGCGGGTGTAGAAGTCGTGCACCTCGCCGGCCACCACCTCGCGGTAGATCTCGTGCGCCCGCGACACGTTGCCGAGCCGCTCGTGGGCGCGGCCGGTCCAGTAGCGGGCGTTGCGCGAGTAGGCCGACTCGGGATAGAGCGCCACCAGCTCCGACCAGTAGCCGATCGCACCGCTCGGGTTGCGGCGCTCGAAGTCGGCCCAGCCGGCCTCCCAGAGGGCGCGCGTGCCGGTGAGGTCCTGCGGGTCGATCTCGCGCAGGCGGGCGAGCAGCGCCAGCCCTTCGTCGACTCGCCGCTCCTCCCACAGCTCGCGGAACAGGCGCCCCAGCGCGCGGCGGGCGAGCACCAGGTCGGCGCGCTGGCCGCCGGCGGCGGCGAGCTCTCGTCGCGCGGCGGCGCGCAGGCGGTCGCGCTCGGCGCTCGGCAGCGGCGTCCGGCCGCGGCGCACGCGGGCCGCCTCGAAGCCGGCCATCGCACGGCGCCAGGCGACCTGGGCCTGCTCGGCGGGGGTGGCGGTGGTGACGGCGTCGAGGGCGCTGAGCGCGGCGACGCCGTCGCCGGCGGCGGTCAACGCTTCGGCGGCGAGCAGGCGCCACGCCAGGTCGCGTTCGGACGCTGCCACCGCAGCGAGCGCCGTCTTCGCGGCGTCCGGCAGGTCGGCGGCGAGCAACCGGGAGGCGCGGGTCTTCAGCTCTTCGGTGGTGAGCAGCGCCGCCCAGTCGACGGTCGAAGCGCCAGCGGCGCCGGTGCTGGTGCGCGGCGCGAAGAGGTCGGACACCTGGAGCTCGGAGGCACGCAGCGGGTGGTGGACGAGCAGGCGGCGGCCGGCGGCGGCGAGGCGGGCACGGTCGCCGGAGGCGAGAGCGATCTCCCAGGCGAGGAGGTCCAACCCCTCGGCCTCGTCGCCGGCGAGCCCTTCGCGGCGCGCCGTGTCGACGACGGCGAGAGCACGCGCGGCGTCGCCCTGGTCCCAGGCGAGGCGGCCGGCGCGCATCAGGGCGCGTGGCCGCAGCGGCGAGCCGGGGTGCTCGGCGACCAGCCGGTCGAGGGCGCTGGCGGCGGCGGTGGCGTGGCCGCGCGCCGCGGCGGCGTCGGCGAGCACCAGCAGGCGCCAGTCTTCGAGCGGGCCGGTGGTGGTGGCGGCCATCAACCGCACCTCGGCGCGTGCCAGGTCCTCGCAGGCGTGGGCGTAGAGGCCCTCGACCAGGGTGTGGAACGAGGCGGTGGAAGCGTCCGGCGCCCGGTCGACGGCGGCCGCCGCCCCGGCGAGCGCGGCGGCGCAGTCACCGCGGCGCAGCGCGGCGGCGGGCCCGGCGAGCGGCTCGGCGAGCGGCAACGGGTCGAAGCTGGGGAGGACGGCGGTCGGCGCCGGGGTGGAGGGAGCGGGGGCGGAGTTGCTCCAGGTGGCGTAGCTCACCGCCACGCCTCCGCAAACGAGGATCACAAACGCCAAGGACAACAGGGCAACCGGGTACTTCGTCTTCATACTCACACCAACTCGTACGATCGGCGAGACCTTCCGGATGAGTCGGCCCGTCGCCGTGCCGGGTCTAGATACCGAGGGTGCTGGCGTCGCCACCCCCGAGGGTGCGGACCAGCTCGTCGTAGAAGTAGTCGGTGTCCTCGCGCAGGCTGGCGTCGATCCGCTCTTCGTAGATCTGTCGCGAGCGGTCGATGTCCTCCTTGAGGCGCTGGTAGATGTCCTGGTTGCGGCGACCCTCTTCGATCAGGTCCTGGTTGTAGAGGTGGATCTCGTCGACCAGCAAGCGGGCGAGGCGGCGCGCCTCCTGGTGGCTGACGTCGTCTTCGTCGCCGGCATCGCCGCCACCGCCGAAGGCGAGGCCCGGGCCGCTGTGATCGCTCGGCGGCGCCACCTGGGGCGAGCCGTCGCCAGCGGGCGCGGCCGGGGCGGCGGGCGCCGCGGCGGTCTCGAGCCCCGGCGGCCGGTCGTCGGCCGGAGGAAGGGGCGGCGCCTCGGGGGTCGACGTCTCGGCGGCCGGTTCGGCCGGGGCGCGCTCGAAGCCGGCGATGCGCGGCACCTGGTCGGTCTCCATCGGGGCGGTGGGCGCGGCGGCGGCCGGAGTCTCCTCGACCAGCTCGACCTCTTCGTCCTCGTCCAGCTCCTCGACCTCCAGCTCGGCACCGGCGGCCGGCTCTTCCTCCACCACCTCCAGCTCCTCGACCTCCAGCTGATCGTCCTCGGTGGTGTAGAGATCGCCGTCGACGGCATCGTCGAAGTCGTCTTCGAGCACCAGCTCGTCGCCGTCGCCGACCTCTTCCAGCACGGTGTCCTCTTCCAAGGAGGTGTCGAGCGTCGGCGCCTCCCAGGCGGGCGGCTCCGGCAGGCTGTCGTCGTCGCCGGCCTCCAGATCGGAGACCTCCAGCTCGGAGACCTCCAGCTCGCCGACGGCGGAGCTCGGCTCGTCGTCGTCGTCGAGGCTCCAGCCTTCAGCGTCCGTCTCCTCTTGCGACTCCGCGCCGTCGTCGTCGGACGGCTCGTCACCGTCGAACGAGACCGCCGTCTCCTCCTCGACCTCGAACCCCGGGACCGCCACCGCCTCGACGACCTCGACCTCGCTCTCGTCGGCCGCTTCGCTCGTCGCCTCTTCGGCCTCCGGCTCCGGTTCGGGTTCCGGCTCCGGGGCGGCGAGCACCGGCGCGGCTGCCATGCTGCCGGCGAGCAGCAGGGTGGGCGTGGCGGCGCGGTCGCGGAAGGGGAGCGCTTCGAGAGCCATGGCGGCCGACCAGGTCAGCGCCTGCAGCGCCTCGGCGAAGAAGGCGCCGCCGCCACCGTCGTGGTCGGCGTAGACCACCGCCGCCAGCCGGTCGCGCAGGATCAGCGGCACCAGCACGCCGCCCTTCGGGATCGAGCTCTCGAGACGGCTGCACAGCGGCGCGCAGTCCTGGGCGGTGAGCGACGCGGTGCCGCTGCCGATCGTCGCCGGCGACCAGGGGCCGGCCTGGCCCCAGCGCAGGGTGACCTCGGTGGGTGCGTCGTCGCCCCAACCGCTGGCGCCCCACAGGCGGTAGCCCTCGTCGCCGGTCAGCAGGACGGCGGTGCGGCCGGAGAAGCGCCGGCACTCCTCCTTGAGCGTGTCGAGGACGGCGCGCTGCGAACCGGCGCCGTCGATCGCCGACAGCGCCGCCAGCAGGTGGCCGAGCAGCTGCCGGCGGCCGGCGTCCTCCGCCTCGGCGGTGAGAGGAGCCAGCTCCTCGCGGGGCAGGAAAGAGGTCGGCAGACCGGAGGCGACGTCGCCCAGCTCGCGGTCGAGGTCGCCGACCAGCTGGTCGCCGGCCCGCTTCAACCGATCGCGGATCTCCTGTTGCAGACCGGAGAGGGCTTCCTGGACCCGCCGGTTGACCCGCTCCTCCAACTGCTCGAATGGTTCGGACCGCTCTTCATCCGCCATGCTCGGCAACCTCTCGTAAGCTTGAAAGAAGGCGTCGTGAAAGAAGTTCGATTATTGGCCAGCCCGCGCCGACGTGTCAAGGCGGCGGCGGTCGAAAAGCCCTTTTGACAAAAGGGGTTTACATCGTCCTGCGGTTGTCCTCACCGCGCCGCCGTGGTAGCTTGGCCGGTGGTCGTCACCACACTGCCAGCATCCAGAATTCCGGAGGAAACGCAACATGCCAAGCAAGCTCAATCGTTGGGCACTCGTCGCGCTGCTCGCCTTCGCGGTCGTCGCGACCGCCTGTGCCGGCACCGACGAAGAGGCCGACATGGACGCCGAGCGCCAGGCGGCGCTCGAAGAGATCCAGCAGCTCAAGGAGGAACTCGACGAACTGCGTGTGCAGATCGCCGACGCCGAAGCGGCCGGCGCCGAAATGGCCGAAGAGGGCGAAGAGGCCGCCGAAGAGGCCGCCGACGAAGCGGCGGACGAGATGGAGGACGCCGGAGCCGACGCGGAGAGCGACCTGGCCCACCTGCAATCCGAGTTCGAGGACAAGTTCAGCGAGCTGCACGCCGCCATCGGCCGTTACTTCCAGGAGGTCGACCCGCTGGTCGTCGGCGAAGCGCCGAACGAGCGCCAGCAGGCAGTGCTGCGCATCAACAGCGACGAGGCGATGATCAACGCCCGCGACTACATCCGCGAGGGTGGCGACTACCGAGGCGCCATCAACGCGCTCAACGCGGCGCTCACCACCGATCCCGACAACGCCGAGCTGCAAGCGGAGCTCGCCGCGACCGAAGAGATGCGCTACATGACCGAGGAGCGCTTCTCGGTGGTCGAGAAGGGGATGACCCAGGCCGAGGTGCGCGAGGCGATCGGCATCCCGCACTACACCAACCGCCGCACCTTCGAGAACGGCGCCGAGGGCTGGTTCTACCCGGTCAACCCCGAAGGCTCGGCGGCCGGCGTCTACTTCGAGGAGAGGGGTGGCGAGATGGTCGCCTTCCGCGTCAACTTCGAAGAGGTGGTGAAGGGCGACGGCTCGGAAGACGCCTGACGCTTGACCCACGCCGCCGGGGCGGGCATAATTGCAGGTTCCGGTGCCGTCGTGGACGCGGTGTGGCCGCAAGCCGCACCACGAAAGCAAGGATCGTAAGAGCCGACACCAGCAAACGACCACCGAATCCGCCACGAAGAGAGGTGATCCGCGAATGCCCGTAGTCCAGGTGCGCGAAGACGAGAGCTTCGAGAGTGCGCTGCGCCGTTTCAAGCGCAAGGTCGAGAAGGCCGGCGTGCTGACCGAGCTGCGCAAGCGACAGCACTTCGAGAAGCCTTCCGTGAAGCGCAAGCGCAAGGAGTCGCAGGCGAAGAAGAAGATGCTGCGCAAGCTTGCCGAGGAGCGTCGCCAGGGTCTCGCCTGAGCACGTTCCACATACCCCGCCCGGCCGGTTGCCGGGCGGCGTGACGGAGGCGGGAGTCGGATGGATCCGGCTCCCGCTTTCGTGTTTCTGGCTTCAGTGTTCCTGAGCACCTCTTTCCGAAAGGCCGCCCCGACAGCTCCGGCTCCCGACCCCCGCGCAGACGATGAACGACGAAGTCCTCTCCCCAGCCACCGCCGCCGCGCTCGAATGGCCGTCGCTGCTGGCGCTCGTCTCCGAGCTGGCGGCTAGCGACCTCGGCCGCGAGCGGATCGCGGCGCTCGCCCCCTACGCGGGCGACGCCGACCTCGCCGCCGCCCGCCGGCGCTACGAGGAGGCCGACCGGCTGGCCACCGAGGGACGGTTGGTGCCGTCGTTCGAGCAACCGCTGGGCGAGTTGCTGGAACGGCTGGAGACCGGCCGCCCGCCGCTCACCGGCGGCGACCTGGTGCGCCTCGCCGCGCTGCTGCGCGCCACCGGCTCGGCGGCCAAGCGGGTGCGCGCCGCCGACCCGCCGTGCAGCGAGCTGGGCGAGATCGTCGCCGAGCTGCCCGACCTCTCCGAGCTGGTGCGCGAGGTCGACGCCCGCCTCGACCGCCGCGGCGACGTGCGCGACGACGCCAGCAACGAGCTGGTGGCGCTGCGCCGCCGCATCCGCGGCGTGCGCGACCAGCTCTACCGCGACCTCACCGGCTTCGTGAGCGAGCAGAGCGACCACCTCGGCGAGGACACCATCCCGATGCGCGGCGGCCGCTTGATGGTGATGCTCGACTCCGGCGCCCGCGGCCGCGTGCAGGGCCTGACCCATGGCCGCTCCGGGTCCGGCAAGAGCTTCTACTTCGAACCGCTCGGCGTCGTCGAGCAGAACAACACGTTGCAGCAGGCGACCGAGGACGAGGAGGCGGAGCGGGCACGCATCCTGAACGAGCTGCTCGCCGCCGCCCGCGACCATCTCGACGCCATCCACCAGCACGCCGAGCTGCTCGCCGAGCTCGACCTGCTCGAAGCGTCGCGCGCCTTCGCCGAGCTCTCCGGCGGTCGCCTCGCCGACGTGGCGCCGCGCGGCGAGCTGGTGCTGGTGCGCGCCCGCCACCCGCTGCTCGACCCGCGCCTGTCGGACCTGCGCCGCCGCGCCCTCGGCCAACCGGGCCACGCCGGCGACGTGGTGCCGCTCGACCTCACCCTGGGCGACGACTCGCGGGCGCTGGTGGTCACCGGCCCCAACGCCGGCGGCAAGACGGTCGCCTTGAAGACCGTCGGTCTGCTGACCGTGGCGGCGCAGTGCGCGCTGCCGGTGCCGGCGGCCAAGGGGAGCCGGCTGCCGCAGGTCGCCCACCTGGTGGCGACGGTGGGCGACGAGCAGGACCTGCTGACCGACCGCTCGACCTTCAGCGGCCGGCTGCTGCGCCTCGAAGAGGCATGGAAGGCGGCCGGGCCGGACAGCCTGATCCTGCTCGACGAGCTGGGCTCCGGCACCGACCCCGAGGAGGGCTCGGCGCTCGCCACCGCGCTGGTCGAGGCTCTGGTGGCGCGGCAAAGCCTGGCGGTGATCACCACCCATCTCACCCAGGTGGCCGCCGCCGCGCTGGAGCTCGACGGCGCGTCGTGCGCGGCGATGGAGTTCGACCCCGCCGGCGGCGAGCCGACCTTCCACCTGCTGCCCGGTCCGCCCGGCGGTTCCGAGGCGCTCGCCCTCGCCCGCCGCCTCGGGCTCGCCGAGGAGTGGCTGGACCGCGCCGAGTCGCTGCTCGGCAGCGGCCACCGCGAGCTGCAACGCCTGCTCACCGAGGTCGAGAGCCTGCGCGGCGAGCTGGCGGCCGAGAAGGAGCGCGTGCGGGTGGAGGCCGACGACGCCGAGAAGCTGCGCCGCCGCCTCGCCGACGAGCAGCAGGCGCTCGCCGAGGAGAGGAAGAACGTCGGCAAGAAGCTGCGCGCCCAGCTCGACGCCTTCCGCCGCGAGACGCTGGACAAGCTGCGCGACGAAGTGGAAGCGATGCGCGGCGAGATGAAGGAGGGGCGCAAGAAGGGGGTCGCCGCCAAGGCGGTCGGGCGCCTCTTCGAAGCGGCACCGGAGATCGAGGAGGTGGCGCCGGAGCCGCAAGGGGAGCTCGAAGAGGGGGCGACCGTCCACCACCGCGGTCTCGGCTGGGAGGGCAGGCTGGTCAAGCTCGACCGCGGCCGCGCCGAGGTCGACGTGCGCGGCAAGACCTTCCGCTGCAAGGCCGACGAGCTGATCCCGGTAGCCGGCAGCGCCAGCAAACCGAAGCAGGCAAAGCGCAAGGTGACGGTCGACACCGCCGACGACGGCGCGCCGGTCGAGCTGATGCTGATCGGCAAGCGGGTGGAACCGGCGTTGAACGAGCTCGACGACTACCTCGACCGCGCGCTGCTCGGCTCGCGCCCCGAGGTGCGGGTCGTCCACGGCCACGGCAGCGGCGCGCTGCGCGACGCCGTCCGCGAGCACCTGCGCCACCACCCGGCGGTGGCGAACCACCGTCCCGGCAAACGCAACGAGGGGGGCGACGGCGCCACCGTCGTCACGCTCAGGGGCTAGGACGGCGGGGCTGCTGCGATGACCTTCTCGAACATCGACCTCTCGCGCGAGCTGGTGCAGGCGGTGCGCGACGCGATCGACATCGTCGACATCGCCTCCGAGCACACCAGGCTGGAGAAGAAGGGACGCGACCACCAGGGCGTCTGCCCGCTGCACAAGGAGAAGACGCCGTCGTTCCACGTCGACGCCGACCGCGGCCTCTTCTACTGCTTCGGCTGCGGTGCCGGCGGCGACGCCATCAAGCTCCACATGCTGACCTCCGGCGACGACTTCCCGGCCGCCATCGAGTCGCTGGCGCTGCGCTACGGCATCCCGGTGCGCGAACGCAGGAAGCGGCGCCCCGACGAACCCGACCCGGAGCGCGCGCTCGCCGCCGCCGCCGAGTACTTCGTCGAGCAGCTCGGTCGCCACGACGTGCCGCAGCGCTACCTCGAAGAACGCAAGGTGTCGCCCGAGCTGGCGGAGACCTACGGCATCGGTTACGCCCCCGACTCGTGGCGCGCGCTCCTGGAGACGCTCGCCAAGCGGGTGCCGCAACGCGACCTCGAAGCCGCCGGGCTGGTGCGGCGCTCGAAACAGGGCAAGCTCTACGACCACTTCAGGAACCGCCTCGTCTTCCCGATCCACAACCCGTCCGGCCGCCTGGTCGGCTTCGGCGGCCGCACCCTCGGCGACGACCGGGCGAAGTACGTCAACACCGCCGAGACCGAGCGCTTCCACAAGTCGGAGCTGCTCTACGGTCTCTTCCAGGCGCGGCGCGACATCCGCGACGGCCACCGGGCGGTGCTCGTCGAGGGCTACTTCGACGTCATCGGCGCGGCGGCGGCCGGCGTCGTCGGCGCGGTGGCGACGATGGGCACCGCGCTCACCCCCGAGCAGTCGAAGCTGCTCGGGCGCTACGCCGAGGAGGTGGTGGTCGCCTACGACGGCGACGACGCCGGCGAGCGCGCCCACCAGCGGGCGCTGCCGATCCTGCTCGGCGAGGGGATGGCGGTCTACCGCGCCCGCTTCCCCGACGGTCACGACCCCGACTCGCTGCGCCTCGCCGAAGGCAACGCCGCGGTGGTCAAGGCGGTGGGCGACGCCGGCGACTCGGTGCTCGCCGAGATCAGGCGCCTCACCCCCGCCGAGGCGCGGAGCCAGCCGCAGCGCCAGGCGCAGGCGGCCTCCGATCTCGCCGGTCTGCTCGGCGGCATCCCGGACGCCGTGCTCCGTTTCTCCTACGCCCGCCGCGCCGCCGAGAGCCTCGACCTGCCGCCCGAGCTGCTGCTGCGCAAGATCCCTGGCGAGCAACGGGGGGGAGGCGGTGGCGGCCCCGGCCGGCCGGGGCGCGGCGGACCGAACGCGCCGCCGCCCCCGGGACCGCCCGACCACGGCGCGCCGCCCCCCGGCATGGAGCCGGCGGCAGCGCCGCGCAGCGAGGTGCGCAGCCTCGAAGAGCGCACGCTCGAGATCCTGCTTTCCGGCGGCGAGCTGCCGCCGCCGCGCGCCCTGCCGCCGGCCGAGGTCTTCCACGACCCCCAGTGCAGGAATATTTATCGCGTGTTTTGCGCTCTATACGGGGAACGAGGGGCCGACCGGCCGCCGGACGCCAAGATGGTGCTGGCCGAGCTGGGCGAAGAGGGGGCGACGATCGATCGGATGGCCCGTCTCCTGGTCGGCAGCGAAGGGGCTGCACAGGGACCGGCACTCTCCGACACTCTCGACAGGTTGACGCGCCGTTGGTTGAACGAACGCTCGCGTGCGCTGAGCCGGGAGATCGCCGAGGCGCAACGCGACGGAGACGAACCGCGTCTCGAACGCCTTTTGCAGGAAAAGAACGAGTTGAGCCACCGGTTGCACCGGGGCGCATGACGGCGGCTGGGACCGGACTGCCAAACCGGTCTGCTTCGCCGCGTTTTGCCGTGCGCCGCCACCCGGGTCGCCGGGGCGGTTGACAGGGATTTCGAGGGCAGGGACCAGAGGAGGTCCAGTTTGACGACCAAGACCACCAACGCCACCGTCGAGGACAAGTACCCGGCGGTCAAGCAGCTCACCGAGTTGGGCAAGGAGAAGGGCTACCTTCTCTACGACGAGATCTACGAGATGCTGCCGGACGAGGTGGTCAGCCTCCCCGACGAGCTCGACGAGATCTACGTCGTCTTCTCGGAAGCCGGGATCGAGGTGATCGACCGGCCGGAGCGCTACCAGAACCGCGACGACTTCGACACCGGTTCCGACCCCAACTTCGACAAGAAGGACGACGACTCCAACGACTACCAGCTCACCCCGCACGAGAAGACCAACGACCCGGTGCGCATGTACCTGCGCGAGATGGGCACCGTGCCGCTGCTCGACCGCGAGGGCGAGGTGGAGATCGCGCAGCGCATCGAGAAGGGCGAGTGGCTGATCTACGAGGCGCTGTGCGAGAACAACGTCGTGCTGCGCGAGCTGCTGCGCTTGAACGAGCTGGCGGCCAAGGACAAGACGGTCCTGCGCGAGCTGATGGACGCCGACCCCGACGAGGGGATCGACGCCAAGGCGGCCGAGCGGATCAAGAAGAACCTGGAGATCTTCGAGTCGATCGCCGAGAACGACGAGGAGATCCAGACGCTGCGCAAGCGCCAGAAGCGCTGCAAGGAGGGGGGCGAGAAGTACCTCCAGATCGAGCGCGAGGTCGACCGCCTGGTGGCCAAGATCGCCAAGGACATCCGCTCGATCGACTTCAGCCTCCAGGCCAGGAACCGGATGGTCGACTTCCTCAAGGGGATCGACCAGGAGTTCTCGCGCTTCGAGCGCGACATCCGCCGCGCGCAGACCGCCTTGAAGCGCGAGGAGAACGAGCAGTTGCAAGCGCTGCACCGCCGCCGCATCGAGAAGTACCGCTCCAAGATCAAGGAGATCGAGGAGCGCTACGGCACCACCCACGCCGAGATCTCGGCCACCATCGGCAAGATCCGCGAGGGTGAGGCGATCTGCGAGCGGGCCAAGGAAGAGCTGATCGTCGCCAACCTGCGGCTGGTCGTCTCGATCGCCAAGAAGTACACCAACCGCGGCCTTCAGTTCCTCGACCTGATCCAGGAGGGCAACATCGGCCTGATGAAGGCGGTCGAGAAGTTCGAGTACCGCCGCGGCTACAAGTTCTCGACCTACGCGACGTGGTGGATCCGCCAGGCGATCACCCGCGCGATCGCCGACCAGGCGCGCACCATCCGCATCCCGGTGCACATGATCGAGACGATCAACAAGCTGACCCGCACCAGCCGTTCGCTGGTCCAGGAGCTCGGCCGCGAACCGACCGCCGAGGAGATCGGCGAGCGCATGGACCTGCCGGCCTCCAAGGTGCGCAAGATCATGAAGATCGCCCAGGAGCCGATCTCGCTCGAGACGCCGATCGGCGAAGAGGAAGACTCGCACCTCGGCGACTTCATCGAGGACAAGAACGCGGTCTCCCCGATCGAGTCGGTGATCTTCACCAACCTGAAGGACTCGACGCGCTCGGTGTTGAAGACGCTCACCCCGCGCGAGGAGCTCGTGCTGCGCATGCGCTTCGGCGTCGGCGAAGACAGCGAGCACACGCTCGAAGAGGTGGGCCGCAGCTTCAACGTCACCCGCGAGCGCATCCGCCAGATCGAGTCGAAGGCGCTCAGGAAGCTGCGCCACCCGACGCGGGCCCTGAAGCTGAAGCCGTTCCTGGATACGACCTAGGACGGCAAGGGATCTCGGGAGGGCGCAAGGCCCTCCCCTACACGGGGGAGAACCATCCATCGCGGCTTCGTAGGGGAGGGCCTTGCGCCCTCCCGAACCGCCACCTCAACGAAACCCGTGGCACAGCCCCCAACCTCGCTCTTTCAAAGAACGTCGCCCTTGCGCCCGCCGGATATTCTGCCTAGAATCGCCGGTCCGGGGTCAAAGACCCCACATTCCTGGGTAGCTCAGTGGTAGAGCGGTCGGCTGTTAACCGATTGGTCGGGGGTTCGAATCCCTCCCCAGGAGCCATGCGAAGCCCGCCCGGGAAACCGGGCGGGCTTCTCCTTTTCCGGTCCTTCTCCGGCTGGAGCGACCTGTGCATGGGTGGTGGGGCATGAGACGACACGCCCGCCCCCTCGCCGCCCTCTTCCTCTCGCTCGCCCTGGTGTCGTCGACCGGCTGCGCGACCCTCGAGCAGATCCTCGCCCTGTCGCAGGTCGACTTCTCGCTCGCCGGCGCCGACCAGGGGACCCTCGCCGGCATCGACCTCACCCGCCTGCGCTCGGCCCGCGACCTGACCCCGGGCCAGCTGCTGTCGCTCGTCGCCGCGGTGCAGAGCGACCGCCTGCCGTTCGCCTTCACCCTCCACGTCGCCGCCGACAACCCGGCCGAGAACGGGGTCGCCGCACGGCTCGTGCAGCTCGACTGGACGATGCTCCTCGAAGGGCGCGAGACGGTCTCCGGCCGCTTCGACCGCGACGTGCTGATGCCGGCCGGCCAGCGCACCGACGTGCCGATCCGGATCGAGCTCGACCTGATGCGCTTCTACGAGGACAACGCCCGCGACCTCGCCGACCTGGCGATCTCGCTGGCCGGCGGCTCCGGCGGCGCGCCGAAGCAGGTCGAGCTGCGCGCCCGGCCCACCGTGCAGACCGAGATCGGCCCGATCGCCTACCCGGGCGAGATCTCGATCGTCTCGGCGCGTGTCGGGCGCTGAGAACCTGTCACGCGGCGTGTTAGCTTCGCCCCGGTCCCACCCCCCAACCACGTTCGCCGGGAGTCGCCGATGCCGCTGCGCAAACTCGTCTGTCTCGCCGCCCTGATTCTCGCCCTGCCGGCCAGCGCCACGCCGGAGTCCGACGCCGCCGCCGCGCGTGCCGTCTTCGAGGCGAACCTCGCCGCCATCGCCGAGCGCGACGGCGACGCCTACCTCGCCACCTACCTCCAGGCGCCGACCCTCGCCCGCGTCGGGCACGACGGGCCGACGCTCGGCTACGAGGACTTCGCGGCGCAGGCCGGCGGCGGTTGGCCGGAGGTGTTCGAGGCGCAGGACCTGCGCCTGGTGCCGGTCGAGCCGGGGGTGGTCTACGGCACCTATCGGTATCGCGTCGTCTACGGCACCGGCGGCGAGGCCTCCGAGCACGCCGGGATCTCCGAGCGCCTGTTCGTCGACACGCCGGACGGCTGGCGGATCGCCGTCACCTCGGCCTGGGAGGCACCGCCCGGCACGCCGCCGCCGCCGCGCGCCCTGGTCGGCGCCACGCTGGTCGACGGCACCGGCGGCGGACCGGTCGCCGACTCGGTGGTGATCATGCGAAACGGCGAGATCGACTGCGCCGGCACGCGCGCCGACTGCCCGCTGCCCGAGGGGGTCGGCGTCGTCGACCTCGCCGGCAAGTGGCTGGCGCCCGGTCTCGTCGACGCCCACATCCACTTCTCGCAGACCGGTTGGGTGGACGGCCGCCCCGACGCCATGGACGTGCGCGG
>Ga0102949_1000005_pt1 | contig 20177 bp, 17 predicted proteins | sample SalPon2A_B_D1_MG_FD_78503 | JGI IMG/M metagenome (GOLD analysis project Ga0102949, IMG submission 78503) | Soil microbial communities from South San Francisco under conditions of wetland restoration - Salt Pond MetaG R2A_B_D1_MG | ecosystem: Environmental > Terrestrial > Soil > Wetlands | place... | reverse complement strand
GCCCCGCCGCGCGTCGCGCTGGCGATCGAGGGCTACAGCGTCGCCGGCGCCCACGGCCGGGTGATGGCGCCGTCGGCCCGCTTGACCACGCCGGCCGAGGACGCCGGCAGCGGCGTCGCCGGCTACGCCCTGCTGCTCGACGGCACCGAGGTCGACGACTTCGAGGAGCTGTCGACCGGTCTCCACCGCGCCGAGGTGGTGGCGGTCGACCGCGCCGGCAACCGCTCGCCGGCCGCCGCTCTCGACTTCGCCTACGACGCCGAGCCGCCGGTGCTCGAAGCCGCTCTGGCGTGGCCCGCCGACGGCGGCGACGGGGTGGTGCTGCGGCTGGCGGTCACCGACCAGCCGGCCGGGTTGGCTTCGCTCCACTGGGCGTCGCCGGGCGGCCACTGGCAAGCGCTCGGCGCTTCGGCGGTCGCCGCCGGCGCTCCGCCGCTGGCGATGACCTTCGACGACGCCGGGGCGCGCACCGCGATGCGTGGCGAGGTGCGGCTGCCGGCCGAAGCGGCCGCCCGCGGCCCGCTGTCGCTCACCGCGCTCGACCGGGTGGGCAACGAGATCCGGGTCGAGCTGGCGCTGCCGCCGGCCCGCGGGGAGGGCGAGTGATGCGCCGCCACCGCGGGCTCCTGGTGTTCGCCGCCCTGGCGCTTCTCCTCTTCGTCGCCCCGCCGGCGGCGGCGCAGGACGCGGCACCGGCGGCTGGAGAGCCGGAGAGCGACACCTACGGCTGGCACGTGGTGCGCGACGGCGAGACGCTGCGCGGCATCACCGAGCGCTACCTGGGCGACGACGACCTGTGGCGCGAGAACTGGAAGCTCAACCCGGAGGTCGACGACCCGGACCTCATCCTGCCGGGGCAGCGGTTGCGCATCATCGTGCGCCGCCAGCTGCCGCCGCGCACCGCCGAGGTGGCCGACCTCGGCGGCCGGGTGGACGCCAAGCCGGACCCGCAACCCTGGATCCGGGCGCGGCGCGGCGACCTGCTGGTCGAACGCGACGGCGTGCGCACCTTCCGCCGCTCGTCGGCCGAGCTGCGCTTCGACGACGGCGCGCGCCTGCAACTGACCGAGGAGTCGCTCGTCTTCCTGCGCCGCCTCGGCCGCTCGCTCGCCGGCGACTTCGAGGAGACGGTGGAGATCGTCGAGGGGCAAGCCGACCTCGAGCTGCGCGCCAACCCGCGGCGGCGCGACGTCGAGGTGGTGGTGGGCGACGCGACGGCGCGGCCGCGCACCACCGGCGGCCGCGGCGAGAGCCGGGTGCGCCGCACCACTTCGGCCGGCCAGCTGATGGTCTACCGCGGCGCCAGCGAGGTGGAGGCGGCGGGGGAGTCGGTGTCGGTGCCGCAGGGCATGGGCACCACCGTGCCGGACGGCGAACCGCCGTCGCCCCCCGAGCGGTTGCTCGCCGCGCCGCGCCCGCAGGCGCCGGCGGCCGGTTCGGCGTTCCCGTTCGCCAATCCGCGGTTCTCCTGGCGTGCCGTCGACGGCGCTGAGACCTACCGCGTCGAGGTGTGCAGCGACGCCGCCTGCGCCGTGCTGGTGGCACGCAGCGAACCGCTCACCGAGACCACCTGGACGCCGCCCGAGCTGCCGGCCTCCGACCTCCACTGGCGGGTGACGGCGACCGCGCCTTCCGGTCTCGACGGTTACCCGAGCAACCGCGTCGGCTTCGCGGTGACCGGCGACCGCCCCGACCTCGAACCGCCGGTGGTCGCCTTCGTCGCCCAGGGCCCGGCGCGCGCCGACAGCGCCGAGCGGATGCGGGTGGCGCCCGGCGGCGGCGTGTTGCCGGCGGTGCACGACGACGTCGCCGGGGTGGCGACGGTGGAGATGCGTTGGGACGAGGGCGCGTGGCGGCCGTGGAACGGCGGCGTGGTGACGCCGCCGGCCGGCGGCGGCCTGTTCGAGGTGCGGGCCGAGGACGGCGCCGGGCGGGTGACCGTCGAGCGGTTGGAGGTGGTGTGGGTGACCGACGTGCTGGCGCCGCCCGAGGTGGTGGGGCGCTAGCGGTAGGGCGCTAGAGCAACTCTAGAGCAGCTGCCCGCGCACCGCCCCGATCAGGAAGATCGAACCGCAGACGACCAGCGTCTTCGCCCCTCCCGCCGTCGCCAGCGCCCGTTGCAGCGCGTCCTCCACGCCGGCGACCACCTCCGCCTCGCAACCCTCCGGCAGCAACCCCACCAGCTCCTCCGGGTCGCGACCGCGGTCGCCCGGCGGCCGGGTCAACACCACCTTCCCCGCCCGTTCGGCGAGCAGCGGCAGCATGCGTTCGGCCTCCTTGTCGTCGAGCACCCCGAACAGCAGCGCCGGCGGCGGTTCTCCTTCCTCTTCGGTCACCTCGGCGAGGAAGCCGGCCAGCGCCTCGGCGCCGTGTGGGTTGTGGGCGGCGTCGAGCAGCACGCGCTCGACTGTGGTCTCCTCGCCGCCGGCCGGCGGCTCCAGCACCTCCAGGCGGCCGGGCCAGCGCACGTGGGCGGCGCCGGCGCGGATGGCGGCGGCGTCGAAGTGGCGCCAGCCGTGGTCGAGCAGCAGTTCGGCGGCGCGCACGGCGAGCGCCAGGTTGATCCGCTGATGACGGCCGAGGAGCGGCAGGTGGAGGTCGTAGCGCCGCACCGGCGTGGTGAGGTGGAAGCGCTGCCCTTGCCAACCGAGCCGCTCGACCGAGTCGGCCGACACCTCGTCGTCGGCGAAGGTGACCTCGGCGCCGAGCAGCGCCTGGCGCACCTCCGGTGCTTCGCCCCAGGCCACCGCCGGCCGGCCGCGGCGCAGCACCGCCGCCTTCTCGCGCGCGATGTCGAGCAGGGTGTCGCCGAGGATGCCGCGGTGCTCCAGCGACACCGGGGTGATCACGGAGAGCTCCGGTTCGGCCACGTTCACCGCGTCGAGCCGGCCGCCGAGCCCGACCTCGAGCACCGCCAGCTCGACGCCGGCGCGGCGGAAGACGAGGAAGGCGGCGGCGGTCAGCGCCTCGAAGTAGGTCGGCGGGTCGTCGAGCACCCGCCCGGCGGCGGCGACCACGTCGAGGATCGCCTCGCCGAGCAGCTCGCCGTCGGCGTCGCGGCCGTCGACACGCACCCGTTCCTCGACCTGCTGGAGGTGCGGCGAGGTGTAGAGCCCGGCGTGGTAGCCGGCCGCTTCGGCGATCGAGGCAAGGAGAGCCGAGGTCGACCCCTTGCCGTTGGTCCCGGCGACGACCACCGACGGCACCGCCGTGTGCGGGTCGTCCAGCTCGGCGAGCAACCGGCGCACGTGGCCGAGGCCGAGGTGCATGCCGAAGCGTTGCAGGTCTTCGAGGGCGCGGGCGGCTTCCGGGGGCAGGGGCATGGTGAGTCGATGGTAAACGAGTCGGGGGTCAACCCGTGTAGGGGAGGGCCTTGCGCCCTCCCGAACCGCGGCTAGGTCAAATGCCGGATCACCCGCGCCAGCGTCGCCTTGAGCTCGCCGCGCGGCACGATCATGTCGAGGAAGCCGTGCTGCAACAGGAACTCGCTCCGCTGGAACCCCTCGGGCAGCTCCTGGCGCAGCGTCTGCTCGATCACCCGCGGCCCGGCGAAGCCGATCAGCGCCCCCGGTTCGCCGACGTTGACGTCGCCGAGCATGGCGAACGAGGCGGTGACGCCGCCGGTCGTCGGGTCGGTGAGCACCGAGAGGTAGGGCAGCCGCGCTTCGCGCAGCCGGGCGAGGGCGGCCGAGATCTTGGCCATCTGCATCAGGCTCAGCACACCCTCCTGCATGCGGGCACCGCCGGAGGCCGAGACGACGATCAACGGCCGGCCGTCTGCGAGCGCGGCCTCGGCGGCGCTGGTGATCCGCTCTCCTACCACCGAGCCCATCGAGCCGCCCATGAAGCGGTACTCCATCGCCGCCAGCACCACCGGCAGCGCGTCGAGGTGGCCGCGGACCACGATCACCGCGTCGTCCTCGCCCACCGCCTCGCGGTAGGCGGTGAGGCGGTCGACGTAGCGCTTGGAGTCGCGGAAACCGAGCGGGTCGGTGGGGACGACGTTGTCGAACAGGCGCTCGGGTGCGTCCTCGTCGATCAGCAGCCGGATGCGCTCGGCGGCACCGATGCGGAAGTGGTGGCCTTCGAGGTCGCGCGAGTAGAGGATCTCGCGGCAGCCGTCGCACTTGACCCACAACCCGGCCGGAACGCCGCTGGCGCGGCGCTCCTCGGCGGAGCGCACCGGCTTCGGTTTCTTCTTCTTCTTGAACCAGGCCATCGGGAGGGACGGGGGGAGGGCGGGCGAAGGCGCCGGCGGGGAGGGCCGGTGAGGCCGGTGAACCCGGTCAGATCCCCGTGCCGTCGCCCTCGTCCTGCTCCTCGAGCTCGTTGGGGATGCCGAGGCGCAGGCAGGCGGCCGCGTACATCGCCATCGACGCCTTCTTGGCGTTCTGGAGCTCGGCGAGGCGGTCCTTCACCTTGGCCAGCTCCTCCTCGATCTGCTGGTCGAGGTCGTCGATCTCGTCGCGGGTGACCTGGAGGGTGTTCTCGTAGAAGCTGCGTTGCTGGTCGTTGAGGCTCATGATGACGTTATCTCCGCTCAGGTTCGCTCTGGAGCGTTTGGATCATGGGAAACGGTGCCGGTGAAAGTGTTTTTCGCGCGCCGGCCCAGGGAGGATACTGCGCTTCGCCAGGGCTGACAAGGTTCGCCGGCCCGCCGGCGAGGCGCGCTACGCGGCGCGGCGGCGGACCAGGATCGCGGCCAGCGCGGCGGCGCTCAGGGTGAAGGCGGTGCCGGCGGCGGCGCCGGCCATGCCGTAGCGCGGGATGAGCACCAGGTTGAGCGCCGAGTCGACGATGAGGGTGGCGATCGAGATGGCGAGCACGCTGTGCGCCCGGCCGCGGTACTGGAGCCACAGGCTGGGCACCGCGGCGAGCGCCCAGGTGAGGTTGCCGAGGGTGAGGAAGAGGAGCACCGTGTGGGCGGCGCGGTACTCCGGCCCGAAGAGGGCGAGCACCGGGTCGGCGGCGAGGGCGAGCAGCACGGCGACCGGGATCGCCAGCTTGACGAGCAGCCCCTGCGAACGGCGGTAGGTCGCCCGCTCGTCGTCGCCGCCCTGGTCGATCGCCCGCTTGGCGATCGGCGCCACCAGGCCGATGACGGTGGTCTGCACCAGCAGCACCAGGTGGGCGGCGGTGGCGGCGGCGGCGTACTTGCCGACCTCGGCCTCGTCGCCGAGCATCTCCAGGAAGTAGACGTCCGACTGGTTGAGCGCCAGGGCGACGAGGAACGAGCCCATCATCGGCAGCGAAGAGGCGAGCCAGTCGCGGGAGCGCCGGCGGTCGGGGTCGGCGACGACCTCGACCAGCTTGAGCCGGCGCACCCAGGCCCACTGGAGGAGGGTCAGGAAGAGCGTCACCACGGTGGCGATGCCGATCGCTTCGAGCACCTCCACCGAACCGCGCCACGCCACCCAGACGGCGAGCAGGACGAGCTGGAGCAGCGGCAGCGCGATGCGCCAGGGGAGCACCGCCAGCGCCGGGCGCTGCGCCGACTGGAGCGTGCGGCTGACCATCGCCGCGACGGCGTTGAGCGGCACCACCAGCACCGCCCAGGCGAGCGCGTGGTGGTGCTCGGCGTCGCTCGAACCGACGTGCAGCCAGCTCGCCGTCCAGACGACGGCGGCGAGGCCGACCGAGAGCAGCATCGCGTTGCCGAGGTAGAAGCGCAGGTAGGCCCACACCCGCCGCCGTTCGCCGCGTTCGATCGACGGCGCCAGCACCATCGGCGCCGCGCGGTCGCCGCCGAGCAGCACCGCCATGCCGAAGAAGAAGGCGAAGGAGAAGGCGACCTTGAAGTCGCCGTAGCCGTGTGGGTCGAGGAAGCGGGCGAGCCCGAGGTTGAACAGGTAGTCGGTGGCGAAGCCGCCGACGGTCACCGCGCCGAGCAGCCAGGCACCGCGGCGAAGGTAGCGGGTTTCGCTCATCGGGGAGGCGGCGCCGGGCCGGGTGGCGCGGCGCCGTCGTGCGCGACCTCAGGGTGCGCCGTCGCCGCCTTCACCGTCGGCCGGCGGGTCCTCGGCGGCGCGTGCCCGCTCGGCGTCGGCCTGCGCCTCGCGCAGCTGGCGCTCCAGGCGGCGGACGCGCTCGTCCTGCTCGCGGCGGATCTCTTCTTCCCGCTTCGCCATCTCCTGGTCGACGATCTCCTGGAGATCCTCGTAGGCGACACCGCTCTCATCGCTCTCACCGCCCTCCGTCTCCGCCTCGCCTTCGGTGGCGGTGTCCGCGCTCTCGCCGGCCGCAACCGGTGCGGCGTCCGCCGGTTCGCCGGCCGGCGGCTGCACCGCCGGTTCGCTCGCCACCGGCGGTTCGACCGGTTCGTCGGCCGGTGCCGGTGCGGCGTTGCGGAAGAAGAGGAACCAGGCGGCGACGCCGAGGACGACCACCAGCGCGATGGCGGCGACCAGGATCCAGCGGCCGCGGCCTCCTTCTTCGAGGTCCACCTTGGCCTGCGACGGGGCGAGCGCCGGGACGGCGGTCTTCTCGCCGCTGCGGTCGAGGGTGCCAGTGCGGTCGAGGGTGCCGCTGCGGTCGAGGGTGCCGGTGTCGTCGCCACGGTCGGGGGGCAGCGCCGGGGGCGGCGGCACCGCGACCGCGCCCTCGGCCGGCGCTGCCTGTGAGCCGCGCGCCGCCAGCGCCGCCATGACGTCGCCGATCTCCGGCTGGCCTTCGTCGTCGTCCGCTTCGCCGTCGCCTGCCGCCTTGCCGGCCCCGGTCGGTTCGTCGCTGCCGGCGCTGGCGTCGAGGCCGCCCGGCAGCTCCGGCGGATCCTCGAACACCGGGATCGGCTGGGTGGAGGCGGCGCCGAAGTCGTCGTCGGGCAGCACGCTCGCAGCGGCGGCCGGCGTGCTGACCTCGGCGGGCTCGTCGTCGGCGTCCTCCTCTTCGAGGTCCCAGCCGGCCTCGGCCGCCGGGTCGCCCTCGATCTCGAGCAGCTCGACGACGTCCTCCTCGTCGTCCTCGGCCAGCGCCAGGTCGTCGTCCTCGTCCTCGAAGACGAGCTCGATCTCCTCCTCGCCGTCGGCTGCCGGGGCGGCGCTCGACGCTTCGGCCGCCGTCGCTTCGCCGACCGTCTGCGGCGGGTTGGAGGCGGCGGCCCACGAGAACTCGGCGCGTTCGGAGTCGTCGAGTGCCGGCGCCTGCTCCAGCGCGCCCAGGTAGTCGGAGAGGTCGGTCTGGCCGGGGGTCGGCTTGAGGCGGTAGAGGATCTCCTCGAGCTCGCTCTGCATCTCGCCGGCGCTCTCGTAGCGATTCTCCGCCTGCTCGGCGAGCGCCTTGAGCACCACCGCGTCGGCCTGCTCGGGCACCGCCGGGTTGATGTCGCGCGGCGAGCGGATCTGGCACTCGCGTACCGCGTCGAGCACCGAGATCTCGTTGTCGCCGGCGAACAGGCGGTCGCCGGTCAGCATCTCGAACAGCAGCGAGCCGAGCGAGAAGATGTCGGAGCGGCTGTCGACCGTCTTGCCCCACGCCTGCTCGGGCGACATGTACTGGAGCTTGCCCTTGAGCGCTCCCATCTGCGTGTGGCTCGCCTTGGTCACCGCCTTGACGATGCCGAAGTCGCACAGCTTGATGTCGCCCTCGTAGGCGAGCAGCACGTTCTGCGGCGACACGTCGCGGTGCACCAGCTCCAGCTCGTTGCCGTCGAAGTCGCGCTTCCTGTGCGCGTAGTCGAGGGCGCTGGCCAGGCGGGCGGCGATCAGCAGCGCCAGCCCGATCGGCAGCGGCTGGCCCTTGGCCCGCGCCTGGTTGAGCACCGAGCGCAGGTTGAGCCCCTCGACGAACTCCATCGCGATGTAGTGCTCGCGGCCGATCTTGCCGAGGTCGTAGATGTGGGTGATGTTCGGGTGGTTGAGCTGCGCCGCCAGCTTCGCCTCGTCGATGAACATGGTCACGAACTCGGCGTTGTCGGTCATCTGCGGCAGGATCTTCTTGATCGCCACCGTCTTCTGGAAGCCCTCGACGCCGCGCATCCGCGCCTTCCACACCTCGGCCATGCCGCCGACGGCGATTCTCTCCAGCAGCGCGTAGTGGCCGAAGCGCTCCACCTCGTCGGGCACGGCGGCGGCGGGCCTTTCGGGCTCGGCGGCGCTCGGCGGCGTCGGGTCGCCGACCGCGCGCCCGACGTCGGCCCACGACGCCTCGCCCGGGTCCGGGTCGTCGTCCGGTTCCGATGCGGCGGGTGGCGGCGGCTCGGCGCGCGGCTTGCGCCGCACGCCGCTCGCCAGCGCTTCGATCTCGGAGAGGTCGAGGTCGGCGAACGGGGCGTCGGCCGGCCGTTGGCGCTTCTTCTTCGGCGGGTCGTCGAGGCTCGACAGGGTCAGGTTGAGCAGCTCGTTGACGTCGGTGTTGCGCGCCCGGCGCTTCTTGGCGGCGGCCTCGTCGTCGCCGCTCGGCGCCGGCTTCTGCTTGCGCGGGCCGAGGACGCCGGAGAGTGTCTTTTCCAGGCGGCGGGCCATCTCCGGGTCTTCGAGGTCGCGGCTCGGTGGCGCCGCACGTGGTGGCGCCGCACGCGGTGCCGCCGGCTCACGCGCCGCCGGCTCGGCCGCCGCGGCCGGCGCTTCCGCCGCCTTGCCGTCGCCGCCGCCGTCCTCCTCGCCGTCGACCTCCGCTTCCACCTCGGCGAGCACGTCGCCGAAGATGTCGGCCGAGGTGAGCATGTCGCCGCCGTCGTCGTCGATCAGGCCGTCGACCGGGATGGTGTCCGGTTGCGCGTCGGGTCGCGTCGCGCTCGCCGTCGCCGCGCCGCGCCCGCCGTCGCTGGTGCGCGCCAGGCCGCGGCGGATCACCAGGCGCAGGTCCTGGTCGGTGAACGGCTTGGCCAGCACCTCGTCGGCGTCGAGCCGGCCGGCCTCCTCGTCGCCGACGTGCTCGGCGACGAGCGCCACCGAACCGGGGCCGCCGTTGCGGCGCGCGAAGGTGCGCAGCAGCTCGGGGGCTCCCGGCAGCTCGGCGTTGATCAGCACCAGGTTGGGTTCTTCGGACGCCGCGGCGCGCAGCGCCTCGGGCCGCCCGGCGACGAACCGGGGTTGCCACCCCTCCGCCGTCAGGGCGTCCTGGATCCGCTCGATATAGCGGCCTTCATGTTCGACGATCAGAATGGAAGACATGGAGCTTCTCCAGGGGTGCTTCAACGCCTGTTTCTAGCACCGCCCGCGGGGGTAGTCAATCGGCGAGGTGCGCGGAAACGGTGGATTTTCCAGGGCTTGCGGCGAGGTGGCCCGGATGGTGGGAAGCGCCCGACCGGCAAGACGGTTGCAGTATGCTTCGTCGAGATCTCGTGCGATATCTGGGACCGCGCCGGGGACGGTGCCGAAAAAGGGAGCGATCCGAGCATGGCAGGGCACAGCAAGTGGGCCAACATCCAGCACCGCAAGTCGGCGGTCGATCAGAAACGGGCCAAGCGGTGGACCAAGATCCTGCGCGAGGTGACGGTCTCCGCGCGCCTCGGCGGCGGCGACCCGGACGCCAACCCACGCCTGCGCTCGGCGATCCAGGACGCGCGCACCGACAACGTCCCCAACGACACCATCGACCGCGCGATCAAGAAGGGTACCGGCGAGCTGGAGGGCGCCTCCTACGAGGAGGTCACCTACGAAGGGTACGGCCCGGGCGGCGTCGCCGTGATCATCGAGGTGCAGACCGACAACCGGAACCGCACGGTGGCCGACCTGCGCCACATCTTCTCGCGCCACGAGGGGAGCCTCGGCGAGACCAACTCGGTGGCCTGGATGTTCGAGCGCCGCGGCTTCTTCGAGGTCGAGCGCGGCACGATGTCGGAGGAAGAGGTGATGGAGCTGGCGCTGGAGGTCGGCGTCGAGGACATCGACACCGAGGGCGAGAACTACGAGCTCTACTCCGCCTACGAAGACTACGCGGCGGTGCGCGAGGAGCTCGAAGGGCGCGACGTGAAGCTGGTCACCAAGCAGCTCGCCATGGTGCCGTCGAACAACGTCGAGGTCGAAGGCGGCGCCGCGCAGACCGCCATCCGGCTGCTCGAAGCGCTCGAAGACCACGACGACGTGCAGCACGTGTGGGCCAACCTCTCGGTCGACGAAGAAGCGCTGGCGGCCGCGGAGTAGCCGGCGGCGCTCATGAACGATCCAGGCTGGCCCCCTTGCTGATCCTCGGCATCGACCCTGGCAGCCGCCACACCGGGTACGGGGCGGTGCGCAAGGAGGGGCCTTCGCTCGCCGCCGTCGAAGCGGGGACGATCTCACCGCCCGCCCGGGCATCGCTCCCCGATCGCCTGCTCCACCTGTCGCGCGAGATCGGCGCGGTGGCCGATCGCCTGCAACCGGCGACCGCGGTGCTGGAGACTCCGTTCCACGGTCTGAACGTCCGTTCGCTGATCGTCCTCGCCCAGGCGCGCGGTGCGTTGATCGCCGCGCTCGCCGGCCGCGGCATCGAGATCCGCGAGTTCTCACCGGCCGAGGTGAAGTCGGCGGTGGCCGGCAACGGGCGCGCCGGGAAGGCCGACGTGGCGCGCATGGTGCGGCTCTTGCTTTCCTTTCAAGACGAGTGCTCCGAGGACGCCACCGACGCGCTCGCCGTCGCTGTCTGTTGCGCTCAGAGGTTGCGGATGGATCGGATTTCGGCACTTCATGGCCGGTCCAAACATCCGTAAGTGCCAGCGAACAGGGAGTTTGCCCGGTTTGACTAGGAGGCGAAAGCCTGTGGTACGATGCGAGCTACGCCTTCCGATTGGTGGTTTTCCCCGTCCCGCGGGGTGCACCGACAGGGGCGTTTTGGCCTTTCATGCGGCGATCCGGGAGGATGCTGCGAAAAACGGGAACCCGATCCGCACTCGGCGGGTCTAACCATCGGTAGAGGAGGAGTCAAGTGCCTGACATCGGCGGAACCTTCATGCAGTTGATGCGGGACGGAGGCTATGTGATGTGGGTCCTCCTGGCGTTTTCGATCGTCGCTTTGGCGTTCATCATCGAACGTTTCATTGCGCTGCGCCGGGCGAAGATCAACGTCAACGAGTTCCTCGCCAAGATCCGCAAGGCGCTTATCGTCAACCATTCGGTTCGCGATGCCATCAAGATCTGCGAGCAGTACCGCGGCCCGGTCGCCTCGATCATGAAGGCTGGCCTGCTCAAGTACGGCCTGCCCAAAGAAGACGTGGAAAAGACCATCGAAAACGCTGCCCTCTACGAGATGGGCCGACTCGAGCGCGGTTTGACCGTCCTGGCGACGGTCGCCAACGTCGCTCCGTTGCTCGGCTTCTTCGGTACCGTCAGCGGCATGATCAACTCGTTCGACGCCCTGATGGAGCGCGGTCTTTCCGACCCGGGTGCAGTGGCCGGCGGTATCTCCGAGGCCCTGATCACCACGGCCGCCGGTCTCGCCGTCGCCATCCCGGTGCAGATCGCCTACAACTACTTCATGAGCCGCATCAACCGCTTCGTCCGCGACATCGAGACGGCGGCCAACATGCTGCTCGAGACCTACACCGAGATGGAGCGCAGTGGCGTGTCGGTCGAGAAGCTGAGCCCGGACACCGCCGCCTCCGCAGCCGCGCCGGCCGGTGCCACCGGCGGTGCACAGGCGAAGAAGTGACCCAAGGTCTGAGGTGACGAGATGAAACTGAAAGCTGCGAAGAAAAACCAGGCGGTCATCCCGACCGCGTCGATGGCGGACATCGCCATGCTGCTCATCATCTTCTTCCTCGTCACTTTCCAGATCGAGGTCGACAAGTCGAAGGTGGCGCTGCCGAAGACCGGCATCCAGGTCGAGATCCCCAAGAAGTCGGCCTACGTGTCGATCACCGAGCCGGGTTACATCCGGGTCTCCTCGGGTGAGGAGATCAGCGTCCAGGTGCCGAGCGCAGACGAGGTCTTCTCGTTCGCCAGCGGCCTGGTGGCGCGCGCGCCGGACAAGGCGTTCGTCCTCAAGGCCGACCGCAACGTCCCGTACCGCATCGTCGACGAGGTGATCGACGCCTTGAAGCGCGCCAACGTGCGCAACGTCTTCTTGCTCAGCGACGAAGAACCGAGAGCGGCCGGAGGCTAGAGATGAAGATCAAGCGAGAAACCAAGGTCACCGACGAGATCCCGACCGCTTCGATGGCGGACGTGTCGTTCCTGTTGATCGTGTTCTTCATGATCACCTCGACGTTCGCCGCCACCCGCGGTCTCGACTTCTCGCTGCCGGAGCAGGAGGACAACCCACCGGTGGTCGAGAAGGAGGAGTCGGTGCTGATCGAGATCCAGCCCGGCGGCCAGCTGCTCGTCGACGGCACTCCGATGCCGCTCGACGGCGTGCTCGAGTACCTGCGCCCGAAGCTGGAGCGCAACCCGCTCAAGCCGGTGATCATCCGTCCCGACCCGGCGTCTGAGTACGGCTACATGGTGGACGTCTTCGACGAGCTCCGACTGGGGGCCGAAAAGGGCGTCGAGGTGAAGAACATCTCGATCCCGACGCAACGCGAGATCCAGGCTTTCTGGTTCTGACGCCTGTCCCGGAAGAGAGGTAGAACATGGCTGACGACAAGACCAAGACCGCGACGAAGAGCACGGTGCCCAAGAAGGCCGCCGCGAGCTCACAGCTCGACACCTTCGCCGCCGAGTACGACGAAGACAAGAAGACGATGCGCATCGCCGTGGCGGTGGCCGTCGTCTTCCACCTGATCCTGCTGGCCGTCAACCTGCCGAACCTGACGCAGGCCGACGACCACACCAAGGACAAGAAGAAGGTCTACGTCGTCCAGCAGGTGCGCTTCAAGCCGCCACCGCCGCAGAAGCAGCAGGAGATCCCGAAGCCGAAGGCGAAGAAGGTGCCGATCCCGGACCCGACTCCGGACGAGCCGGAACCGATCCGCACGCCGGAGGAGATCGAGACCCAGGTCGAGCTGCCCGAGACCGACATCATCTTCGACATCCCCGAAGGCCCGCCGCCTTCCGAGCCGGACGGCCCGATCCACGTCGGTGGCGACGTGCAGGCGCCGGTCAAGACCTTCGCCCCGCAGCCGCAGTACACCGAGATCGCCCGCAAGGCGCGCATCCAGGGTGTGGTGATCGTGCAGGCGATCATCGACAAGCAGGGCAACGTCGACAACGTCAAGGTCCTCAAGGGCCTGCCGATGGGGCTCGACTCTGCTGCGGTCGAGAGCATCAAGACCTGGAAGTTCGAGCCCGCGACGCTCAACGGCAAGCCGGTGGACGTCTACTACAACCTGACGGTGAACTTCACGCTGCAGTAAACGACATCTTCTATGGCATTCCAGGGATCGCTCAGAGAGCTCCCGCTGCCAGACATCATCCAACTGGTGTCGGTCTCCGGGAAGACCGGCCGGTTCTCCCTCCGCCGGGATGGACACCCCGGCGGAGAGATCTTTCTGCGCGGCGGTCAGATCGTCCACGCCCGCGCTGGCGACCTCGCCGGCGAGGAGGCGGTGTACGAGCTCGCCATCTGGCCGGAGGGGGAGTTCACCTTCCACGCCGGTGAGGAGAGCGGCGAGAGCACCATCCAGAAGTCGAACACCAACCTGCTGATGGAAGCGGCGCGGCGGATCGACGAATGGCAGGTGTTGTCGAAGAAGATTCCCTCCACCCGGCTGGTGCCGGTGTTCACCGACCAGGCGACCACCACCTCGGTGTCGCTGACCCCGCTCGAGTGGCGCCTGATCTCCAAGATCGACGAGCGCCGGACGATCGAAGAGATCGCCATCGGGCTCGACCAGAGCCCGTTCGAGACCTGCAAGCTGCTCTACGGCCTGATCACCTCGGGCCTGATCACACTGAAGGAAAACCTGTCCGGGCTCGCCACCGACCGTCTCCAGGGGATGACGGTCGGCCAGTTGGCATCCCTGATGGAGGACGTTCACGCGCAAGCCGGGGCCCTGCTCGGCGACGGCGGCAAGCGGGGCGAGCTCGACTCGGTCTACCGCCTGAGCCGTGCCGAACTGGATTCCGGACGCGGCGTCGACGCCGTCCTCGACCTCGTCCGCGCCGAGGAAAAGCTTGTCTCCTCGGTGCTCGGGCCCAATCAGTCGAAGACGTTCCTCGACCGGGTGCAGGGGTTGTTCGGCGCTACGTGAAGGCAAGAAAGGGCGGGGGACGACCTCGCCGGGGAGTGGTAGGAACGCTTCTTGCTGTACATGAATAGGACCTTGAGACGTCGGGTTGAAAGGAGACGTGCCATGAGAAAACTGACCATCATCTGCACCCTCGCCGTGATGCTCCTCGCGGCTGGCCTCACCGAGGCCGGTTGGGAAGAGGGCGTCGCCGCGTACAAGGCCGGAAACCTCAGTGCCGCTGCCCAGGAGTTCCAGGGCGTGGTCGAAGGATCGCCGGAGTTCGCCGGCGGCCACTTCATGCTCGGCCAGGTGCTGCTCAAGCAGAAGAAGAGCAACGAGGCCCTGACCCACCTGCGCAAGGCCTACGAGCTCGAACCGGACAACGTCGGCCACCAGATGGCGCTCGGACAGGCCTACCTGAACAACCGGCGCTTCGACGACGCGGCCCAGATCCTCAAGCGGATCAACGTCGCCTCGCTGCCGAAGCCGCAGCAGAACGTCTACTACCAGATGCTCGGCGCGGCGCTGCAGGCGAGCGGTGACGCCGCCGGTGCGCTCGGTGCCATGAAGCGCGTGGCCGAGGCCAATCCGAACGATGCGGACGCCTGGTTCCGCTACGGCAGCGCGGCGTACAACGCCGGGCAGACCGACGCCGGGGTGGTGGCGCTCGAAAAGGCCGTCAAGCTGGACGGCAACGACGCCGCCAAGCGCAAGGCCTACGCCCAGGCGCTGGTGCGCCAGGCGCGCCTCGCCCGCGGCAGCTCGAAGCAGGCGGCCTACGCCAAGGCGGTCTCGGCGGCCAGCGCGCTCGCCCGCATGGACGGCAGCTACGACAACCTGCTGCTCCTCGGCGAGGTGCAGCTCGGGGCCAAGGAGTACCAGGACGCCGTCGCCTCGCTGCGGCAGGCGACCTCGAAGAGCGGTAACGACTGGCACCCGCACTTCTACCTGAGCCAGGCCTACACTCAGCTCGACCAGTGGAACGCCGCCGCCACCTCGGCGCAGGCGGCCCTGGAGCGGGCCAAGGACGAGTCGACCCGCCAGCGCGTCTGGCGTCAGATCGGCTTCGCCTACGAGAAGCAGAAGTCGTTCGACCAGGCGATCGAGGCCTACCAGAAGGCCGGTGACTCGGCGAGCGTCGAGCGCGTCGCCGAGAACAAGCGGATCGCCGAGGAGAACGAGGGCATCGAGGCGGAGAACGCCGAGATCGCGCGCATGGAGGCAGAGCGCCGCAAGCTCGAGAAGGAGCTGCAGGAGCTCGACGGTCCGCCGCGCCGCTGACCCTCGCACACACGACCCGACCTTTTTGAACGGCGGGGCCTACGGGCTCCGCCGTTTTTTCGTCCTGCCACGGGCTAGAATGGCGGCTCATGCGCCGTCAGATCCGTTCCCCCCTCGACGTTCTCCTGCTCGCCGTCTGTCTCTTCGCCGCCATTCCGGCCGAAGCCGGTGGGCCGCCGCCTTCGCATCTCGCTGCGGCGGCTGCCGCACCCGAAGCCCCGTCTGCGGCCGAAGAGCCGTCCGAGGAGGGGGAGAGCCGTGCCGAGGAGCCGCCGGGCGACACCGGGTTCCTGCCCCGCCTCGACGTCTTCTTCCCCGAAGGTGACCTCGACCTCAGGGCCAGCCGACTGGCCAACAAGGTCTACTTCGAGGGGCAGGTGAAGTACAACTTCATCGACGGCGACATCACCGCCTTCCTGCGCTACCGCTACTACGGTCTGAACCAGACCTTCCAGATCACCGGCTTCGACTCGATCGAGTTCGACAGCCTGGAGGAGTTCTCCGACGAGTTCGAGCGCGTCCGCGGCTTCCTGGTGCTCACCCAGTGGCCGCACGACTACCACCACCGCACCAGCCTGCTGTTCGAGCTCGACCGCATCATCTCCAACAAGGACGAGCTGCGCTTCGACAACAACCGCACCAACACCTACCTGCGACTCGGCTACCAGATCGGCACCCCCGACGACCCGCGCTCGAACGCCATCGTCGGCGAGCGCCGGGCGGTGGTCGACCGCCTGTTCACCCCGTTCCGCCGCATCGGGCCGGGCGACAACGGTCTGTCGGCGGCGGTCACCTGGGGTTTCGACTTCGGCCCCGGCGACTTCGACTACGTGCGGGTCGAGGCCGAGGGGCTGAAGCGCTTCGAAGTCGGCAAGGGGCGCTTCCTGGTCGGTCGCGTGCGCGCCGGCACCTTCCCCTACGAGCGCCTGGTGCCGGACTCGGAGGACCGCCCGCAGCCGGATCGCTACACGATTCCGCGCGCCGAGCTGTTCCGTCTCGACGGCCGCACCAACCTGAAGGGCGTCAGCGAGCGGATCCGCGGCACCGAGCAGCTCTACACCACCTGGGAGATGTTCTTCCCCTGGTTCGTCGACGACCACCGCGAGTTCCTGCGTCTCGACTGGGAAAACTGGTACTGGGTGCTCTACGGTGGCCTCGGTGCGACCGGCTTCGACACCGACGTCTTCACCGACACCGAGGCCTACTATCCCGATCTAGGCATCGGTTTTGAATCATCCTTCAGGTTCAAGAGGTACACGTTCTTTCTCTCGGGGGTAGTGGCGCACGCATTCCGCGGAGAGGGAGACGTCGAGGCACAGTTGTCGATCAAGTCGTATCGCTGACGCGGGCGATGTTTAGCGCTTGTTTGTGTTAGGCTGACTGCCGGCGGAAACGGCCTTAGGAATTCGGCGGCACTCAGTCGCCGTGGAGGAGAAATTTGAGATGAAGACGACACGAATCATCATCTGCGGTCTTGCGTGCATGCTGCTCGCGTTCGGCGTTTCTGCCGGCGAGGGCGCCAATGCACCGACTGCCACCGGCGAGACGGGGTTGTTCACCCTGTACACCGGTGATGTGCTGCCGAGGGGTGAATGGTCCTTCGGCATCTACGCCAACAACTGGGATCGGGTCTTCGAGGGTCAGGACGAGTTCGACGCCGACTGGTCGCGTCTGAGCGCCAGCGTGGGCTACGGCCTGACCGACACCTGGGAGCTGTCGATCATGGTGCCGTACGACCACTACGACATCGACATCCCGGGTGCGGACTCCGAGAGCGGCATCGCCAACGCCCGCCTCGGCAGCAAGTGGCAGATCTTCGGCGACACGGACAGCTCGTTCGCCATCAACGCTTTCGTCGAGCTGCCGACCGGTGAGGAAGAGGTCCTCGGCGGCGACACCGGCTTTGGCGGTGGCATCGCCTACCGCAGCGGCAACTGGGTGTTCAACGCCGGTTACCGCGCACCGGGCGACGTCGACGTCGGCGGTGGAACCGACGTCGAGCTCTCCGACGAGCTGCTCGCCGGCATCGGCTACGCGGCTCCGGTCTCCGAGACCTTCGACTGGATCACCGAGCTGAACGTCACCTACCCGCTCGACAGCGACGACGCGTTGTTCGAGGAGTCGGCGGACCTCGTTCTCGGTGGCCGTCACTGGTTCGGCGAGCAGGGCCCGTGGGCCTTCAACTGGGGCCTGCGCACCGACCTGTTCCAGCTTTCCGACACCGACGAGCACTGCCCGATCGGCGGTCTCATCGGCTTCACCTGGTTCCCGCGCCTCGTCGCGCCGCCGCCGCCCCCGCCGCCGCCGGAGCCGGACGAGTACGAGCTGACGGTCGAGCGCCGTGGCAACTGCGCCGCCGACAGCAGCGTCTCCAGCAGCCCGGGTGGCATCGACTGCGGCAGCGACTGCGCGCACTTCTACGAAGACGGCACGGTCGTCGCGCTCACCGCCCGCGAGGGCGAGGACTGCACCTTCGACGGCTGGACCGGCGACGAGGATTGCCAGGACGGTTCGGTGACGATGACCGGCGACCGCATGTGCGTCGCCAACTTCAGCCGCAACCCGGCGCCGCCGCCGCCACCGCCGCCGCCGCAGCTGCGCGACATCGAGCGCACCTGCCTCTTCGACAGCGGTTCGGCGCGGGTCAACAACGCCTGCAAGGCGATCCTCGACGAGGTCGCTCTGCTGATGCGTGACAACCCGGAGGCGCCGGCGATCGTCATCGGTTACTCCGACAGCGCCGGCCCCGAGTCCGCCAACCTGGAGAAGGGTCGCCAGCGCGCCGAGTCGGTGAAGAACTGGCTGGTCACCCGCCACGCGGTGGACCCGAGCCGGATCACGGTGGAGAGCCGCGGCGAAGCCGAACCGGCCGGTGACAACAACACCGCCGCCGGTCGCAAGCAGAACCGCCGCGCGGTGATCCGCATCACCGTCGAGGAGTAAGGACGGCAACACAGGGGTGCGAGAGCACTCCGCAGAACACGGCAAGGCCCCGCTCGGAAACGAGCGGGGCCTTTGTCGTTAGGGGAAAAGCAGCGTAGCGGCGAGCCTCGCGCTCGCCCTCCATCGCCAAGCCACCGTCCGTCCGCCGCAGACCGAAGGCGGGCGCGAGGCCCGCCGCTACGTCCGGCACAAGGACTTCGCCGAGAGCCGAAGGCGCGAGGCGTCCGCATCGCACCTCCACCTCCTGGCGAGTGCGGTCGTCCATCGTGAGGGTCGGGGGTGGGGAGCGTGGGCGGAAACCTGGAGCCGGGCGTGTGGGAGCGCGCTGGCGGGGCGGCCGCGGTCGGAGCCCGGCGATCGGAGCGAAGCGCCACCGTCCATCCCGCTGTAGCCGCGCTGAGCGTTTTCCGCCCACGCTCCCCACCCCCGACCCGGCTGAGCAAGGCCCCCCACCCACCCAACGGCCGGCGGGGCAAGCCCCGCCGCCACCTTCGCTCTCGGGTGACCGCGTCGTTTCTCCTCCTGAGATACACTCCCTCTCAATGTGATCCAGCTCTTCCACGTCGGCAAGTCCTACCCCGGCGGCCAGACCGCACTCGCCGACGTCACCCTCCAAATCGCACGCGGGGAGTTCGTCTTCCTGACCGGTTCCAGCGGCGCCGGCAAGACGACGCTGCTCAAGATGATCTTCCGCGAGGAGATCCCCGACGACGGCCAGATCCTGGTCAACGGCCGCAACGTCGCGTCGCTGCCGCGCAGCAAGATCCCCTATCTCCGCCGCACCCTCGGCGTCGTCTTCCAGGACTTCCGGCTGATCCCGCGCAAGACCGTGTTCGAGAACGTGACCTACCTGCCGCGCATCCTCGGCGAGGACGTGACGAGCCAGAAGAAGCTCGCCTACCACGCGCTGCGCAGGGTTGGCCTGGCGCACCGCTTGAACGCCTTTCCGGCCGAGCTGTCGGGCGGCGAGCAGCAGCGGGTGGCGATCGCCCGCGCGCTGATCAACGAACCGGAGCTGCTGATCGCCGACGAACCGACCGGCAACCTGGACCCCGAGCTGTCGGCCGAGATCCTGCGTCTCTTCCTCGACGTCAACCGCCGCGGCACCACCTTGCTGGTCGCCACCCATGACCGCGAGCTGATCCGCCAGACCGGCCGCCGCGTCCTCACCCTCGACCACGGCCGCCTGGTGGCCGACGAGGAGCTGCCCGGCGGCTCGCTCGAACCGCGACCGGTGTGGGACTTCGAAGAAGACCCGGCGGGTGCACCCGAGGCCGGCGAAGCGATCGACGGCGACTCCGGCGCCGGCGAGCCCGACGACTCGACGGGAGCCACGGCGTGAGCCTCTGGCAAGCGCTCACCTACTTCCTGCGCGAGGCGGCGGTCAGCCTGGTGCGCAGCTGGAAGGTGAGCCTGCTCGCGATCCTCACCATCGCGGTGAGCCTGTTCGTCGGCGGCGGCGTGGTGCTGATCGGCTCGAACCTCGCCGAGTTGACCCGCGCCTGGCGCGAGGAGGCCCGGGTGGTGCTCTACCTCGACGAGGACGCCACCCCCGAGCAGCACGCCGAGCTGCTCGCCGAGGCGCAAGGTCAACCCTGGGCCTCGGAGGTCGAGGAGATCGACGCCGCGGCCGCCGCCGAGCGCTTCCGCAGCACCTTTCCGAGCCTCGCCGAGCTGGTCGACGAAGGGGGCGAGGGCACGGCGGAGGGCAACGGAGAGCCGACCGGCGCCGTGCTGCCGCCGTCGATCGAGCTGGCGCTCAGCGCCGGCGCGGACGACGCGGCGGTGGCCGGCTGGTCGGACCGCATGCGCGAGCACCCGGCGGTCGACATGGTGGACGACGACCGCGACTGGTTGCGCCAGTTGGAGACGATCACCGCCTTGGTGCGTGGCGCGGGGCTGACGTTGGGAGCCGTGCTGCTCCTCGCCG
>Ga0102949_1000004_pt1 | contig 20830 bp, 2 predicted proteins | sample SalPon2A_B_D1_MG_FD_78503 | JGI IMG/M metagenome (GOLD analysis project Ga0102949, IMG submission 78503) | Soil microbial communities from South San Francisco under conditions of wetland restoration - Salt Pond MetaG R2A_B_D1_MG | ecosystem: Environmental > Terrestrial > Soil > Wetlands | place... | reverse complement strand
TCTGGCGCAACCGCGAGACGGCGCGGGTGGCGAGCAGCGAGTGGCCGCCGAGGGCGAAGAAGTCGTCGTGGATGCCGGCGTGCGGCGCCGCCAGCAGCTCGCGCCACACCTCGACCACCAGCTCTTCCAATGGCGAACGCGGCAACTCGCCCGCTTCGCCCGCGGCCACCACCGCCGCCGGCTCCGGCGCCGGCGCCGGCAGCGCCTTCCTGTCGAGCTTGCCGTTGGCGTTCAAGGGCAGCTCGTCGAGCCGGGTGAAGGCGGCCGGCACCATGTACTCCGGCACCACCTCAGCCACCGCGCGGCGCAGCTTGGCGGCGTCGAAGGCCGCCTCGCCGGTCACCACGTAGGCCGCCAGCACCATGCCGAGCGCCGGGTCGTCGAACGGCACCACCGCCACCTTGGAAACCTCCGGCAGCGACGCCAGCACCGCTTCGACCTCGGCCGGTTCGACGCGGAAACCGCGGATCTTCACCTGGCCGTCGGCGCGACCGGCGAACACCACCTCGCCGTCCGGACGATGGCGCCCGAGGTCGCCGGTGCGGTAGATCCGCTCCCCCGCCTCGCCACCCCCCGGGTGCGGCCGCCAGCGCTCGGCGGTCGCCGCCGCGTCGACCAGGTAGCCGCGCCCCATGTTCGGGCCGCGCACCCAGATCTCGCCCAGCTCGCCGATGCCGGCGCGGCGGCCGCAGCGGTCGAGCACCAGGAGCTGCGAGTCGGGGCCACCCTGGCCGAGCGGGATGATCGCGCCCGCCGCCAGCTCGGCAGGGTCGACCCGGTGGTAGGAGGCGGCGCGCGCCGTCTCGGTCGAACCGTAGGAGAGCACCGCTTCGACGTTCGGCGCCAGCGCGCGCAACCGCTCGACGTCCGAGCGCCGCACCTTGTCGCCGTAGAAGATCACCCGCCGCAGCTCCGGCAGCAAGCCCGACTCGCCACGCTCGACCGGTTCGGTCAACAGCTGGCTCATCCCCGGCGTCATGTGGCTCCAGGTGATCCGCCGGTCGGCGAACCAGCCGGCCAGCCAACCCGGTTCGGCCACCCGCTCCGGTTCCGGGATGGCGAGGAAGCCACCGAGCTGCAACGGCACGAAGAGGTCGCGGTGCAGCGGGTCGTGCGACAGACCGGCCAGCAGGCTCACCCGCTCCTCGCCGGCGCCGAGCTCCGCCGCCACCTGCGGCAGGTAGCGGGCGAGGCTGCCGTGGGTGCCGACGATCCCCTTCGGTTGCCCGGTAGAGCCCGAGGTGAAGGCCACGTAGCAGGCGTCCGCGGGCGCCAACGGCACGTTCGGCGCAGTGTCGGTGAAGGTATCGAGCGACGCCGAGGGCAGCACGAACCCGGCCGTGCAGCCGACCTCGGCCAGCGCCTCCGCCACCTCCGGCTCCACCTCGCCCGACGCCGCCACCACCACCATCGCCTGCGGCTGCGTGTGACGCACCATGAACGCCCGCCGCGGTGCCGGGTGCGCCGGGTCGAGCACCACGAAGGCGCCGCCGCTCTTCATCACGCCGAGCACCGCCACCGCGATCTGCGCACTCCGGTGACCGCGGATCACCACCCGGTCGCCGCGGCGCACGCCGGCGGCGATCAACGCGTTCGCCAAGCGGTTGGCCCGCGCTTCGAGCTCGCCGTAGCTCCAGCTCTCGGCCACGTCGGCCAGCGCCGGGCGCTCCGGGTGCGCCGCCGCGCGACGGCTCACCAGCTCGTGCACCGGGCCGTCCCACACCGCCGGCAACGCGCGGCCCGGGTCCGGCAACGCCGTCGCCCGCGGCGTCGCCAGCGTCAGCTCCGACAAGCGCAGCTCCGGCGCCGCGCAAGCCTGCGCCAGGACGTGCTCCAGCTGTGCCGCCATCTCCTCGATGCGCGCCGCGTCGAAGAGGTCGAGGTTCCACACCCAGCCGAGGCCGAAGCCGTCGTCGCCGGTGCGGACGTAGAGGGTCAGGTCGAACTTCGAGTGCTCGGCGGGCAGCAGCACCCGCTCGCTGTCGAGGCCGCCGAAGTCGGCCAGCTCGGTGACCGGCGGCACCAGGTTGAGCATCACCTGGAAGAACGGCGTCCGCGACGGGTCGCGCTCCGGCTCCAGCTCCTGGATCAGGCGCTCGAACGGCACCTCCTGGTGGGCGAAGGCTCCACCCGCCGCTTCCTTCGCCCGCGCCACCAGCTCGCCGAAGGTCGGGTCGCCGGAGAGGTCGAGCCGCAGCACCAGGTTGTTGAGGAAGAAGCCGATCAGCTCCTCGCTCTCCGAACGGGCGCGACCGGCGATCGGCGTGCCGACGGAGAGGTCGGTCTGGCCGGAGAGCCGCGACAGCACGGCGTCGAAGGCGGCGAGCAGCACCATGAACGGCGTCGCCCCGGCGGCGCGGGCGAGGTCGTTCACCCGCTTGGCCACCTCGGGCGCGAGGTGGCGCCGCAGGTTGCCGGCGCGCTGGCCCTGGACGCGCGGCCGCGGCCGGTCGGTCGGCAGGTCGAGACCGTCGCCGCTGCCGGCCAGGCGCTGGCGCCAGTAGCCGAGCTCCAGCTCCATCGCCGGCGAGTCGAGCCAGTCGCGCTGCCAGGCCGCGAAGTCGGCGTACTGGACCGGCAGCTCGGGCAGCTCCGCTTCGCCGCCCTCCACCTCGGCGCGGTAGAAGGCGCCGAGGTCGCGCAGCAGCAGACCGGCCGACCAGCCGTCCGACACCAGGTGGTGCATCACCCACGACAGCACGTGCTCCTCGTCGTCGAGCCGCAGCAGGACGGCGCGCAGCAACAGACCGCCGCCGAGGTCGAACGGGGTGGCGCGTTCGGCGGCCAGCAGATCCTCGGCCGCCGCCTCGCGCCGCGCCTCCGGCAGGGCGGTCAGGTCCGCGAAGCCGAGCGGGAAGCGCTCCGGAGGCGGCGCCGCCTCCTGGTACGGCCGGCCGTCGATCTCGACGAAGCGGGTGCGCAGCGCCTCGTGGCGCGCGACGACGGCGGCGAGCGCGTTTTCGAGCGCCCCGCGGTCGAGCGGGCCACGCAAGCGCAGCGCGCCGGGGATCAGGTAGGCGGTCGTCCCCGGTTCGAAGCGCTCCAGGAACCAGAGCCGCTCCTGGCCGTAGGAGGCGGGCAGCGGGCGCTCGCGGCCGAGCGGCTTCGGCGGCGCGGCGGCGACCGCGGCACCGGCCACCTCGGCCGCCAGGGCGGCCACCGTGGGTGCTGCGAACAGCGTGCGCAGCGGCAGCTCGGCGCCGAAGCGGCGGCCGAGCCAGGAGACCACCCGGGTGGCGAGGAGCGAGTGACCGCCGAGCTCGAAGAAATCGTCGTCGACGCCGACCCGCTCGACGCCGAGCAGCCGCGCCCACAGCTCGGCGAGCTCGCGCTCGACGGCGTTGCGCGGCGCCCGGTACTCGCCCGCCGCGGCGCGGTCGACGGCCGGCGCCGGCAGCGCCTTGCGGTCGAGCTTGCCGGCCGCGCTGTACGGCAGCGCGTCGAGGAACATCCACTGCGTCGGCAGCATGAAGGCGGGCAGCCGCTCGGCGAGCCAGGAGCGCAGCGCCGGTGCGTCCTCCTCGCCCTCGGCGACGACGTAAGCGACCATCCGCTTCTCGGCCGGCGGGTCGTCTCGCACCACCACCGCGCAGGCAGCCACCCCGGGGGCGCCGGAGAGGCTCGCTTCCACTTCGCCCAGCTCGATGCGGAAGCCACGCACCTTGACCTGGTGGTCGAGGCGGCCGAGGAAGTCGAGCAGGCCGTCGGAGCGCCAGCGCGCCAGGTCGCCGCTCAGGTAGAGGCGCGAACCGGGCTGGCTGGCGAACGGGTCGGGGATGAAGCGCTCGGCGGTCAGGGCCGGGCGGCCGAGGTAGCCGATCGCCACCCCGTCGCCGCCGGTCACCAGCTCGCCCGGGATGCCGACCGGTTGCGGCCGCAGGTGGCGGTCGACCACGTAGACCGTGCTGTTCTCGACCGGCCGCCCGATCGGGATCGCCCCGTCGAGGTCGCGCTCCGCAACGCGGTGGGTGGCGGTGCAGGTGCCGTTCTCCGTCGGCCCGTAGCAGTTGGTCACCGGGGTGCCCGGCAGCGCCTCGAAGACGCGGCGCATCGCCGCCACCGGGGCGACGTCGCCGCCGGTGAACAGGTGGTCGACCGACGCCAATGCGGTGACGTTCTCGTCGACCAACTGGCTGAACAGGCCGCAGGTGAAGAAGGCGTGGGTGACGCCGAGCCGGCCGACCGCCGCCGCCAGCTCGGCCAGCGACAGCCCCGAGGGCACCACCGCCAGGCAGCCGCCGTGGGCGAGCGGCGACCAGAGCTCCAGCGTCGAGGCGTCGAAGGCGATCGTCGCGTTGCACAGCCAGGTGGCGTGCGGACCGAAGTCGGTGAGGGTCGCCCCCTGCACCAGGCGCACGGCGTTGCGGTGGGTGACCACGACCCCCTTCGGGCGACCGGTCGAACCCGAGGTGTACATCACGTAGATCGGCAGCTCGGCCGACGGCCGCGGCAGGCGCACGGCGGCCGTCTCGGCGTCGTCGACGGCCGGTTCCAGCACGCCGGCGAGCGACAGGCTCGGCAGGTCGGTGCCGTCCAGCGCCGACTCGGCGCCCGGCGCCACCAGGGCCAGCCGGCAACCGCTGTCGGTGGCCATGAAGGCGAGCCGCTCGGCCGGGTAGTCGGGGTCGAGCGGCACGTAGTGGCCACCCGCCTTCAGGATCGCCAGCAGGCCGAGCAGCATCTCCGGTGAGCGCGCGGAGGCGAGCGCCACCCCGTCCCCCGGCGCCACGCCGGTGGCGACCAGGCGGCGGGCCAGGTGGTCGGAGGCGGCGTCGAGGTCGGCGTAGGAGAGCCGGGCCACCTCGCCGGCGGCGTCGAGCCAGGCGAGAGCCGGTCGTGCGCCGTGTTCGCCGGCGCGAGCGCGGAAGAGATCGACCATCGAGGCGTCGCGCGGGTAGTCGACCCGCCGGCCGCTCAACACTTCGACGACCTGCTCCGCTTCCGCCGCGTCCATCAACGGCAGGCGGTCGAACGGCGTCTCCGGCTGCTCCAGGGCGGCGGCGAGGAAGGTGGCGAAGTGACCGCAGAAGCGCTCGACGGTGGCGGCGTCGAAGAGGTCGCGGTCGTACTCGACGACGCCGGTCAACGCACCTTCCGTCTCACCGTCGCGGCGCAGCAGCAGCGACAGGTCGGCGCGCGCGGCGCCGACGTCGAGCGGTTCACGGCGCACCTCGGCGCCGGGCAGGGCGAGGTCGCCCGGCGGCGTGTTCTGGAGCGTGAACATCACCTGGTAGAAGGGCGTGTGCGACATTCGCCGCTGCGGTGCCAGCCGCTCGACCAGGCGCGAGAACGGCAGCTGCTGACGGTCGTAGGCGGCGAGCGCGGTGGCGCGCACCGAGGCCACCAGGTCGGTGAAGGAAGGGTCGCCCGACAGGTCGGCCGGCAACGCCAGGGTGTTGACGAAGAAGCCGATCAGCCCTTCGATCTCGGCGCGGTCGCGGCCCGCCACCGGCGTGCCGACGGCGAAGCGCCGCTGCCCGGCCCAGCGGGCGATCACCGCCTCGAAGGCGGCGAGGAAGACCATGAACGGGCTGGCCGCCGCACCGCGGGCGAAGCCGTGGGCGGCCTCGGCCACCGCCGCCGGCAACCTGAAGCGGTAAACGGCGCCGCGGCCGAGCAGCTGCGCCGGCCGCGGCCGATCGGTCGGCAGCTCCAGCACCGGCACGTCGGCGAGCCGCTCGCGCCACCATTCGAGCTCGCGGTCGGCCACCCCGGCGTCGAGCCGGCGGCGCTGCCAGACGGCGTGGTCGGCCGGTTGCAGCGGCAGCTCCGGCAGCTCCGGCTCCCCCCCGGCGAGCCGCGCCGCGTAGGCGGCGGTCAGCTCGCGTTCGAAGACGGCGAGCGACCAGCCGTCGGAGACGACGTGGTGGAAGAGGGCGGCGAAGCGGTGCCGCCGCACACCGTCCGCACCGCGGCCGAGGTCGGCGTGGAAAGCGTGGAAGAGTGGTCCCTCGGCGAGGTCCATGTGGCGCCGGGCAAAGGCGTGCGAGGTGCGTTCGAGAGCGGCGGCGCGTTCGCCGTGCGGCAACGGCGAGAGGTCGAAGCGCTCGACCGGGCACGGCTCCCCCACCGCCGCCGGCGGGTCGATCACCTGCACCAGCTGCTGCGACTCCGGGCCGTCGCCGACCACCGCGAAACGGGTGCGCAACGCCTCGTGGCGGCGCACCAGGTCGCCGATCGCCTGGGCCAGCGCCGCGGCGTCGAGGTCGCCCTCGACGTCCCAGCCGAAGGGGACGTTGTACGAGGTCGACTCCGGCTCCAGGCGGTCGAGGAACCAGAGCCGCTCCTGGGCGTAGGAGATCGGCAGCGGTTGCCGGCGGTCGACCGGCACCAGAGCCTCACCGCTCTCCGCCGCACCGCCGCCGAGGTCGTCGACGCGCGCCGCCACCTCGGCCACCGTCGGCGCGTCGAAGAAGTCGGCCAGCGACAGCTCGACGCCGTAGCGCCGGGCGAGCCAGGAGACGGCGCGGGTGGCGAGCAGCGAGTGGCCGCCGAGCGAGAAGAAGTCGTCGCCGCGGCCGACGCGGTCGGCGTCGAGCAGCTGCGCCCACGCCGCCGCCACCTCTTCCTCGGTCGCCGTCCGCGGCGCCTCGTAGTCGTCGCCTTCGCGGCGCTCCTGCCGCGGTTCGGGCAGCGCACCGCGGTCCACCTTGCCGTTGGCGTTCAAGGGCAGCTCGTCTAGGGCGACGAACGCCGCCGGCCGCAGGTGCTCGGGCAGACGCTCGCCGAGCCAGCCGCGCAGCACCTCCACCGCGGCGTCGCCGACCACGTAGGCGACCAGCCGCTTGCCGCCGGCGCCGTCGCCGCGCGCCACCACGGCGCAGCGCTCGACCCCCGGCGCGGTGGCGAGCAGCGCCTCCACCTCGCCCGGTTCGACGCGGAAGCCGCGGATCTTGACCTGGCGGTCGATGCGGCCGAGGAAGTCGAGCCGGCCGCCGAGGCGCCAGCAGGCGAGGTCGCCGGTGCGGTAGAGCCGCGCCCCCGGCGCAGCGGCGAACGGGTCGGGCACGAAGTGCTCGGCGGTGGCCGCCGCGGCGCCGTGGTAACCGACCGCGACACCGTCGCCGCCGGTGACCAGCTCGCCGGGCACGCCGACCGGTTGCGGCCGCAGGTGACGGTCGACCACGTAGGTGGTGGTGTTGGAGATCGGGCGGCCGATCGGCAGCGGGCCGCCGGTCGCCGCCAGGCCGTCGAGCCGCGCGGTGGTGGTGAAAGTGGTGTTCTCGGTCGGGCCGTAGCCGTTGACGATCGCCAGGTCGGGCCGCGCCGCGACGAGCCGCGCCACGTGCTCGGGTGACAGCACGTCGCCGCCGGCGAGCACCTGGCGGAGCGGCGCCAGCGCCTCGGGCGCCTCGTCGATCAGCTGGTGGAAGAGACCGGCCGTCCACCAGGCGTGGCTGACCCCGAAGCGACCGACCGCCGCCGAGAGATCGGCCAGCGACAACCGGCCCGGCGGTGCCAGCGCGAGGCGGCCGCCGTGGGTCAGCGGCGCCCACAGCTCCAGCGTCGAAGCGTCGAAGGCGGTGGTCGAAAAGAGCAGCCAGGTGGCGTCGGGGCCGAAGTCGGCGAAGCTCGAGCCCTGCACCAGGCGCACCGCGTTGCGGTGGGTGACCGCCACCCCCTTCGGCCGCCCGGTCGAACCGGAGGTGAACATCACGTAGGCGTAGAAGTCGCCGTCGACCCGCGGCGTCGAGGCGTCCGGCGCGTCCGGCGCGTCCGCCGCGGCGACGCCGGCGAGCGACCACCGCTCGACGCCCGGCAACGGCGGCAGGTCGGGTTCGACCGCCGGTGTCGCCAGCAGCAACCGGCAGTCGGTGTCGTCAGCCATGGCGGCGAGCCGGTGCGGCGGGTAGCTCGGGTCGAGCGGCACGTAGAAGCCACCCGCTTCGAGCACCGCGAGGATCGCCACCACCAGCTCCGGCGAGCGCTCGGCGGCGAGCGCCACCCCGTCGCCAGGCCGCACGCCGGCCGCCACCAGCCGCCGGGCGAGGCGCCCCGAAGCCTCGGCGAGCCGTTCGTAGGAGAGGGTCTCGATGCCCTCGGCGCCGTCCCAGGCGAGCGCCACCGCCGCCGGCCGCCGCTCGGCCTGCCAGTGCACCAGCTCGGCGAGCGAAGCGTCGCGCGGGTAGGCGGAGGCGGTGTCGTTGAACTCGTGGACCACCTGCGCCCGCTCACCGGCGGTGAGGAACGACAGGTGCTCGACCGGCACCTCGGGGTGCGAGCAGGCGGCCGCCAGCAGCTCCTCGTAGTGGCCGACGAAGCGCTCGACCGTGGCGGCGTCGAAGAGGTCGCGGTCGTACTCCAGCAACCCGGCGACGAGCGGTTCCTCGCCGTCGATGCGCGGCTCCTCGCGCAGCAGCAGGGTGAGGTCGCAACGCGCCGCCCCGGCGTCGAGCCCGGCGCGCCGGACCTCGGCGCCGGTGAGCTCCAGGCGCGGGCTCGCCGGGTCGAACGAGAACATCGTCTGGAACAGCGGCGTCGTGTCGCGCCGCCGCCGCGGCGCCAGGTCGGCCACCAGGTGGGCGAACGGCACCTCCTGGCGCACGAAGGCGGCGAGCGCACCGTCGCGCACCCGTTCGACCAGGGCGCCGAACGACGGTTCGCCGCCGACGTCGGCCGGCAGCGCCAGCGTGTTGACGAAGAAGCCGACGAGGTCGGCCACCTCCGAGCGCTGGCGCCCCGCCACCGGCACGCCGACGGCAAAGCGGTTCTGCCCGGCGTGGCGGCCGAGCAGCGCTTCGAAGGCGGCGAGCAGGACCATGAACCGGGTGCCGCCCAGCTCGCGGGCGGCGCGCCCGGCGGCGTCGGAGACCCGGCGCGGCAGCACGAAGCGGGTGACCGCACCGTGGCCGCTGCGCCGCGGCGGCCGCGGGCGGTCGGTCGGCAGGTCGAGCGCCGGCACGCCGGCGAGCTGCTCGCGCCACCAGTCGAGCTGGCCGTCGAGCGCACCGCCGCCGAGCCGCCGGCGCTGCCAGACCGCGTGGTCGGCCGGTTGCACGGCGAGCTCCGGCAAGCGGGGGGCGACGCCGCGACGCCGCGCCGCGTAGGCGACCGCGAGGTCGCGTTCGAAGACGGCGAGCGAAGCACCGTCGAAGATCACGTGGTGGAAGAGCAGGGCGAGCCGGCGGCGGCGCACACCGTCCTGGCCCCGGCCGAGGTCGAACGAGACGGCGGCGAACAGCGGCCCGGCAGCGAGGTCGAGGCGGCGGCCGGCGAAGGCCCGGCTGGCGCAGTCGAGCGCCGCGGCGCGTTCGCCGCCGGCGAGGCCCGAGAGGTCGACCCGTTCGAGCGCGAACGGCTCCCCCTCGGCGGCCGGCGGTTCGATCACCTGCACCGGCCCGGCCTCGCCCTCGCTACCGGCACCGACCAGGCGGGTGCGCAGCGACTCGTGGCGGCGCACCAGGTCGCCGAGGGCGACGGCGAGCGCCGTCTCGTCGACCTCGCCGGTGAGGTCCCAGGCGCAGGGGACGTTGTAGGCGGTCGACGCGGGGTCGAGGCCGGCGAGGAACCAGAGCCGCTCCTGGCCGAACGACGCCGGCAACGGCGCCGAGCGGTCGGCCGGGGTGAGCGGCGGCGGTGGCGGCGTCGCCTCGCCGATCGCCATCTCGACGGCGCTGGCCACCGCCGCCGGCGTCGGCGCTTCGAACAGCGTGCGCAGCGGCAGCTCGACGCCGAACACCTGGCGCAACCGCGCGGCGACGCGGTTGGCGAGCAGCGAGTGGCCGCCGAGGTGGAAGAAGTCGTCCTCCACCCCGATGCGCCCGGCCTCCGGCAGCAGGTCGCTCCAGATCTCGACCACCTGCTCCTCGATCCGCCCGCGCGGCGCCACGTAGTCGTCGTCGCGGTGGCGGTCGATGGCCGATGGCGCCGGCAGCTTCTTGCGGTCCACCTTGCCGTGGGCGTCGAGCGGCAAACGGTCGAGCGGCACCAGGTGGGCCGGCATCAGGTGGGCCGGCAGGCGGCGCGCCAGCAGAGTGCGCAAGGCGTCGAGGTCGAGCGTCGCGTCGCCGGCGGCGACCACGTAGCCGACCAGCACCTTGTCGCGGCTGCCGCTCGACGGCTCCGGCGCGCGGGCGACGACGGTGCAGGCGGCGACGCCGGGCAGCGTCTCGAGCGCCTGGCGCACCTCGCCGAGCTCGATGCGGAAGCCGCGGATCTTCACCTGGTCGTCGCGCCGACCGAGGAACTCCAGGTTGCCGCCGGAGAGCCAGCGCGCCTGGTCGCCGGTGCGGTAGAGCCGGCTTCCCGGCGGACCGAACGGATCGGGAACGAAGTGCCGGGCGGTGAGCGCCGGGCGGCCGCGGTAACCGCGCCCGACGCCGTCGCCGCCGACCACCAGCTCGCCCGGCACGCCGACCGGTTGCGGCCGCAGCGCCGCGTCGACCACGTAGGCGGTCGAGTTGGCGATCGGCTCACCGATCGGCACCTCGCCGACGAGGTCGTCCGGGTTGACCCGCTGACGGCTGCTGACGACGCCGTTCTCGGTCGGGCCGTAGCAGTTGACCACCGCCGTCCCGGGCAGCCCGTCGATCGCCTGGCGGACCAGCGACGGCGACAGCACGTCGCCGCCGGAGAGCAGCTGGCGCAGACCGACCAGCGCCGGCAGCCGGTTCTCGACCATCTGGTGGAAGAGGCCGGCGGTGAGGAACGCCGAGGTGACGCCGAGGCGGCCGATCACGGTCACCATCTCGTCGACCGACAGCGGCCCCGGCGGCGCCAGCGCCAGGCGGCCGCCGTTGGCGAGCGGCGACCAGAGCTCGATGGTCGAAGCGTCGAAGGCGGCGGGGGCGAAGTGCGGCCAGGTCTCGTCGCAGCCGGTGTCGGCGAAGTCGCCGCAGACCAGGCGGACGACGTTCCTGTGCACGATCTCGACCCCCTTCGGGGTGCCGGTCGAACCGGAGGTGTACATCACGTAGGCGAGGTCGTCGGCACCGAGGGTCGGCAGCTCGACGCCCGGCGCGTCGGCCAGTTGCCAGCCCGCCTCCCCCTCATCCGCCCCGAGGTCGAGCCGCGCGATCTCGCCGGCCGGCAGGTCGGGCGTCTCGGCGCTCACCTCGACGAGCAACCGGGCACCGGAGTCGCGGAGCATGAACTCGAGGCGCTCGACCGGGTAGGCGGCGTCGAGCGGCACGTAGAAGCCGCCCGCCTTGAGCACCGCCAGGATCGCCGCCACCATGCGCGGCGAGCGCGGCACGCAGACCGCCACCGCGTCGCCGCGGCCGACGCCGCTGGCGACCAGCCGGCGCGCCAGCCGGTCGCTCGCCGCGTCGAGCTCGCCGTAGGTCATCGTGCGGACGGCGCCGTCGGCGAGCGCGCCGTCGATCCAGGTGAGCGCCACGCGCTCCGGCTGGCGGCGCGCGAAGCCGGAGACGAGCTCGGGCAGCGACGCGTCGCGCGGGTAGGGGCGGCGCGTCCGGTTGAGCTCCTCGACCACCCGGTGGCGCGCCCCGGCGTCGAGCAGCGGCAGCTCGGAGAGGCGGCGCTGCGGTTCGGCGAGGGCGGCGGCGAGCAGCGTCCGGTAGCAGGCGAGCAGGCGCTCGCCGGAGGCGGGGTCGAAGAGGTCGCGGCTGGTCGTCAGCTCGGCGAGCAGGCGGTCGTCCTCGTCGACCAGCGCCATCGAGAGGTCGAACTGCGCCGGCACCTTGCGGCGCTCGATCGCCGTCACCTCGACGCCGGCGAGGCTGAACCGCGGTGCTTCGCCGCGGACGGTGAACAGCGCCTGGAAGAGCGGCGTGTGCGACAACCGGCGCTGCGGCGACAGGCGCTCGACCAGCACCTCGAACGGCGCTTCGGCGTGGTCCTGCGCCGTCAGCACGGTGTCGCGCACCTGGGCCAGCAGCTCCTCGAACGTCGGGTCGCCGGAGAGGTCGAAGCGCAGCGCCAGGGTGCTGACGAAGAAGCCGATCAGGCCTTCGAGCCGGCTGTGCGTGCGGCCGGCCACCGGCGTGCCGATCACCAGGTCGTCGCCGCCGGTGAAACGGCCGACGAGCGCCACGAAGGCGGCGAGCCCGACCATGAACGGGGTCGTGGAGCGCTGCGTCGGGTTGCGCACCGCGGCGGCCAGGTCGGCCGGCAACGGCTGCCGCGAGCGGTCGCCGCGGAAGCTCGGGAACGACGGCCGCGGCCGGTCGGCGGCCAGCTCGACGACGTCGGGCGCACCGTCGAGATGGCCTCGCCACCAGTCGACCAGCCCGTCGAGCCGCTCGCCGTCCAGCCGCTCGCGTTGCCACTCGGCGTAGTCGGCGTACTGGACCGGCAGCTCGTCGAGGTCGGCCGCCCCGCCGCCCGCCTCTTCGCCGTAGAGCGCCGACAGCTCGTCGAACAGGATGCCCATCGACCAGGCGTCGAAGATGGCGTGGTGGAGGTTGAGCAGCAGCAGGTGTCGCCGCGGCGCGAGGACTACCAGCGAGGCGCGCCAGAGCGGCGAGCGCTCGACGTCGAACGGGCGGCCGAGGTCGGCGAGGCGCAGGCGCTCGGCCTCCGGGGCGGCGTCGCCGAGCGCCGACAGGTCGACCCGCGGCAACGGCGCCTCGACGGCGGCGGCGATCGTCTGCAGGCCGCGGCCGTCGACCTCGTGGAGCGCCGTGCGCAGCACCTCGTGACGGTCGGCGAGGCGGACCAGGGCGCGTTCGAGCGCCGCCGCGTCGAGCCGGCCGTCGATCTCGAAGGCACGCGCGATGTTGTAGGTAGACGCCTGCGGGGCGAGCCGTTGCAGGAACCAGATGCGCTGCTGCGCGAACGACAACCGCGCCGCGCCCTCCGAGGCGCGCCGCGGGATCGGCTCCTCACCCTCCGCCGCTTCGCGCTGCCGGGCCAGGCCGCGGCGGATGCGCTCCTGGAGCGAGGCGCTCATCGTCTCTCCTCGGCGTCCTCGGCGAGCAGCCGCGCTTCGAGGTGGCTGGAGAAGTCCTCCAGCACCGGGTGGTCGAAGACCGCCGCCAGCGGCACTTCGAGGTCGAGCAGCTCGCGCAGGCGGGCGGTGAAGCGGGTGGCGGCCAGCGAGTGGCCGCCGAGGCGGAAGAAGTGGTCGCGCACGCCGACCTGCTCGACCGAGAGGAGATCGGCCCACACCTCGGCGATCAGCTCTTCGAGCTCGTTGCGCGGCGCCACGTGCTCCTCGCCGGCGCCACCGGCTTCCGGCCGCGGCAGCGCCCGGCGGTCGATCTTGCCGTTGGCGGTCATCGGCAGGGCGTCGAGGCGGACGATGAAGGTCGGCACCATGTAGTCGGGCAGGCGGCGGGCGAGACCGCGGCGCAGCTCGTCGTCCTCGCTCCCGTCGAGCGAAGCCGCCGGCTCCCAGTAGGCGGCGAGCAGCTTCTCCCCCGCCTCGCCGGCACCGCCGGGGGCGTCCACCGCGACGACGACCGCCTGGCCGACCGCCGGTTGGGCGGCGAGCACCGACTCGATCTCGCCGAGCTCGATGCGGAAACCGCGCACCTTGACCTGGAAATCGAAGCGGCCGAGGAACTCGAGATCGCCGGACGGCAGCCAGCGGACGCGGTCGCCGGTGCGGTAGAGGCGCGCCCCCGGCGACGGCTCGAACGGGTCGGGCACGAAGCGGTCGGCGGTCAGCCCCGGGCGGTCGAGGTAGCCGCGCGCCAGGCTGGCGCCGCCGACGCAGAGCTCGCCCGGGACGCCGACCGGCGCCGGCTCCATGCGGTGGTCGAGCACCAGGCAGCGGACGCCGGCGATGGCGCGGCCGATGTGCGGCAGCGGCACCTCCTCACCGTCCGCCGGCTCTCTCGGCGCCACCGCACCGGCGCTCGCCACCACCGTGTTCTCGGTCGGCCCGTAGTGGTTGACGAGACGGAACGGCAGACCGGGCCGCGGGTGGTTGTGCAGCGCGTCGCCACCGGTGAGCATCGTGTGCAGCGGGCAGTCGGCCGGCCAGTCGAGCGGCAGCAGGCGCTCGGTGACCGGGGTCGGCACGAAGGCGACGGTGACGCCGCGTTCGCACAGCCAGTCGCGCAGCAGCTCCGGCGTGGCGCGCGTCTCGTCGTCCGGCAGGTGGAGCGCCGCACCGGCGGCGAGCACCGGCCAGATCTCCCACACCGAGGCGTCGAACGCCTGCCCGGCGAGGTGCGGGCAGCGGTCGCCGTCGTCGAGCGGGTAGGCCCCGAGGTGCCAGTCGACCAGGTTGACCAGGCCGCCGTGCGGCACCGCGACACCCTTCGGGCGGCCGGTCGAACCGGAGGTGTAGATGACGTAGGCGAGGTCGTCGGCCAGCAGCTCGATGGGCGCCACCGGCGCGCCGCCCGGTTCGACGCCGTCGAGATCCACCACCGGCACGTCGCCGGCCGCCAGCGCGGCACCGGTCGCCGGGTCGGTGACCACCGCCCGGGCACCGCTGTCGGCGATCATCCAGGCGACGCGGTCGGCCGGGTAGAGCGGGTCGATCGGCACGTAGGCGGCGCCGGCGCGGTGGATGCCGGCGAGCGCGGCGACGGCGCGCGGCGTGCGTGCCGCAAACACCGCCACCCGGTCGCCACGGCCGACGCCGAGGGCGGCGAGGCGGCCGGCGACCGCGTCGGCGAAGGCGGACAGCTCGCCGTAGGTGAAGCTCGTGCCGTCGGCGCCGACCACCGCCGGGGCGCTCGGGGCCGCGGCGACCTGCTCGGCGAGGCGTTGCGGGATCGGTGCGCCGACGGCAAGCGCCGGCGGTGCGGCGTCCGAGCCGGTGACCAGCTGCCGCCGCTCGGCGTCACCGAGCAGCGACACGTCGGCGAGCGCGATGCCGGGTTCGTCGGCCACCTGGTCGAGGACGGCCAGGTAGTGGCGCCACATGCGTTCGATGGTGGCGCGGTCGAAGAGGTCGGTGGCGAACTCCCAGAGCATTTTCAGCACCTGGTCTTCCTGGCTCGCCTCGCGACCGGCGCGCTGCTCGGCGCGCGGCTTGACGATGACGTTCAGGTCCGACTTCGCCGAACCGTTGTGGCGCTCCACCAGCTCGCCGAGGATGCGGCCGCCGCGGCCGTCGGCCAGCTCGAGGTCCGGCACCGGCGCGTCGTGGAACGAGAACATCACCTGGAACAGCGGGTTCCTGGAGAGATCCCTGTCCGGTTGCAGCTCCTCGACCAGCTTTTCCAATGGCAGGTCGGGGTGCGCCTGCATGCCGAGCGAGCGCTCGCGCACCCGCGCCAGCAGGTCGCGGTAGGTCGGGCCGCCCGAGGTGTCGGCGCGCAGCACCAGGGTGTTGACGATCATGCCGATCAGCGGTTCGCTGGCCCGGGTGCGGCGATTGGCGACACCGCTGCCGAGCAGGAAGTCGGTCTGCCCGGTGTAGAGGGTCATCAGCGTCTGGAAGGCGGAGGTCAGGGTGACGAACAGGGTCACCCCCTCGCGCCGGCCCATGTCGCGCATGCGCTGGTAGAGCTCGGGCGGCAGCTCGACGTCGAGGCGGTCGCCGACGAAGCTCTGCTCGTGCGGCCGCGGCCGGTCGGTGGCGAGGTCGAGCGGCGGCGGCGGGTCGGCGATGGCGGTGCGCCAGTAGTCGAGCTGCGTCTCCAGCACCTCGCCGGAGAGCGACTCGCGCTGCCAGAGCGCGAAGTCGGCGAACTGCACCGGCAGCTCGGGCAGCGGGCAGGGCTTGCCCTGGGCGAGCGCCGAGTAGATCTCGACCAGCTCGCGCATCAGCACGGCGATCGACCAGCCGTCGTGCACGAAGTGCTGCTCGGCCTGCATCATCAGGTGGTCGTCGGCGGCGAGGCGGACCACCGTCCAGTCCATCAAGGGCAGCTGCGAGACGTCGAACCAGACGCGCAACCGGCGGTGGGCGACGCGCTCGGCCTCCGCTTCGCGGCGCGCCGCGGGCAGACCGGAGACGTCGACCACCGGCACCTGCACGCGCCACGGTTCGAGGATCTTCATCTCCGGGCCGTGGCCCTCGTCCACGAAGACCGTCTGCAACACCTCGTGGCGGCGCACCACCTCGGTGAAGGTGTCGTTCAGCAGGTCGAGATCGAGGGCGCCGCGCAGGCGCACCGTGTACTGGAAGTTGTAGGCCAGGTTGTTCGGCGCCAGCTGGTTGATGAACCAGACCTGCTCCTGCTGGAAGGAGAGCGGCAGGTGCTCGGGGCGGTCGGCCGGTACCAGCGGCGGCAACGCCGGGGCGCCGCCACCGGCACGGCGCGCTTCGAGGTGGGCGGCGAGCTGGCGCACCGTCGGGTGGGTGAGGACGTCGACCACCTGGAGCGCCGCCCTCCCCTGCTCCTCGCCGCCGGCCAGCCCTTCGAGCCGGCCGACGCGCGCCGCGATGCGGGCGGCGAGCAGCGAGTGGCCGCCGAGCGCCAGCAGGTCGTCGTCGATGCCGACGCGGTCGATGCCGAGCAGCTCGCCCCACAGCTCGGCGAGCTGCTTTTCGATCTCGCTCTTCGGCGCCGCGTAGGCGACCTCGAGGTCGGGGCGGCTGGCCGCCGGTTCGGGCAGCGCCTTCCTATCCACCTTGCCGTTCGGGGTGAGCGGCATCTCCTCGAGGCGCACCAGGTGCGACGGCAGCATGTAGGCCGGCATGCGCTCGGCGAGCGCGGCGCGCAAGGTCTCAGCCGACACGGCTTCGGCATTGGGCTCACCGCCGTCGGCCCGCTCCGGCACCCAGTAGGCGACGATCTGCGGTTCGCCGTCGGCGCCGGACGAGCGACGCACCACGACCACCGACTGGCGGACCCCGTCCTCGGCTTCGAGGCCGGCCTCGATCTCGCCCAGCTCGATGCGGAACCCGCGCACCTTCACCTGGTGGTCGATGCGGCCGAGGAAGTCGAGCCGGCCGTCGTCGCGCCAGCGCACCAGGTCGCCGGTGCGGTAGAGGCGGCCGCCGACGTCGGGGCCGAACGGGTCGGGCACGAAGCGGCCGGCGGTCAACCCGGGGCGCCGGTGGTAGCCGCGGGCGACACCGGCGCCGCCGAGCAGCAGCTCGCCCGGCACGCCGATGCCGACCGGGCGCAAGCCGCGGTCGACCACCCAGGCGCGGCTGCCGTCGACCGGCACGCCGATGGTCACCGGCAGGCCGGCGCCGCGCGGCACCTTCTCCCAGGTCGAGTAGGTGGTGTCCTCGGACGGACCGTAGAGGTTGTAGACCCGCTCGACCAGCCCGGTGGCGTAGATGCGCTCGACCAGCTCGCGCTGCAACGGCTCACCGGCCAGGTTGACGGTGCGCACGGTGGACGGCAGCGCGGCGTCGCGCAGCAGCTGCTCCATCGCCGAGGGGACGGTGTTGACCATCGTCACCCGGCGCGCCGCCGGCAGGCGCGGCAGCGCCAGGGCGTCGGCGGCGAGCACCACCGCACCGCCGGTCGCCAGCGGCAGGAAGATCTCGTAGACCGAGAGGTCGAAGCAGACCGAGGTCGAGCAGAGGACGCCGGCGAGGTCGCCGGCCGGGAAGGTGGCCGCCGCCCAACCGACCATCGCCGCCGCCGAGGCGTGCGAGATGGCGACCCCCTTGGGCCGCCCGGTCGAACCGGAGGTGTAGATCAGGTAGGCGACCTGGTCGGCGTCGCCGCCATGAGGCGCCGGCGCTTCGTCGCCTTCGTCGCCGACGGCGTCGACCGACAGGCGCACCGCGTCGCCCTCCGGCAGCCGGCCGGCCAGCTCGTCGCGCGAGACCACCACCGCGGCGCCGGAGTCGGCGAGCATGAAGGCGACGCGGTCCTGCGGGTAGGCGGGGTCGAGCGGCACGTAGGTGCCACCGGCCCGGAGGGTGCCGAGGATGGTGGCCAGCAGGTCGGGCCGGCGGTCGAGGAAGATGCCCACCCGCACCCCCGGTCCGACGCCGAGGCCGCGCAGGCGGCGGGCGATGGCGCCGGCGCGGCGGGCCAGGTCGGCGTAGCTCCAGCTCTCCTCTTCCCAGAGCAACGCCGTCGCCTCCGGGTCGGCTCCGGCGCGCGCCGCGAACAGCTCGTCGAGCCGCGCCACCGCGCCGGAGCGCGGACCGCCGTCGCTCCACTCACCACGGATCGAGCGCTCCTCGTCGGCGGTCCAGCAGGGCAGGTCGGCGAGCGAGCGGCCGGGCGCCTCGCTGCCGGCGGCGAGCAGGCGCACCAGGCGGCCGAGCAGGCGCTCGACGGTGTCGGCGTCGAAGCGGTCGGCGTCGGCTTCGAGCCTCAGCTCGCCGCCGTCGAGGGCGAGGCGCAGGTCGGGGCTCTCGGCGCCGGCGCCACCACCGTCGCCGTCGCCGACGCGGATCGCCGCCACCGGTGCCGGCAGCGCCGCCAACCCGTCGCGCAAGCGCCCGGCGAAGCTGCCGAAACCCTCCTGGAGGTCGAGGTCGACGGCGCACGGATGGCGCTCGCCACCGCTCTCGACGGCGAAACGGAAGCTGCCCTGCCCCGCAGTGCGGGCCAGCAGGGTGGCGAAGGCGGCGCACACCGCCGCCGGGTCCGAGGTCATCTCACCGGCTGCTTCACCTGCCCGCCGGTGGGCGACGGCGCGTTCGCCGCTGCTCTGTGCCGGGCGGCTGCGGTCGGCCGGCAGGTCGAGCGCCGGGGCCTGGGCCGCTGACGCCGTCAAGGGGAACTGCTCGCTGCTCACTACCATCATCTACTCCTGTGCTACTCGAATGATCGTCGACTGCATGCGCTTCAGTTGCCGGCTGCCGCTTCCTCGATCTCGACCATCTGGTCGACCGGCAGGTCGGTCAGTTCCTGTTGCGCGCCGGAAGGCCAGCGCACGACGACGCTCTCCACCCGCTCGGCCTCGCCGAGACCGAAGGTGAGCGTCATCTCGTTCTGCGACAGGTAGCTGCCGCCCGTCTCCACCATGCGTTCCTGGGTCACGCCGCCGGCGTTCACGGCGACGCGGGCTCCGATGCCGTCGCGGTTGCTCTCGCTGCCGCGCAGTGCGACGCGCAACCAGTGTCCGTAGCGCGGCCCGCGGTTCTCGAAGATCGCCGCCGGGCCGCCGTTGGTCGACACCGCGACGTCGAGGTCGCCGTCGCCGTCGAAGTCGGCGTAGGCGGCGCCGCGTGCCACCCGCGGTTCGGCGAGGTCGCCCGCCGCCTCGCCCGCCAGCTCCTCCAGCTCGCCGCCGCCGAGGTTCCTGAACAGCTGCTGCGGCTGCGCGTAGCGGACCCGCTGCTGGACGTTCTCCACCTCCGGGTCGAGGTGCCCGTTGGCGAGGAAGAGGTCGAGCCAGCCGTCGAGGTCGTAGTCGAAGAAGAAGATGCCCCAGCCGAGGGTCGTCAGCGTGCCCGGCCCGAGGTCGGTGCGGCCGGCGACGTCGACGAAGAACTCGTTGCCCTGGTTGCGGTAGAGACCGGAAGACTCCTGGGCGAAATAGGTGATGACGACGCTGTCGCGGCCGCTCCTGTCGTAGTCGGCGGCGTGGATGCCCATGCCGCCGCGCACCGTGCCGAGCGACGAGTAGGCCATGCCGGAGGAGGCGCCGACCTCTTCGAAGTTGCCGCTGCCGTCGTTCTTGAGCAGCAGGTTCGGCTGCGTGTCGCCAGCCACCGCCACGTCCACGTGGCCGTCGTCGCCGAGGTCGAGCAGCGCCACCCCCATCGCCTTCATCGCCGGGAACAGCACGCCGGCCGCCTCGGTGCGGTCCTCGAAGGTGCCGTCGCCGCGGTTGACGTAGTAGCGCGGCGAGGCGCCAGGATAGGTCTGCGGCGTGCAGTACGTCTTGGTCGAACCGTCGAGCGAGCAGAACAGGTCGTCGTCCGGCGTCCAGGTGACGTAGCGGGTGGCCAGGGCGTCGAGGTCGCCGTCGTGGTCGGCGTCGAAGAGGACGGCGCCGGCACCGAACTCGTAGGCGTCGGTCAACCCGGCGCGGTCGGTGACGTCGGCGAAGCGGCCGCCGCGGTTCTCGAGCACGCGGTCGCGGCCGAGGCAGGCGAGGTAGAGGTCGTGGTCGCCGTCGCCGTCGAGGTCGCCGGCGGCGCCGCCCAGGCAGTAGGCACCGATGCCGAGACCCCACTCCGGCCCCGCCTCCTCGAAGCGGATGGCGCCGTCGCTGCGGTTCAGGTAGAGGCGTTGCGGCGAGTCCTCGCCCGGCTTGCCGTCGAAGCGGCGGCCGTTGGCGAACAGCAGGTCGGGGCGGTCGTCGCCGTCGGCGTCGAGCACGATGACGCCGGCACCGATCGTCTCCGGCAACCACTTCTCACCGAACGCCCCGGTGTCGTGCACGAAGTCGACGCCGCTCTCGGCGGTGACGTCGTGGAAATAGGGTTGCGGCGGCGTCGCCCAAGCCGTCGCGGCCTCTGCGCCTTCGCCACCCTCCTCGCCGGCCGCCGCGGCGGTCTCCACCTCGGGCTCCGGCGCTTCCCCGCCGCAGCCGGCGAGGACGGTGGCGAAAGCGAGCAGAGCGGCGACCGTGACCCGGGTTCCGAGACCCTTCATCGGCCCTCCTCCGCGTTCCCGCCGCCGACCGCCGGCGAGCCCCGCGGCGAGACCGCGTGCTCGTGGATCGCCTGGCGCTCCCGGTTGTCGTCGCTGTCGGTCTCCAGGTAGGCACCCGACAGCGTGCGCGCCGCGTCGTCGGTGCGGAAGCGCTCGTAGCGCAGGCGGTGGTGCTCCGCCTTCTCCTCCTCGCCGAGCGCCCGGTGGGCGAGCATGGCGTTGTAATGCGCCAGCGAGTACTCGGGGTCGACGGCGAGGATGTGGTCGATCTGCTCCAGCGCCGCTTCGTGGTCACCCTGCGCCATCAGCACCTGGAGCAGGAAGACGCGGGTGACGCGGTCGTACGGGTAGGCGTCGATGGCCTCTTCGAAGGCCGCGATCGCCGCTTCCGGGTCGCCGCGCTGCTGCTCGAAGCGGGCGCGGAAGAAGACGGTGCGCGCCAGCTCGGGGGCGAGCTCCTCGGCGCGCGCCAACGCCGCTTCCATCGCCGCCAGGTCGCC
>Ga0102949_1000003_pt1 | contig 20899 bp, 22 predicted proteins | sample SalPon2A_B_D1_MG_FD_78503 | JGI IMG/M metagenome (GOLD analysis project Ga0102949, IMG submission 78503) | Soil microbial communities from South San Francisco under conditions of wetland restoration - Salt Pond MetaG R2A_B_D1_MG | ecosystem: Environmental > Terrestrial > Soil > Wetlands | place... | reverse complement strand
TGCCAAGGAGGAGAGACGGCGGTTGGGGCTGATGGACCGCCGCCGGTGGCCGGTGTCGCCTCGGGAAGCCTGAAGGCCGCAGGGAGCGGTGCCTCGCCCCGGGCGTTGGTGCAGGACCTGAAGGGCGGTCTTACGTTCAAGCTCGGCAAGATCGACGTCGCCAAGGCGCCGGCCGCCGCACTCTCCGGCGTCGATCTGGCGGTGGATCTGCCGGGGCAGGCCAAATCGCCCAGCCTCAAGGGCAGTCTCGTCTACAACCGGGAAAAGGTGAAGCTGGACGTCATCGTCGATCCCCTGGACAAGGTATTGGGTGGCGAGACTTTCGCCCTCAAGGCCGACGTGGCCTCCTCCAAGGTGGCCCTTGGCTATGACGGCGCCGTGCAGCAGCAACCCCTGCCGGGTCTGGACGGCGGGTTTCATCTCGACGTGCCCTCGGTGGGCAGTCTCGCCGCCTGGCTCGGCCAGCCGTTGCCGGAAGACCAGCCGGACCCCGGTCCCTTGAATGTGACGGCCGTTCTCCAAGCGGCCGGTGAGAAAATCACGCTGCAGCAGGCCACAATCGAAGGCGACAAGCTAAAGGCCCGGGTCAGCGGCAATGTCGAGGTCGGCAAGGAAGTCACCAAGGTTGCCTTGGATGTATCCGGGGGATTCCTCGATATTGACCGCTATCTTCCGGCGCCGGCCGCCGCCAATAAAAAATCCGGCGCGGGGACCGCAACCAAGAAGGCTAAATCTGCCGGAAACGGTCCGGCTGCCGGCAATATCTTGGCGAGTCTGCCGGACGATCCCATCGATCTAAAGGCCTTCAAGGCTCTCGATGCCGATATAAAGGTCGCTCTGGACGGCGTTAAGGCCGGCGGTGTTGAGGTTGCACCCATCCAGGCCGTGGTGGCCGCCAAGGACGGCGTGCTCACCCTCGACCTCACCGAAATGGGCCTCTACGGCGGGACGGTGACCAGCCACGGCAGCGTCAAGGAGACGAAGACGAACCTGGACGCGGAAATTGCCCTCAATTTGGGCGACGTGGCACTCGGCGAATTGCTGACGGCCGCCGGCAACACGCCACCGCCGGCCAGCGGCGTCGCGGCGATGGCGGTGACCGCCAAGACCTCCGGCAAGAGCCCGCGCGCTTTGGTGGAAGGTTTGATCGCCAACCTGACCTTGAGTCTTGATAAGGCCACGTTGGCCGCCTTGCCGGACGGCAAGATAGACGCCCTGCATGTGAATTTCGACCTGCCGGGCCTCGCCGAGCCGGCTAAGGGCGCACTCAAACTGCAGCTCAACGGCGAAGCGGCCGAGATGGATCTCACGGTCGATTCGCTAAAAGGTGTGCTCTCCGGCGAGCGTTTCGCGCTCAACACGGCGCTGACGTCAAAACCCCTGACAGCCAAACTCGATGGCAGCGTACAGCAAGCGCCCTTGCCCGGGTTTACCGGCAGCCTTTCGGCGAAGGCCGGCTCGGTCGAACGGGTCCTGACATGGCTCGGCCAGGCCTTGCCGGCCGGGCAGTCCGATCCGGGACCGCTCGATTTCAAAGCCGAGCTGGCCGCCGACGGCCACAAGGTTTCCGTCGACACGCTGGATCTCGAGGGTCAGGCGGTCAAGATCACCGGCAAGGGGTCTTATGATGGCAGCGGCGAGATCGCCAAGTTCGACGGCCTCTTGGACATCGCCTCCTTGGACCTCAACGCCTACCTGCCGCCTGCAGGCGACGACGGAGACAAGGCCGCCAAGAGCGGTGGCGGTGCCGGCGGTGGCGGCAAGAAGAAGCAAGCGGCGACGGGATGGAGCGAAGAGCCGTTTAAGCTGCAGGCCCTGCGTCAAGCCGAAGGCAACGTCGCCATCACCTCCGGGCCCATAGTCTATCGCACGGTCAAGGTGACGGAGAGCGCTTCCAAGCTGTCACTGGCCGGCGGTGTCATGACGGCAACGGTCGAAAAGCTCAAATTCGAGAAAGGCCGGGCGACGGCCAACGCCGTGGTCGACGCCTCCAAGAAGGCGGCCGACCTCAGCTATGAGGTGTCATTGAAAGGCATCGCATCGCAAGCCTTCCTGGAGAGCTTTGCCGATGTGGATTGGATGAGCGGGACCTTGCTCTTCGACACCAAGGGGACGGCCAAGGGCCGCAACGAAAAAGAGGTGGTGGAGAGTTTGAACGGCGACGGCAGCTTCAAATTCAAGGACGGCGCCGTCGAAGGCTTCGACCTGGCCGCTGTCCTGCGCAATGCCAAGGCGCTCGCCATTTCCAAGAATGATGGAGCCGCGCGGCCGAAGACGGAGTTCACGGAGCTCTCGGGCAGTTACAAGATAACCGACGGCCGGCTCAACAATCCCGATCTCAAGATGCTGGCGCCTTTGGTGCGGGTCAACGGTTCCGGCGACGTCAATCTGCCGCCGCGGACCTTGGACTATCGGGTCGAGGCCAAACTGGTGGGCAGCCTGGAAGGCCAGGGCGGCAAGGAATCGCTCGCCGGCATCCCGATCCCGATCCATGCAAGCGGACCGTGGGACTCACCGAAAATCGACATCGACTGGACGGCCGCGTTGAAGGACAGCGTCGTCGATGTCGAGAAGTTGCCGGGCGATCTCGGCAAGGCGGCCGAGGGCCTGCTCTCCGGCGGTTCGTCGGACGGCGAGAGCAAGGGCGGCCTCGAAGGTGTCGTGGGCGGCGCCCTCGACAGTCTTTTGGGCGGCGGGTCGAGCAGCGACACGACAACGAAGAAAAAAAAGAAGAAGAAAAAGCAGGACTAGGCCGCTTTCGGCTTCGTCCTCCGGACAACGCCGCGGCTATCTCAAATCGTCGATCACGTCGGCCAAAGCATCGAGGCAGCTGCGGCCGAGTCGGCGGCAGCGCGCCGGTGACCAGCCTTCCTCGGCATCGGGCGTGATGGCGCTGTCCTTGAAGGGCTGCTCCAAGGTCATGGCGAGGCAGCCGAAGTTTTCCGCGATGTGGTTCGAGGCCATGGTGAGATTGGCTTTGCCGGGGGCGTTTTGCGGATAGCCTTCGACTCTTTGAAAGTCCGGATTGGCTTTCTCCAATGCCGCCGTAAAGCGATCGGTGAGCGCCTTTTGTCGTTCGCTTAGGGAGGGGATGCCGAGACTGTTGGCGATGAAATTATAGGGCAGGGCTTCGTCGCCGTGCACGTCGAGGAAGAAATCGACGCCGGTTTCCCGCATCTTCTCCCGAATCAGCAGGACCTCGGGGCTGCGCTCCATGGTGGAGGTCTCCCATTCTCGGTTGAGGTTGGCGCCGCTGGCGTTGGTGCGCAGGTGGCCGCGCCGGCTGCCGTCCGGGTTCATATTCGGCACGGTGTAGAACACCGCCCTTTCCAGGAGGTGCCGGCTAAGGGGGTCTTGCTTGTCCAGCAGCCGCGCCAGGAGGCCTTCCATCAGCCATTCAGCCATGGTTTCGCCCGGGTGCTGGCGGGCGATGATCCAGCAAACAGGCTTGCCGGCCGCCGTGTCGCCGATCGTCAAGATGTCCAGGTCCTGGCCGTCGAGGCTGCGTCCCGGCACTTCAAGTCGCACGCGGGGCGACCGCAGGCAGCGGGCGACGAGGTCGGCGTGCCGTTCCATTGAATAGGGTGCGAAATAGGCGAGATAGAGGCTGTCGGCGTCGAGGGTGATCTCGATCGCCAAGTTCTGACCGTCGAAGCTGGTGGGCGCGCGGAACCAGAAGCGGCGGTCGTAAGACGCGGCAGCCCGATAGTCTTGCCAACCGGCGGGGTAAGACGCCGCCCCGGCGTTCTCGATGACCAAGCGATAGCTCTTGCCCTTTTCGCCCACCAGGCGGAAGGAGAACCACTGAAAGAATTCGTCGCCGGCGTCCTTGCGGATCTGCAGGCGAATGTTCTGCGGGTCGTCGGCCGCCAGACAGATAATGTTGCCGCCGTCGAAATCGCTGCCGATGTGCATGGTCTCGTCCTTTTCTTGGGCCATCACTCAATAGAGCATTTCCGGATCGATAGGGCACGCGTTGCAATTCGGTCGCCCCGGAAAAGCGCCCTGACTATAGAGCTTCTGCACGGAAAAACAGGTCGCTTGTGACGGCTCACGTTTTGACCGGTCGCCAATTGCGGCAGCGACGGCCTCTGGGGTCGGCAACGTGTGGATTTTCGATGGAGCCAGAGTGTCGCTAATTGTAAATAAATGACGCATAATGAACAGAAAGCAGGCCCACGCGCCTTAGGCTGACGGGTGGGGAGCCTCTTTCCCAGTGTTTCGGCGACCAGCCCGTACAGAATGGTTGTGCGCCGCTAGAGGAGACGTGGGTTCAGACGAAGGAGGCAGCTATGTTCAAGCGTATTATGGCGCCGGTCGACCTGTTGCATCTCGGCATACTCGATCGCGCGCTCAAGGTGGCGGCGGAGGAGGCGCGCCATCACGGTGTTCCGGTCGTCTACGTCACGGTCACCGCCAACACGCCGGGGCCGTTGGGTCACACGCCGGAAGAAAAGCAAGTCAAGCTCGACTCCTTCGCCGCCGAGCAGGCCGAGAAGTTCGGTATAGAGGCCAGCGGACATCTGATCTTGGCACACGATCCGCGTGCCGATATCGACCGCATCTTGACCGAGGCGGCGGACGAAGTCGGTGCCGACCTCGTGGTGATGGCGTCGCACAAACCGAATGTTGCCGACTACTTCTGGCCTTCCAACGGCGGCAGCGTGGCGGGGCATGCGGGTGTTTCGGTCTTCATCGTCCGGGACAACTAACAGCGGCCCGGAGAAAAGCGGCGCGGGCGCCGCACGGGACACAAAAAATCGGAAAGGGGGGCGCCATGACCGATGACTCTAGCAACCAAGGTATTCCCGCACCTGAAGGTGCGTCCGAATTGATCGACACGGACTATGAAATCGGCCAAAGCAACATCGAAGGCCAGGTCGGTCCCTTCGGCTTCGACATCCACAACCCTGTTTTCTTGATTTCGGGTATCTCCATTGTCGCCTTTGTCTTCTATGCGCTGGCGCTGCCGGGGCAGGCTGAGGAGATATTCGGTAGCCTGCGGCCTTGGCTGACCAGCACGTTCGACTGGTTCTTCCTCATCTCGGCGAATATTTTCGTGCTGTTTTGCCTCTTTCTGATCATCAGTCCCTGGGGATCGGTGCGTCTTGGCGGCAAAGAGGCCGTGCCCGACTATAGCTATCCGGCTTGGTTCTCGATGCTGTTCGCCGCCGGTATGGGCATTGGGCTGATGTTCTATGGCGTTGCCGAGCCCATGAGCCATTTTTCGTCGTCTCTCGGCGGCACGGCTGTTGAAAACGGCATGCGAACCGATTGGGCGCCGCTCGGCGCTGCGGCGGACGATCCCCAGACTGCGGTCAACCTCGGCATGGCCGCGACGATCTTTCATTGGGGCCTGCATGCCTGGGGCATCTACGCCGTCCTGGCTCTTGCGCTGGCGCTCTTCACCTTCAACAAGGGACTGCCGCTTACCATCCGATCTGCCTTCTATCCCATCTTCGGCGAGCGCATCTGGGGCTGGACCGGGCACATCATCGATACGCTGGCAGTGTTCGCCACGCTGTTCGGTCTTGCCACCTCCCTCGGGTACGGCGCGACGCAGGCCAATGCGGGGCTTAACCTGCTTTTCGGCGTGCCCGTCAGCACGGCCACCGAGGTGGTGCTGATTTCGGCCATCACTGCGGTGGCGCTGATTTCGGTGGTGCGCGGGCTCGACGGCGGCGTGAAAATACTCTCCGAGATCAATATGGGCTTGGCCTTTTTGCTGCTCTTGTTCGTGCTGTTCGCCGGTCCGACCGCCACGATCCTTTCGATATTTTGGGACGGGCTGATCTCCTATGCCAGCTATCTGGTGCCGCTTTCTATGCCCTTCGGCCGTGAGGACGCAAACTTCAGCCAGGGCTGGACCTCCTTCTACTGGGCCTGGTGGATTTCCTGGTCGCCGTTCGTGGGTATGTTCATCGCGCGGGTCAGCCGCGGGCGCACGGTGCGCGAATTCGTGGTTTGCGTGCTACTCATCCCGTCGCTGGTTTGCGTGCTCTGGATGGCCGTCTTCGGCGGCACCGCGATCACCCAGTTCGTGGCCGACGGTTATACGGCGGTGAAAGATGCGCCGCTGGAGTTGAAGCTCTTCGAAATGTTGAACGTGTTGCCGCTCTCCTCGATCACCTCCTTCCTCGGCATCGTCCTGGTGGTGGTGTTTTTCGTCACCTCCTCCGATTCCGGCTCGCTGGTGATCGACACCATCACGGCAGGCGGCAAGGTGGACGCCCCCATGCCGCAACGCGTCTTCTGGTGTTGCTTCGAAGGCGCGGTGGCTATCGCCCTGCTGGTCGGCGGCGGTCTCGGGTCTTTGCAGGCGATGGTGATCTCGACCGGTCTTCCCTTCACCATCGTTCTCTTGCTCATGTGTTGGGCCATTCTGAAAGGCCTGATGAGCGAAGCGCGCTGACCCGGCGCTGCAGTATGCCGTAGCGCGGTATCGAACGACACGCGGTCGGCTCGGAAGTGCCGGCCGCTGTCGGGAACCTATTTGCGAACGGCACGTTTGTCTCTGCATGAAATCGGTGCGGTGACCGCTCGGGGCGACAATAAAGGCGCTTTGCGGGACGATACCGCGTCACGATCGAAGGAGATGAACGATGCTCTATTGGGCGCTGGTGTTCTTGGTCATCGCAATCGTTGCTGCGGTCCTCGGGTTCGGCGGTATAGCGGGTGCCGCAAGCAGTATCGCGCAGATACTGTTCTTTGTGTTCCTGGTTCTGTTGGTCATAAGCCTTGTGGTTCACGTGGTGCGGGGGCGACGTCCGCCCCTTTAGACCGGGCTGTCGGCAGCTGCCGGCGAGCCGCCGCTGTCCGGCTGTTTCGCCGCTGCCTCCGCCCCCTATAACAGCGCGGGTCCGATGACCGTGAACGGTAGGGCGGCACTTGCACAGGGGACATTGGCCGGATGCGGGCGCTCCTGGTAACAAACCGCGCCAGCGGCTCCAGTGCAGTGGATCTGGCGACGCCCTTGGCTCTGCTGCAAGAGCACGGGATTGAGGTCTTGCGCGTGGCGCCGGCGAATCCCGACGACGTCGCCGCGACGATCATGCGCTATGCGGACGAAGTGGCGATGACAATCGTCGGCGGCGGTGACGGCACGCTCAATTGTGCGGCACCAGCCCTTCTCGATGTCGGCAAGCCTTTCGCCGTATTCCCGATGGGAACCGCCAACGACTTTGCTAGGACGCTGGAGATCCCCACGGATCCGACGGACGCGGCCAGGGTCATATGCCAGGGCCGCAAGCGGCGGATCGACCTCGGTGTTGTCAACGGCCGGCCCTTTTTCAATGTCGCAAGTCTCGGCTTGAGTTCGGAGATCGCGAGATATCATCGGGGCGAGCGGAAGCGCCGGCTGAAGCTCATGAGCTATCCTTTGAGTTGGATCGATGCCTATCGTAGTCACCGGCCGCTTAAGGTCGCGTTGGACATTGACGGGAAGCGACACAAGATTCGTTGCACACAGCTGGCGGTGGGCAATGGCAAGCACTACGGCGGCGGGCTGACGGTATCGGAGGAGTCGGACATCGACGACGGTCTTTTGACGCTATACTACATCAAGAGCGCTGGTCTGTGGGATCTCCTGGCATTGCTGCCGGCGTTGAAACTCGGCACCTTGGCCAAGGAGCGCAATGCCGAACTCTATCGAGGCAAATCGATCGAGCTGCGGACGAGAAAGCCGCAGCGCATCAATGTCGACGGAGAACTGGTGGCCTCGACCCCGGCGAAATTCTCCGTTCTTCCCGCTGCCCTGGAGGTGTTCTGCCCCGGTCCTGGCGGGCACCCGTTGCTGGGTTCGTGGTTCGGAGGTGTGGACGATGCTCCCGTTGCGTAGCGACTACCTCGTCGCCCTGAACGATGCGGTCGGTTCGCTGGAGGAGGCCGGGAACCTCTACGCGACGGCGGCCGAGCGGTTCGCAGGACAGGGACAGTCGGCACCCTTTGCCGGATTGTCCGAACGTCGGCGGGAAATGGCCGCCGTGCTGAAGCGGCTGATGCAAGACCAAGAAGACGTGCCCAGCACGCCGCCCTCCGAACAGCTCCTCTTGCAGGGCTTGGTGGCGCAGCTGAAAGCGTTGTGGGCGGACGACGAGGTCGACGCCTTCCTGGCCGACGCGGCGGCCTATGAGGAGGCCGCCAAGACGGCGCTGGTCAAGGCCGCGGACCTGGCCACAGACGACTCCGTGTCGCAGCGTCTCTCGGCGTTCGGTGCGCCGTTCGAAAGCGACCTGGGGTTTCTCTAGTCTTCGCGACGAGGTCGTCAAGGATATTTGTCGCCGGAGATGAAACCTTAGGCTCGTTTCGACGTTGTTCTGGTCCAAGACTTCAAAACTTACTGATGCGCGCTCACGGGCCGAACTGTGGCTCGGGCCTATTGCGGTGTGCGCGGACACAACGATCAAGTATTAAGGAGGGTCAGAAATGTCTCATATGCGAAAACTGTTTGCGCTCGGCATCCTGCTCACAGGCCTGGGTCTGACAGCTTGCGACGATGCCGATGGGCCCGCCGAGCAGATCGGCGAAGACGTCGACGAAGCCATCCAGGATACGAAACGCGCCGTCGACGACGCCACAGACTAGGGCGAATAGACAATAACCCTGTTGGATCGCGACGAACGCTTGAAGCCTTAGGCGGCGCGCCGAAAATGGCGCAGTACCATCCCGTCTCTTGGTTTCGTGGCGGTCCCGTCCTGCCCGGCAGGCGATAAGCGAGGGGCGCCGGGGCTTACCCTGCGCGTGAGGCCGGGCGACTATGGCGGAGAAGGCGACAACAGGTGAGGCGTCGGCACGAGGTGCCGTCGAAAGCCCTCATGCGTCGGGAACCGCCCGTTCGCCCGATGATGATGACCGTCGGACAGCTGAGGCGGCTAAGGCAGATCTGCGCAAGCTGACCTGGCTGCTGGCCGGCATTTTTGGGCTGGCGCTGTTGTGCACGCTCTATTTCGCCTCTGCGATCTTCATGCCGATTGCTTTGGCCCTGTTGCTCAACCTGCTCCTGTCGCCGGTGGTCAAGGCGTTATCGCTGCTGCGGCTGCCGACGGCAGTGGGCGCTGCGTTGGTTCTCCTCTGCCTTGCGGCCGGTGTGCTCGGCGCTGTCTTCACATTGTCGGAACCGGCCTTGACCTGGGCGGACCGGGTGCCGACGTCTCTTTACGTGGTCGAGCACAAGATACGCTCGCTTCAAGAGACCGTCGAAGAGGTCAAGAAGACCACTGAAAAGGTGGAAGAGATCACCGACATCAAAGGCGGGGCCGATGCGCAGGAGGTCGTCGTCAAGGGGCCGAACCTTACCGAGACTCTGGTCAGCGGCACCTGGCATTTCGCAGCCTCCACTATGATGACGGTGGTGCTTCTCTTTTTTCTGTTGTCGAGCGGCGATACCTTTCTCCGCAAGATCATCAAGATGTCGCCCAGCTTCAAAGACAAACGAAAAGTTCTGCTGATTGCGCGCAATACGCAAAGAGAAATCTCGAACTATCTTTTGACCATAACCGCCGTCAACATGATTTTGGGCGCGATCACCGCCGTTGCGCTGTATTTCCTGGATCTACCCAATGCCCTCCTTTGGGGCGTCGTGGCCGGGCTGCTCAATTTCATCCCCTATCTCGGCGCGCTGGCGATGGCCGGCGTTCTTTTCCTGGTTTCGCTGGTAACCTTCCACGCCTGGTTCGACATCTTGCTGCCGCCCGCCGTCTTCCTTTGCCTGACGGCCCTCGAGGGGCAAATCGTCACGCCGTCGCTGTTGGGGCGGCGGCTGTCCTTGAACCCGGTCTTCGTCTTCCTCGCCCTCATTATCTGCGGATGGATGTGGGGAATCTTCGGGCTCTTCATCGCGGTGCCGCTCCTGGTGGCCTGCAAGATCGTCTGCGACCATAGCGACGGTTTGACGGCGGTTGCAGAGCTCTTGAGCGGACGCGCCGAAGGCAACGCCGCTGAAGGGCAGCCATAGACCGCAATCCAAACGACCGCCACCAAAAGAAGCAGGCCCCAGCCGGGGGCGTGGCTGGGGCCTGAGGGGTGTGGGTGTGGTCCGGTGTCATGGGGATTAGAGAACCACACGCCCATTTGAAACGGCGCAGGCGCGAAAACGTTCCCAAGTTTTTTTGAATGGCAGCAGGCGGCTGGCTATAGGGAACAATCTGAAATCCCAGGCGTTCGATACTAAGAACATCAAACTATAACGACCGACCGGAGGGACTCCAATGAATTGGGATCAAGTAAAAGGAAACTGGAAACAGTTTAAAGGCAAAGTCAAAGAAGAGTGGGGCGATCTTACGGACGATGATGTCACCGAGATCGAAGGCCATCGCGACCAGCTGATCGGCCGCATTCAGGCGCGTTACGGGATTGCGCGCGAGGCGGCGGAACGCCAGGTCTCGCGATGGGAGCGCTCTTTGGATTGAGCGCAGGGTGAATTCCGATAGCGGCGACGGTTCCATTTTTAAAGAAGGACATTATGGCTATGCGACGAATGCTCTTTTGCGGCGCTTTGCTCACGGGAACGCTGCTGGCAGGACCAAGTCTGGCAAGCGAATGCCAGGCGAACCTCGATGCCTATCGAACGGATCTAATGGGCGACCGCGGGAACCGCGTCCTCTTGAACCCGGAGCTGCGCTCTGATATGCGCGACCTTCAAAATGCCGCGCGCATCCTCCAGTCGGCTGGCCAGTCCGAGGCCTGTCAGGATTTGGTGGCAGCGATGAAGGACATGGTCGAAGACGCCAAGGGCGAAGCCCAAGCACCCACGGACTACGAAGATTGGCAGAACGCCGAGTTGGAACGCATGAAGCAGGCGAAGACCCTGGCGGCGATTGCCGGCCAGATCCGCGCCGAGGAGATCATCGGGCGCGAAGTGCGGAACCACGAAAATGTCGAACTTGGGGAAATCGAGGATCTGATGATTGAGACCTCGGACAACAAGACCTCGTACGCCATCGTGTCGCATGGCGGATTTCTCGGGATCGGCGAAAGCCAGATTGCGGTGCCTTTGGCGCGACTGAAGGTGACCGAAGACAGGGACGTCTTCGTCTTGAATCTGACGGAGAACCAGCTGGAAAATGCGCCCAGTTTAGAACGCGACGATTTCGATCTCATCGCGGATGAGGCCTGGCGTCGAAGCAACGAGGAATACTTCAAGACCGTTCAGTAGAAAAAGCCGCAGCGTGAAAATCTTGTGGAGCCAATTCATACTGTCATTGTTTTTTCTTAATGTTATACAAATTTCGTTGGAGAGCAAGGATGAACGTGAGAAAGGTGATTTCTTTTCTGGCCATGGCCTTCTTGGTCTTAGGTATGGCCACGGCCTGCGGCTCAAGCGAGCAGAGCGAGAGCACGGGAGAGTACATCGACAGCTCCCTCATCACCGCCAAAGTGAAAGCTGCACTGGTCGACGACCCGACGGTGAACGCGCTGGACGTCGAAGTCGAGACCTACAAGGACCGGGTTCTGCTATCCGGGTTCGTCGACAGCGAGGCGGCGCGGAGCCAAGCGATGATCGTCGCTTCCGGCGTGGAGGGCGTTCGCGAGGTGGAGAACAACATCGAGATTAAATAGTCGATGCCGGCGGACGCGCCGGAATGCCGCAAGGAATTCACACCCTGGTTCGGAATAACCAGGGTGTGAATCTTATGCGCATGTCTTGTTGTCGTGCCTTGGGGCCGCCTCGATTTCAGCGATTGATGAGGCCCGCACAGATTCCTGCGGCCACGGCCATGAGGACGGCGGTTTTCGGGTCGCGCTTGACGGCCGCTTCCAAGGCATCCAGGCCCTCGCCGGCGGCCTCTTTCGCGCCGTCAATGGCCGCCGCAGGTTCCGGTTTTACGTCCCTGTCGCTCTTGCGCCTCTTCGAGGTGGCACAGGCGTAGAGTGCGACCAGGGTTGCAAGCGCGAGCATGACCCCGGCGACCAGCAGGGCGGCCCAGGGCGCGCCGACGAGCTGTTTCAGGGCAAGGAAAAGCGCCGCTATCGCAAAGCCCACGGCGACTGCGGCCAACAGAGCGATGGCGAATAGCGCAACGGCCAGTTTGGCGTAGTGGCGCGCGTCGCGCTTCAGGCGTTGCTTGGCCAGGTGCGTGGCAAAGGCTTGCGTTGCGACGCTTGTGAGCAGCCTCAGCACTGTCAGCGACGGGACAGGATCTGAGCAATCACAAGGCCGAGGCCGAAGGCGGCGAGCAGGCTTGCCAAGGGGTGCTCCTTCACGGAATGCTCCACGGCATCCACCGAGCCCCGGGCCATCTCGCCGGCCTGGGCCATGGCTTCGGCGCTGGCCTCTTGGGCTCGGTTTAGCTTCTCGCCGGCCTTGGCCCGAAGGCCCTCCACCTTCTCGTTCTGCTCCGCTGCCAGGGCGGCCACCAGTTGGGCCACGTCCGCGCGCAGTTTGGCGAGATCTTCCTTCAGGACCTCATAATCTTTTTCCGATGTATTCGCTTGAGCCAAAACGGCCTCCTATCGTTCGAGTTGCCTGCCGTAAAACGCCGAGACCTGTCGTTTGTTCCGATGGCCATCGTTGTTTCCGATAACCGGCGCAGGGGTCACAAAACGGCAAAATCTTCCAAGAATGGCTCCGGTGTGTCGGCGATTTCCTCCAGCCGCTCAATATCCTTCAAACGTATCTCGCCGCGTTCCATCGACACCAGCCCGTCGGCGGTCAAGCGGCGAAGCGTGCGGTGGATGTGAACCGTGCTGAGCCCCAGAAGGTCGCTCAAGTCCTTCTGTGAGATATGCAGTTTGAAGCGGTGTTCTTCGGAGAGTCCGATCAATTCGAGACGATGGTAAAGCTCCAGCATCAGGTGGACCAGACGCTCATAGGCGGTCCGCCGCCCGAGGCGCACTGCGTGTTCCGCCAGGATAGAATATTCCCGCACGGTGACCCAACTCAAGGCGGATGCGAGAACCGGAAAGCGCTGGTGAATTTCGAGAATCCGCAATGGCTCGATGGGAGCGAGCGCGCAATCTGTCTTGGCGCAGACCGAGTAGGTCGCCGTGCGGCGAAAATTGACGTTCAGGCCGATAAAGTCGCCCGGCAGGATGACACCGATGATTTGGCGGCGCCCGTCCTTCAAGAGGCGGTAACGCAGCGCCCAGCCGGACCGTAAAACAAAGCTGGAGCGAAACTCCTCGCCTTCGGACACGAAATCGCACCCGGCTTTGACATCGGCCCGATTGATATGCAAGCCGTTCAGAAAGTCCACCTCTTCGGCGGAAAGATGGATCAGTGCGCTCAGTTTCTGGACCAACGCGTTTTCGGCCACGTTCATGTCGGTCCAGGTGTTGGCCGGATCGATCTGCATTGCCGAGAACCTTCCGCTGTTCACACACCTTCGTACGCACGATTCGGCACGCGGCTGCTTTAGTCAAGCGAGTATGGACCGGCGATCTCGATAAGTACAGCAATAGGAATGTATTCGGAGGTGCCCCTGCCGCAAAGGACAGGAGGTCGCGACGGCGCCTATCAGCTGGGTTGGGGGAGCGCCGCCCTGTTGGACTCGGCGGCAGCGGCGAGTTTTTTCAGCGACCTTTCCGTGTGTCTCGGCAGTTCCGTGTAGTGGAGGTAGGTTTCCTCGAAAAGCGCCGCTTCGTGCAGGCCGTCCATGTCGAGGATCTTGATGCCCTTCGGCAGGAGCCGAATGAGATTGTTCTGCTGCAGTTTGCGCAGGGTGCGGTAGATGTGCAGCGAGGTCAGTCCGACGGCGTCGGCCAGCTGAACTCTACTGACGGGCAGCAGGAAGCGGTCGTCCTCCGTGAGGTCGAGCAGCTTCAGCCGATGCCAGAGCTCGATAAAGAGATGCGCGAGGCGCTCATAGGCGGAACGGCGCCCGACGCTGGTCAAGCGTTCGGCCAGAATGGATTCGTCCTGGGCGTTGCACCAGGAAAAGGCCATACCCAAGCGAGGGTGTTCGGCAAAGACTTTAATCAACTCCTCGAATTGCAATCGGTAGGCATGGACGTCCGTCAGGGCGGTCACGCTGGTCGACGAGACTTGGATTATGCCGGCATCAAAACACAAGAAATCGCCCGGAATCGCGAACCGCGTGACCTGGCGTCGGCCGTCGGCCAGGGTCCGGGCCGTCATCGTCCAGCCTTTCTGCAGAATATAGATGTACCGCTGCGCTTCGCCCGCATCGATGATCGTGTCCCCGCGCGCGCAGTGAATGTCTCTTGTCGCCATGCGCGCGATACAGTCTTTCTCCCGGTCTTCGAGGTCGAGAAACACCTCCAATTTTCGCCGTAAGGGTTGCGCCATGGCTATGGTTTCCTGGGAGGGTTCCAATAACATTGAAGATCCAGACTCCCCTGCTGAGATCGACCTTGTTTTCAAGGGCGCGCGGGATGCCGAAACTGACAGAAACCCGTCAAACCCGGCAAAGCAGACTATTCAGAATCGATATTATACCGGCTTTCCGGGTCCGGGCTGCCGAGTTTGCTGCTGCCGCGGACGGAATTGGCGTTCACCATGATCAATCGAATCAGTCGCGCGGCCGCCTGGTGCAGCAGCACCGCCCGGCCTTCGCCGATCGCCGTTTGGTGGCTGTTCATAGCGTCTTCCAGTATAAGCGTTGCTTCATCATCGTCGAGAATGCCCTTTTCCGACAAGGCGACCAGCAGCGACTCACATATGGTCAAGGCGGCCAATCCGCCCGCCTCGAGCATCTGGTCCTTCAGGAGTTTTTCCATCGGGTCCTTCCCCAATCTAAGCGAATAGGTCGCGCAATCCTCTTCTTGAGGTGCAAAACCTGCACGATTTGGTCAGCGCCTCCGTCTGTGTCTTATTGTCTGCCCAACGGAGAAAACCTCCCTTTGTTCCGTTTCTGATCTCGATTCGGTGGGCTTAAAATAAATCTCGCAATCCATACCTATGTAGGCGCGAGGACCTTTCGGAGGCCCCATAGTGCGCGGCAACAACAAAGGAATTCGGGGGCTCAACAGAAGTGAAGCCAATCAACTTGACGGCCTAGCGCGGGGAAAACCGCCGTCAGAGCGGGGCGTGCGCGACCCGGCCACAAGGAAGGATGAACGAAAATGAGCTTTCGCGACAATGAGCTAATCGAACAAATTCCCAATTTGCGTCGTTTTGCCATGTCCCTGGTCCGGGACCGAGACAATGCCGACGACTTGGTACAGGACTGCATGATCCGTGCCCTTTCCAACAGAGCCTCGTTCGAGAAGGGGACCAACCTGCGGTCATGGCTTTTCAAGATCTTGCACAACCTGTTCATCGACGGTCACCGACGGCGAGTCAGCCGCCCAACCAGTGTGAAAAGTTCGGAGGAAATCGAGCGCGTTCCGGTGGCTGCGTCGCAAGACAACGAAGTGCTCCTCACCGAGGTCAAATCGGCTGTATCGGCGCTTCCCGACGGACAGCGTGCCATCTTGCTGCGAGTTGCGCTGGCAGGGCACAGCTATCAGGACGTCGCACAGACGACGGGCTTGGCGGTCGGGACAGTGAAGTCCCGCCTGTCGCGTGCGCGTGAGACCTTGAGGGGTCGGTTTGCACGAGGTCTTCCGCCGAACCCCGGCCAGGCTCTTAGGGCGCCGCCGTTGCGTCCGATGGGACGCTTGCCGGCGATCAATTAAGGTCGCCGATAGGGCGGTTCGGGCGCCGAAATTCGCGCGCCGGGGCCTGGACCGCCTCGACCTTCCGCATCAATGACCTATGGTAAAATTGTTGCCGGCTCGATCCTTGCCGCTGATCAAGTAGAGCGGTCGTACGCCGTAGCCTTGGGTGGGGTGTCGCTTGCCGATCTCGGCCCCGCGGGCATGATTGTAAAAGCTGGTCGCCGGCATCAAGCGTACGACGAAGGCCGCACGGCGACGGTCGGTCCGGTTGGCATGGGAGCCGTGGATCATATAGACGTCGTGGAACGAGACCTGACCGGCGCGAAGGATCAGCGGCTCTGCTGTGTCCTCGTCGAAGTGCTTGGATTCGCAGACCAGGTTGATGGTTTTGTCGTCACCCTCGATCCAGGTGTGACTAAAGAGCTTGCGGGCTTTGTGAGAGCCGGGAATGAAGCGCATGGGGCCGTTCTCGGATGTCACGTCGTCCAGTGGGATCCAGATGGTCAGCACCTCCAGCGGCTCGATCGGATAATACTCGCCGTCCTGGTGCCATGGCGTCTCCTTGCCGCCGAAGGCGGGCTTGCCGAACAGCGTGGTCCCCCAAAGCACGATGTCGTTGCCGATGAGCTGGCGTGCGATGGCGACCAGCCCCGGGTGGGTGGCGAAGTCCAGCCATTTTTCCGATCCCACGATGCCCATGGAGCCGCCGTCGGTCTGATGCGGCGCCAAAATAATGTCGGAAGCGACGTCGCTGTTGCGTGCCAACAAAGCGTCATACGCCTGACGCATTTCGGCCAACAAATCCGGCGGTAATTCCCAGCGCGGCACCACCCAACCTTTCTCGCGAAAGGTCGAGAGGTCTTCGGGAGACAGGCGAGGTTCGGTCATGGCGTTGACTCGGCTCAAGGGACCTTCTTGCCGCGTAGATTGGTGCGGGCGAGTTCCAGGACTTCGTCGGCGCGCCCGTTCATCACCGCCTTCAGCATGAAGAGGCTGAAACCCTTGGCCTGTTCCAGTTTGATTTTCGGCGGCAACGCGAGTTCCTGCTTCGCCGTCGTCACGTCCAGCAAAACCGGGCCGTCGTGGGCCAGTGTGGCAGCCACCCCGTCCTGCAAATCCGCCGGGTCTTCGATGCGGATGCCGCGAATGCCGATGGCTTCGGCCATGGCGCCGAAATCCGGATTCTCGAGGTCCGTGTCGCTGGACAGATAGCCCGCCGCCTTCATTTCCATGGCGACGAAACCGAGCACGCCGTTGTTGAAGACCACCACCTTCACCGGCAAGTCGAGCTGCTTTAGGGAGAGGATATCGCCCATCAGCATCGAAAAGCCGCCGTCGCCCGAAAGCGAGATGACCTGGCGGCCGGGAAAAGCGGCCTGTGCCCCCAGGGCTTGGGGCATCGCGTTTGCCATGGAGCCATGATTGAAGGAGCCGATCAACCGGCGCTTGCCATTCATCGTCAAGTAGCGTGCTGCCCAGACCGTGGGCGTGCCGACGTCGGCGGTGAAGATGGCATCCGCCGCCGCCTGTTCGTTCAGCAGGCGGGTGAGATGTTGGGGATGGATCCGCTTCCCGCCGGCCTTGGGATGCGCGAGCTCGTCGAGACCCTTGCGGGCCTCGGCATAGTGCGCCTTTGCCTTCTTCAGAAAGGACCGGTCCTTCTTGCGCTTCAACCGGGGCAGCAGGGCCGCGACGCTGCTGCGCAGGTCGCCGACAAGACCCAGGTCGACGGCCCTGCGTCGGCCGATCGCCTCAGGCCGGATGTCGATCTGCACGACCTTGGCCTTTTCCGGGTAGAAGTTTCGATAGGGGAAGTCGGTGCCGAGCAGGACCAGCGTGTCGCAGCTCTCCATGGCGTGGTAGCCGGAAGAAAAGCCGATGAGCCCGGTCATGCCGACGTCGAAGGGGTTGTCCCATTCAATATGCTCTTTCCCACGCAGCGCGTGAACGACAGGCGCCGCCAGGACGTCGGCCAGCGCCACCACCTCGTCGTGGGCCCCGGCCGTGCCGCTGCCGCACAGCAGCGTGACCGCCTTGGAACCGTTCAGCAGATCGGCGAGAGCGTCGAGGTCCTCGGCCGCCGGTGTGCTGGCCGGCGGCGCAGCCAGGGTGAGTTTGCCCGGCCGGGCGGGCGCCGGCTTCAGCGACACGTCGCCCGGCAGCACGATCACCGCGACGCCACGCCGGCCGATGGCGCTGCGGATGGCGGTTTCCAGCACTCGCGGCAACTGCGCCGGGTTGGAGACCAGCTCCACATAGTGGCTGCATTCCTGAAACAGCTCCTGCGGATGGGTTTCCTGAAAGTAGCCGAGGCCGATTTCGGAGGAGGGGATATGCGAGGCAATGGCCAGCACCGGCACCTGATTGCGGTGGCAATCGAAGAGCCCGTTGATGAGGTGCAGGTTGCCCGGCCCGCAGCTGCCCGCGCAGACGGCCAACCGGCCGCTGGCCGCTGCCTCGCTGCCGGCGGCGAAGGCGCCGGTTTCCTCGTGGCGCACATGCATCCAGCGGATGCGCTTGAGCCTGCGGAGGCTGTCGTTGATCCCGTTCAGGCTGTCGCCGGTGACGCCCCAGATCCGTTTGACGCCGATCCCGGCAAGCGTTTCGGCGATGTAGTCGGCGCAGCTGTAGTCGGCCATGATGTCCCTCGGTACGCTGTCACAAGGCAAGGAGGCTGCCGCGCAGGGGCGGCAGAGTCGAGCCTGGGAACTCAGGACCATTAGACCACAGCAAAAGCGAGGTATGAAAGCGGCAGTGTGCGAAAAGCCGCCGGGGCCGACGCCGCATGGCTTTGCCGGTCAGATTTGTGCTACCTTTTGCCATATCTTGGACCGGGGGAATGGGAGTAACCGCAATGCCGCCGAAGAAGAACCCGCTGAAGCTCAACAAGCTCCAGCTCCGGACCCTGACCCTGGCGCAATTGCTCGCGCAGGATCCGAACTTCGCGCGTGCGGACGAGGGCACGGGCGAGGTGACGCTCTTGCGGATGCCCCATGCCCATGGCGACCACCTGCATATTGGCCGCTTTACGGTCTCGACCCGAGACGCCAGCGGCTTGAGCAATCCGTCCGTGTGGTCCGCCTTGGTCCGCAAGGGCCTGGCCCGTGTCGAAGCGCCTGAGCCGCAGATCGCCCTCACGGCAGACGGCCTCGCCTACGACACCGGATTGGGCCACCATTTTATGGCGCCCTCCGACCACTAGCGGCCGTGCCCGGGCCTTAGAGCAGGCGCTCGATTTTGGCGCCCGGAAAAGCGGCCACGGCCGTTTCGAAGCGGTCTTTCGAAAGCAGGCAGCCGGCGGTGGAAAGTCCGTCGGCGACGGCGGCAAGGGGCGCGGAGACGGAGACGAGCCGCCATTTCGCCGGCGCCGTTGTGCCGTCGCGTGGGTCGATGATGTGACCCGCTTCGCCCGCGTCGTCGAAGGCCGTTCCCAAAGGGGCGGAGCTCGCCAGGGCCCGGTCGCGCAGGAACAGCTTGCCGGGCAATCGATCTTCGCCGGCTCTGAAAGATAGCGGCCATCCTTGGCCTGCCGTGTCGGGCCCGCTGCCCAGGGCGCTGACCTCGCCGCAGTCGACCAGCAGATCCTTCAGACCTTCGCGCCGCAAGCGGTCGGCCACCTTATCGGCGATGTAGCCCTGCGCGATGCCGTTGAGGGTCAGGGCCATATGCGGTTGCGCGAAAGCGACACTGTCGCCGTCGAACCGCAGCTGCGCGAAGCCGGTGCGGGACAACACCTCGGCGATGGCTGCGTCCGCAGGGGGCCTGCCTGCGCTATAGGTCGCGGCGTAAAGCTGCCAGAGCGGCTGAACGGTCGGGTCGAAGAGCCCGTCCGTGGCTCTGTGCAGGGCGGCGGAGAGGCTGAGGCATTCGATCAGCTCGAAGGAGGGGCCGGACAGCACGCCGTCGCGATTGAGACGGCTTACCTCGGATTCCGGCCGGTAAAGGCTGAAGATCTTCTCCAACCGGGCGATCTCCCGGAACGCCGCTTCGGCAATGCCGGCGCCGTCGGGATGGGCGAGCAGGATCGTCGCTTCGGCGCCGAGGGCGATACCGCGCCAGCGCTGCAAAGGCGCGGCGTGCAGGGCGCGGGGTGCGAGCAGGCCTGCTGCGGCGATGGTCAGGAAGCGGCGGCGGTTCAGTTGCGTCATGTCAGCCTCCCTTCTCATGGGTCAAGGCCTTAAGCCGATCGCGGTAGAGCTGCTCCTGTCCGTCCGCCGCCATCGGCACGGCCGGACCGAGCACGGCGTCGTCAGGCACCTGCTCGAGGCGCAGAACCTGCCCGCCGTTGGCCGCGGCAAAGGCTTCGGCGGCTCTGCGCTCGGAGAAGGGTACCAGCTCCGGCGCGCCCATGCCGCCGATCGCCGTGGAGCCGGTGACGTAGGTGGCATCGTCAGCAGCGATCCAGTTGTCCGCACCGGGATCGTCCCAGCTCGCGGCGGCGCCCATGTCGTTCACATAGATCGCCGCGATCTGGCCGCTCTGCTCGGGCATGCGCTGATAGGCGACGGCGTCGCGGACCTGTGCGAAGAAGATCGGGTTGCTTTGTCCGGCGAGATGAATCTGAGCCTTGGGGCCCGGATGCTCCTTGAGGGCCATCTGGCAGTAATATCCCAGGGCGTCGGACGTCATCTCGACCGGCGGCGGCGGGCCGCCCCGCCCCTCCTCAAGGCAGCCGCTCAAGAGAAAGACCGCAAGGGCGAGGGTGAAGGCGGGTTTCATGGCGTGACCTTTCGAAAGGCGGCGAAGGCCAGGAAAAAGGCGAGCAGCGGCCAGAGCAGCAGGCTCGCCAGGGCCTGGAGGCTTGGGATCGCGCTGGCGGCGCCCGCGACACCGGCGGCGAGCGCCGTGGCGTCCGAGGCGGCCAGGTTGAAGAGCCGGAAGGCGTCGGCGGGATTGCCCAAGAGGAACCAGGGGAACACGGCGGTGGTGAAGGTCCCGCCGTCGTCGGCCACCACGGCGGACAGGAGCGCGAGGTCGAAGAGCACGATCAAAAGCAGCCAGATCCCGATGGCCATGCTGGCTGCCGTCCCGCTGCGCTTCGCCATGGCGGAGGCGCTGTAGCCGATGCCGAGAAACGTCGCGCCCAGCAGCAGGGAGGACCAAAAGAGGCGAAAAAGCGGGGCCAGACCCGCCGCGGCCGTTCCGTCCGTGGCGAAGGCGGCGGCAGCGGCCGTCCCGTAGCCGGCCAGAAGGGCGATCCCCAAAACGGTTAGGTGGGCCAGAAACTTGCCGAGAAGCAGGCCGGGCCGGGAAAGCGGATAGGTCAGCAGGAGGGCGAGCGTGCCGCGGTCTCGATCCCCGGCAATGGCGTCGAAGGAGAGCAGCAGGGCCATCAGCGGGA
>Ga0102949_1000002_pt1 | contig 21663 bp, 16 predicted proteins | sample SalPon2A_B_D1_MG_FD_78503 | JGI IMG/M metagenome (GOLD analysis project Ga0102949, IMG submission 78503) | Soil microbial communities from South San Francisco under conditions of wetland restoration - Salt Pond MetaG R2A_B_D1_MG | ecosystem: Environmental > Terrestrial > Soil > Wetlands | place... | reverse complement strand
GCTGCGCGATTGTCTTCCAGGTTGAAAACCAGCACGGTTGTGCCTTCCTGGAACGCCCTGCCTGTCAGATCCACTCGCTCTTTTTTGGGCTTAAGGTATTGCAACAAACCCAATACCCCGATGTAGCTGTCATTGGCCTGTAAAAACACCAGACGGCGCGCGATCTCAGCGTCTTCGACGTTTGTAGCGTCGCGGGGCGAGTTGATTGGGTTGTCGTAAATTACTGTCATGCCCAGCGCATCACGGTAGAACGCCAGTGAGGCTTCCATGTCGGTCACGACCAGAGTAGTGCGTCGCAGGTCTACGGGAACCCGGTCTTCTTCAGCTACCGGTGCGGAACAGACCGCACCGGAAAAGGCCAATAGGAACAAAAGGGTAATACCCGCTTTCAAAATTTCACATCTGTTTGCGCGCTGAATCAATGACCTTGCTGCCCTTCGTCCTTGGGCCGACTGTCGATGATTTTCTTCATGTAGGTCCACGATGTTTCATTGGGCCGTGAATCATCTATCGGTGGTGGTGTTTTGTACTCGGGGTAGTTGGCCGCGATTTCATTTTTCATAACTTCTGGCAGCTGGTCATAGCTTTCCAGCTTCTTGCCGACGGCATTGAAATACAGGATACCGGCACGGTCTCCCATTTCCATCCATGGCAACCACTTGGCAATGCGCACCCAGGCGACGATGGGATAGGCGACAGGCTGTTTGGGGTCCAGCAACTCTTTGAGGTTGCCGTTGAAATCAAAGATTTCCGTGGCGTGGTAGGTTCCGCCCACGTACTGCTGATATTCGCCACCCAGGGGGTTGGTATAGAACAGCGGTACTTCAAAACTCATGAACCAGGTGCCGTTAATCACTTTCAGCGGCCGAACGGCAGAATTGCCTTCAGCATCCAGGCCGAATGAAGGGCGACCATTGACCGGGTCGTTGGCTACATGGATGACTTCATTTGATTCACCGGTCCAGGGGTTTTCAAATGTTCTCAACACCTCATTGGTTTTCGGGTCGAGATAGAGCATGACTTCCCGTGAGACCAGGCGATAGCCGGTGCCGCGTTTCTCATCTTCCACCTTGACGCACTGGCGAATATTCATGCCTTCCAGATTGAACACGTTCTTGTCGCGTTCGCCGGGTACTCGGGCATACGCATGACCGGACCAGGTGAACACCGTGGGTTCCGCGTCATTCAGAGAGCACTGAACCTTGCGGCTGATCTCGACGAAACCATTGGGTGTGTTCGGGTCAATCGCGTCGGCCGCAAAGGCGGTCGACGCAGCGAGAGTGGCCAGACTGGCACAAGCCAGGCTAAGCAGGAGCGGTGTTTTGTATTTCATGGCGTGCTTCCTCAATTGATTGCTTTGGTGTTGGGAGATCGTTCTTTGGTTTCAATCAGTTCAATCCACTCACCCTCGGTGCCTTGCATCCTGGCAGCACGGCGGCCGGCCAATGGTCCATGGGCAATGATGTAGGTGTCCAGCTTCTCAGGCAGTTGTGGGGTGAGAAAGGAAATCATCACGATGCCGGCTGGCATACTGCACTCAGCCGGGGAACGGGGTGTGATGCCATCCAGTTGATCAATTTCGATTAAGTGGCTGCCGCCAAACTGCAAAGCAGCAACCGGATAACGGGTTTCCAGTGGGCGCCCGCGGGCGCGGTTTATCACGGTGATCTTGGTGTCAAACTTGAAGCTGGAGGTACCGTTAAGCCGCTCATAAATCGAGATGGCAGCATCCCGGCTGCTGGCGAGCATCACCGGAATAAACAACCTGTCCACCGCACAGCGTGCAAACGGAAGTTCGAAAGGTGGAACCTCGGCTTTGATCTCGGTCAAGTACAACACCTCACCTGCGGGCCCGAGCAACTGCATGGCCCGAATGTCATCACTGACATCCAGGTTGGTGGGTTCTCCGATCACTTTAAACGCAGATTCATCGATGCGCGTACGCAGCTCGTCAACATTCTGCACATTGATTTCCAGCGAAAACCAGCCGCCGTGATCAAAGGGATTAACCACCGCTGCCTCGGTGTTCTCAATGATCTCCAGCCAGGCTTCATCCAGTGCATTAGCCAGCCTGGTACGGCGTGCTCCCGCCAGGCCGGGTTGATTCCACAGCTGAGCTTCTTCAGCTCCAACACGGTCTTCACCCGCCTGCCGATGCTCCAGACTGCCACACCAGGCGGCAACGGTCCGGTCTAAATCCGGCGCGCATATGCAGGCTTGCACGATGGGCCCGAGTTGGGGTGCTGGCACGATGACTCTCCACAGGCCGATCTCAGATCGGACCAAAAGAACATAATAATATAATATTATAACATTACAAGCTGAACATGTTGATCACCCGGGTCGAGCGCGACTGGAAGCTGGCGGCGTAGCAGCCCGGCGTGGAATAATCCATCACAAGCAGACTGAGATCCAAGACTTGACTGATCAAATCAAACCGTATGCCGCACTGCCACTGCAAATGCACTGCCGTGCAGTCAACCGAATCCGGATTGTCCATGAAGCCAGGGAGCTGATGGCCACGGCCATCTTGCGCTGTGGTGAACTCATCTCCGGAAGCAAGGCATTCGCGCAAACCTTCAGCGGAGACACGGTTCGCCTGGTGGTTTTGCCTGAGTATTTCATGACTGGTTTTCCAATGGGTGAAAGTACGTCAGAGTGGCAGGAGAAAGCGTGCATCTCGCTCAACGGACCGGAATATGAGGGCTTGGCTAAGGTGGCGCAGGATCAGGGGGTTTATCTTTCCGGCAATGCTTATGAGCTCGACGAGCATTTTCCGGAGCTGTATTTCCAGACCAGTTTTATCATTTCAGATACAGGAGATGTGGTGCTGCGCTATCGCAGGCTGATCTCCATGTTTGCCGCCACGCCGCATGATGTTTTGAGCCAGTATCTTGAGATGTACGGCAGCGATTCGTTGTTTCCGGTGGCCGACACGCCATTTGGGCGACTGGCCTGCGTGGCTTCCGAAGAAATTCTCTACCCGGAAATTACCCGGGCGCTTGCCCTTCGTGGGGCGGAGGTGATCTGTCATTCGTCAAGTGAAGTGAGTGGCCCGCGCCTAACGCCGAAGAACATCGCCAAGCAGGCGCGTGCGTACGAAAACATGCTCTATGTTGTGTCGGCCAACAGTGCGGGCATCAGTGGCACACCCGTGCCGGAAGCGTCAACCAACGGGCATTCCCAGGTGGTGAATTACAAAGGTCATGTGCTGGCCGAAGCGAGGCCGGGTGAATCCATGAACGGATACGCTGAAATCGACATTGCTGCCCTGCGCCGCACCCGGGCACGGCCAGCTATGACGAACCTGCTGGCGCGCCAAAGGCTGGAATTGTTTGCCGCAACTTACACCGGTGATCCAGTGTACCCGGCGGACACGCTTCTGGAAGAGGGGCAGGTAAAAGCGCCCAGCCGGGACCATTTCATGACCACGCAACGAGAAGTGATCATCAAGTTGAAGGCACGAGGCCTGATTTAGCGAATGAACCAAACACACTCGCCAGAACCAGGCCGGAGAACCCGCAACGTCTCCGCCGAGCCCATGCATATTGGGCCGGGGAGACCCTGGTTGGGTTAGCGAGCAACGAGAGCGGCACCAGAAGGTTCGTGCGCCCCATTTAATGCGGTCGAGCGTAGGCCCAAGCGGCCACACGGGTTGCCCGCAGGGCAAAGAGTACGGCCGCGAAGCCGTGACGCGTGAAGCCGCCTACGCGCGACGGCTTCGGAAACTTACTCGCTGGCCTTTGGCCAGGACGTGCGTTTGCTCTCGCCTGCGCTGCCGCTTGCGGCGGGAGCAGGGAAGCGAGACTCCTTAAGTTCCTTAATCGAGCGTCAGGTCCATGCGGTACTGGAAGCGGTCTGGGTGATAAAGCACCTGTAGGTAATCCATCAGGTGTTCTTCATTTTTCACCTTGTTATATGAACGTCTTGCAAGACTAAGCAAAGGAGAGCCCGGCTCTACGCCCAAAGCTTCCGCCGCTTCCGGCGGGGCGGCCACAGCACTGATGGTCTGTTTTACGTGGGTGATCTCCAGGCCATTTTGTCGAAAGTAGGAAAGGCGCGGGGTTTTTTCGAACATTTTCGGGTTGCGGGGTTGCTTCACGCCCACTGTCCAGCTCACATAATGACCGAACAACAATCCCTCCCGTTCACGCACGCGTTCAAGGTAAAGCGCGGTTTCGCCGGGCTGCAGGCCAAACTCTTCACGTAATTGTTGCGGCGGTTGCAGCATGGCGCCGTCCAGCACAATGGCCCGTGAGTTTCGTGCCATGCTCTCAATCTCTTCGAGCATTCCCACCAGCGGTGCGCGTACCGGGCTGGGTTTGTAATGATAGATGACATGAGTCCCTTTGCCGCGGTGACGTTCCACCAGGCCTTCTTCTGCCAGTTCATCCAGCGAGCGCTTGGCCGTAATGCGGGAAATGCTGAACTCACTGGAAAGTTGCTTCTCAGTTGGCAGTCGCATGCCTTTTTCAAACGTTCCGTCCATGATGCAGTTCTTGAGCAACTTGTAGAGTTGGAAGTACAGCGGTGTGGGTGATTCCTTGGTCAGCATTTCGCGTTGCTTTTGACTGAACAATGACTTCATTTGCGTCATGATTACCCCTGTCGAATGGTGAGCGTTGGTGGAACAATCGAATTGTTATAATGATATAGCAAATAAGGATTGTCTAGTACATTTAAAAATTGCCCGGCAATTGCAACGAAATGTTACATTAGTATAACATTAGTGCAAATTAGCGATCTGAAAGCCGAACACCGAATATTTGGCCTGGAATGCCGGGTTTCAGACATGAAAACAGGACATCACACATGGTCATATCCACCCTTCTGGTTCTGAAATGGGCACACATTCTGGCCATGGTGTACTGGCTGGGCGGCGAATGGGGTGTATTCCAGACGTCTTACTACGTGATCAACCGTGATTTACCCATGGCGGAACGCCGCCGCCACATGAATACCGCCTACAAAATCGACATTCTGGCCCGCAGCGGCATCTTGTTGCTGTTCCCTCTGGGTTTCCAGATGGGCTACTACTGGGGGGTGCAACCCTTCGGAGGCATCTGGCTGGTGATCAACTGGCTGTTTTTCGGCGCCTGGCTGGCTTTGTGCTGGGGCGCCTTCTTCGCCCGCGAAACAGATCGGGGCCTGATGCTGACCAAAATCGATGAGCGCATTCGATTCGTTTTTATTCCACTCATATTTATTGCAGCGATTACCTCATTGCTGGGCTATGGGCCATTCGAGGCCGGCCCGATGCAAAAATGGTTCTCTGCCAAGGTGCTCCTGTTCAGCATGTTGCTGATGATCGGTCTGAAACTTCGTTTTATCATGCGTGAGTGGACCGAACTGTTTCGTTTAATGGACCTGGAACCTGACAATACCCAGGCCGAAGCCACCCTGGAACGGTCCATCCGCATAGGCCGCGGCCTGGCCTATGTCTACTGGGTGGGTATCGCGAGCGTTGGATTCCTGGGCGCAGTCAAACCTTTCTGACGAATCAGACGCACACCACACAGGACGATTGATGAAGCATAGAACCCTACGCGGAACGATTCTGTATACCAGCAAGAAACCCGAGCGACTCGACCAGGAGCGCGGACGGGAATTCTTTACCCTAACGCAGCAGGCCGACGGCACAGACGTCCTGTTGGCACATTGCGAGATTGATGATGAACCCAATGTCATTCGCGATGTAAGCCTCGCCCTGCGACACAGCAGTGGGCGGCCCTTGGATTGCGCCGTGCGTCTGACCGTGGGTGACCGGTTCGAGGGCAGTGGCTGGATGCATTTCGCGGACGGTCGGGCAGAATGCGAAACCATCAATGCAAAAGATGGGCGTATCCGTCAATCCATCGAAACCCAGGGCAGGATCAAATGGCTGCAATCGCACCCCATAGTGGGCGATGCCCTGCTGATGCGCCTGTATGACCTCAAGCAAGGTCCGGGTAAGATATTTTTCAAGGACCTGTATCTCACCTCACCGGATCATCGCGGCGCCACGGGTCCCATGTTGTTCAAAACCGGGTTTTCCATCGTCTACGTCGGCGAAGTTGATGTGACGGTTGCCGCGGGTGAATTCCGGGCCCGCCATTTCCAGGTAACCGATACGGCTGGCAATCTGCCGGAGGAACACCCCCCCTACGAGGTGTGGTGCACGGCTGACGATGATTACATTCTGCTAAAAGCAAGCGCCGGTGGTTACATGCAGACGCACTATGAGCTTACCCAACTCGACCGGTCCTGAGTCAGGTACCAACAGAACGCATGAATAAAGCCCTTACCGATGTCCGTATACTGGATCTCACGCATATGTTATCTGGCCCGTATGGAGCCATGATCCTGGCCGACATGGGCGCCGAAACGATCAAGGTGGAACCGCTGCACGGAGAAGGCACGCGAAAGTTGCTGGCCAACGACCCAAAAAATTCACTGGATGGCTTCGGGGCTTATTACATCACCTTGAACCGCAATAAACAGAGTGTGGCCATAGATCTGAAAAGCTCCGAAGGGCTGGAAGTATTTTATGACCTGGTGCGTAAATCAGACGTGGTGATCAGTAACTTCGGTGTAGGTGTACCCGAACGTTTGAAAATTGATTACCTAACATTGAGCGCAATTAATCCCCGCATCGTCACCTGCACGGTGACCGGCTTTGGTTCAGACGGCCCCAAGCCCAAACGGCCCGCTTTCGACCAGGTGGCACAGGCCACCGGGGGTGGAATGTCAATCACCGGAACGGATCCTGAAAATCCGGTACGTGCTGGTATTCCCATTGGCGATCTGGGTGGTGGTATGTTCGCCGTCATGGGTATCCTTTCGGCGCTGCATGAACGAAATCGAAGCGGCGAAGGGCAGAATGTAGATATCTCCATGGTGGATTGCCAAATCTCCATGTTGAACTACATGGCCACGATGTATTTTCTTTCTGGCGAGGATCCCTACCCGATTGGCAATTCACACTTTGTTCACGTGCCCTACAATACATTTACTACGGCGGACGGGTTTATTGTTATTGCGGTGATTACCGACAATTTCTGGCAGAACCTGAAGCAGGTTGTCTCGTGTGAAGAGTTTAATGATTCGAAGTACGATACCCAGCCGGGTCGCTGGCAGGACCGAGACATGATCAATGAGCGTCTGAATGCCGTGTTGAGTGGCAATACTTCGGAATATTGGTTGCAGAAACTGGAAGAAAAACGCATCCCTTGTGCACCGGTAAACCGGTTCAGCCAGGCCCTGGCTGATCCCCAGGTGGTTCATCGAAACATGGTGGTGGAACTCAAACACCCAGGCGGTAAATCCACCCGAGGTCCGGGTAACCCGATCAAACTGTCCCGCACTGGCGAGGAGACTTTCACTGCAGCGCCACTGGTCGGGCAACAGACGGAAACCGTGTTGGCGGAGTTGCTTGGATACCAGCCCTCTGAAATCGAAGAATTACGCAAGAAAGGAGCCATTGCCTGATGGGTGAAAAAGTAGTGGTGAATGATGTAGGTCCACGCGACGGGCTGCAGAACCAGGCCAGGATACTTTCACCCGAGCAACGTCTGGAATTGGTGGAGGCCTTGATTGCCGCCGGTATGAGGCACATCGAGGTCGGTAGCTTTGTTTCACCCAGGGCCGTACCGGCAATGGCGGGCGCAGCCGAAGTAATGGCTGGCCTGAAGCCTTCAGAGGGCACCCGTTATTCCGTTTTGATTCCCAACATGAAAGGCTACGAACTGGCCACGGCAGCGGGCGCCCGAAGTGTTCTGATGGTGTTGTACGGCAGCGACGGCATGGCGCAAAAGAATGCGAATATGAGCAAGCTCCAGGCGGAAGTCATCACGGCTGACATTCTGGAGCGTGCACACAGTGACGGGGTGCGCGTAGCAGCAGCCGTGGCAGTAGCCTATGAATGCCCGTTCGACGGCCCAACAGACCCGGCGGAAGTCAAACGCATCACCCGCCATTTTCTGGACCTGGACATGGATGAGATTTCCATCGCAGACACCATAGGTGCTGCCAATCCGGCACAGGTTCGCGCCCTGATGGGTGAATTGGTCGCAAGCCATGGCCATGAGCGCCTCAGTTGTCATTTCCACGATACGCGCGCCATGGGACTGGCCAACGTGTTTGCCGCGTTGGAGTCAGGCATCCACAAATTCGACGCATCCATCGGTGGTTTGGGGGGTTGCCCCTTCGCGCCAGGCGCTTCGGGTAACGTGGCCACCGAAGATGTGGTGATGATGTTGCAGCAAATGGGCTATGAAACCGGCGTTGATCTGCCGGCTCTGTTGCAAGCTTCTGATTTGGCAAAAACACTAACGGGCACGGCGCCAGGCGGACGCGCCACGCCCTGGCTGAAACGTCATTTGGCCCGGGCACAGTAAGCACCCAGGGCGGAGAAGAACAACGGAAACGAGGATTGCGCTCGTTTCGAGATCAGGAAACTGGAGAAAAGCATGAGCTATCGATTGGGCGTTGATGTGGGTGGTACGTTTACTGACCTATTGCTGATCAACGAAGAAACAGGTGAGACCCATACCGCCAAGGTGCCTTCAACACCGCAGGATTCATCGCTGGGTGTGCTCAAGGGCGTGGAAAGAATTTGCGAAGAATCAGGTGTGGACCCGCAAAAAATTCACCGTGTCATGCATGGCACCACGGTGGCCACCAATGCAGTGTTGACCGCCAAGGGTGCCAAAGTGGGCCTGGTCACCACTGCGGGGTACAAACACACATTGCAGGTTGCACGCTCGTTTTGCCCGGGTGGCCTGGGTGGCTGGGTCAGTTTTGTTAAAAAGCCCTTGCTGGCGCCACTGGAGCTGACCATTGAGGCTGAAGAGCGGATGTCAGCGAGCGGCGAAACCGTGCGTCCACTGGATACCGACTCTCTGCGCCGCGATCTACAAAAACTTAAAGACACCGGGCAGATTCAGGCACTGACCATCTGCTTCATCAACGCCTATGTAAACGGTGAGCACGAACGCCAGGCACGGGATGTGGCGCTGGAAGTGTTTGGCAAGGTACCGATCTCCATTTCCTCCGACGTCGTACCCGAAATGCAGGAGTACGAACGTACCGAAACCACCGTGGTCAATTCATACGTTCGGCCTGAAGTATCGACTTACATCAACAATATGCAACAGTCGCTGGAAGAACGCATGGGGGGCAATGTGCAGCTTTCCATCCTGCGCTCCGATGGTGGGTTGGCTTCTTCCCGGGCGGCGGCTGAATCACCGGTCAACCTCTTGCTCTCCGGTCCGGCCGGCGGCGTGGCGGGCGCTATCTATTTTGCCAGCCGGGCTGGTTACAAGGACGTACTGACCTTTGACATGGGCGGTACCTCAACCGACGTGGCGCTGATCCAGAATGCTCGTGCGCGCATCCGGCGTGAAACGCGCGTTGCTGACGTTATGGTGAGAGCACCATCGGTGGATGTACGCACCGTGGGCGCTGGTGGTGGTTCAATCGCTTTCGTGCCCCAGTTGACCAAGGCTTTGCGCGTTGGCCCGCAATCCGCTGGTGCAGAACCCGGCCCGGCCGCCTACATGAAGGGTGGCACCGAGCCGACCGTCTGCGATGCCAACGTGGTGCTGGGCTACCTGCCCTCTGATGTGCAACTCGGCGGCGCGATGGCTATTGATAAAGCGGCCGCTGAGACAGCCGTGCAAACGGTGGCCGATGCCATGGGCATTGACCTGATGGAAGCGGCTGAAGGCATTATCAAAATTGTCAATGAATCCATGTTCGGGGCGTTGCGGCTGGTGTCCGTTGAACAGGGTTTTGACCCGCGCGATTTTGCGCTGGTCGCCTTCGGGGGCGCCGGACCGCTGCATGGCAATGCCATGGGTATCCTCACCGACTCCTGGCCAGTGATTGTTCCGCCCGGTCCAGGTGTGCTGTGCGCTTACGGCGATGCCACCACAGCCATACAGGATGAAGCATCCCGCACTTATGTCTCCATGGCCGGCGACCTGACACCGAAGCAGCTGATGACCGACCTGGAAGAACTTCGTGACCGGGCCGCTATGTCGTTGGACGCGGACGGTATCCCAAAGGAAAAGCAACAGGTTGCGTACCAGGCTGATCTTCGCTATGCCGGTCAGGCATTTCAGATCACCATGGACTTCACGGCTGAAGAGTTGATGGAAAAAGGTCTCGGTCTGCTCACTGACCGCTTCGACGAAGAGCACGAGCAGTTGTTTACTTTTGCTCTGGGCAAAGACCACGAGCTGGTGATGATCCGCGCCATCGTGCAGGCAAAAGCACGGGCCATTGCCGAGGTGGAGGTTGGCAAGGCAGGCGCCAGCCTGGAAGATTGCAAGGTGCACGACACGCGCTTTTACTTCGAAGGAAACTGGCATGACGCCGTGATTTACAATCGTGATCTGCTGCATTCAGGGCTGGAGATACCCGGCCCTGCAATTGTCGGGGAAATGGATTCCACCACCGTTATTCTGCCGGGTTATGAAGCCCGCGTGGATGCCATCGGCAACCTCATGATCAACCCGAAAGGCAAGGGAGAAAACTCATGACTGCAAGAATAATGGAAACCAATTCGGCGCCTTTCAAGCGCATAGACGTCGACACGGTTACCGTTGACATAATCGAGAACGCCCTGCGCAATGCGCGCGAGGAAATGGACGCTGTACTGTTCCGAACTGCCATGAGCCCCGGAATCCGCGAGCAGGGTGATTGCTTCCCCATGATCGCCAATCGCGACGGCAAGATGGTCGTTGGCCAGTTCGGTTCTTTCATTCACGGTTTTACCGAAGCCTACAATGAAGAAATTGAAGAAGGCGACGTGATCCTTACCAACGATCCGTACATGTGCAATGCAGCCGTATCGCATTTGCCCGACTGGATTGTTCTGGTACCGATCTTTAAAGATGGCCGGCATATTGCCTGGTCGGCCATGTTCGGCCACATGTCCGATAACGGTGGCATGGTGCCCGGCTCCATTCCCATCCAGGCCGAAACCATCTTCCAGGAGGGCATTCGCATTCCGCCTACCAAGTTGTACAAAAAAGGCGTGCTGCAAAGCGACTTGCTGGAACTGATACTGCACAATGTCCGCACACCAACGTGGAACCGTTTTGACCTCAATGCATTGGTAGCAGCTTGCAACACCGCGGCCAGGCGCTGCAAAGAAATGGCCGCACGCTTTGGTGACGATACCTTCTACACCACCATGGAAATCATGCTGGAACGGAACTACCTGGCTATGGAAGCCATCATCAACATGCTGGTGCCGGAAGAGCCAAGGACGTTTGAAGATTACGTGTGCGACGATGGTGTCGGCATGGGGCCTTACAAAATCCAGTGCAAAATGTGGCGTGAAGGTTCCAAGGCCATTTTCGATTTCGAAGGCACGGATCCACAGGCCCAGAGCTCGATCAATTTTTATCTCAATGAAGACATGTTCAAGATGTTTTTCGGCTCATTCACGATCAACCTGGTGGACCCGCAGATCCTGTTTAACGACGGTTTCTACGATTTGGTGGACGTGCGGATTCCGGAAGGCACCCTGCTGAAACCCAGGTTCCCCGCTGCTCTTTCCGGGCGCACCCATGCCTTGGGGAGGATCTTTGACGTGATGGGCGGCCTGCTGGGCCAGGGCGCGCCGGAAGCCATGAACGCTGCCGGTTTTTCCGATTCTCCCCACCTGTTTTATGCCGGGTATAACGACAAGGGCGAGTGGTTCCAGCTGTTCCAGATTGGTTTTGGTGGAATCCCTGGCCGGCCGGTTGGCGATGGGCCCGACGGACATTCGCTGTGGCCGGGTTTTACCAACGTGCCAAACGAATTCATTGAAGCTTATTTCCCCTTGCGGATTGAGCGCTATGACGTGATCCCCGACTCAGGTGGTGCCGGCCTTCACCGCGGCGGCAATGGCTTGTCGGTGGCGTATTGTTTCCTCGCTGATGGCACGATTTCGGTACATGACGAACGCTGGCTGACTTATCCCTGGGGCGTCAACGGTGGCGAGCCGGGCATGCGCTCGACCAAGCGCCTGGTGCGCACCGATGGCAGCGAGCAATGGCTGGGTGCCAAGTCCGAGGGTATCAAAGTCAAAAAAGGCGACTTGCTGTACTTCAACACCTGGGGCGGCGGCGGTTGGGGCGACCCCTATGATCGCGATCCCACCCTGGTCAAAGCCGATGTGGACCGCGCCCTGGTAACAGCAGAGGGCGCGAAACGCTACGGCGTGGCTATAGCTGCTGACGGCTCGGTGGACGAGGCAGCCACCACTGCGCTGCGCGAAGACTTGCGCGCCAGTCGAGGAGAGTTTGGCTTATTCGACTTCGGCGGAACGATTGAAGAAATTCGCGCTCGCTGCAAAGCCGAAACGCACCTGGAACCGCCCAAGCCACCGACCTTTGCGCACGGCTGATGCCTGACCTGGAGCGCCGCTCGCAGGGTCTTGGCCGCAGACCGGCCCTGCTGTTGGTGGACCTGATCGAGGGGTTTACCAACCCGGCTTGCCCGCTGGGTTCCGAAGCCGGGGCGGTGGTGGCGGCCAACCAAAGCCTGCTAAAGGGTTTCCGTGCAAAAGGTTTACCGATCTTTTTCACCACGGTGGTTTACCACAGCGATGACCAGGCAAAGGTGTTTCGCCTGCGGGTGCCGGCCCTGAATGTGCTCACGCCCGATTCAAAATGGATAAAGGTAGACCAGCGTCTTGCGCCCGAGCCGGGTGAGACCGTGATTGAAAAGCAGTGGGCCAGCGGCTTTTTTGCTACCGACCTGGCAGAGCGGCTGCGTGCGGCCGGCGTTGATTCGCTGGTGGTGACGGGCCTCACTACCAGTGGCTGTGTCCGCGCCACCGCGGTGGATGGCCTGCAGCACGATTTCCCCGTGGTCGTCCCGCGCCAGGCCGTGGGTGACCGCAACCACGAAGCGCACGAAGCCAACCTGTTTGACCTGAACGCAAAATACGCTGACGTGCTAGAGTTGAAAGAGGTGCTGGACGTTGTGGAAAACCTGTAAGCAGGGTATAAAAAAGCAGGTTATTAAAAGACAGGTTATTAAAAGACAGCCAGAACTTATAAACCAGAACTTATAAAAAAGACAGCCAAAAACTGAAAGCATGGAGTTAGATGCACTTGCTCATCAATGTAGTGGGAGGTTGATGCAATGAACACCGCGATCATGAAGGCTCTACCCAGAGCGATTTTCCTGGCTGGACTGGCCAGTGTTTTTTTCACCACCGCTTATGCCCAGGCGACACTGGAAGAAGTCGTGGTCACTGCCCGAAAGCGATCGGAAAACCTGCAAGATGTTCCGATTTCCGTGGCTGCCTTTACTGCCCAGGACATTGTAGATGCGGGCATTGAGCGCCCCAGTGATTACATTTCCCTGATTCCCAACGTGGTGCTGGTCGATACCGCCAATGTCGGCGACACTCAGGTCAGTATTCGCGGTATTGTGTCCACGCGCGATGCCGAATCCACCTTTGCCTACGTGGTCGATGGGGTTCTTATCACCAACCCGAACGCGTTTAATGAACAACTGGTGGACCTCGAATCGATCGAAGTGCTGAAAGGCCCGCAGGGCGCCCTGTACGGTCGCAACGCGGTGGCCGGCGCCATCCTGGTCAACACCAAGAAGCCGGGCAATGAACCGTACTTCCAGCTCCAGGGTAAATACGGCAACAACCAGACCTGGGGCGGATCGCTCATCGCCAGCGGCCCCCTGGTTGAAGACGCCCTGGCAGCCAGCATCGTGGCCTATTACGACGATACCGAAGGTGATTATTACAACGCCTTCACGGAGCAGGACGGGCAGGTGGATTACCTGCAAAACCAGGGCCTGAGAGGCCGCATGATCTGGCAGGCTTCAGACGACGTAACGGTGGACTTCCGGGCCGCCACGGCCAAGGCCAAGGGCGGCGCCATCAACTTCAACGCCGTATTTGCTATTCCGGCCTTTGTGCCATTCCTCGGCAGCCCGCAGTTTTTTGCTGATGTAAACGATCACGAATTTGTGTTTGCATTCAACGTTCCCGGCGAGAACGAGCAAACCACCAATGATTTTTCCATCAAGCTGGATTGGGAAACAGGAGGCTACGACCTAATGGCCATTGCTGCCTACAATGACCTGGATGAATACTTGCTGTCCGATGGCACCAGCGCCACGTTTTATGGCTATGAAATTACCGACCAGTGCCAGAACACACGTATACCGCTGAACAGCTTCACCCGGCCGGACCTGTTTGGCCCACCGCTGGCGCCTTTCCTGGTTTTGCCACCCCCTTCAGCGGGTGGTGCCGATTTCGCAGGCGTTTACGGGCCTTACACAGCAACCACCTGCGACGGTTACCAATACCAGGAGCGCAATCAGAAAGACCTGAGTTTCGAGCTGCGGCTGACCTCGCCGGAAGACCAGAGCATTCGCTGGATCGGCGGCTTGTACTACCTGCATATCGATCGTGAGGTGGTTGTGGGCTACGGTGCTGACCTGAACCAGGGCTTTGCCTTACAGCCCTATGTTCCACCCAGCGGCCCGAACCCTACTGACCTGCTTTTCTGGGATGATTTCGATACCGACGTGTATTCGGCCTACGGTTCTCTCGAATTTGACGTGATGGAAACCATGGAGCTGGCCTTTGCGTTGCGTTACGACAAGGAAGACAGGAAAGTGAATAACCAGGTACCCAATGTATTGTCATCGGGCTACAACATTAATCTTGCCGGGCAGCCGATCAACCCTTCGTTCAATGAATTCCCCAACGGTATTCCGCAACGAAAAGCGAGTTTCAGTGAATGGCAACCCAAGGTCACCTGGACCTGGCAACCTACCGATAACCTAACCACCTACGCCAGCTGGGGCCGCGGTTTCCGCAGCGGAGGATTTAACTCCATCGGCAGCGAGGACACCATCGATTTCTGGTACAACCTGAACCCCGATAATCCCTCTGCGCCGGGTAATCTGGTGGGCTCCGGTCTGACCATTACCGATGATTACGCCAAAGAGGTTACCGACAGTTGGGAAATCGGTCTCAAGACCATGTGGATGGATAACCGCCTGCGGCTCAACATGGCCTACTTTGACACCTCAATTGACGACAACCAGTTCTTCGAATTCTTCGCCGGTCCCTTCGGGTTGATGCGGGTGGTAACAACCATCGATAAAGCCGTAATCAGCGGTTTCGAGTTTGATTTCGATTTTGCTGCCACGGACTTCTGGAGAATTTACGGCGGAGCCGGTTGGCTGAGCAGCGAAATCAAGGAAAACATCAACCGGCCACTGTCGGTGGGCAACGATGTTCCACAGGCGCCACCGGAAACCTACAACCTGGGTACGCAGTTCGATATCCCCATCGGCGACGACTGGGACATGATGTTCCGGGTGGACTGGCAATACGTGGGCCCAATGTGGTTCCACACTCTGCAGGGACAGGAAGTACCCACCATCTGGCAGGTGTTCTTCGGCCCCGGACTGGATTCCAACCTGAGCAAGGCGCGACGTGATTCCTATGACACCATTGATGCGCGCCTGGGCTTCGGCAATGACAACTGGTTGTTCACCCTGTGGGGTAAAAACCTGACGGATGAGAATTATTTGCAGGAAGTCATTCCGGCTCCTGAATTCGGCGGATCATTCATCCACCCTTCTTCATTGAGGGCTTACGGGGTTGAGGTGACGTACACCTTCTAAGAAGAATACCTGTTAGCAGGTGATAGCCTGGCCAGCGCCGGGTTGTTGCTCCCAGCCTGTTTTGCCTTGTTGAAACGAGAGCAGTCCTGAAAGCGCATACTCCTTCTTTATGGTTGCTGGGTATTGCCAGTGGTTTGTCCCCCTTCGGGCTGACCATTGCCGTGCCACTACTGGCAATGATGGCCACCCGGTTCAATACCGACATGGGGGTCACGCAGTTCACTTTGTCCGCCTACCTGCTCGGGCTGGCTGTTGCTCAGCCGTTTAATGGATTTCTGTGCGACCGGTTTGGTCGCCGGCGGGTGATGTTGACCGGTTTTGCGGTTTTTAGCCTGGCCAGCATAGCGGTAGCATTCGCCGGCAGTATGGAGTTTCTGATCCTGTTCCGCTTTTTGCAGGCCGCTGGCGTGAGTGTTGGCACCGTAGTCAGCCGTGCGGTGGTCAGGGATACGCGTGACGCGCGCGGTTCGGCTGAAGCCCTCTCGTACATCGCAGCCATCACTGGTTTTGCACCCATTATCGCACCGGTGCTGGGAGGCTGGCTTGCCTCTGAAGGTGGCCACACGGCCGTGTTCCTGAGCACGGCGATGTTCGGCACCGTGATATGGATTTTGATGTACTTCAGACTTGACGAAACCCTCGACCCGCGGTTTACCAGCGCGAATTGGTCGGACTGGGTGCGAAATTACAAGACATTACTGGGTTCTCGAGATTTCCTTGCCTACAGTTTGATTTTCGGGTTCGTACAGGGAAGCTTTTTCGCATTCCTTGCGGTAGGTGCAGCGGTATTCGCGTCTGATTTCGGGATAGATGAGCGTGGTTTTGGAATCATTTGGGGCTTGCTGGCGATCACTTACGTGGCTGGCGCCGTGAGTGGCGGACGGTTGACCGGAAAACTGGGCAGCACCAAAGTGATCAACATTGCCGTAGTTCTGAACTTGATCAGCGGCTGGGCCATGACACTGATGGTGATGTGGTTCGGAGTGAACCTGGCCGGATTCCTTGCCTCGATGGCCTTTTTGATGGCAGCTGCGGGTACGATTTCACCGGGTGCCCTGGCCGGTGCCGTCAATGCGCATCCTAAAATGGCGGGCACTGCTGGAGGTTTGTCGAGCGCAATCGGTATTGTCGTGGGGGGGCTTTTTACGGTGCTTGCCGGATTTATGTACCACGGAGATTTTCTGTCCGCGTCCTGGCTTATCACCGCCGCGACGACCCTGACAGCCGGAAGTTGGCTATTACGGCGATTTCATAGTTCGTAGTCGTGGTTTTTCAAAACCGTTGAAAAAATTCGAGGCGCTCCTCATCGGGACCATAGTAGCTGCGAGCCGTGATATTGCCGAGACCTGGTATACCGGTTTCCACACGCTTGCCAGCAGGCCTCGTGCCTATGCTCCTGAGCAGGATTTCGGTCGAATCGAGATCATCCGTTTCCAGCGAGATGCCCAGAATTCCCAACGCCGGTGGCACCGCCTGGTCCTGCTGTGAGCGGCCCGGCCAACCAACGTATTGAGCGATTTCCAAACGACCGATCCCGGGTTTGGCCGGCATCATCATATTGATATTGTGCATCGCGGTTCCGCTCGGAAAATGAAAAAACGACTCCATGTTCTCCAGCAGCTTGTTGTACAGCGGGCGATACCCGAGTGCGGCATAGAAGCAGGCGGATCGGCAAGCATCACTGGAATGGACGGCAACGGTCTGCAGAGAGCTGGGCCGTCCGTCATAGTCACTCAGCACCGACCCCGGCGCGGTCTCCAGTTCGAACACGTCGAGCATAATGTTGTCCGGGTCGTAGGAAATCGAATCCCAGGCAGACAGCGTAGGTGTTACCGTCCAGTGAGTTGGTTCTGACTTCGAGCGCCCGCCGTTTTCGCAAATGTCTGCAATGGCGGCGTGAATCTTTGGAACGCGGACGTTTAGTGCGTAATGCCCGTAGTCATTCATGCTCGAATAGTCGCCCCAATAGAGTTTCCCGGGACTGTTGAATTGCACCAGGCGAAGCAATCCGGAGTCCGCGTCCCGCGGCCCCATCACCACGACTTCGCCAGCCATCTTGTCGGGTAGGGACCATAATTGCTGGAACGCAGAACCCGAAACCACCTCCTCGGCGTGCACTACGTAATCAAATACGTTTTCATAAAATTGGCGGGTTGCTGCCAGATTGCTGACGCTGACTGTGGAATGGCGAATTTCGCTGATCACCGGGATTGTCTCCTCAAATCGAGCTCGAACGGATTCAGGGCAGGCTTACGGTAATACGATCATTTAAACGCTTAATGATATAACATTAGCAGTTGATCATAAGGGTGTCAAAACCATCCGGAGCACTGGTCTTGGTCGAGAAATTCCGGTCGCAGAACAGCGCCCGTTGTTTACGCTGTAACGGAGAAACGATTCCATGATGAACGTGAGGCGAGTACGTCCAGGTTACGTCCGGGTGGGTGACCGCATTGTGCACTGGCACGAAGTAGGGACAGGGAAATTGCTGGTCATGCTGCATGCTTCACCCGGTTCGGGAAAGGCCTTGCTGCCACTGGCCCGACAACTCGAGGGTTGCCGGGTGCTGGTGCTGGACACCCCGGGCTGTGGCAGATCCGACCCGCTGTCGCAATCGCAACCGACCATCGACGACTACGCAAAGGCAACCCTGGAAACACTGGATGCGCTGGGCGTGGACCGCTGCGCCGTGTTCGGTTTGCAGACGGGTGCCAAGATTGCGCTGGCGGCGGTGCATGGCGAGCCTGGTCGCTTCAGCGGTCTGGTTCTCGACGGATTGGGCGCGCCCACGGCGGATGAGCGCGAAGACCAATTGGCGCATTACACGCCCTGTCATGAACCCGTGGCGGATGGCAGCCACCTGGTTCGAGCCTGGCATCAGGTCAGGGACATGGCGTTATTCTGGCCCTGGTATAAACACGATGGTGCGCACCGGCTGGGTGTTACGCCGCCACCACCGGAGAGCCTGCACGAGACCGTAGTTGACCTTCTGAGGAATATGGACCACTACGCATGTACCTACCAGGCCGCCTTCAGACACGATCCTTTGCCAAGGCTGGGAACAGTGCCGGTGCCAACGCTGTTGCTCGCGGTAGTTGATGATCCGCTGCAAGCACACCTGAGCCGGGTCAGACAGATATCCGACCGGGTCACCCTGGACACGGATACCTTGCGACCACGTGTACGACGCATACTTGACTGGCTCAAACCGCTGCTTGAAGGACAGGTCGACCAATCGGCATTTGCAGAATCAGCCCGCACAGGCGCCAGCCCAGGCGTGTGGCGAACTTATCTGGAATCAAACAACGGAAATGACGTGGTGCATGTGACGGTAAGCAGCCCGCTAAAGGAAAACCGTCGGCCGCTGGTCGCAGTGCATGCCTGTCCGGGGTCGGGTCGTGCGCTGTATGGCCTCGCGGCCCGGGCTGGAGAAGATCGGATGGTCGTACTGCCAGACCTTCCCGGCCTGGGTGCGTCCAGCCTTCCAGGTAACGTTGAGCCAAGCGTTGAGGAGTTGAGCGTGGCAGTGGGGGAAACCCTGGCCAGCTTCGTTGGTGAACCCACAGACCTCTACGGAACCCACACAGGTGCGGCTTTTGCACTGGAATGGGCCGATACCGGAACGTTTCCAGCGCGAAGCGTGCTGCTGGACGGCATGATGCTGGAAGATGCCACACCAGGGCGTGATGAGCTGCTGCAACGCTACGCAGAACCCTTGCACCCCCATGATCACGGATTGCATCTGCTGGAGGCCTGGCACCGGGTTCGGGATATGATGTTGTTCTGGCCATGGTACCGGCACGTGGGACAAGCCGCGCGGCTGGGGGTCGGGATTCCGTCTCCGCGGATTATTCATGATCTGGTTGTCGATCTGCTGGGTGCCAGCACGACTTATCACTACCTTTACAAAGCCGCATTTCGGTACCGGGCCGAAGAGCGGTTGAAACGTTTGACGGTTCCGGCCGTATTATCCGCCCAGCCGGGTGATCCTTTGGGATCCTGGTTGCCGGTGAACCACGCATTCGCTACTTCCGTGGCCGTACGACCGGAGTCTTTGCGAAAGGGTCTGGATGGCGTGGTGAGCGTTCTGAACGAGCTTTCCGGGCGCGGGTAAGACCCCAGACGCGCTGTGCTTAGCTGGCCCAGCGCCTGCGGCAGTGCCCAAACGATCATTACTTATGTGTTTCCAGATGCCCGCCTTGTAGTATGGGTCGCGTTCAATGAATTCGCGCGCACATGAGGGTATAAAATTTACTCATGATATTTAATTTCTTGTCTGAGTGTTTGGAAACCCAAGTACACCGGGGTTCATCATGCCGGTGGGGTCAAGGTGGTGTTTCACTGTCATAAGTAATTCAGAAGGGTTGGCTTTCAAGGCAGTGAAGTAGGGGTAGGTGCGTCCCAGCTGGTTGGACGCCGCCCCTCGTCTGCGAAAAAGTTCGACTGTTTCTGCACGCAAGGTGTTAACCAGTGCACGGGCTTCCGGGTTTGGGGGTGGTTCCTTGAGCTTCTTCAGGAAGCCGGGCTCCATGGAGGCGCGGTGGATGGGAAGCCATTCGTCCGCCCAGTGAAAAACGGGTTCGAAACTGAAACTGTGGTTGGACAGAGCCGACGCAAGGCGGGTGATGGTGACGCCATGCCGAGCCATGGCATCTTCATGCCTGGCTGCCAATTCATCGAAGGCGGCAATGAGACCGATAGCAGCGGAGTGCGCTACCTTGGCGTTCAGGGCGGCCCACCGCCCGCCCCGGGGGCCGACAACTCCGTTCAGGTGCGCAAATAGATCCGCCCGGGCAACGGTTGGTATGGTTGCCGCAACGCAGGTGCCGCCTGCCTTCAGGGCTATATGCCGTGCACGTACCAGGTCCTCAGCGGTGCCGGCTTTGCTTCTTCCTGCGGCGGTCATATGCAGAGAGTAGTGGCCTTCAGGGATGAAGCGGGTTCCCGCCGCGAATATTCCAATCAAGGACTTTATCGCTGTAACCGGGCTCCGGGCGGCTTTCGAGACGGACCGTGCCGTGCGTATCTTGTTTGCCGTATCAAGGTCGAGGTGGTCCGTTGTAGCGGGGTCGAGAATATAAACTTCTTCGGCAAGATCCTCCCGTGCGATGCAGCATAAAGCGCGACTGGCGTCTTCAAACTTAGGAAAAGAGAAGCTGGCGAAACGTTCGACTGGCGGGAGCTTGATGAGGCGAAAACTGGCCTCCGTCTTGACGCCAAGCGTGCCGCCATCATGGATAAACAGACCAGTCAGATCAGGCCCGAAACTACGCAAGAAAGGTTTGCTGTGAACTTCCAGCGCCCCCTGTCCCGTGCGCAGTAGGCTGCCATCGGCACAGGCGACTTCGAGACCAAGCACAATTTCTGCAGCAGACCCGTAACGGGCGGAACCGAAAAACAGGGCACCGTGGCTGAGCCCACCGCCCACCGTTGCTCCTTTGCCTGAAAAGGTGCCAAAGAAGGGCAGGCGCAGACCTGCCGGTTTCAGTGCATCGTATATCTGTTTCCAGGTTACCCCGGCTTGCACGGTGATGGTCATGTCCTCGGGGCTGATATCCAGTATTTGACTCAGGCCGCGAAGGTCAATAGTAAGGGTGCGTCGGGTTTGCGGAACGTAGCCGGCCGTGTAACTGAGACCGCCGCCGCGCGGTGCGATTGCATAGCCCCGCTTGATGGCTATGGCTATGCATTGCGCGGTCTGTTCAGCGTTCTCGGGACGAACGACCGCAGCGGGCTGACAACCGGTTTCATGAACGTCACTGGCGGCAAGTGCGAGTACATCGTCTTCAGTGCAGACCGCGTGCTCTCCGACGATCCGTCTGAGGTCAAAGAGCAGATCTGTCCTGCTCACGCCGGCTTCATGATACTGAGCACAACAATGCCCGCGATGAACACCCATAACAAAACCAGGACGGAGGTGGCACGGACATAGGTGCGCTTGATGAGATCGTTGCGTGATGCGGAGACTCCATCGCGGTTCATTTCCGCCCAGGTTGTGAAATGCTGGATGAGAGC
>Ga0102949_1000001_pt1 | contig 26423 bp, 23 predicted proteins | sample SalPon2A_B_D1_MG_FD_78503 | JGI IMG/M metagenome (GOLD analysis project Ga0102949, IMG submission 78503) | Soil microbial communities from South San Francisco under conditions of wetland restoration - Salt Pond MetaG R2A_B_D1_MG | ecosystem: Environmental > Terrestrial > Soil > Wetlands | place... | reverse complement strand
TCAATCCCAACGAATGCGTCGACTGCCTCAAGTGCCAAGTGACCTACCGCGATCCGCAAACCTGGTTGCCACTGAAAATGCGGGCGCGGCAAGCGCAAGGATCGACCGCCGCTACGCCGGCCAAGGGAGTTTGAGATGGCCGTTCGGGTGCCACTTCTTCTAACGGCCGGATTCCGTTTCTTCTTTTTCTCAGCAGCCCTCTGTTCGCTTTTGACCATGGCGGCCTGGATGACTTGGGTCCTGATCCATGCGACGAGCGGCGCTGTCCTCGAGCCGACGATCGATATGGCGCCGCATTTCTGGCACGGACACGAGATGATCTTCGGTTACGCGGTCGCCGTCATAGCGGGCTTCTTCCTGACAGCGGTGCCCAGTTGGACAGGCGAACGAGAAGCGCGCTGGGTCTTCGTGGCCATTGCCGCCGGCATCTGGTTCGCAGGGCGCGCCGGCGTCTGGTTCTCCGCCTGGACCGATCCCTGGGCGGTCGCTGCCGTCGACCTCGCCTTCCTGCCGTTCCTATCGTTTCGCATCGCACGCAATCTCGTCCGGCGGCCGAAGCCGCAAAATGTCGCGCTGTTGGCCATTCTCGCGTTGATCTTTTGCGGCAATCTGCTCGTTCACCTCGAGTGGACGGGCGTGACGGATGACACGGCCGAGCGCGGTCTCTGGCTCGCACTCTTTGCGATCTGCTCTCTTATCGCCGTGATCGGCGGACGCGTGACGCCGGCCTTCACGCGCAATGTCCTGCTGCGACGCGGCAACGACCAAAAGCTTCCCGTCTCGCGTAGGCTTTTCGATCGGGCAGGAGTCGCCTGCGCGGTGCTGATCGGCCCGGCCTTCGCTGTCGACACGCCCGAATGGCTGCTTGGGATGCTTGCCGCGGTCGCAGCGCTCGCCAATGCGGCACGGCTCCTCGGCTGGCGCAGCCGCGCAAGCCTTTCGGAGCCGATTCTCTGGGCACTCCATCTCGGGTTTTTCCTGCTCGTTCTCGGCTATGCCCTGCTCGCCCTCGCCTGGCTGGCCGGCTGGCCGGGGCCCATTGCGGCAATGCATGGCTTGGCCATTGGCGCCGTCGGCACCATGACCCTGGCGATCATGACGCGTGCGGCGCTGGGCCACAGCGGCCGCGCCCTGAAGGTCAGGCCGGCCATCGCGTTCGCCTATCTTCTCATCCCCGCCGCCATGGCCGTCCGGGTGGTCGGCCCCTCGATCCTTCCCGGGCTCTACAACGAGACGATCCTGCTCTCAGGCGCGCTTTGGCTCGGCGCCTTTGCGATCTATCTCGCCGTTTACTGGCCCGTCCTCACCGGGCCAGACGCCCGCACCGCCGGCATCGCGCCTTCCGCTTGACGATAGTCAAGTAACGGCCCGCCGGCTTCGGCGAATGTCGTGCCCACGTGCGATTCTGTAACGGTGGAGAAGCCGATGAGCGAGCGTCTAACCAAAGCCCAGGCCCGCAACATTTTCCTTGGCGGATCCCTGTTTTTCCTCGTCGTGTTCGTGGGACTGACGGTGCAGAGCCATCTCTACGCCTTAAACACTTCGACCAACAACGACCAGCTGACGGAGAGCGTGGTGCGCGGCAAGCACGTTTGGGAAAAACATGCCTGCATCAACTGTCACACGATCCTCGGCGAAGGCGCCTATTTTGCCCCGGAGCTCGGCAACGTGTTTTTCCGCTATGGGGGAAGAGACGATCCCGAGGGCGCGAAGGAGACGATCAAGGCGTGGATGCAGGCACAGCCCTCCGGCATCGAAGGCCGGCGGCAGATGCCGCAGTTCAACCTGTCCGAACAGGAGCTGAACGACCTCGCTGACTATCTGGAATGGGTCTCGCACATCAACACCCAAGATTGGCCGCCAAACGATGCCGGCTGAGTGGAGGCAGACATGAAATACCAGTCCCAAAAAGTCGCCCTGGCCTATTTCTACTGTGCCATGGCGCTCTTTGCCGCACAGGTTCTCTTCGGCCTCGTGCTCGGCTACATCTATGTCGCGCCGAACTTTCTATCGGAGCTGCTGCCGTTCAACATCGCGCGCATGGTCCATACGAACGCGCTGATCGTCTGGCTGCTGCTCGGATTTTTCGGCGCGGCCTATTACTTGATCCCCGAAGAGACGGAGAACGAACTCTTTTCACCCGCTTTGGCCTATCTGCAGCTCATCTTGCTGATGGTCGGTGCTGCGGCGGCAGTTTTGACCTATCTGACCGACGCCTTCCAAGGCAACTTCTTGCTGGGCAAGCAGGGCCGGGAGTTCCTGGAGCAGCCGCTATGGGTCAAACTCGGCATCGTGGTTGCCGCCCTGATATTCCTCCTCAACGTCTCGATGACGGTGCTCAAGGGGCGAAAGACCGCCATCTCCAACGTTCTGCTGCTGGGCCTTTGGGGCATCGCGGTTTTCTTCCTTTTCTCGCTCTACAACCCGGCCAACCTGACCGTCGATAAGATTTATTGGTGGTATGTCGTCCACATCTGGGTGGAAGGCGTTTGGGAACTGGTGATGGCCTCCGTGCTCGCTTTCATGATGCTGAAACTGACCGGCGTCGACCGCGAGGTGATCGAGAAATGGCTCTACGTCATTGTCGCGCTGGCGCTCTTCACGGGCCTCCTCGGCACCGGTCACCACTATTATTGGATCGGCACGCCGGGCTACTGGCAGTGGGTCGGCTCGATTTTCTCGGCCCTTGAGGTGGCGCCTTTCTTTGCGATGGTGGTCTTCACCTTCGTCATGGTGTGGAAGGGCCGCCGGGAGCATCCCAACAAAGCGGCGCTTCTATGGGCGCTCGGCTGCTCGGTCCTGGCCTTTTTCGGTGCCGGTGTCTGGGGCTTCCTACACACGCTGGCGCCCATCAACTATTATTCCCACGGCACGCAAGTGACCGCCGCGCACGGCCACCTCGCCTTCTTCGGTGCCTACGTGGCATTGAATCTGGCGATCATGAGCTACGCCATTCCGCTCCTGCGCCAGCGCGAGCCCTACAACCAAGTGCTCAACATGGTCTCCTTTTGGCTGATGTCGAGCGGCATGGCCTTCATGACCTTTACCTTGACCTTCGCCGGAGTCGTCCAGACCCATCTGCAGCGCGTCAACGGCGAGGCCTATATGGACGTCCAAGATCAACTGGCGCCCTTCTACTGGATGCGCTTGGGATCCGGCATCGTGGTCGTGATCGGCGCCTTGCTGTTCATCTACGCGATAGCCGTGCCGCGCGCTGAGGTGATCAAACCCTCCAGCCCCGAACCGGCGCCCGCGGCGTGAAGCGTTTGGATGCCGCCATGTCTGCCAGAACGGAGGGGAGCGGCAGCCCCCTTCCGCACTATGTTGCGGTCGGCGACGAAAGCGCGGTTTTCGAGCACGCCTTTCGCAACCGTCTGCCCTTGCTGCTGAAGGGGCCGACGGGCTGCGGCAAGACACGCTTTGTCACCCACATGGCGGCCCGTCTCGGCCTGCCCCTGCAAACGGTTTCGTGTCATGACGACCTGACCGCGTCCGACCTCACCGGCCGCTATCTTCTGAAGGGCGGCGAGACGGTATGGCAGGACGGGCCCCTGACACGTGCCGTTCGCGCGGGCGGCATCTGCTACCTCGACGAGGTCGTTGAAGCGCGAAAGGACGTGACAGTCGTGCTCCATCCGCTGACGGACGACCGCAGAATTCTACCCCTCGACCGCACCGGCGAGATCCTCGAGGCACCTGACGACTTCATGCTCGTGGTCTCCTACAACCCCGGCTACCAGAACATCCTAAAATCACTGAAACCCTCCACCCGCCAGCGTTTCCTGGCAATGGAGTTCGACTTCCCGCCCCTGGACCGGGAGATCGAGATCGTGGCAAAGGAGTCGGGCCTCGGGGCGGATCGCGTGCGGCCACTTGTTATGCTGGCCGGCAAGCTGCGCGGGCTGAAGGGCCAGGACCTCGAGGAAGGCATATCGACTCGCCTTCTCGTCTACTGCGCGACCTTGATCCGCGATGGCATGGCGATCGACACGGCCATCCGGGTGGCCATGATCGAACCGCTTTCGGACGACCCGGACGTCAAGACCGGACTCGAAGATCTGGTCGTTGCCGTCTTAGGGTGATCCGGTGATGTCCGCCCTGAAGCTGCTGCCTTGGGAGCCGGAAGAAACGGTCGGCACGCTGTGGCACCGTTTTGTCACGCGCGGGGATACGACGGTCGCCCATCCGGAGGCGGCCGCGACCCTGGAAAAGATGCGCCCGCGCATCGGCCTGCTGTTTCGGGGGCTTGGCGGCCATCGCGGGGTGGAGATCGCGGCGGCGGCCGAGACGGCGGTAACGCACCGTCGGGCATTCTGGCGGCGCGTCGGCCGCGGCGAGGAATTGACAGCACGCGCCCACTTCGACGGTGAGACGCTGGCGTTGCCGCCATCGATCGACCGCTTCGAGGCGCGAGCGCTGAACGAGAAGCTTTATCTCTGGTACGCCGCCTACGCTGCCTTTGACAGCATGCTGCCCGTTCCCGACAGCGATCCTTTGCGCTTCGATATCAACCGCATAACCCACTGCTATGCCGTGACCCGACGGGTTCTCGCCGCCTGCCCCGGCCTTAACGACGTTTGGGCGACACTCGCAGGCCGCGCCTTGACAGCACGCGCCGACGTAAAACGTTCGCCGGACGAAGCCGCCGTCGAGGCCGCCATACGGCAGCTGCTCGGCGGATCGGCCGGCGGAAGCGATCTCGGGTGCAAAATTGCGGCCGCGGCCCTTGGCGGCGGTTCCGCCAGCGGCCTCGCCGCAGCCGTCAACTACCGGACCTACGAACCGGTGCTGGTTTGGCCGGAACGCATCGCGACACCGACGCCAAGCGGCGGCGCTCGTCGCCATGACCAGGCGGGGTCGGAGCAAGCCGCGACCGACAGCGACCGCCGCAAGCGCGCCGCGCGGCGCAAGGCCGACCAGGCGAACCGTCGCGACAGCCTGATCCTGCAGCGTTTCGAGACGATTCTCTCCTGGACCGAATTCCTCAATCTCAACCGCCGGGTTGAGGACGACGACGAAGCGAACGCCCGCAAAGCCGCCGAGGACGCCAATGAGTTGGCTATGACCGACGTCGACCGACGCCCGGCGACACGGTTGGCCTTCGACCTCGACATGGCCCCGCAGGATATCGATCGCCAGGCACTGTCCGGCGAATGCCTTTATCCCGAATGGGACCACCGCAGCGCTCTTTATCACAAAGACCATGTGCGCGTGCTGGCGAGCGAGGCCGACAAAGCCGATCCTACCGCCCGACCGCCGCAAAGCCGCGAGGCGCGCCGCAGGTTGAAGCAAGTGCGTGAGCAATTCGAGGCTCTGCGTCCGCGCCGCCGGAACCTGCCGCGGCAGGTGGAAGGGGACGAAATCGACCTCGACGCGCTGGTCAAAAGCAGAGTCGATTTTCAGGCCACCGGCTACGGATCCAATCGTATCTATCGTCGCGTCGCCAATCGGGCACGCGATCTTGCCATCGCCACGCTGATCGACACCTCACGCTCCACCGAAAGCGCCGTCGGCGAGCGCGACGTCATCTCGATTGCACGCGAGTCGCTCCTGGCATTGGGACAAGGGCTCGCGGCAACGGGCGACAGCCATGCCATCTACGCCTTCTCATCCCTCCGTCGCAGCCGGGTCTTCGTCAGCCGGGTCAAGGACTTCGACGAGGCGATGGGACAGGGGATTGAGGCGCGCATCGCCGCGCTTCGCCCCGGATTCTACACACGGCTCGGCGCCGCGATCCGCCACGTCACCACAGAATTGTCGAAACGCCCTGCGACGCGCCGCCTTCTCCTCATCCTGACCGACGGTAAGCCCAACGATCTCGATCACTACGAAGGCCGCTACGGTGTCGAGGACACCCGGCGCGCGGTGATGGAAGCGCGACGCGTCGGCCATGCCGTCTTCGCGATCGCCATCGATAAAAAGGCGATGAGCTACAGTCAGCATATTTTCGGCCGGAACGCCTATGCCGTCATCTCACACCCGGAACGGCTGGCCGCCTCCTTGCCGTTGATCTACCGCCATCTGGTCACATGAGCGGCGCCGGGCGGGTCTCCGGCCGCCTTCCCGGCAGCCTCAAGGCCACACTCGATCGGCTATTTCGAGGCCTCACCGGATTCCAGGGCTTTGTCGATGGCCGCGCGCAGGCCGGGATGCAGTGGCAGCGCAAGAGCCGCGTCCCGGCCCTTGGCGCTCATCTTGCGCAGGGTCTTTTTCAGAATATCGACGACCTGCTCTTCATCCCGGCCGGACGCAAAGTCCACGGCGTGGTCTTGGAAAAACACCAAACAGGCAACGTCTTCAAGCGTTTGGCTCTCGGGGTCGCGCTTGATGCCTTCCTTCCGCACCAGCGCGGCAACGCGTTCGCAGGCCGTTTTGTCATAGCCTGCCTGATCCATTAAGGCGGAAACGCGATCGGCGTGTCGCTTTTTCTGTTCGTTGCGCCAAGCGAAATAGCCGGCCTTGGTTTCCGGATAGTCGGCGCGCGGCAGCAGCCAGCGCTCCAAATGTTGGGCGCGGCACGCAATACGCAGCTCCTCCGACGCTTCCGCATCGAAGGCGTCCAGGCAATCGCTCATGCGCTTGCCATATAGCAGGGCCGCGGGAAGGCTGTTGCCGCCCGCATCTTCCAACCTATTCGGATCCTGTCCGTTTGCCTCGTCGATCAGACCGAACAGGGTTTCCAGACGGTCCGTGTCGTTCTTTTTGGGCCGCATCACCTCGGCGCGCTCCTGCTCCATGAAGTCGACCAAGCGGGCGAGGTCTTTGATGATGGCCTTGTCGCGCTCCATGGTCACGCCGCATGGCCTCAAGCGCTGGAACGCGCGAGAGAGACTTTCCGGCTTGAGGCCGAGCTTGCCCGCGAGCAGTGTCTTGTCGTAAGGCAGCGCGATGACGCAAGAGCCGACGGTGCCGGCCGGCGCGACGGACACCAGGAATTCGGCCACGCGCTGGGCGCCGGTGTGCGCTTTCAGCTGTTCGACCTGACGGACCAGCAAATGCAGATGCTGCGAGGTGGACGCCAGCATCGCAAGGCCGATCTCCGGCGACTTCATGATCTTGTCGGACAGCCGTCGGGCGGGAACACGCAACATACGCGCCTCGGTGACGGCTTCCGCCGAAGCGGGAAACAAGCCGGCGGTGAATGCAGCCGCTTCGGCAAAGGCCTGACCGCGCGTAAAAATGCCGACGATGGCCTCTTCGCCGGCCGAAGTCATGCGATAGACCTTCATCCAGCCTTCGAGGACGATAAAGAAATAGTCGGCCGGATCGCCCTGTATGAAAAGCATCTCGCCGCGGCTGCACTCGATGACGGCGGCATCGCTGATCAGGTCCTCGAGCGTCGCCGATCCCAGACCGCCGAAAACGACCGAGTTGCGTATGCTGTCCATGTCTCCCGGCAGCAAACCGACAGCCAAGTTACTCTCCCTGATTTCCGACCTGGTACGGGCAAACGTCCAGAGCAAACTACCGGACTGGCGGTGTCGCGAAAAGAACGCTTTCCATCAAAGCGGCCGGCGATGCCGTTCAGTTCGGGGCCCGCCTAGAGCGGCTTCCGGCCGCAGGACAGGAGGCGCCGTTCTTCAACACCCTATCACCGGCAGCAGGGCCGAAGTCCTGCGCCAAGGCCCCGTTCGCAACGGGGACCGAGGCCAGCCGCCGCTCATGTTTGACGTTCGTCAAGTATGCGCGACAGCGCCCACGTTATACCAAGTCTCACGGAAAGGGAATCGACCGCCTCGCCTCAGCGCTCTGCGACCTCTTGAGCCAATGCGGTTTGGCACGGGCCGTGGCCTAGGTTTCGGCTTTGCGACGGAGCTGTCCAATGGCTGCCGCGAACCTCGTCGAGCACAAGCCTTTTCGATGCGATGCGATGCGATGCAAACTATGTAGATAGCCGGGAGCGACAAATGAGGTCAGAGATGGATTCACGATACACTGCCGGTATCGGCGACAACTCCGGGAACAGCACGCTCACCGTCGAGGTGAGGCTATTCAATGCGCTCGCCAATTATGCCGGCATCGAAGGCGCACGCCGTGTCTTGGAACTGCCGGTCGGCACCACGATCCGCGAGATCGCCGGCCTGCTCAACATTCCATTCGAGCGGCTTTTCCTGGTGCTGGTGAACGGCCGCGACGTCACACCCGGCCTGGTCGGCGACGCCGTGAACGGCGGCCATCAGATAGAAGATGGCGATGTCATCGCCCTCTCCGGCCCGGTGCCCTACAGCTATGGATACGGCGCGCCGGTGGTTTGAGAAAGTGCCTCTGCCGCGCCGCCCGACCGCGTTACCGAAATGCCGGCATAACCTCGTCGCAGAACAGCCGCAGCGAGCGTTGCTGGGCAGCCTGCCCGAGCCCCATGGAGGCGTAGTAGATGAACTCCGCCACGCCAAGCGCCTGGTAGCGCTTGAGTTTCTCCACCACGCCTTCCGGGCTGCCGAACAGCAGGTTTTCCTCTAGCATGGCCGGATCGTACTGCTCGCGCCCGGCGAGCTGGTCCAGCGGGATCGACGCCGGAAAACCGTTCACCACGTCGCCGGCATTGCGAAAGAGGTTTTCGAACTGGCTGAGCACGGTGCGAATAGCTTTCAATGCGCCCTCGCGGTCCGCTTCGTTGTCGTAGACGCAAGCGTGGCGCATGAGAGCGAAGCGCGGGCTCCAGCCATTGTCGGCTTTAGCGATGGCCTCGTCGAGATGCTTTTTGTAGAGTTCGGCCTCGGCAAAGGGACGTGTCAACGGCCAGCAATTGATGTTGCAGCGATTGCGAATCGCGTAGTCGTAGGTGATCGGCGAGCGCGCCGCGACCCAGACCGGCACCTCGGCCTGCAGCGGCTTGGGGACGGAGGTCGCCGTCGGAAACCGCCAATACTCGCCGTCGTGCTCGTAGTCGCCCTGCCACAGCGCCCGCACCGCCGGCAGCATCTCCTGCATATAGCGCCAGCCGTCCGATTGCTTCAGGCCCGGCTTCATGCGGTCGAATTCGCGCTGGTAGGCGCCGGACCCGATGCCGAACTCCAGGCGCCCGCCGCTGATGAGGTCGAGAAAAGCGGCCTCTCCCGCCAAATCGATCGGATGCCAATAGGGCGCAACAGCCACCGCCGTGCCCAGGCGAATGCGGCTGGTCTCGCCGCCCCACCAGGTGAGGATCTGGAAGGGATTGGGCGCGATGGTCATCTCCAAGGCGTGATGTTCGGCCGCCCAAGCGATGTCGAAGCCGCCCTCTTCGGCGATCTGGACCATCTGCAGCGTGTGACGCGCCACCTCTCTCATATCGTGGCTGTCGTCGATGCGCTCCATATTGACGGCAAGGTGAAACTTCATCGTCAGTCTCCAAATCCGAGGCTCAGCGCATCACGAAGGGGTTTGCCATAGGCTCGTCCGAGGCGTTCATCCAGACCGTCTTCGGGCGCGTGTAGTCGTAGATTGCCTGAAAGCCGCTCTCACGGCCATAGCCCGAGCCCTTGACACCGCCGAATTCGGCGATCGGCGAAACCACACGGTAGGTGTTCACCCAGACGATCCCGGCCCGCACCGCGTTGGCCATGCGCAGGGACCTTGCGCTGTCCCGGGTAAAGATACCCGCGGCAAGACCGTGCTTGCTGTCGTTGGCCAAGGCAATCGCCTCCGCCTCGTCGCGAAAGCGCTGCACCGCCAGCACCGGGCCGAAAAGCTCGGTGTCGACGATGCGCAGGTCCTGGCGCGGGCAGTCGATGATGGTGGGCTCGAAGTAAAGCCCCGCCAGGCCCTCCGGTTGCTTGCCGCCGACCAGCAGCTTGCCGCCCTCGGATTGGGCATGGGCCACTTCGGCCTGAATCTTGGCCAGCTGGCCGGCCGTGCAAAGCGGCCCCATCTGGGTGTCCTCGGCCAAGGGATCCCCGATGACGATCTGCTTGGCGAGCGCCGTCATACGCTCCAGGAACTCGTCCGCGATCGCTTCTTGCAAATAAAGGCGCGACCCGGCGACGCAGCTCTGGCCGCTGGCGCCAAAGATGCCCGCCACCGCCGCGTTGACGGCGCTCTCGATATCGGCGTCCTCGAAGACGATGAAGGGCGACTTGCCGCCCAGCTCCAGCGACACCTGCGCGAAGTTCCGCTTGGCGTTCTCCAGGACGTGGCGGGCCGCCCCCGGCCCGCCGGTGAAAGACACCCGCGCCACCAGCGGATGGGCCGTCAGGGCCCGCCCGCAGGGCTCGCCATGGCCCGTCACGACGTTGACGACACCGGGCGGGAAACCGGCCGCTTCGAAGAGTTCGCCGAACGCCAACATCGTCGCCGACGCGTGCTCCGATGCTTTCAGCACCACCGTGTTGCCGGCGGCCAGGGCCGGCCCAAGCTTGACCGCGGCAAGAAAAAGCTGCGAATTCCACGGGACCACGGCCGCCACCACGCCCAAGGGCTCGCGCCGCGTGAAGACGAACAGGTCCGGCTTGTCGATGGGCAGAGTTTCGCCGCTGACCTTGTCGGCGCAACCGGCGAAGAAGTGGAAGAATTCGGCGATGTACTTCGCCTGCCAACGCGTCTCCTTCAGCATCTTCCCGGTGTCGACCGATTCCGTGCGGCCCAGATCCTCCGAGCGCTCGGCGAGCAGGTCACCCAGGTTTCGGAGATGCCGGCCGCGCTGGGTCGGCGTCATCTTTGCCCAAGGGCCGGCGCTGAAAGCCCGGTGCGCGGCGCGGACCGCGCGGTCGACGTCCGCCTCCGTCGCTTCGGGCACCCTGCTCCAGACAGCGCCGTTCGCCGGATTGATGCTGTCGAAGGCAGCGCCGTCAGACGCCTCGACCCAATCGCCGTCGATCAGCATTTTGTAGGTCCGGATTTCCGTCATGCCGCAGTTCCCTTCTTTTCGCTTTGGCCTCATTGTTACAGCTCCTATCCTGCGGGCATAAGAATTTTCGACCCGCCAGGACGAAAAACGAGACGAGAGCCCGGGATGAGAGGAGAAACTATGGCCCTTAAGACGAGAGCATCCGGCTGAATGACCGCTCTCGCCCCAGACGGTACGGCTTATGAGCTGGCGGGGCCGGCCGATGCGCCGGTCGTCGTCCTCATTCACGGGCTGGGCCTGAACCGTGCATGCTGGCAATGGATGCGCCCGGCGCTGGACGACGCCTATCGGGTCCTGACCTACGATCTCTATGGGCATGGCGAGAGCGCCCCGCCGCCGGAGACGCCCAGCCTTACCCTCTTCGTGCGCCAGCTTGCCGGCCTCCTGAACCACTGCGCCGTCGACGCGGCCAGGGTGGTCGGCTTTTCCCTGGGCGGCATGATTGCGCGCCGCTTCGCGCAGGACGCCCCGGACCGCACCGCGGCCCTGGTGATTCTACATTCGCCGCACAAGCGCAGCGCAGCGGCACAGGCCGCCATCCTGGACCGGGTGACCCAGGCCCGGGACGACGGCCCCGCTGCGACCGTGGAGGCCGCGCTCGAACGCTGGTTCACCGACGACTATCGACGACAGGCGCCGCAAACTTTGGCGCTGGTGCGCGGCTGGGTCTTGGCCAACGACAAGGCCGTCTATCACAGGATCTATCGGGTGCTGGCGGAGGGCGTCGACGAAATCGTCGCGCCGGTCCCGCCCATCGCCTGTCCCGCCCTGGTGATCACCGGGGACGAGGACTTCGGGAACGGGCCGGAGATGACCGCGGCCATCGCCGCGGAGATCCAAGGGGCCGAGACCCTTATCCTGCCGAAACTTCGCCATATGGCCCTGGCCGAAGCGCCGGACGCCGTCAATCGACCGGTCAGAGACTTTCTCGACCGCGTCGCAGCCGGGGACCTGCGCGCATGAGCGGAGGCATTTTAAACGGACTTCGCGTGCTGGACCTCAGCCGCATGCTCTCGGGGCCCTACTGTACGATGATGCTGGCCGACCACGGTGCCGAGGTGATCAAGATAGAGGACCCCCGGGGCGACAGCAGCCGCAACAACGGCCCCTACCGGGCGGACGATCCCGACCGAGAGTGGGCCGGCTACTTCGTCAGCTTGAACCGCAACAAGAAAAGCGTTCAGTTGGATTTGAAATCTACGGAGGGAAAGGCCGCCTTCCGCAGGCTGGCGGCGACGGCAGACGTGGTCGTCGAGAATTTCCGACCCGGCGTCATGGAGCGCCTCGGGCTGTCATATGAGTCGTTGGCGGCCGAAAATCCGCGCCTGGTCTATGCCGCCATCCGCGGCTTCGGTGATCCGCGCAGCGGAAAAAGCCCTTATGCCGATTGGCCGTCATACGATGTCGTGGCCCAGGCCATGGGCGGGCTGATGGCCATCACCGGCCCGTCAGCCGACAAGCCCACCAAAGTCGGTCCCGGCGTGGGCGACATCTTTACCGGGCTCATGATGTCGTTCGGGATCATCGCCGCCTTGCGACAGGCCGAGGCCACGGGCAAAGGCCAGTTCGTGGACGTCGCCATGTACGACGCGATGCTGTCGCTCTGCGAACGCGCCGTCTATCTTTACGATATCACCGGACGCGTTCCCGGCCCCGAAGGCAACGGGCATCCGCTGCTGGCGCCCTTCGGCCTTTTCCCCGCCGCCGACGGCTCGGTGGCTCTCGGCATCGTCGACGACAGCTTTTGGCGCAAGCTGACCGAGATCATGGCGCTCCCGCAACTCGGCGGCGATCCGCGCTATGCGAGCCGGGCGGCCCGGTCCGAACATGCCGAACAAGTCAACGCCCTGGTGGGCGCCTGGACGGCGCGCCACAGCAAGAGCGAACTGGCCGGGTTGCTTGGCGGCAAGGTTCCTTTCGGTCCGCTCAACAACGTGGCAGATATCGTTGCAGACCCTCATATCGCGGCACGCGGCATGCTGCGATCGGTGCCCCATCCGCTTGCCGGACACGCGCCTTGGCGGGTCGCGGACAACCCCCTGCGCTTCGCAAGCAGCCCGCCGCCGCCAACCGCGACACCGCCCCGTCTCGGCGAACACACGAATGCACTGCTCGGCGCCCCCGCCCCACACTGTCTGTCCGAGGCGGAAAAACGCGGCCTGCGCGACGCTTTCGGAACCTTCGCCACCGGCGTAACGGTGATCACCACCAGGCAGGGCGACGGCACGCCCCGCGGATTCACGGCGAACTCCTTCACGTCGGTCTCGCTGGATCCACCGCTGCTGCTCGTCTGTCTGGGCAAGACGGCACACAGCTGCGACGTCTTTGCCACGGCTGAGGCCTTTGCCGTTAACGTCTTGAGTGAATCGCAAACCGCCGTCTCCGGCCTCTTTGCCTCCCGCTCGGCCGACAAGTTCCATCAGGTAGAGTGGCGTGAAGGGGCGGCCGGTATGCCGCTCCTGACAGAATCGCTGAGTTCCTTCGTGTGCGCTCGAGAGCGGCTCGTCGACGCGGGCGATCATCTGATTCTTATCGGCCGCGTTGTGGACTTCAGCGTCGCGAACCGCCAGCCGCTGGGCTTTTTCCGCGGCGCCTACTTCTCGATCGGCTTGGAAGAAACCCTGGTCGCGGCAGCCGTTGCGACCGGAATGGTCACCATCGGCGCCATCCTGGAACAGGGCCGGAAGATCCTGCTGCAACAGCTGCCCGACGGCGGCTACGGCGTGCCCAAGGCCCCCGCGGCGCATAGGAGTCTCGACGGCCTGAAGGCCGCGCTCACGGCTCAGGGGCTGACCCCCCAACTTGATTTTCTCTACGCCGTCTATCAAGACAAGGAAACCGACAAGCATAGCATCTACTACCACGGCACGGTGGCCGGCGAGGCCCCAAAGGGCTTCGCGTTCTTTGCCCTCGAGGACCTGCCCCTGGATGAGATCGCGATCCGGGCGGAACGCAGCATGCTGTCACGCTATCGCGAGGAGTACCGCCACGGCCGTTTCGGCATATACCAAGGCGACGAAACCGCCGGTTTGGTGCACCAGGTCAGCGGCCTCGTCCCCTCCAAACATTGAACCGCCCCGCGGCTGCGGCCATGCAAGGTCTGTATCCCCGCCTCAAGTCGTGCTGAAATAGTTCCGCGTTCGAAATCCTAAGAGAGAGGCAGCTATGAAAATGTCGATGGCGAACGAAACATGTCTCACCTGGCCCGGAGAGACCTGATGCTGCTGGGCTGTATCGGCGACGATTTCACCGGGTCGAGCGACCTGGCCAACACGCTTGCCAAAGGCGGCATGCGGACCGTGCAGTATGGTGGCGTGCCGGCCGTACCGGCGGAGAGCGATGTGCAAGCAGGCGTCATCGCCCTCAAGACCCGCTCCGTCGCGCCCGCAGAGGCTGTTGCCCAATCGCTTGCCGCCCTCGACTGGCTGCGGGCACAGGGCTGCCGGCAGTTCTTTTTCAAGTATTGCTCCACCTTCGATTCGACAGCCGACGGCAACATCGGGCCTGTGGCCGATGCACTCGCCGAGGTTTTGGACGCGCAGCAGGTCGTCGTCTGTCCGGCCTTCCCCGGCACCGGGCGTTCGCTCTATCAGGGATACCTTTTCGTCAAGGACCGCCTCTTGAGCGAATCGGGCATGGAAAAGCACCCCTTAACTCCCATGACCGACCCGGATATTCGCCGTTGGCTGGCCCGGCAATCGCAACACGCTGTCGGGCACGTGGCCGCCCAGGACGTCTTTGCCGGGGCGGACCGCATTGCCCAAGCCCTGGCCCGGGAGGAAGCCGCCGGCCACCGCTTGGTGGTGGTCGATGCCATACGCGACGCCGACCTCGTGGAGATCGGCAAGGCGGTCCGCGACCTGCCCTTGATCACCGGCGGTTCCGGCGTGGCAATTGGACTGCCGGCGAATTTCGGCTGCCGCGCCGCCGCGGTGCCCTGGCGCGGCCAGTCGGGCAAGTGCATTGCGCTCTCAGGGTCCTGCTCGCTGGCCACACGCGAGCAGATCAAGTGCCACGAAGCCGAACACGCGGCCCGCGAGATCGACGCCGTTGCGGTCATCGAGGGCAACCTGAAAGCAGAGGATGTCACGGCCTGGCTGTTGGAAAACGACGGGCTGCCCTTGGCCTACAGCTCGGCCGAACCGGCAGAGGTCGCGGCGGTACAGAAGGCCTACGGCAAAGCACGGGCGGCCGAGGCGCTCGAGGGCTTTTTCGCCGAGGTGGCGCGCCAGGCAGTCGCGGCCGGCATCACGCGTGTCGTCACGGCCGGCGGCGAGACTTCGGGCGCTGTGGTGGAGGGTTTGTCCCTGGAACGGCTCGAGATCGGCCCCGAAATCGATCCCGGCGTGCCGGCACTCAGGGCCGGCCCCGATTTGGCGGTGGCGCTCAAATCCGGCAACTTCGGCGCCCCGGACTTCTTCGCCAAGGCCGCCCGCGTCCTGGGAGGCGAGGCATGACCGAAAGCAAGCTTCGTGAGACCCTTTGTGTTCTCGCCAAGTCCCTGTTCGACCGCGGCCTCACCCACGGATCCACCGGCAACATCTCGGCTCGAACCGACGACGGCGGGCTTCTGGTCTCACCCACGGGCAGCAGCTTCGGGCGCCTCGACCCGGCCCGTCTCAGCCGTATCGATGCCAAGGGCCGCCTTGTGGGCGGCGGCAAACCGACCAAGGAAATGCCGCTGCACACGGCTTTCTACGAGACGCGCGGCACGGCCGGCGCGGTGGTGCATCTGCATTCCTGTCATGCCGTTGCCCTCTCCCTGTTGCCCGATCTCGACGAGGACAATTTTCTGCCACCCCTCACCCCCTATGCCATCATGAAACTCGGCAAGGTAAAACTGTTGCCGTTCTTCCTGCCTGGCGACCCGAAAATGGGGGACGCAGTGCGTGGCCTGGCCGGGAAGCGTACGGCCGTGATGCTGGCAAACCACGGTCCCGTGGTGGCCGGCAGGGATGCCGAAGCCGCGTGCGCGGCAGTCGAAGAGCTGGAAGCGACGGCCCGGCTCGCGCTCCTCCTGCGCGGTCTTCCTGCGAAGGTCCTGGACGACGCGCAGATCCAACAGGTCGTGACGGCCTTCGACATCGCGTGGGAGTCGTGAGGTTCTCTGCAAATCTCGGCTTTCTCTGGGCCGGCCTCCCTTTGCCCGCGGCCATAAGAGCCGCCAAGGCTGCCGGGTTCCATGCCGTCGAATGCCACTGGCCCTTCGACCAGCCGGCATCGGAGGTCAAGGAGGCCCTTGCGGAAACCGGTTTGCCGCTGCTCGGCCTCAACACGCGCCGCGGCAATGTCGGCGACGGCGAGAACGGTCTGGCGGCCCTGCCCGGCCGGGAAGCCGCGGCCCGGGCGGCCATCGACGAAGCCTTGGACTATGCCCGCGCCACCGACTGCGGCGCGGTGCACGTCATGGCAGGCCACTCGGACGAACCGCGCACCCGCGCTACCTACTGCGCCAATCTGGCCTATGCCTGCGACGCCGCGGCGAGGGACGGCCGGACAATCCTGATCGAGCCCCTCAATCGCTACGATGCGCCGGGCTATTTCCTGACCACCACAAGCCAAGCCGCCGAGATCATCGGCGAGGTGGGGGCGCCGAACCTACGGCTGATGTTCGACTGCTACCACGTTCAGATCATGGAGGGCGACGTCTCCCGCCGGCTAGAGACGCTGCTGCCACTGATCGGCCACATCCAATTCGCCAGCGTGCCCGACCGCGGGACACCCGACCACGGCGAACTCGATTACGGTCACATTTTTTCGCACATCGAAGCTCTCGGCTATGCGCGCCCACTCGGCGCGGAATATAAGCCGAAAGGAGACACCCTGGCGTCGCTCGGCTGGCTTGCGGCAACAAGGAATCTGCAGTTGAAAGAGGCAGAAAGGAATCAAGATCATGTTTGAGGGATTCAGCGACCGGCCTATTGCGTTGCCGAACGGCATCACGCTCCGCACCCGCATCGGCGGCAGCGGCCCGGCCGTGCTGCTGCTGCACGGCTATCCGCAGACATCCGCCTGCTGGCATGCCGTGGCGCCGCGCCTGGTCGCCAGGGGCTTCACGGTCGTAGCCCCGGACCTGCGGGGCTACGGCGGATCGGACAAGCCGGTCGCCTCATCGGACCACGCCACCTATTCGAAGCGGGCCATGGCCGCGGATCAGGTGGCCTTGATGAATGAGCTCGGGCACGCGCGCTTTTTCCTAGCCGGTCACGACCGCGGCGGCCGTGTCGCCCACCGCGCCGTGCTCGATCATCCCGAAGCCATCAAACGGGTCGCGATCCTCGATATCGTGCCGACGGCCACCATGTATGCCCGCACCGAGAAGGAATTCGCCACCGGCTACTACCACTGGTTCTTCCTGATCCAACCGGCGCCCCTGCCCGAGCGCCTGATCGGCAACGATCCGGATTTCTACCTGCGCAGCAAGCTCGCAGCCTGGGGCCGCAGCGGCATGGAGGTCTACAGCGATGAGGCCATGGCGGAATACTTGACAAGTTTCCGAGACCCGGCCTGCATCGCCGCGACCTGCGAAGACTATCGCGCCGCGGCAACGATCGATCTCGTTCACGACGAGGCCGACGCGCAGACGAAAATCGAAATGCCGCTACTCGTCCTCTGGGGCAGCAAGGGCCTGGTCGGCAAGCTCTACGACGTGCAGGCGCTGTGGCGGGAGAGGGCCAAGGATGTTCGCGGCAAAGACCTGCCGGCAGGCCATTTCCTGCCTGAGGAGTTGCCGGAGGAAACCGCCGGCGCGCTGGCCGACTTCTTTACGGCGTCGGACGTTTAAGCCTTGTCCTGATTGCGCAGCAGCGAAATGGAGAGAACGATCATGCCCAGCGATGCGACCACGATGATCGTGCCGACGGCGTTGATCTCCGGCGTGATCCCGCGGCGCAGCGTGGAATAGATATACATGGGCAGAGTGTTGTCGCGGCCGGTCAGGAAAAAGGTGACGGGTATCTCGTCGAACGACAAAGTGAAAGACAGCAAGGCGCTGCCGATCATGGCCGCCCGGATATTGGGCAGAGTGACGTAGAAGAAGGTCTGCCAAGGTCTGGCGCCCAAGTCTCCGGAGGCTTCCTCGATCCGTCTGTTGAAACGCTGCAGCCGGGCGTAAACCTGGGTCACCACGATGGAAACGAGCGCGGTGGCATGGCCCAGAATCACCGTCTCCAGGCTCAGGCCCATCCCCATAACCCGGAAGAGATTCAGCATCGAAATACCGGTGATGATACCCGGCAAGGCAATCGGCAGCAGGATGAGGCGCCGAAATATGGTCTTGCCGGGGAACTCGACGCGGTCGAGCGCGAAGGCCGCCGCCGTTCCGATCACCAGGGTCACCGCCGTTGCAATGCTCGCGACATAGAGGCTGTTGACGATGGCGTCGATCATATCCTGATTGTTGAAGGCCTTTTCATACCATTTCAAAGTAAAGCCCCTGAAGGGCAGGGTAAGCGAGCGGTTGTCGTTGAAGCTGAAGGCGATCAGCACGACCACCGGCACATAGAGAAACAGCATGCCGCCCGCGGCCACCAGGCCCAGCAGGCCGCTGCCGACCCGTTCTTGCAGCAAGGCGTTGCTTTTCCGCGGTCGCGTCATGGCGTCAGTCCAAATCGATCCGGCCGGCCCGCTCGAGCCGGTCCGAGAGGGACACGATGGTCAAGACGATGATCAACACGACGATCGACAGTGCGGCACCCAGAGGCCAGTTCAAGGTCGCCCCGAACTGGCTTTGAATGATCGTCGCGATCATGGCCCCGTTCGGCCCGCCGACCAGGAAGGCCGCCACAAAGTCGCCGAAGGTCAAGCAGACCGTGAAGGTTGCGCCGGCGATCACTCCCGGCATGGAGAGCGGCAGGGTCACCATCCAAAAGGTGCGCAGCGGGCCGACACCCAGATCCTTGGAGGCCTCGATCATGCTGCGCGGGATCCGTTCAAGCGAGGCGTAGATGGGCATCACCATGAAGGGGACAAAGATGTAGGTTAGGGTGACCACCATGGAGAACTGGTTGTAGAGGAAAATGTCGGTGGGCGCGTCCAAGAATCCGCTCCAAACCAGGAACGAATTAAGGATGCCCTCGTTGCCGAGGATGGTCTTCCAGGTGTAGGCGCGCAGCAGATAGGAGACCCAAAGCGGTACGATCACCGCCATGTAGAGCACCGAGCGCAGCTTGTCGTTCTTAATCTTGAAGACCAGGAAGTAGGTCAGAGGGTAGCCGATCAGAAAGGCGCAGACGACCACGCTCAGGGCGATCTTCGCCGTGCGCAGCAGGACTTGGTAATACTGCGGATCCGAGACGATGGTCAGGTAGTTGACCAGCTCGAAGGCCGGCACGAAGGTCGGAAACTTCCGCAGATAAAAACTGTAGGTGAACATCACCATGTAGGGCACGAAGAGGAAGACCAGCGTCCACAGAAAAGGCGCCGACACCACGGCGGCATCCGAGACCCTTCGTCTGGTGGATTCCTTCATCCTCAAGCCGCCCCGTCGTCGGCAAAGACCGAGACCGTTTCCGGATCGAGAGCCAATTGCACGTCGCTGCCGGCCGCCGCGATGTCGGCGCGCCCCAGCTCGGTTCGAAGCTGAAGGTCGACCTCGAAGGGCTCGGCGGCGCCGATGTCGATTTCGGTGCGGCAGGAACTGCCGTGGAACAGAGTCTCCAAGACCCGGCCCGACAGGAGCGCGCGGGAACCGGCCGCCTCGCCCGCCCGCAGGATCTGGGCTTTCTCGGGCCGTACGGTCAAAAGCACCTTGCCGCCCACCGCCAGGCCGTCGCTTCGCGCCATGCCCTGGACTGTCGTGCCTTGAACGTCAACCGTCACCGCCCCGCCGTCCAATGCCACAACCCTGCCCCGCAGTTTGTTGGACTGCCCGATGAAATCCGCCACGTAGGGCGTCGCGGGACGGTCGTAGAGATCGGCCGGCGTGCCGGACTGCATGATGCCGCCGCGATGCATCACGACGACCCGGTCCGACATGACCAAGGCTTCGTGCTGATCGTGGGTCACGAAAACGAAGGTGATGCCCAGCTGCCGGTGCAGATGCTTCAGCTCCACCTGCATGGCCTCGCGGAGCTTGGCATCGAGCGCCGAAAGGGGTTCGTCCAGCAACAGCACCTTCGGTTCCCGCACCAGGGCCCGTGCCAATGCGACCCGCTGTTTTTGGCCGCCGGACAGCATCGCCGGGCGCGCGTCGGCCTTCTCCTGCAGCCCGACGCGCTGCAGCGCGGCGTCCACCTTAGGTCCGATATCCCTCTTCGACACGCCCGCGACCCGCAGACCGTAGCCCACGTTGTCCCGAATTGTCATATGGGGAAAGAGCGCATAGTCCTGAAAAACCGTGTTGACCTGACGATGATAGGGCGGAAGCTCGGTCACGTCTTCTCCCGCGAGCAGAATGCGGCCGCTGCTGGGCAGCTCGAAACCGGCGATCATCCGCAAGGTCGTGGTCTTGCCGCAGCCCGACGGGCCCAAAAGGGTGACGAACTCGCCCTCCTCGACGCGCAACGACAAGCGGTCGACCGCCGTCACGCTCCCGCCATAGCGTTTGGTCACGTCTTGAATTTCGATGATCGCAGGCATAGCCGCTCTTCTGATGTCCCGGCAAAAGCAAAACGCAGCCCACCCAAGCGACGGGTCGCTCGGGTGGGCGCGTCGATACGAACGCAAAGCGTCAGTTGGCTGCCTTCACAGCATTCCAGGTGTTGGTATAGGCCTCCAGGCGATCGCGCAAATTCGTCCAAAGGAGAAGGCTGTCCAGGTAGCCCACGTCATCTTGATGCAAGGCCATGAACTGCTCGTCGGACATGCAGTTCTTGGCCGCGACCGGGTTGGCCGAGGAGTAGCCGTTGACGTTGGACATGCCGCACTGGCCCTGTTCCGTGGTGGCCATCTCGATGAACTTATAGACGCAGTCCTCGTTCGGCGTCCCCTTCACCACCAGCCAGGAATCCATCCAGCCTTCTGCTCCCTCCTCGGGAATGAACTCTTCGACCGGGATATTCTGATCGGCGAGCAGCGACGATTGATAACCGCCCCAGGTGTTGGAGATCCAGACCTCGCCGGCCGCATAGAGATCGACCAGCTCGCCCGCCGTCGCCCAGTACTTGCGCACCAGGGGCTTCTGCTCGATCAGTTTTTCCTTGGCCGCCTCGAGTTCTTCGTCGGTCAGGTCGTAAATGTTCATGTTGCCGATCAGGCGCGAAGCCACGTAGATGGCGCTCTTGTCGTCCCACAGCGAGATCTTCCCTTCGAGGGCCGGATCCCACAGCGTCTTCAACGACGTCGGCGGGGTTTCGAACTTGTCGGTCCGATACATGAAGGGGATCGAGCCCCAGGAGAAGGGAATGCCGTAAGCCTCGCCGTCGTGGTTGATGCCCTCCGCGGTCCGAAATTTCTCGTAGATCTCCTCGTAGCGCGGCAGTTTGGAGAGGTCGAGAGGATCGATAAAGCCGGCCTCGATCAACGCCTTGGTGGAATCGATAGAGGGCGACACCAGATCGTAGACCCCGCCTCCGGCGGCCAGCTTCGGTGCGAAGTCGTCGTTCGAGCCGACATAGGTGGCCGAAACCTTACAGCCGCTCGCCTCCTCGAAGGGCTTGATAAAACTGTCGTCGGCATAGCCTTCCCAGGTCAGCACATTGACCTCGCCCGCCTGCGCCGCAGAAACCAGACCGAACACCGCGACCGCGGCGCCCGCTGCGCTCACCAAACTTCTCAATATCGTCATGTCTTTGCCTCCTTGCTAATGTTTCCTTTTGTCACCGGCCGCGGCCCCTTCCGGCCGGGTTTTCCGAACGATGGTCCCGATGTCGACCCCCAAAGCCTTGGCCGCTTTACGCTTGCTGCCGCACGCCGCGATGGCTTGCTCGATCAGGCTCCGCTCGAAGCTCTTCACTTGGTCCTTTAACGGTTGTGCCAAGGACACGTCCGCATGCCTGGGCAACGGCATTGGCGCCGCGGTGTTCGAATGCGGCTCAGCCTCTCGCCCAAGGACATGCTTGGGCAGATGCCTATCCGACGCCCGAGTATCGGCCACCACGGAGAGATGCTGAATGATATTGTGAAGCTCACGTATGTTCCCAGGAAAATCGTATGCGCAGAGAGCACGGCGGCAAGCCGGATCCAGCGCCAGAGCCGGGCGGCGCATACGGTTGGCGTGGGTCAGGAAGTGATCGATCAGGTGATCGGTAAGAACCGGCAGGGCACGCAAGGGCGGGAGCTCCACGGTGATGACGGCCAGGCGGTAGTAGAGATCGCTGCGGAAGCGCCGCGCCGTCACCAAGCCCCAAAGGTCGCAGTTCGTCGCCGAAACGATCCGGGTCGAAACCCGGCGGCCGCGCCGGCCACCGATTTGCTGAACCACGCCGTCTTCCAAGAATTTCAAAAGTTTTGCCTGGCTGGCAAGAGGAATTTCACCGACCTCGTCAAGAAAGAGTGTCCCGCCCTCGGCGGCTTCGATCAGCCCTTTCTTCCCGGTCTGCAGCGCCCCGGTGAAGGCGCCCTTCTCATAGCCGAACATCTCCGATTCGAAGAGGCTTTCCGGGATCGCCCCGCAGTTGACATGGACGAAAGGCTCCTCGCGGGTACCCACCACCCGATGCAGATAGTGGGCGAGCTCGGTTTTCCCGCAGCCCGACTCGCCCAGCAGCAAAAGCCGGGCGCCCTGGTGGAGTGCCCGCATGCTCCGGGTCACGGTGCGCTCGATCGCCGGTGAGAGCGCCTTTTGTGCCTCGAAATCGGGCACGATGTCACGCTCGGAAAGAAACTTGAAAACCTTGCCGCCCCCGATGTCCGATGCCGTCCGCCGCAAGTGATCGAGAACCTGCAGGTCGCGTTGCAGGATCAGGGTGAAGCGTTTGCGGCCGCCGCCGTCGCGCAGCTCACGGATCGAGGTCAGAATGGCGCGGCCGTCGTCGGAAGAGGCATGGAAGTCACGGCGCCGATCACCGCCCTTCTCCGCGCCGCTCCAATCCAAACGGCTGGCCGCCGCCAGTTCGGCAAAGGAGAGACCGACCGGGTCGCCGCGGTGCAAGCCGTTGATATCCAGCGCCATACGGTTGGCGGCTCGGACCCGGGCGCCGTCGTCGAGGATGATGACGCCGTCCGGCAAGCGGTCCAAAAGCTCGGCGAAAACCGGACTGGCGACCAGGGCGAGCCCTTCCGCATCGCTGATTTCCGCACCGCCCGAATCGATTGCCGTGAAGCGGACCATGGGCTACCTCGCGTTCGCGGCCGCGTCGACGGCGACCCCGGCCAGAGTGAGAACGGTTCGGCGGTTCGCGCCCTGCTGGTCGAAAGCCGCAACGTGCGCCATGGCGCCCTGCCGGCGGCCCAAGCTGGTCTCGACGGTGACTGGCATGGTCAGCGGCCGCTCGCCGGGCGCCGGCGCTGCATCGAGAGAGGAAAGGCCGTCCGGCAACTGTATCAAGTCCGTCACCGCACGCCCCAAGACGTCGTCCAACTGCCATCCCAGCGCCCATTCCAAGGCCGGGTTGGCGGCCTGCAGCTTGCCGTCGCTGTCGACGACCAAAACGGGATCGGGGATGGCGCTCAGCACGTTGACCAGGGACTCCAGCCGCTCGCTCAAGGCCTGCTCCCGACGCTTTTGCTGGCTCAGGTTCCGCACCGCTCCCCACATGCGCAGCAGGAGGCCGTTTTCGACCCGCGAGCGCACGTCGTTTTCGGCCGAGATCCACTCGTTTTCGTAAGTCTGATCGAGGGATGGGACGCCGTCCACATTGAAGTCGCCGGCTATCAAATTGCGCACGAAGTCTTCGTTTTCCGGATTGCGCGGAAAGACGAAGCGGACGTTCTGCCTGTTGAAATCGAGATCGGCCGGCAGCTTGTAGAGCCGCGCCATGGCGTCGTTGCAAAGACGCCAATGGCTTTCGTTCTCGAAGACCTGGCGGACGATCTCGGATTCCGGCGCCGTAAGGTCGACAGGTTCCGAAAACTCGATACACCAAAGGGCATCCTTGGAGGTCGCGATGAAGCTGCGCAACATCTCGTTCTCGCGCTTCAGACGCGCGATCTCCCCCTCAAGATTTGCTCGCCGCGCCTTCATTCGCCGTCCAGGTATCGGTCAATGGCCGCCGTGCGCCGGCCGTCCCGGGTCCAGAGGATCGGGAAGTGGTTTTCGTCCATCACGTTGTCGCCCAAACGCTTGTAGCGACTGTAGATCGGTCCCGTGCCCCAGCCGAAGTGCTCCGGCACATATTCCGTGTCGCTGCGCATGGCGTGCAGTACCAGGGACCGGCGCGGGAAGCCCGCGCGATTGGCGCCGGAGCCGTGCCAGGTCCAGCCGTGGTGGAAGGAGCCGCCGCCCTTGGGCACCTCGACATAGACGATGTCCGGCTCGACCCCTTCGGCCGCCGCGGCCTGCTCCATGTATTTGCGGTAGTCCTTGGGGCCGTGGAACTCCCCCTCCGGCCGGGAATGGCGCCAGCGGTGGGACCCGCGTACGAACTCGATGGTCCCCGCCTCCGCCTTGGTTTCGTCGAGCGCAATCCAGCAGCTCAAGAGCTCCGAGGGCCGGAACCACTTCAGGTACGCGTTGTCCTGGTGGTGTCCGAGAGACCGGGTGCCCGCCGGCTTCCAGATCACGTTGTCGATCATGATCCGCGCGCCCGGCCAATCGCCCAGTTGGGCAATGGCTCGGCCCAGGTCGGCGCGGCAAACGACCCGCGCGATGGCGCGGTCGGCCTTCCAGCCGTTGCAGATCTGCCGGGTCAAGGAGGGATCGCTTTCACCCTCCTGCCAATTCACCTCGTCCGGCAGGATCCCGGTTTCGAACTCGCCGCGGAAAAGGCGCTCGTAGCGGTCCCGCAACAGCGCCACGGTTTCCTCGTCGATCAGCTTGTCGACGATCAGAAAGCCGTCGCGATTGAAGCTCGCGATCTGGTCCGGCGTCAGCTCGAACATCTCGTCCTCCCGTAGACTGCCGTCATGGCAGGCAATCCAGATAGGTCTTCACGTCCCAATCGGAGACCTGCCAGATGAACTTGTTCCATTCGTCGCGCTTGTACCAATCGTAGATGCCGTACATATCGCCGGGCAAAGCCGACTTGACGACCTCGTCTTCGGCCAAGGCGTCCAGGGCATCGCGCAGGGTGGTCGGGATGCGCTCGACGGGTTCGCCGGACTGCATGACATCGACGAAGTTTCTGTCTTCCGGCGCACCGGGATCGATCTTGTTACGGATGCCGTCGTCAAAGGCTTTCAGAAGGGCCGACTGCATCAGATAGGGGTTCACCATGCTGTCGACGCAGCGGAACTCGAAGCGGTCCGGGCTCGAGACCCGGATGGCGCAGGAGCGGTTCTGCAGCCCCCAGCTCGCCCCCACCGGTGCCCACATGCCGGTGTCGTTGAGGCGACGGTAGGAGTTGACCGTGGAGGAACCGATGGCCACCAAAGCGTTCAGATGCTTCAACATGCCGCCCAGGGCGTGGCGTCCGGTCTCCGACGGCATCCAGCTGTGATCGGGATTGTCGATCTCATTCCGGCCGCCCGAGCGGTAGGTGAAGACCTCGCCCATGGCCGGCTGGCCGGCCGGCGAGAGTTCCTGGACCCTATCCTCCCCGCCGCGCCAGAGCGACAGATTGTGGTGGCAGCCGTTGGCCGGCATGCCCATGTAGGGCTTGGACATGAAGACCGCAATCAGGCCGAACTCCCGGGCGACCTGCGCGCAAAGCTGGCGGTAGGTGGTCAAGCGGTCGCTGGTGCGCAGGGCCTCATCGTATTGGAAGTTCATCTCGATCTGGCCGGGCGCGTCTTCGTGATCGCCCTGGATCATGTCCAGGCCCATAGCCGTGCCGTAGTCGAAGACCCGCAGCCAAACATCGGATAGCTGCTCGAACTGGTCGATGTGGTACGCATAGGGTTTGGTGGTTTCATAGTATGGGCGCTTGTCGTCGCCGGGCTTCAGCCAGAGCATCTCCGGCTCGCAGCCCACCCGCAGATGCAAGCCGTCATGATCTTCCTGGAATTGCTTGTGAATGCGGCGGAGGTTGCCCCGGGCATCGGAGTCGAGAAAGGCTTCCGGCCGGTCGGGATCCTCGCGGCTGAAGAAGACGGTGCAGAAGACCCGCGCGATGCGCTTGTTCCAGGGCAGCTGGCAAAAGCTGTCCGGGTCCGGCAAAGCCAGCAACTCGGAGGCGTTGGGTGGAAAGCCGATAAGCTGTCCTTCCTTGTCGGCGAAAACGTTGGTGACGCCGCCGAGCCAGGTCTGCATCCCCTCGCCGGCGATGCGCTCCCAATGCTTCGACGGGACCACCTTGCCCATGATCCGGCCGGTGATGGAGACGTACTGGTAGTAAATCGCGTCGATGCCGAGGCTGTCGATCTTGCCGCGGACGGCCGAGACCAGCCCCGCGCGTTCTGGATCGTTCAAGTAGTCTTGCAGGTCGCTCATGACGCAATCGTCTCCCAGATCACACGACTTCGAGGTAGCGGGCGCGTTCCGCCGCGCTGGTTTCCCGCCGCAAGGCCGCTTCCTCACGACGAATGGCGACGATGAAATTTTCGATAAACTCCACGCCCCAGATCGTCCGGGCGCGGTCGGACGCGGCGAGGCGCTCGGCGGCGGTGAAGAGATCGTGTG